>Ga0272442_10000186_pt1 | contig 102639 bp, 78 predicted proteins | sample SSMForm2O_FD_200262 | JGI IMG/M metagenome (GOLD analysis project Ga0272442, IMG submission 200262) | Marine sediment archaeal communities from Little Sippewissett salt marsh, Falmouth, MA, United States - SSM-Form-2O | ecosystem: Environmental > Aquatic > Marine > Wetlands > Sediment ...
AAATTCAAATCACAAAAATCTAATTTCCCAAACAGAAGATCACGAAGGGAACAAAGTTAATAAGTTGTGAGTGGTCAGTGGTGAGACAATATGTTTCACGCAAAGGGGCGAAGACGCATAAAAATTTAGCCACAGAGGTCACCGAGTTCTCAGAGAAAAATATTATTCAAAAAGAAAAGAATATAAAGAAAATGGCGGGCACGGTTCGACAAGCTCACCACAGGTGGATTCGACAAGCTCACCATTATTGGAACGGAGATATGGTTTCCATTTAACCTCCAACCTTTGGGCGAGAGGGGTAAACCAAAGCAAAAGATAAAATAATGACAACAGAAAAGTAGCATCTTCTTTTTCCCCCTTGATATAAACAGAAACAACCGTAAGGTCAAGATAAATATAGGTGCTGTCCCCCATTTTCCAGATAGAGAATACCTGATGAACCATTATTAGCATGCTTAACATGGCTTTCAAGCTGTGTCATAAATATTCCACCAGTTCAATTCTATCGTACAAGGCACCTCTATAAAATGCCTTGTAAATTAATTCAGAACGGAATATCATCGTCCGATATTTCACTCTCTTTTTGTTGGCCATCATGATCAAAGATAAAGTCCAATCCTACGGCCAGATTAAGGAGGTCGTCGCGATCTAAAAAAATCACTTGACGACGACTTTCCATGTCTAGATGTTGTCCCAGCCAAGACTTGGCTTGCTTTGTGATTTCTCCTGCAGAAATTATAAAGACATGATCAATCAGAACACGTTTATTTGTCTCTGGGTCCCAGACAGGATACTTGAGCACCATATTGATTTGATGTAATACTTCTGTGACATTTGTGTTTTTGGAATGCCCAGCGGAATCCAGCTTCCCTTTCTTTACTTGAGCAGCGAAGTAAAGGAAGTGTGTTGTTGGAAGCTGATACTTCATCCAGAAATCATTGCCATACTCTAGGCTTTTATCTTTGTGTCCAGTGATTGACAATCGCATAAAACCAAGCTGAGTAAAAAGAGGCTGGAGGATATTTTGGATAAGATCGTCTTCACTCATCTTATCTATAATTTCACTTAGTTGAGTTCGTCTCCTGATTTCTTTAGGCGACCACTTCATCTGAATGCTTTCTTGTGCAGAACTCACTTTAGTTAGAATAGCTCTGATATGGCACCTATTTGCACCATCATAGTACGCCTGCAAGCCATCACGCTCTAATGTAAGATTTACATCCACAAGAGCTGATTCTGGGTCCTTCTCGCTTTGCTTCAACTCAATGGGATCCAAAAGTTCTCGTATAACACTCGTTATCTGGGGGGATGGAAGCTGAGGTTGTTGTACAGGCAATCTATTAAGTTCATCCAGACGATTATATACCCAATATTTACGTGTTGAGCCATCATGGATGAAATCTAAACTACAATTACGAAAAAACTCTGTCAGACGGGTACTAGAACGATACGGGAAATTGGGCCATTCAAATCCAGAACCACCTGCACTACCACAGATCATTTCTGCTAAAGTTGTGATTGTTTTACTCGATAGCTTCAATGTATCCCCTTGTTCATGTCAGTGATCCTCGAAATAATGATATAATCCACCTTAATACAATAAAATAATTTCCAAGATAAAGGCTAATGTATCCTATATTATATGTTCAAAATTGTATTTGTAAAGAATCAACAAGATTACACCCCCTGTCATAAATTGTTTATATTTCAGGTGGTTATGTCTGACGCTCCCCGAATCCTTCTCCCCTCCCGAATCCTGAATTATCTTACCCGGCCCCAGGTGGCTTCTGGTTGGCAAAAGTCCTCTCTCCCTAGGTTTTCCCCATTCTGAAAGTCCTTTGCCTTAGACGGCATCTACGGACTTTTTCTCCTCTTCTGTTTCTTTATTATAAACAGAACAATATAAGCCTATTTCCCATGCAGGTCGATAACGACTGTTATCGATTTATAATGACAACAGAAAAGCAGCATCTTCTTTTTCCCACTTGATATAAACAGAAACAACCGTAAGGTAAAGATAAATATAGGTGCTGTCCCCCATTTAAACCCATTAAAAAAACAGTTTCACGCAAAGGCGCGAAGACGCAAAATTTAAAAAATCAAACCACGGATTTCACGGATGACACGGATTTTAAGATCCACAAAAAGCAAAAAGATTTAGCCGCAGAGGTCAACGAGGACTCAGAGAAAGATATTTAACCGCAGATGAACGCTGATTTATAAAAAACCCTAAGCACTAATATCTAAATCCTAAACAATATCAAATTTACAATTTTCAAAGTTTCAAAACATAAAGAAAGTTGATATTCATTAAGGCGATGTTTTGGCAAACATCTTAAAATTCAAATAATTAAGAATTAGCCACAGAGGTCACCGAGTTCTCAGAGAGAAAATTATTTAAGAAGAAAAGAGACCGCGTGGGCACAGCCCACCCTACCTGCTACCTGCTCAATAAATCATACCATATTGTATTCGTCATCAATCCACAATGCAAAATTGATCTTCTTAATGAATTGCTCCCAACTCGACTTTGACCGGCTTTTCAAAATCCGCTTTCATCATTCTCGGCAACATATAAACATCGCCCTTTTGGCTACAGAAATACAGGTTTGAAATAGACTCCTGACGTCCGTTCCCATCGGCCCACAATGCACAAAAGTCAGGATTTGCGTTGATAACACTCCGAGCATAGTTATGGTTTCGCGGACTGTTGGCCGTGAGTTGTTTTACCCGGTTCCAGGTTTTACCCTGGTTTACACTTTTCCAAAGCATCATTTCCCCTCCCGGGTTATAGGCCTGAGGACCGACAGCCGTTGGGGCAACGATTTGCCAGGTATCCCCTTTGGCGAACATAGCGCCGGTGTCATAATTATTATCAGAAACAAAAGCAGGCTGAACAATCCATTGGCCGCCGTCCCAGCGTGCTGTCAGCCATGTTCGCGGATCATTCGAAGGCCCGCACTGCCAGCCACCACTCTCCACGACAAGAATCACAGGGTTACCATGATCGTCAAAAGCAATATCCTTCAGATAAACATTCCTGCCTTTACTCTGGCTATCATAAACCAACGCCGAATTGTCTGAATTCATCAAAGGCAAAGAAACCTTTTCACCGGCTGCTGTTTGCCATGTTTTACCAAAATCATTTGTTTCAATGTAATAAATATTTTTTCTATGGTCTGAACCTATTGGTTTGGGGAAATTCGGATGATAATTAAAAGCCGTCCCCATTTTACCATTGCAAGCAAGACTTATCTGATAACTGCCCTGTGCCATGGCACTGATACAAACTGGCGTATTCCATTGTATCCCGTCCGGCGAGGAAATAAAATAGGTCGTTCGTACTGCCGGCTGGAAATACAATGTAAAAAAACAGCCAAACCCATTATCAGCAATATACCAGGGTTGAAAATATGAGAAGTTGATGAATGCTTCCTTCGGCTCATCTTCAAACCGCTGAATAACCGGCGAAATACGCTCAAAATTATCAACTGAATAGGGCTTAATGCTTTTATGGATATAACTGGGACGCGCAGTTCCATGAGATGTTGAGAATATCCAGATGTAGCCCTCCGGATCAACGCAAATCGTCGGATTATCATGTGCGTCTTTGGTTTTTTTGTCCAATAAAATAGTGGGCCGGGGGACCATCCCGGTCTTATGGTCATAGTAGGAAACCATGTGAACAAGTGCCTGATTGTTATCCGGCCTGGCTCCGCCATAGCAGAAAAATGTTTTCTCCACTTCGGGACAATAAATCGCAAGAGGACGATGTTTCGCACAATAGGTTCCCAGGCCGCCGGAATATTTATAAACGTACTCACCCGGTGTCCTTCCGCATTGGTACCAGATACCATAGTACCCATCGCCTTTTTTATTAACCGTTACATCTTTTTTGTAAAGTTTTTCAACATTGGCAAAGTTTTTTTTCAGCCTATCTCTTTGCTTGTCAGTTAACAAACTGCTTACAGAATGATTTTCTCCCTGAGCAACACATGGTAAACTTCCAACTACAATCAAGGAAGAAATTAAAAAAGACACGAGACAATTCTGTTTAATCATAACTATTCCCTTTATAATATAATATTGTCAACTCACCTGCTTTCACATGGGGGGAAGGAAGGGGCTAAACTAAAAATATATACCTCGCAATGTAATTTAGGCATCTTGCCATTTACAAAAACGAACTATCGTCCACGTACCCCACCTTTGAACTACCTGGACCGTAAAGTGTAAAGCATAAGAGCCTGTTGGACAATGATTTTCAAATCCAACCATTGGATTCAACGACTATTCGGGACAGACGGCTCAATTCTCTGTTTCCCAAACACCTTTTCTTAACTTTTTTATAGTGCGATTTCGCACTTATGCTTGTTAAATATTCTGACATAATTGTAAGAAAGGGCCTTTGAAAGGCAATAACTGATTTTTAATAACTTTCGGGGATTTGCCCGAAATCAGCAATAAATATAAACGGCCGGCAGAAGGCCCTTTAACAGGCGATAAGCGTAAGATAAAACTGCGAAAGTTATGTTATATGTAATCGTATTTTTGCCAAAAATCAGACAAAATTGCACGTTAAAATGAATAAAAAACGGCCTTTTCCTCAAATCCAGCTGGTCTTGCCGGTTCGACAAAGCTCACCGCAGGCTGGGTGCTAAACAATTCAATTGAACGCGTGGGGCATAGCCCCACCCTACAAAACTGACGTTATGCGAAAGCATGCCACCCGGTCAATAGTCGGCGGGCAGGAAAAATCATGTAAAGAGAATACGGCCGGCAGAAAGAAGTGTCCATAAAAAAAATGAGTAGTAAGAGAAACGGAGTTGCCAAAGGGGGTTAATTTCTGTCGCCCCGGGAGGGGCTTAAGGATATATATAACATAAGTCCCAGGGCTGCACTTCGTTTACCCTGGGCTATTATCTTGCGCCTCTAACGGGGCTAAGAGTAAACATTTTCTGTCCGCATGGGCTGGTTCGACAAGCTCACCACGAGTTGGTTCGACAAGCTCACCACGGGCGGATTCGAAACAACAACAAAGAAAATAAAAGCCCCCCCAGAACGTGGTCGGTTCGACAAGCTCACCACAAACTGGGGGCTAAATAAAAAGAAAGGAGATAAGGAGGTAAGAAGATATGGAGATAAGAATTAGGTGTTAAGGGTTAGGAGGAGGAAATTAATACGAAATACGTAATACAGAATACGCAATGGAGAAAAAATAAAAAGTCCTAAGACTCAAGGCCTAAGACTTAAGATTCAAGGAGGTAATGAGATATGGAGGTAGGAGGTTGACAGGAGGGGCGGGGTATTGAATAATTAAGCATAAAAATAACCCTATCTAAAACAGGAACAGATTATGCAAAGACCTACTTGGCTTATTACACTTATCCTTATTTTCATGTTGATGATGGTGAATACAGTGCGGGGGGAAGGGCTGGATGATTTTGTGGCGATAGAGAAGCTGCCAGTTCTGCATCAGGAGGTGCAGACGAGACAGTTTTGCACATATGACCGGGCGGGGGATAACTATGACCATGAGTATTTTGAAATCTATACGGATAAGAAGGGGGAATGCGTGATCTTCGATGCTTATGGGCCGGGGTGTTTGTGGCGGCATCATATGAATATCTGGAAGCTGTGGCAGCAAGAGAAAAACCGCTGGGAGGGGATTCGGATCAGGTATTATCTGGATGAGGAAGAAAAGCCGTTTATTGATATGGATATTTCCAAATTTTTCAGTAAGGAAAATCCGCTGGGAGTATTTACAGAGCCATTCGGGTATGACGGCGGGGATAATTTTCGGCTGCTATATCTGCCGGTGTATTTTCAAAAGCGATTGAAAGTGACGCTGAACCGGGAGCCGGGAGGGGCGGGCAGTGAGCCGAGGCCGTGGCTGGGGCCTTATAACAAGATTCCGAAGAGACGCTCACACTGGTATCAATATACGTATCATTTATATACGAAAGATTTGGGGCTGAAGTCGGGGATATACCCGGAGGTGTTAAAAAAACACAGGGCTGAATGGGAGAAGGTCGGGAATGATCCCAAAGGGTGGGAGGCAGGTGAAAAGATAGAAGGTAAACTGATTGTAAACGAGGGGGAGACAAAAACGCTTGCCGTTTTGAAAAAGCCGGGGGTGATAGGAAATATAAAACTATCACTGGAGCCGTTTAAGGAAGAGACGCTGTATAATTGCCAGTTGCGGATTTATTTTGATGATGAGGCCAAGGCGAAGGTTGAGGTGCCGGTGGGGCTATTCTTCGGGGTGTATCGAACAGGATTAAAAAGTATAAAGACATTACTGTTCGGGGTGCAGGATGACAAGACGATGTATTGTTATCTGCCGATGCCCTATTGGAAATGTGCAAAGGTTGAAGTTTACAACAAGGGTAGTGAGACAATCAAAACGTTAAAATTTGAGATAGGCAACTGGGCTGATAAGATCGGGCAATATCCAAAAGGTAAGTGCGGATACTTTCAGGCGGTGTATGAGAAGGAATTTCCCAGGACGGAAGGGGTAGATTATACGTGTCTGGAAAAGACCGGCTGCGGGCACGTGTTGGGCCATGCTATTGCCCGCTGGGATACGTGCATGGAGGAAGATGAGCGGACTTATCTGGATGGGAGCGGGACGCCGGTAATCTATGGGGATGGGTTCGAAGATGATCAAAATATGGGGTGGGGGTTGAAAAATATTTCGCATCCGATCTTCGGTACAGCCAGCGCCCATGGAGGAGACGGATTGGTATATCGGCTGTATATTCCGGACTGGTATGTTTTTCATAATCATATCAAACACGGGCATCAGTGTTATGGGCCGAATTCGCCGGTCGGGCATGAAGGGATGTACACGGTGGGCAGAGAAGAAAGTGTGACCTATTTTTATGGGAAAGATAAGGTGAGCTTAGAACTGACGGATGAACTCGATATTGGTGATAAAAAATCAGAAGAGGCGCATCAATACCGGGCGGAAGGAGAGGTGAAAAATATAATCGGGGCGTTCTGGTATGACGGGGAGAAAAATAATGTGCTACTCAAGACAGCGGCGATAACAGATGAGGGGGTCAGCTATAACAAGTTCAGTCAATTTACGGTGAAGATCGATCCGAAAAATCAAGGGGTGAAGATCAGGCGGAGGACTGATAAGGAAAACAACAGGCAAAGGGCGAGGGTCTATGTGGATGGAGTAGAAGTCAAGGAGCGGCCGTGGTATATGGTCGATTATGATAAAACTTATAAGATGATACGATGGCGGGACAGCGATTTTGAGATTCCCGCGGATTACACTAAGGGGAAAGGACAAATACAGATACGCGTTGAGTATGAAGATAGTGAAAACGGGGAACTGGACGATTATTATTACTGGATTTTTTGCTATGTGGGGGAATAGAATAGTAGGAAGATGGTGGGGCAGGCCCCACCCTACAATTAATCACTGGATTTATAGCCATGTTGGGGAGTAAAATAAACGGCGGGCACGGTTCGACAATGCTCACCGCAGGCAGGGCCCGCCCTACGCATTATATATGGGGGGATAGAATAAAATATATACACAAAGAAGGACCGCATGGGCTGGTTCGACAAGCTCACCACGAGTTGGTTCGACAAGCTCACCACGAGTTGGTTCGACAAGCTCACCACGGGCGGAGCCCATCCTACGATATTGACCGTTAAAAGGTAAAAAGGAGATATGACATGAAGATGAAACGGCGGGAATTTCTGTCAACCACGATAACAGGTGTGGGTGGGATGATACTGGGTTCGGAACTGGAAGGTGCAGGCGAAACGGGGAGTAAGTATTATGATCCGGTGGAAATCGTTGGTCTGGGTAAGACCGGTATCAAGCTTTCGCGAGTGGGGCTGGGGACGGGAATGCGGGGAGGGCAACGCCAATCAAATCAAACCAAGCTGGGGAAAGCAAAATTCGAGGCACTTTTGCGCGGGGCCTACGAACGGGGGATACGGTGGTTTGATATGGCGGATATGTATGGTTCGCATGGGTATCTGCGGGAGGCGATGAAGGATATGCCGCGTGAAAAAATAGTGTTCTTATCCAAAATCTGGTGGCGGCCGGGAGGGATACCAGAAAAAGAAAGGCTAAGTCCTGATATCTTAGTCGAGAGGTTTTGCAAAGAGCTAGGTACAGACTATATCGATGTGGTACTGCTGCACTGTGTTACGTCGGGGAAATGGCCGGAAGAACTCGCAGAACAGATGAAGGTCATGGAAGGGCTAAAGAAAAAAGGTATTATCAGGGCGCATGGGGTGTCCTGTCATGCTCTGGCAGCGCTGGAGAGGGCGGCGGATGAGCCGTGGGTAGATTCGGTAAATGCGAGGATTAATCCCTACGGGACCAAGATGGATGGGCCGCCGATAAAGGTGGCGGCGGTATTACAAAAACTGCATGAGCGGGGTAAAGGGGTAGTGGGGATGAAAATTATCGGGGAAGGTGAGTTCGGGGATCAACCGGCAAAGAGAGACCTTTCCATTGATTATGCGCTGAATCTGGGGTGCGTGGATACGATGGCCGTCGGATTCGAAAAGCCTGAGGAGATAGACGATTTCTTTGGACGGGTGCGCAAGACGCCACGGCGGATGGGGCCGCCGGCGCTACCGAACCTGGACCAGAGCTGGTATGAGGATACCAGTCATCTATCGGGTTTGATTGCGTAAGTGTCACGGCATGAGAATAAGAAGAACCGCATGGGTTAAGAACCCATCCTACAATACTGGGACAGGAAGAGTTTTCCATTGCCATTCAGTTCCCGGATAAGCCGGGTTCCTACCAAATCGTTGCCGAAATTAAGGGCAGAGACGGCAAACCAGTGCGCAGTTATCGTGATGTGAATGTGGTAAAATGAGAAGGACGAATAAATACCTAGAATAAATGGCGGGCACGGCCCGCTCTAAGTCTAAACTTGTATGAAAGAACGTATGAAAATGAAGATCATTAGAAAGGTCAGAAGAGCGGGTTCGAGATTCTTTATTTTTTTATTTGCCTTAATGGTATATGCCATATGCAATCCTGCCATTGGTAATGCGCAGGAGAAGACTGATACCGGGATAAACAGTGTTAGTGAAGTTGATCCATCAGCAGTGGTGAAAAACCTGAGAGTTATTTATGTGCCCGAAGATACACGTATTACCAGGACGGCAGTTGAAGAAATACGATATGTCCTGGAATCAAAGGAATCGGGTGGGCCGCGGATTATCCATGAAGACAAGCTGGTAAAGGGGACATTATTTGTGGCAACGCTGGGGGGGACGTCACTGAACCGGGAACTGATCCAAGCAGGCAGGACAAATCTGCATAATATCCCAGCCGACGTTGATGCATATGAAATATTCAAATATAAAGGGGCGCTGGTACTGCTGGGAGCCAATGAGAGGGGGCTGTTGAACGCGGTCTATGAACTCCAGGAGTATGTGGCGGCTGAGAAGAAACTGCCGGATGAATTTTATGTGTCTCGACTCTTTAATCCGGCGTACCGGATATTCCACGGTTGTTTTGAGGGTTGGCCGGCCAAGCGGCCGGATATAAGATATATCGCTCATATCGGGGCGACGCATTGTCTGGTTACGCATGACTGGCAGGGCAATAACCGTCGGCTGCAAGGGTATGTGCAAGTGGAGCCTTTCGGGGAGGCGGTGAATTCGAAGCAAGTAAAGAAGAATCGCATTCAATTACGAAAGTTGATTGAAGATTGTAAAGATTACGGTCTGGAAACGGCTTTGTGGATTACAGAATTGCCATGCCAGGGCGGGCCCTGGATACCTGATAAGAGGCGGGAAGATTTCTTGACACGTTATAGCCCGGAAGTGCTGAGCGATTGTGGAACATATCAGGGGAAAGTTTTGTGCTTTGGTCACCCCATTGTGCAGCAGTACTATGCGGATGTCATAAAACAATTTTTTAGCGATTTTCCGGAAATATCAATTCTTTTTGTCATGGGGATTGATGCCGAGGGTGAATTCTGCGATCCGAAAACCTGTCCCCGCTGTAAAGGCATGAGCAAAATTGAACAAAGAGACCGTTTCCTCAAGTTTCTGATCGAGGAGGGTACAAAGGCACGTCCGGGGCTGCACGTATTGACAACCAACTGGGGGTGGGAAGGAAGGGTTTGGAACAAGTTTAGAGAGAGTCAGAAAGAATTGCCCGGGGCAGGGGGAGTTTTCATGTCGGCTGAAGGAGACGGCTGGCAAGTTGAACGTCAGATAAATTCTTTTATGACAGAAATCAGGAATATCTGTAAAACTAAGGGGCAGCTATTTATCGGGTATGACAATTTGCACTGGGGAGATGATTCCGTTCACGGAGTTAAGGACATTCAGGACTTTCCGCTGGGGATAGCCGCCAAGATCAAACGCTGGATGGTACTAGAAGCAGACGGGGTGTTCGACCATTGGGGGACGTGGCCGGAGGATATCTCGACAAACTCAATCGCCTGTCGAAAATTCTTCCTGGACCCTTATGCTGAGGCAATTGGCGTAGTGAATGAAATTGCAGTTAGGCAGTTTGGTCGCAGCGCAGGACCTGCTGTACTGGAAAGCTGGAAGGCACTTGAAAGAGGCCAGCGTATTCTCTCCAATGCCTGTACGTGGACTCCGGCCCAGTGGCCACAGTGGTATAGAGGTCGAACAACTATCCCTACACCGGAAGGTTTTGCGAAAAAACGGCTAGGCGGTGGTTTGTTTGAAAAACAGGCAAACAGTTTTATTTATAATGAAGGTACTGTTCAGGATCGGCTCGAGGCTGTATATCGGGTTTGGAAAGACGCGTATCCTTTCTATGAACAGGCGATAGCAGCCATGGATGAGGCTCTGGCGAAGGTGGATCAAGAGAGTCTGTTTTACAGTTATTGGTGGAAAGGCTCGGAAGCTATACCGTCACCGAGGGAACATCTGGAACGACAAAAACTTTATCTCGAAGTTACCAGCAAGGTATATAGGGAAATCGGAATTCACTTCGGATTACAAGCATTGTATGAATCGGTTGCTGAGGAACCGGATAAATATTATGGTATTGCCCGGGAACGACTTAACGAAGATATGCAAGCATGCAGGGCGGCGGCAGAGGTGTTTGAAAAAATAGTAAGTGCAAAACAATGTCGTACAAAGCATTCCTGCGAGCAGTTTAAAAAGTATATTCAGGAATACCGGGCTAAAGCCAAGGCGATTGATAATTATATCCAACAAAGTAAGTAGAATGAATATAAGGGTAAAAAACCCATTCTATAAGACATGTCTACGCTGCGCGAAGGCATGCCACCCATCCGTTGTTTCAGCCAGGTAGTGTGACAGGGGACTGGTAATCAGGGGCGGTATATGTTATAATAGGTATTATGAAAAGACGCAGAGAAATTGGACCAAAGCGAGAGAAGAACAAAAAAGCACTGGTTAAGTTTATATTGCTGGCGCTGTTGGTGGCGATAGTTGGGGGTGGGCTGGCGTATCTGGCGCATACGATGATCGAGGCCAATCCAGTAGCTACAGATAATGACGGGGTCAAAGACGCAACTACAGATAATGACAGCACCGATAAGGAAAAAACGAAAATGCCGTTTTTCCAGTACGTGTTTGTCATGATAGTTATGGCGACGATTATGGGGGTTCTGGGGATGCTGTTTTTTGGGATGCGGGCCTATATGATGGGGACGAAGGTGAGGCATAGTCTGACGCGGAGTCGGGGTCAGATAAAGCGTTGAGCAATTAAAAACTTCGAAAAAACAGTTTTCACGCAAAGGCGCAAAGACGCCAAGAGAAAATATAAGATATTTAACCGCAGATGAACACGAATTAATGCTAAAATATTAAAATGCAAAGAATGGACACAAATTAAATCGAAGATCAAATATTAGAAAGCAAAAATACATATTAAAAATAAAATATGTTTCACGCAAAGGGGCGAAGAAACGTGGACCGTGGACGGTTGACCGTTGACCGTGAAGAAGAAATTCTAAGCACTAATCCCGGCGCGCCGAGACTAAACTCTAAACAAATTCAAATCGAAAAACTTCTAAAGCTCAAAACAAAAAAATAAATGGCGGGCACGGCCCGGGTTACCTAAACAAATTCCAAAGCTCAAAAAAAACAAAAATATTAAACAGAAGAACTGCATGGGCTAGTTCGACAAGCTCACCACGGGCGGAGTCCATTCTACGCATAGGCGGCAAATGGGGGGGATTATTTGAGGGTGAGGTGGGAGATATGGATGGTGGTGTCGAGGAGCTGGGGGGAAGCAGGGTCTTTATCGAGATTTAGATTGCGGACACGCAGGGGCGCAGAGGCAGATGAGAGGCGGGAGAGTAGATCGATCAACTGCTTGAGGGTAATATCTTTGAGTTCGAGTATGACGATAGTTTCGTTATAGACGTCGGCGAGGGGCTGGGTCTGCGGCTGCATGGTAACGACATTGTCGGTAAGGCGGAGCTTGTTGGTCAGGGACTCCAGGTAGGAAAGCAGATTGAAATCGGGGGGTTGGGAGGCAATCTGTTTCTGCAGAGTATTTAAGCTTTGGGAAAGGGCAAGATATTCGCGGCTTTTGGTTTTGAGGTCCTGCAGGAGGGAAGCCTTTTCAGGGATGACACGCTGGAGGGTTTCCAGACGGGCGCGGGCGGGCTTGACCAAAAGGGCATAGGAAACCCAGGCGGCTATGAAGATAATCATAATCAATGATAAGCGTTTTTCACGGGTGGTTAAACGCATCAGGGTTTCTCCGTGTGCAGGGTTATCTGGGCGTTAAAAGCAACCAGGTGGGAATCGGGAATCTTCTGGGGATTGTTAATTTCGACGGAGGCAAAGGCAGGGACTTTCTGCAGAAGACTACGCCACTGCTCCAATACGGTAAAAGAATCACACTGGGCAGAAAGATTAATCAGAGAACCGCTAATAGAGATACTATTTATGGAAACCTTCAACTGCGAAGGTGTGTGGGTAAAAAGGGTGTGTAAAACAGTTAACGGGTCCCAGGCGGTATCGGAAAGAGGTGCCAGGTTGGCATATTCACGACGTAAGCTGTGCAGAGCGGTGTCCATCTGGGCCGATTCATCTACAATAGTGGTTTCGGCGGGAAGGGTTTGCCGAAAAACCGTCCTGGTTTCGTTCTTGAGGTTAAGGTATTCGTGTTCCAAACGGCTACGTTTGATAAACAGAGATATAACCGAGATGGCGCCCAGCAGGGTAATAAGGGCAACTAAAATTAAAAATTGCTTTTTCAGGCCGGCGGATTTGATCTCTTTTTGATTGTCAGCCTTTATAAAGTTGACGCCAACGGTGTCGCGGGGAGAAAGGGCACGCAGGGCCAGGCCCTGGGCAATACCAAGGTCAGGGGAGAGAATGGCGGTATCGACATTAGAAGTCAACCGAGAGGTAAGATTCAAGGGGATAACGCGAGAAGTAAACGAATCCTGAATATGAGAGAAAAGATCCGGGTCCTGAAATAAAGAACCGGCCAGGAATAAAACAGTATCAGGGGGAATCGTCTTACCCATGATCGAACGCCAAGTAAGCTCTATCTCGCGGATTATCAAGGCGGTGAGCTTTGTGCGGGCTGCGTCCGGATCACCATCGGCAGCGGGGAAAGAGGGAAGAGATCGAACCGTATAAACGTCTTTGTGGTCGGCAAGGGCCAGGATGATATGAATCCCATCCGAATATAACATAAGGAAAGGGGCAGCGGTGTCCTGGGGATGGTTGGTTACCACGGCGGTATGCAGGGCGAAAACCGGAGCGTCCATCAATTCACAACGCAGATGGGTACGCTTCAGAGCGTTTAGACGATTGCGAGCGGATTTTCGGCCGGTAGCGGTAACGAGGGTAGCCTTGCGGTGTTTGAGCTGTTGAGGGTGAGGCCAAAGATCTATAATGGTGTCGGCGGGATCGAGGGGGAAATTATCCTTTACAGGCGGCAGGGGATCAAGTTTGCCGTTTTTTTTGTCAGAAGCATCGGAAAGGATGTTGCGAAAGAACAGATCAGCCGAGTCGGCAGCGAGGGCAACGGGGGCACGACGATCAAAACCGTGTTCGGTGGTAAGGGAACTTAACAGTTGATCGGGTGAGTCGCTGAAGCGGCGCATAGGCGAACTGAAAGTCTTCTCCAGGTGTAAGCGGCCGGCAGTGCGCGAGACCTGGACGGCATGAAAGTGAGAAGAACTCAGATCTATTCCTATACTTCTTTTGGCCATAATAAATAGTTTATTAGTATTAAAACAAATGGTGGGGTAAATCCCACCCTACTTAGAAAAAATCCTAAGCACTAATCCCTAAATCCTAAACAAATTCCAATTCTCAAAATTCAAAGGCACAAAACGTAAAAATAAAAAACAGATAAAGCGTAGGGCAAAGCCACCCTACGGGGGAAACAGTTAAGTCTCCTTATATAAAATTATATCGACATTTCCGGAGGCTGAGTTTGTCTTGATCAGGGCGGTAATGGTTACAGACTGCAGACCGATAATACCGCGGGCCCTGATGGTGAAAAAGCGTATCTGGGGCTGGATGGTGAGATAATCGTGAAGGGCGATAGAGGGCAATGACGGAAAACCGGGGAAATTCCGTAGTTCGTCAATACTGGTAAATGGTTTGGTTTGGCGCTGCTGGATGATAAGACGGGTCAGGGTGGGAGTGATGCGATCTGAAAGAGATTGCAGGACCAAAGCGGGGGCAGTATTAATGTCAATTTTGCCGTCGCCATGGACGGTCAGATAATCGGCAAGAGGGCGAGGAGAGTTTTTATCATTATCGGAATCAGAAGAGCCATAAAGAAACTGCGGAGTCATGCCGCGAACAAAAAGAGATTCGTCCAAGAGTGAGAGGGAGCGATTGGGACATTTGCAGGGCAAGGAAGCATTTTCATAATAGCTGGATTCGGCACCGACGCTGCCGCGACTGACAAAGGGCAGAACAGTGACCTGATTGTCGGCATCGGTCCAATCGATAAGGGCGGGGACCAAGCCGTAATCGAGAGAAGGTGAATCATGATTTTGTTGATTAATCTGGTGATTAAACAAATCTATCAAACGAAGTAATTGATCGATGCGGATACGGTCGGGAGAGGTGTTGGTCTTGAGTAAGTTGAGGTTTAGCTTGCCGTTTTCGGCGGTTAAAGTTACAGAACAGGTACCGTAACCAACTTCATATACCAAGGTTTCCTGCAACATACGACGGAGGGTCAGGTTTGTAAGAAGATCAGGATTCTGTTTGAGGGAGGCCAGGGCGACGTTTAAGCCGGCGCGGGCACAATTCCGGGCCCGCAGTTGGTGGGTGTAGCTGTCGGCTGAGTTGAGCTGAGTGCGGGAAGCGTAATTGTACTGCAACAAAAGGGCTGTCAAAAGCATAATGACCAACAGGACGGTAATAAGGACGAATCCGGAAGATCGAGTTTTGTTAGAATCGACATTCATAATTTTTTTTGTCAGCATGGGCTGGTTCGACAAGCTCACCACGAGATGGTTCGACAAGCTCACCACGAGATGGTTCGACAAGCTCACCACAGGTAAAGCCCATCCTACTTAATCTTATCTACTTTTCTGGGCTAAGGTTATGCAGGGCTGAGTTATTTTGGGAACAAGGAAAGTAAATTATGGTACTATATATTTCAGAAGAAGCGTTGTTACCCTGAAGGGTAATAACAACTTTCACGGCCTGAGGAAGATTGTTTTTTTCACGGTCGAGCCAATGATCATGCCATTGGTTACCATCATAAAAAGCTAATTCAAGGCCCGTTATGTTCTCGGCAATAGGGAACCAGTTGGGAGCTTGAGTGGTTATACTAAGTTTCGAATTATTGCCGGGCAAAGATTGAGGAACATATATTTGCTGACAATAATATAAGCAAGACAGAGAAGGATCGTAACGGTAGGCCACCTCGAAGGGTCCTTGGGGAGCGAGCTGGCTGCGGAACAGGCCGCCGGTAGTGAGAAAGTGAAGGATAATGCCGTCCCTGGGTTGACGGTAGCCGGCAAAATATCGGGGCGTATTATCAGGAACCGATAAGACAGAAGGATTTTCAGAAGAGTCCAACCGGTCCTGGGTGAGGTAGGCGGAGCGAAGCTGATATGACAACTTGTTCAGGAAGGAACGGGCCTGGAAAGAAAGAGTAATTTTATCACTACAGCGATCGGCGGAACGGGTGACGGCAAAATAAGTGCCGTACACGACTGAGAAAATGATCAGCACGATCGTCAGGGCGACAATAATTTCGAGCATGGTGAAACCGTGCCTGCGAATTTTATTTTTTATCGGTGACATAAGTGGTCAGATTAAAATTTCCAGCGTCTGAGCCCTCGTTCCAGGTAATGCTGACATCAACACGACGGAGAGGGGCATAGTCATTTTTGCGAGCATGGGGCAGAGCAAAATCGCTAACGCATGTCTGCCATTGCCAGGAGCGGTGGTCACGATCGAGGGTGCCTGAGGCAGTAGAAGGTGTGGGGAAACCTCGGGCCAAGATCAGATCCATTTTTTCCTGAGCCAAAAGTGCAGCCTGGGTGGCAGCAGCGGAGCGATCGGCAATCCGAATATTCGTGAGGTTTAGACGGATCAAAGCCAACAACGCTATGGCAACAATAGCCAGGGCGGCGAGGGCTTCAATAAGAGTAAAGGCTTTTCTAGGTGAAGTAAACATATATACCAACCAAGCATGGGGTAAACATCAACCTACAATGGATATCAGGTCAGGATTTACCTTCGAGGTTCCAGCTTTGGATGTCGGCATCGAAGCCGGTGCCTCCGCTTTCACCGTCTTTACCAAACGAGATTAAATCGTAGTCCTTGCTGTAAACACCGGGGCAAATATAAACATAGGGATGACCCCAGGGATCCATAGGAACTTTATCGAGGTATCCGTCCTTGTTATAGCCGTTAACACCGGGATCGGCGACGAGGGCGGCGAGTCCTTCGGTGGTGGTGGGATAGCGACCGGTGTCAACCTTGAACAGGCCAAGCGAGGCTTTAAGGTTGGCGATCTCGACCTGGGCCTTGGTGTGGCGGGCTTTATCGGGGCGGTCGAGAATGCGGGGCATAACGACGGTGGCTAAAAGGCCCAGGATCACAATGACGATCATGAGCTCCAATAAGGTGAAGGCTGCGATTCTATGGTGTTTGTTTTTGTACATGATTGTTTAATTCCTCAAAGTCAGCAAGAAGAAACGCATGGGTTAAGAACCCATCCTACAAAATTTATTTGTCATAACATCTGGTTGATTTCGAATATGGGCAACAAAGTCGCTAATACGATAAAACCGACCACCAGTCCCATAAACAATAAGATGACCGGCTCGAGCAGAGCGGTCAAGGACCGTACGGTGACATTGATTTCCTCATCATAACCCTGGGCTAAATTGATCAGCTGCTGTTCCAGTGTGCCGCTCATTTCGCCAACGGCGAGGGTGTGGATCAGGATGGGAGGGAAAAGGGCTGTCTGGCGGACGGCCTGGGCGAGGGAGTGGCCGCGGCCAAGGTCGTCGTGAATGTTTTCCAGAGAAGCAGAAATAAAACGGTTTTGCACCACACCTTTGACAATCTGCAGGGCGTCCAAAATAGAGATGCCGCTAGTGAGCATGATACCCAGGGTGCGGGTCAAACGAATCATTTCTACTTTGAGGAATACGGCACCCAAATACGGCAACTTTAACTTCCAGCGATCCCAATTCATTTTGCCGTGGGGAGTTTTCAGATAGACGGAAACTGCAAATACAAGGGCGCCAACTATCAGGGCAAGGAGCCAAAGGTAATTTCTGATAAAAGCACAAACACCCATCAGAAAAGTGGTGGGCCAGGGGAGCGAGCGGTTCATCTGGACAAAGATGTCAGTGATGCCGGGGACGACAAAGGCCATCAGGAAAACCACTACCGAGAAGGCGGCAATGATCATTATGACAGGATATACGAGAGCGGCCTGGAGGCGAGCGGTTAAACGGGCGCGTTTTTCGAGCATTTCAGTAAGTTTGAGCAGGACATCCTCGAGAGTGCCTCCGGCCTGTCCGGCACGGACCATGTTGATATACAGATTGGAAAAGACACGGGGATATTGCTGGAGGGCATCGGCGAGAGAGGAGCCGGAGTTTACCCGGTCGGCGATCCGGCGAAAGATGCGGGCTAAAAATACAGAACGGGAATGTTTGCCGACAGACTCGAGTTGTTCGACCAAGGCCGTAAGAGCAGGGACCAGAGCCAGTCCCGCCCGTAAAAGTGATGCCAACTGCCGAGTGATAACACAGAGGTCTTTGGTCCTGATGCGAATGAAACCGGTGATTTTATCATCGTCGGACAGAAAAGAATCAGGCTGTAATTCGTCATGTTCAAGTTGGTGCGGCGCGGAGGGATAAAGCGAGGCGGTAAAGGGAAAACCCTGTTCATCCGGGAGCAGGTTCAGATCATCATCATGGTCGAGGTCTGAAGGAGCCGGTCCCAAGACAGTGACGAGCGGGTCGCCATCAGTTTGAATTCGGTTGTGATTATCAGATGCCGACATGTTCGGTGGTCCTCACGTCCGGAGTGATAGTGTCCTGGGTTACTCTTAAAACTTCAGCCAAGGTGGTTAAACCGCTACGGGCCAGGCGGATTCCGTCGTCACGAAGGGTACGCATACCCTTTTTCAAAGCGATGTTTTTAACAATATGTGAAGGAGCACGGCGAGAAATTAATTCCTTAATGTCCTCGTCCACAATGAGCAGTTCGAAAATTCCAGTTCGGCCAAGATAACCGGTCTGGAGACATTGGGGACAACCGGCCCCGGTGTAAAATTGCAGATCATCATAATTCTGTAAATTAAAACCGCCGAGAGTATGTAAATCATCCTCAATCTTACAAGGGGTTTTACAATGAGGACAGATTACGCGCAAGAGGCGCTGGGCCATGACCGCAACAAGCGAAGAGGAAATCAGATAGGGCTCGATCCCCATATCGATAAGCCGGGTGACGGCAGAAGCGGAATCGTTGGTGTGCAGGGTGCTGAGCACAAGATGTCCGGTGAGGGAGGCGTGGACGGCAATCTCGGCGGTTTCCACGTCGCGAATTTCTCCAATCATAATTATGTCGGGGTCCTGACGAAGGATGTGACGGAGACAATTGGCAAAGGTCAGATTTATCTTGGGCTTGACCTGCATCTGGCCGATGCCGGGCAGGTGATATTCAATAGGATCCTCAACGGTAAGGATATTACGCTCGTCAGTATTGAGCTCGTTGACGGCACAATAAAGAGTGGTGGTTTTGCCACTACCGGTGGGACCGGTTAAAAGGATGATGCCGTGAGGGGAGGTAATAAGATTCTGGAAGCTTTTATTTATGTCCGGAGCGAAACCGATCTGCTCGAGGGTCAGGCCGGGGCCCCCCTTGTCGAGTAATCTTAAAACCACACGCTCACCACCGGCAGTGGGGATAATAGAGACACGTATGTCCAACTCCTGGGAGCCGATCTTGATGCGACTTTGACCGTCCTGGGGGAGACGACGCTCGGCAATATTAAGGTTGGCCATGATTTTCAAACGAGAGATCAGGGCGTCAACCTGTTCGCGAGGCGGGGTGAAGATGTCATGCAAGACGCCATCAATGCGAAAGCGAACCTTGACCTCATCTTCATAGGGCTCGATATGAATGTCACTGGAACGATGATTGACGGCCTGAAAGAGAATATTGTTTACCATTTTGACGATCGGGGCCTGTTTGCCGGTATTGATGGCGAGCAGGTCCTCCTGAGGGGCCTGGGCCATGATGTTGGAAGCAGGGGAATCGTCAGATTTCTGTTCGGAGGGTTCGGTTTCATCCGAAGTATCCTGCTCGAGATTGCGATAGTAGCAGCGGCTAATGGCCTGCTCGATCTGGCCAGGGGAAGAAACGACCCGGGGACAATAGCAGCCGAGCCGATTTTGTACGGCATCGTAGGGCTCCATGTTGAGCGGGTCGGCCAGGGCAATAGTGATGCGCTGGTTGTTATCCTTGAGGGGTAGAAGGCAATGCTTTTTCAAGAATTCCAGGGGCAGATTTTTGAGAAGCTCGGCAGAGAGCAGGTCGGGGGAGATGGTTTCCAGATAGGGAATGTCCCACTGCCGGGCCAAGCCCTTGCAAAGCTGGGCAGGGGTAATGAACCCCTTCTCAATAAGGATCTGACCGATTTCGCCATAGGGCCGGCGGGTTTTCTGAAGGTGCAGGGCATGGTCCAACTGCTCGGCGGAAAGGTCAGTTTCCTTTAATAATATCTGTCCAATTGATTCGGTCCGCATGGTGATTTAATCAATTATCCTGGCGCCAGGTGCCCTTAAGGTTTGAGCCATTAAGGCGATCCTGTATGGGTCGGGGTATCTGACGCTGTTTCTGGTGGGTAATATCGGCCATCTCCGGAGGGCCACTCATAATATGGGGGGTGATGAAGAGCAATAAATTTGTCTTCTGCAGACGGTCCCGCTTGTATTTAAATAACTCACCCAGCAAGGGGATATCACCCACCACGGGGATTTTCTGCACATAGGTAATCTTGTCGTCGCGAATGAGGCCGCCGATGACAATGGTGGCACCATCGGCCATGGAGACCTCGGTCTGGACCTGACGCTTGGCAGTGGTAGGAGTATCAGGGGAAGCACCGGTGACACTGTCGATTAACTGAGTGAATTCGCTATCGATCTCCAGGCGAATCAGGCCGCCCTGAGAAATGTGGGGGGTGATGTTGAGGGAAATACCAACGTCTTTATAGACAAAGGTCTTGACGACCGTGGGAGTACTGGGGTCGGTTTCGGTGATGCGGGAATTTTCCACGTAGGGGATGTTGTCGCCGACGAGGATAAGGGCCTTGCGATGGTTGGAAGTTACCACATGCGGAGTGGAGAGGATGTTCACAGCAGATTGTTTCTGCAGGGCCTGGAGGATGGCACCAATCTGCACGTTGCCGGCAACTTCTTTATAGGCGCCGACGGCAAGGCCACCAAGGTCACCGGTGATAAGGGCGTCGCGGATGCCAAAGTCGGTGCTGGCAAAGTAGCGGACACTGTCGGAGACGGCCTGGTCGAGCGTGGCCCAGTCAATACCGATCTCCTGAAGATCCTCTTCGCGGATATCGACAATGAGCAGCTCCACGAGGACCTGTTCACGAACAATGTCGAGTTTTTCAATTATGCCGGCGAGGACCTCGAAGTCCTGGGCGGTGGCGTTGACGATTAATGAGTTGGTGCCTGGTTCAGGATTAATGAGCACCTGTGACAGCTGAGAATTGTTCGGGGAAGGAGTGTTTAAGTGGGCCAAGATGGGAGTAAGAGCCTTGGCGACCTCCTCGGCCTGGGCATTTTTAAGATATATTACGTGAACAGTATCCGTACCAACGGGCCGTTCGATATCCAGACGGAGGACGAGTTCCTTAATCATATCAGTGTCCTGCCGTGAGGCGGTGATCACCAGAGAATTTGTTCTTTCGTCAGGCTGGATCTGGAGATTACTTTGCAGCTGCGGAGTCTGGGGATTATGCCGAGTACGAGAGGCAGAGTTGTCTTTCTCCATGATTTCAGTTATCTGAGTGCTCAGTATTTTGGCAGAAGCATATTTGAGGTAAATGACCGAAACCTCCTTCTGGGCGCCAGGGACATCCAACTGTTGAATAATACAGGCCAAGTGATGGATGTTGGAGGAGGTGCCGGTGATAAGTATGGTATTGGTAGGTGAATATACAGACAACTCGGCAGCGGAGGGCATACGAGAAGAAAGAATGCTGCCAATCTCGGCGGCGTCGGCGTATTTGATGGGAATGATCTGAGTAGCGAAGGAATCATTCTGGGGGATCCGGTCGGGATCGCCGCCAATACGGAGAGGAGGATTGTGTTTGGCCACATCGGCGCGAGGGACGATCTTGACATGATCGGCGGCGGGGATGGCGGCGAAACCCTTAACCTCAATAATCGATTCCAAATAATTATACAAATCACCCAGGCGTATGCGGGTGGGAGAATGAACAGTAACAGAACCACTGATCGAAGGATCGACAATAAAATTGATCCCGGTTATGTCACTGACAGTTTTGATGATGGCAGGGATATCGACCTGGTCAAAATTGATGGTAATCAACTGATCGGCCAGGCAGGGATCATTAAGTGCGGGCAGGGTGGTAGTTACATCCTCGATAAGAGGAGCAGAAGGAGAAGCGATCTTACGGCTTATTGAAGCTGTTTGCAGGGTGGCAACAGGATGGGCCTGCACAACATCATGATCCGTTTTTGATATATTCTGAGTTTCCGTTGGGGAAACAACAGTGTTTGAATCTGAGGGGCGAGTTATATGCGTAGAATCCTCAACAGGCAAAGTACTATCAACAAGATTGCGGATATTCGTTTGGTGAGGAGGAGATGCGGGGGCGCCGGCTAAACCAGGAGTAAGGGGGGAAGATGAAATCTCTAAGGAATCATGCTTAGGCGCTGAGCTTGACTGAGCTTTGAGAGGTTTCGCTTTGTCGGGAGCAGATTGGGTAAGCTCATCCGCCGAGATTTCAGCAGCGGAAGTATCTTGCGGACAGGCAAGAGTTGGTTTCTTTTTAGAACAACCAGTGGCAAGAACACATATCAGTAAAACAATCAAAATAATTATGCGCAAGATTGTACTGCCAAGCCAGAGCGGGCTAGTCAATCTAGTCATATAATCCAATTTATAAGTAATCATCTGCTTATGCTTTAATCCATAGAAAAAGATAAAGTATTGGGTTTATTGTCGCGGAGATACTCGATTTCCAAATTTGTCTGCGTGCGGGCTTTTTTGAAGACCTGAAAGGCCTTTTGTTTGCTGGTCAGCTTTTGACCATTAATCATCCGGATTACATCATTGTTTTTCAGTCCCAGAAAATCCTTGGCTTTTACCTTGTCAAGGTCACGGATGAGAAGACCATCGGGCTGGCCCTTTACGAGGTAAGTATCAATCGAGGCATGATTGAGAAAATCTTCCACAATTTCATTTCGCATCTGGGCCCGACTTTGGGAGTTTTTGACGGGCAAGGCGGTTGTGGCGGAAACCCGTGAATTTTGATTATCATTTTTGGGCTCGGCTTGCGGGGGAGATGTCTGGGTGTTAATATTCAACACTTTTTTGCGGCCCCTGCAGGAGAAAACTACAGAGTTTTCATCGATGGCCAACAAACGAGCACCAGCAATGGTAGCGCCAATTTTATAATGGCTGATTTGTTTAGTGGCAGGGTCTTCAATAATGGCGCGGGCCACAGATGGAGGGCCGGCAATTGTGCCCTGCAAGATAAGATTCAGATTCCAGTCGTTGTGGGTATTGATTTGAGACCGGGGGCCTGAGGGTGAGACCAAAGCCTGGGCTGAAGAGTCGGCGTTATTAAACAAATTGCGTCTGAGGATATCATCATAATTAACCTGCGAGGGCCGCAGAGAAGGAGCAGGTTCGCTGGAGAGATTTTTGTTATCGGTCGCGGGGTCCTGAGCAAAAGTTTTATGGGGCAAATAATTCCAGAACAGGGCCTTGGCCAAGGAGAAACCCAAGACCAGAATCAGGGCCAAATTCGTTACCAGTAATGTTTTACGAATGCTCAAAAGTTCATTCCTTAGTCCGTGGATATACTGTCTCTACACATATGTTATCGCCAGGGGATTAGGGGTACTTGAGAGCAATAGAAACATACCGACAGATTGTTACAGATAACGTCATATCGGGAAAAAGGAGTTGAAAGGGGAAATATTATCGGTCGATATTCAGGCCATGATCAGAGGCAAAAGTGCATAAAAAATATTTGCCAAGGCATGGAATAATATAGGAGCCAACAAAGACCGAGTCCGAACAAATAACCAACCCAGGATCAGGCCCGGAAAAAAGGTAAGGCCCGATAACAAATTTTCCGAGAGAAAGACATGGATCAGGGCAAAGAGAGCCGCCGAGACTATGACGGTTATCAACTGCCATCTCCATGGGCAGGAAGAAAATCCGGAGGGGCGTATACGCAGAAGATTACCCAAAATGAAACCCCGAAAAAATATCTCTTCAGCCACAGCAACGTACAGGAACTGATATAATATCCAAGTGAGCCAGGTACCTTTTTGAATAACAGGAATTAGGGGCAAAGCCAAGCCAAGCGCCGTTAGCAGCCATAATAATCCCATCAGCAAAGGGAAACAGAGCAGACAGGTAAGAGACAAAAGCAACAATGAATAGCGCCAATGATTTAGATGCAGGCCCAGCACACACGCTACATCGCGGTGCAACAGAGAAACCTGACGGGTTTTGAGGGCGCGCAGGGCCGAAGGCAAAACGGAAGCAAGGACCAATCCGGCGGGTACAATCAGCCAACTAAAGCGTCCCAAAGAAATACCGTTTAAAAATTTAAGCAGACAAGCAGCGGCGCATACAACCAAGATTAACTCAGTAATACGATGAGTAAGGAACCGGCGGAGGCAAAAACCAACCGGCGTTGCTTTGTTATCTATGTATATACCCAACGGAACTTAATCTTTTAATATTTTAACCGGTTTTAATTTTCTGGAGCGAGAGTCGCGCAGCTTAAGGGCCAAGAGTACACAGAGCAGGGCCACATAAGGCAAACAGAAACCTACAATGTCAACATCATGGGCATCGGGGATAGCGGAAAGCGAACAGCCACCACTGCTTCCACCGGCAAAGAAACTTACTGATTGATCTTCCTCCTCCTGGGCAATTACATACTCGGTAAAGTGAGTAGTCTTATAACGAATTCCATGCAAGGTGGGGGAAAATTCAACCCGCTCGATATTCGAGATACCAGATTGACTATATTCGCCGGTCTGAGTGTTGTACCAGAAAACAGTTTCATCACCAACTTCGTCCACTGCGTAGGGGATGGTGATAATAACTGATTTGGCGAATTCCATGGCACTACTGGGGCCAAACTCGTAGCGAGCGATAACATCCAGGGCCGTCAGAGGTGAAGAAGTGGGCGGGTTGTCCACACGTGAGATGGTGACCTCGACATCCTCCCAGAGGGCTCCGGCGGGGATTTCCAGGTGTATATCATCGACGCTATCCATCTGCTGCCAATCGTCAACAGTACCAACAACTCCACCAGTTGCAGCTTCAATAAGCGCTGAGGCCAGCGGCTGCGGATTAATTAAAGTGGTTCCGACACAACGAATCTCGGGAGTTCCGGTGCGAGTATCAATCCAAATAAGGTACGGTTGTCCCTGAGAGTTCAACCCAAGCACCGGATGGTATTGAGCGGAATTGGAAGGATCGTTATCAGTTACCAGGATATTGGTGCCGAAACTTTCGTCCGATTCGGCAAAGTAAATATCCAAGTCATCGGGACTGAGGCTAAGCACATTACGAGCGTCCTGCCAACAGGTAAATATCTTCAGAACGTTATCATTCAGACAAGTGATCAAAGCTGGATTAACCTGATCGGCGGACGAATTGTCGTCCACAATATTAACGCCGGTGAGCGGCTCAGCAGGCAGTCCACCGGAAGTGGCGGCATAAAAGACGTCGAGATTACCGCGGGAATCATCCACCCATAATATGTGCAAGCGGTTGGTCTGAGGCTCTACGGTAAGAGCAGGTTGAGACTGATTGGCAGTATTACTTACAATGGGTGCGTAAGCCCAGGAATCACCGGTCAGCGAGGCACCATAAATGTCGGTAGAACCATTGGTGGATTGAGTGGTCCAGAACACATAAGCGACATTATCAACATCAACAGCGATGACGGGTTCGGTCTGGTCGGAGGCATTAGTGGTCAGGGCCTTAGTAGTCTTGGTGGCAAAATTGTCATACGAAGAAGCCAGATAGATATCCTGATTGCCCCAGCGATTGTCCTGCCAAGTAATACGGACCCGCTGGGAAGGAAGATTGTCAACAGCAATAGCAGGGGTAATCTGGCCGGCATCGGAATCGTCCACCAGAACAGGAGCGGAGAAGTTTATGCCATCATCGGAGTAGGAATAATAGATATCCCAGTTACCACGGCGGTTATCCTGCCAGGTCAAGTGTAACCGGTTATTACCATCTAGCACCAGCGCGGGATTACATTGATCATGGGAATCTTCGGTGACGCAAACGCGGGTTTCAAAGTAAAATGCGCCTGCGGGCATTTGAGCCAGATAAATGTTCCGGTCACCTTCTACACCAGCGTCCCAAGCGATCCAAATATTACCCAGACTATCCGTTACGGTAACAGGATTGTCTCTGGTAATGTCGGGGGTGGTGTCAGGCAGAGGTTCGGTGGTTGAGCCCAAAGCAGAAGTTTCCGAATCAATGACCGTATCGCCACCAAAGGTACGCATAACGGTCTTGAAGGAATACTTACGTCCGGACATCAAATTACCTACTTCATCTCGGGCCGATACGGTGACATTAACAGTCTCATCAAAATCAAATAATGCGTTGGATTGGAAAGTATATTTATAGTCAGCCGGGGTGCCTCGGCGTTTACACTGGCCATAGGCAGTTTTGTAACTGGCGGCAGGACCTTGATAGATCACATTATCGTTCATAAGAATCTGCACGGAATCTGAATTGACACCGGAACTGGAATCAACAACATGCAAAACTACCAGGCTGTTGAGCGGTGCCTGGATGGAATCCGGAACCGGGGAACAATTCGTAATGTCAGGAGAGGCTGTATCGGTTTCGGAAATGTTTGAGGCAACCTGGACATCAACCTGGAGGGTGTCCGCGGCAGAACCGCCAAAGTTGTCAGTAACGGTAAGGGTAATATTGTGAACACCAAGAGGCAGGTTCACAGTAGGACTCGGTCCAGAAGCAAGTACGGTGGTGTCTTCTTTCCAAAGGTATTGAGCGATAATACCATCAGGATCACTCGATCCGGTACCACTGAGAGTAACGGGTTCACTGCCGTTTTTATCTACGTCAGGAATAATCTGATCGGGTCCGGCCTGGGCCGTGGGCGGAATGTTAACCCGAATGGTTACGGTATCGGTGGCGGTCAGGCCACCATCGTCTGTCACCGTTAGGGTAATGGTGTGCAATCCCTGAGTGAGAGTTACAGAAGAAGATGCGCCGGTGGCAATTTGAGCGGCATTTTCAGTCCATACATAAGTTTGTATGGTACCGTCGGAATCGGTAGAAGCAGAGCCATCCAGGGTAACCGCTTCACTATTATCCAGGTCAGAGTCGGTTATGACCCGATCAGTTCCGGCATTAGCAGTAGGAGGCTGATTTTCAGGAGCAGTGATACTGACCACCACACCATCAGTAGCCATGCCGCCGTGATTATCTACAACCTTAAGGGTGATAGCGTGAGATCTCAGATCCAAGGTAACAGTCGCAGTAACACCCGAGGCAATCTGGGTGCCACCTTCGAACCAGAGATATTCACTGATGGTTCCGTCAGGATCGGTAGAGGCGGAAGCATCCAAAAATACTTCCTCGGTGCCGTTTTTATCCGTGTCGATAATATCCTGATCAGATCCCGCCCGGGCAACAGGCATTTGATTGACGGTAACAGTTACCGTATCAGAAGCTGTCAGGCCGTCATCATCCGTAGCAGTAAGAGTAATGACATGTTCGCCATTCAATAAGTTGAGGTTTGCCGTAGCGCCGGTAGCAATCTGGGTGGCACCTTCGGTCCAGACGTAACTAACAATTGTACCGTCCGGATCGTTTGAAGCAGACCCATCCAAAGTGACCGGTTCGTTGCCATTGGTGTCAGAATCAAGGGCAACCAAGTCAGTACCGGCGTCAGCCACAGGAGCCTGGTTATCCAACTGGTTAATTCTGATGGTAACAGTATCGGTAGCCACAAAACCATTGTTATCAGATACGATAAGCATGAGCGTATGAGAGCCTGCTCCCAAAGAAACAGAAAGAGTTTGGCCGCTACCCAAATACTGCGCTCCCGCGAACCAAAGATAACTGGTAATAGTACCATCGGGATCGGAAGAGGCAGAGGCATCCAGGGATACGCTCTCGGTGCCGTTATCATCCTCGTCGGTAAGGGTTTGATCCTCGCCGGCATCTGCAACAGGAGATTGATTTATTCTAATAGAAACCGTATCGGTGGCGGTAGCACCGTAATTGTCGGTAACGGTTAAACTGATGGCATGGGTGCCGACGGCAAGAGAGATGGTGGGACTGGAACCGGTGGCAATCTGGGTGGCACCTTCGGTCCAGGAATAAGTTTGAATGGTACCGTCGGGATCGGAGGAAGCAGAGCCATTGAGGGTGATTACCTCAAGGTCGTTTTTATCAGTGTCCGAAACAATCTGATCCATCCCAGCCTGAGCTACGGGGAGCTGATTTACAATAATAGTAACCGTGTCAGTGTCGGTCAGACCATCATTATCGGTTACAGTAAGCGTAATCGTATGAGAACCGGCCGAGAGGGTGACACCAGGAGTCGGACCGGAGGCAATTTGGGTGGCACCTTCGGTCCAGGAATAAGTTTGAATGGTACCGTCGGGATCAGTAGAAGCAGAGCCATTCAAAGTGACCTGCTCGGTACCATTTTTGTCTGCATCCGTCAGGGTTTGATCGGAACCGGCATTGGCAACGGGGGACTGATTGGCCGGGCTATCTATTTCTATAGTAACCGTATCAGTGGCCTGGGCACCAAGGTTGTCAGTAACTTCAAGGGTAATGACATGGGTGCCGGTGGAGAGGGTTACGGAAGTAGAGGAACCGGAGGCAATCTGATTTGCGCCTTCGAACCAAAGGTAACTGACAATCGTGCCGTCAGGGTCGGTAGAAGCAGTGCCATTGAGGGTGATTACCTCAGTACCGTTATCATCAGTATCCGTTACTGTCTGATCCGCTCCAGCCTGAGCAACAGGTGACTGATTCACCGGACTATTTATGGTTATAGTAACGGTATCGGTAGATTTGGCCCCCTCGTTATCGGTAACTTCCAAGGTAATGACATGGGTGGCGGTCGCGAGGGTTACAGAAGAAGTGGCGCCGGCGGCAATTTGATTCGCCCCTTCAAACCAAAGGTAACTGACAATTGTGCCGTCAGCGTCGGTAGAAGCACTACCATTAAGGGTGATGGTCTGAGTACCGTTGTTATCAGCGTCTGTTACGATTTGATCTTCTCCGGCATTAGCCACTGGGGGCTGATTGGCGGGACTAGAAATTTCTATAATAACGGTATCAGTAGCAGTAGCACCACGGTTATCGGCAACTTCAAGGGTAATGACATGGGTGCCGAGGGTGAGGTTGACGATGGGAGCGGAACCACTGGCAATTTGATTTTCATCCTTGAACCAATGGTAACTGACAATGGTGCCGTCGGGATCTGAAGAACCGGAGGCACTTAAGGGGACCTGTTCGCTACCATTGTCATCGCTGTCGGTAATAGTACGATCAGATCCGGCCTGGGCGATCGGCAATTGATTTACAGTTATAGTTACGGTGTCCGTAGAGGTAGCACCGTCGTTATCGGTTACGGTCAGAGTGATAACATGCACACCGGCGGAAAGAGTCACAGTGGGATTGACAATATCACCACCAGGCAAGGAAACAGTATTCTCACTCCAATCGTAGTTAACAATGTTGCCGTCAGGGTCACTGGAAGCGTTACCATTAAGAGATATCTGCTCGGCCCCGTCCCGATTGGTGTCGTGCACAACCTGATCGGCGCCTGCATTGGAAACCGGAAAATCATTACCGCCGCCGCCCCCTCCGTCATATTGGAAGCTATAAGTTTCAATCACAATGTTCCCGTCATTATCCTCCACTCCATTGACGGCAAGATTATAAGTATTATTAGTAAGTGGCGAGGTGGTCAAAACTACAACCTGGGGGCTCTGCAGAGAAGCGCTAGATATAAGGTAATGAGTACCATCCAAGTCGATAATTGAATAATCAGCAATTTGTACCGCAGTTGTGGGATCAAGCACTTCATCGAAACTAACCTGCACAGTTGTCGAGGTTAATACAGAAACGCCAGTAATAGCCGGAGGATCCATCTGGAGAGGATTACTCAAAGATGACTCGAGGCCCACAGTATTAACCGCGGAAACCTGATAGGTATATCCCGTTCCATTAACCACACTTGCGTCGATATATGAGGTTGCAGAAGACTGGTTTAGATAGTTGCTATTTCGATAAATTTTATAGTAACTCACCGCCGACTCAGGGTCTGAGGATGGCTGCCATGAGATTGTGATCCGCTGATTTTGACTGTCAGCCTGGCCAGTCAGAGAGCCGGGCACTGTAGGCGGGGTAGTATCAGTAACAGGAGTAGAGGAGGAATATTCATAACAGCCAAGGGAGGGAGTTGCGTTCCAGGTATTGCCGTCCATATCCCTGGTGAAATCAAAATCGGGGAATTTGGCTTTGATGCCCAAGTCGGTCAACAATTGCTGGACAGATACACCAGCACCTTTGGTGGCGCCACCATCTTTGGGTCGATAGTTATAGGCGGCAGGATCAACAAACATACTGGTAAAAGGAATAGACCGGGCATCCTGCTCACCTTGATGAAGGGCCCAACCGTAGCCAATCTGGCAGAAGTTATAGGCTGTATATAAATTATACCTTCGATCCGCTACCACAATGTCACTGGTAGGATATAACTCCCAATCCTGCGACCATGTCTTGAGCAATCCATAAGTTATATTGTTCAAGACATAATGGCGGGGTAAATCCTGAGGATAGTCCGGAGACTTTTTGGCCAAACCCAAAGCAAAAGAAGAAGCATTGGGGGCGGTATTGTTTATCCATACCTGATAGCCATCATAACGTGACGACCAGGCGGAGATGCAATAATTATTGCTGTTCTCGAGAAACAGATTGGCATATACGACTAACCGGCGGCAATTGTTAAAGGCCATATTTGTGCTATTGTAATATACATTTTTGGCCATCAACACATCTTCGCAAAGATCATCATAACCACCATAGACGGAGGTTCCGTTACCATGTCCCCCACGGATTCCCCTGAGTTTATTACCAATCATCATACTGGTAGTAACCTGGTAAAAACTCACATTGGTGCTGCCGGTATATTGCACATCGTTGTCTTTAGCAATCCCATAAGCGCAAATGTTATGATGAACACCGCGATTGTTACAACGGCGGACATAATTGTTCTCCGCGGTGGCATGATCCATATATACGAAATATATACCCGTTCCCATGGAATCAGTTACAGTACAATTTTTTACGTTAATATATGATCCTCGATTGGTACTGGAACCCCCGACAAAATACATGGCGTTACCCTTAATACCAAATACAGTCAAGCCATCAATGTTGAGATATGCACCAGAGGTTACCGAGAACTTATAAACACCATAAACACTAACACTAAGAGACATATTGGCGGTCAGGTTAGCGGTATTAGTAGGCCAATAGTAAATACGGCGATAATTTACCCCCCCCACCTGCTCAATGCCGGAAATATAGAATTCACCGGGGGAATTCAAGATGTGCGGATGGTTTATTAAACGGTAGCGGTCCTGCTTTAAGGTATCATAGCGGACAGTAGTCGGCAAAACAGCATCAAAGACAATCTTTTTCTGGGAACTTACATAGTCAGATACGTTAGCCTGAACAACATTTGAATTATAGTCATATAAAAATATCCGGACGATGGCTCCATTCCAATAATCGTCGCTACCAGATAATGTGGTGTCAATTAAATATCCAGTCTGGCCATTCGAGGCCGAGGATACATTTCTGAATTCCGTAGTATCTTCACCAAAGCCAACAGATTGGTCAGGATCACTGGCGATACGACTCATAACAAAATTTTCAAACAATACGGTATCAACCAGATTATTTGGAAAATCAGAGGCCGGAACCCGGACCCAATAAATATTATTATAGGAAGGATTTATCACCCCTGAAACTTTCAAGTATGTATCGTCGGATTGGGCTTTGGTCCAGCCCGTCAAAGAGGTGGTGCCATCAATGATGGGAGTTTCATTGGGATAATTCTTCAAGGTAATCCAGTTACTGGCCGTCCCGCTCTTGTCAAGCCTGACAGGTTCCCGATATGTACCACCACGAAGATAGACCCTATCTCCAGGTGCTACCGGAGAAGAAGTTGACATGGCATAGGCAACCGACTTCCAGGGCAGAGCCAGTGTCCCCGGATTACTATCACTACCCTGTACGGGGTGCACATAGTAATCGGTTGCAAATGCCGAGGAAGAAACTATTAGCAGTACTAGAAGAGCTAATATTATCGGGCGTATTTTCGGGCGTATAGACATGATTGAGGTAGAAGACATGAATGAAACAAATAAAAAATTCATGTTTCTTGTCTCCTTATGGGAAGTGATATTAAATTTTAGCTATATTACGCTTTCTTCCCATATTAATATTAAATTGCCTACGAGGCAAAAAGGTAACGAGGGATTATACTGAAATTGTGTTAAAATTTCATGGCAAAATGGGAAAATTAGAGGATTTTGTCAGCTATAATGGTTATTCGGAATAGATAATATGATGTCACAACCCACTACAAAGCTCGAATAATGATGAAAAATCAATCATGGAGAGGCTGAGCTCTATATAATTGTAAATAAATTAAACCAGCTCCGATAAATCCATAATTGCACGATAATCGGTATTTTTCGGAAAATCATTGTTATTAAGCGAATCTAAATGTTTAATAACTAACATTAAGAGCATATATATGTTTATTTTTAGCCAACTGCTCATTGGATCACATTTTCCTGATATTCGATGTATATCATCTTGTCAATAATGAAGTTATATAACAACACGGTTTTTATTGCTTATGATGTAGTTTTAATTGTTATCGGAGAAGGGATATATAAACTCGAAACAAGGCATTAAATAATGATATCTCGTTATTTTATAAAGCTTTATTTCAAGTAACATTTTGAAAAAATCGATATTTATATTATTGAGATTCGAACATATATACCCTAAATGTAGTATATCTTTGGTAGTAATTATTAGGACTATATGGAAATGAAGGGAGTGTGAGAAAACGAACCATCTGACCACCTGGGTATCTAACACTATTTACCTTGTAAATGGAGACCAATTTCCTCGAATAAAACGAAAGTATTTTGGCATATAAAACGTCCGATAATACAAAATACCCCCCTATTACGAATATTTCCATTGGCAACGGACATATCTTTGCAAATGAATGGATTTAGCCTGTATGCCCGTAAATCATGAGAAATACCAATAAATGACAAAATTGAAGCAAAATTAAAATAGTAATTACAGGAATTTAATTATTTTGGAATATAGTGGATTGCCTGCCAACTTGGCAGACAAATACTCTTGATACGCAATCCAGATCAGGAGAGATATTGCAATTAAGTAAAAATCATAAATAGAAACAACATTCAGCTTTCAATTTACGATTTTACAGGCATTACATTATGAATTATGGATTCTTACTCCGCTTCCGGAGTTTTTTAGGTCGCCCTTTATTTTAGTCGTTTTGACGAGATCGCACTGGGCAGGCCGGACCCTAAACCGGAAACAACCCAAAATCGTGGCGAGAACGTAGGGATTTTCAAGATCACACCTTGACGTGCCTAAACATAAGATATCCATCATTTTTGATACATACTGCGACATATAACTGTCGGCTTTTGAAGAAGTTACCTCATCAAGCTTAAGGCTGTTTAAGATTTGACCGATGTAACCGACGGGGACGGAGTATGTAAACATATTTTGCGTTTATAAGCACCAGAGCGTACCGGCCCGTATTACAAAAACATAAACCAGTAATATATTCCTTTAATTGAAAATATACATTTATTTGAAAAATCTAAATAGATAATATATATAATGTCACTGGTAGAAGGTCATTCATCGGCACGAATAACATCTATTGAATTGTTGAGGTTATTAGCCAGCCTAGGTATTATCTTTTTTCACGCCCAGGCACCGGGGGCCCTAATAGGTTATAGCGGGTTACCGGTATTCATGATGATTTCGATTGCCTTTAGCGCTATGGATACAAAACATAAAAGTTTTAATTCCATAGCAAGCGCTAAATTTAAGAGACTGGGAAACCCCTGGATTTTCTGGAGCATGGTTTATCTGTGCCTAAAATGGATCAAGTGCTGGCATGAAGGCAATCCCGGCATATGTCCCTTTCAATCCTATATGATTTTAACGGGAACATCTTTACATTTGTGGTACCTGCCCTTTGCTCTGCTGATACTTACCATAGTCAGCCTTTCAGTCCATAAGGGATTGTTACCCGTAAAAAACAAGTATGTATATTTATATATAGTCATATCTGTGATATTTTTTGTCGTCTGCTCGCTGCTGCTGCCGCGTGTAAAGGGGGCGGTACCATTTTCCCAATGGGTGTTTATTACACCATCTATACCGATGGGGATGATTTTGGCCGTTACACCTTTAGGAGAGAAAAAGTCACTGAGAATATTATTAGTAGTATTTATCATACTGGTTGTGAGTTCTTTAATATTAAATTCATATGGTTACAACAGATTAATTGTACCATACCTGGTAGCACTAGGAGGATGTATTGCAGCCTGGACGGTCAGTACTAAAACAAATCATACCATTAATAAATTGGCCCTTCTCTCCTTTGGAATATATCTTGTTCATCCCCTTTTCGGATATTTAATACAGATGGCATTTCCCTGCTTTAGCAATGAATTTCCATTTATATATGTCTTTTTGCTATTTATAATTTCTCTGGCAATAACCGGAATTATCATGAAAACACCTTTACGCAGATTTGTTTGATATATCTGACATACGGGTGAAATTCAGGGCACAAAATAATCAATAAATGAAGTTGCCGAATATTTTCAAATTGTTTCAAGATGAAAGTCTTTTTTCCCGCTGCTTCAGGGGTGGGACCATTTTGGCAGCAGGTTCGATGGTAGAGAGAGGGGCGCGTTTAGTACGCAATATGATTCTGGCCAGGCTTCTGGCACCGGAGTATTTCGGGGTAATGGCCCTGGTTAATATGGCCAGCCTGTTGTTTGAGGCGCTAACAGAGGTGGGTGTGCGCCAGGCGGTGGTACAAAATACAAAAGGGTCCAGTCCGGAATATCTAAACGTGGCCTGGTGGTTTAGTTCCGGCCGGGGAATATTTTTGTATATTCTGGGATGGCTGTCGGCGCCAACCCTGGCGCGATTTTATCATGAACCGGCATTAACAGATTTGCTGCGAGTTGCATTTTTGGCCATGGTGTTTGTGGGGTTTACCAGCCCAAAATTATTTGCATTAGAAAAGCATTTTCGCTTTGGCAGGGTAGTGCTGATCCAGCAAGGTTCAGGGCTGGTGGGCACACTATTGAGTCTTTTACTGGCCTGGTATTATCCCAATGTATGGCCGCTAGTAATCGGTTTTGTGGCAGAGGCGTTCTTTCGCTGTACGGGATCCTTTTTGCTATGCCCGATACGCCCGAAGTTCACATTCGATCGAGATTCAGCCCGTGATTTGTTTCGCTTTTCCCGAGGGATGATAGGGCTGCCGATTTTAACATATACATTCATGCAGGCAGACTTTTTCATAATGGGTCGTTTGTGCAGCAAATCACTATTAGGACTATATTCACTGGCATATACGCTGGCGGCCATACAGCAGATGATTTTCACGCGGATAGCCGGACCAATAGTATTGCCGGCATTTTCAGAGATCCAACACCATAACCATCTGTTGCGGAAAAATTTATTAAAGGTAACAAAGTTGCTTATTCTTTTTGGTCTGCCGTTTGAAGTATTGAGCGGCATATTTTCCAGCTCCATCCTGACGATAATCTACGGCGCTGAATATGCAGAAGTAAGCACAGCATTTGCCTTGTTTAATTTATACATGCTATTTTTCATAATGGGGACATTTATTTTCTCAATATATCTATCTATCGGGCGTCCGGAACTACATAGGCAATTCGCATTTCTGCGAGTGATCCTAATAGGTATCACCATGTATCCGGCAGTAGTATGGTGGGATGCAACAGGAGCAGCAGCAGTACGGTTGGGGTGCCTGTTAACAGCGGGTATATGGCAATTGGTCAATCTTAAAAAACTTATCGAATTACCTTTGAGTCAGTATGTGAAAACATGGACAGGGGGATTTATCATAGCAGCCATAATAGCGCCACCTGCAATAGCGTGGTGGTATTGGACAAACTCTGTATGGCTGCAACTAGCAGGAGGAATGATTTTGCTGGGAGTTGCCTGGCTGATGGCTATATGGAGTTTACGTGAGTCTTTTAAGCGTAAACTATTTAAGGATAAAATAGTGTCTGTTCAGAACTGAATGGAAGAGAGCCAACAAATAAACCCGCATTTTATTATAATGGGTGCCAGTATGAATACCGGTAATCTGGGGGTAAGCGCTCTGCTGGCCTCAACGGTAAAATGCATTTTGCAAGATCATCCCCACGCGAAGATCAATCTTCTGGAAGGAGACAGAAGGGCGATCATGGAAACTGTAACGTTGGGCTCGGGACAAACGGTGACCATTAACAGTGTGGGAATACGATGTAACAAAACCATCTGGCGACAGAATCATCTGGTACGTATATTCCTGTCGGCCTGCTGCGCCAATGTTTTACCCAAGTCCTGGCGAGAAAAATGGTACACACGAAATCCTTACTTACAAGCTATTTCTTCGGCTGAGCTGGTAATGGATATAACTGGAGGTGATAGTTTCAGTGATATCTACGGGATGCGCAGGTTCATTCTGGGCAGTCTGAGAAAGATACTGGTATTAACAGCGAGAGGTAAGCTTTTTTTACTGCCACAAACATATGGGCCATTTAAGAGCTTTTTGTCCAGAATTCTGGCAAGGATAGTCATCCGGCGGGCAAAAGCAGTTTATTCACGTGACAAGCAGGGCTTGGAAGAACTACAGAAACTTATGGGGTCACGGGGAATGCGGGCAGAACCACAGTATTGCCCGGATGTGGCTCTGGTGCTAGATTCGATTGCACCCCCACAAATACAAATAACACCGGAACCCTTACCCGCTAAAACCATTATCGGTTTGAATATCAGCGGCCTTTTATACAACGGAGGCTATACCGAAAATAATGCGTTTGGTTTGCAATTTGATTATCGGGAAATGGTTCTTTCCCTGATCGGAAATCTTCTGAGCCAGGAAGAAGCGGTGGTATTACTGGTATCTCATGTATTTCCGAAGGCAGATTTAGCAGTCGAAAGTGATCTGCAGGCCTGTCGAGAAATTTATCAGGAATTACACAACAAATACCCTCACAGGTTATTTTTAGTAGAGGGGAAATACGACCAGAGCGAGATTAAACATATCATCGGCCACTGTCAGTTTTTTATGGGTTCGCGTATGCATGCGTGCATAGCGGCGTTATCCCAAAAGATTCCAGTGGTGGGAATAGCCTACAGCAAAAAATTTGACGGCGTTTTTGAAAGTATAGGAGTGAAAGACTGTGTGGCCGACGCCCGCAATCAAGCACCAGATGAAATCATCGAATTAATACAAAATAAATATCAGCAAAAAGAAAAAATCAGGCGACACCTGAATGAATCTATTCCAATTGCACAAAAGCGGATCATGAGTATTTTCAACGAAATGGAGCACGAATCCGGATAATTTATGCAATCGGGTAAGCAGTTTATATAACTGAATCAGTAAATACTCCGAATCCTAAAGCGTGAATAATATCAAAAGACATTCTCAACACTCTGAGGTAATAGTAACATTATAAGCGAACCAGAAATTCGTACCATGGGGGAAAACTTCGGCGGCCTGGAATGGAAAGATATGGACATGATCCATCCGGTGGGCCTGGCGGCTGTAATGATTATGGGGGTAGCGATGCTGCTACTGCCGCGAAAATGGGCCATATTACCCATGATGATCATTGCCTGCTTTATACCGCTGGTGCAAAAAATCGTGATTTTCAATCTCGATTTTAACTTTCTGCGGATTATGGTTTTGTTCGGTTTTTTACGACTGCTGATAAAAAAGGATTATAGCAAGTTTTCTTGGAGAACCATTGACAAAGTGATACTTTATTACAGCGTCAGCGCCACAATAATCCTCACGTTACAAACCGGATCAATTTCGACGTTTATAAGTCGTCTGGGAGTTTCATTGGATGTTTGCGGCACGTATTTTCTATTCCGTTGTTTGATTCAAGACTGGCAGGATATCGACAAGCTGATATTGGGATGCATTATCATCAGTATTCCAGTAGCAATAGTTTTTATGATTGAATTACATACCCACCACAATATGTTCTCGATCTTCGGGGGAGTGCCGAAAATTACGGTGATTCGTCAAGGTGAACTGCGCTGCCAGGGAGCATTTTCTCATCCGATTCTGGCAGGGAGCTTCTGGGCAGCCATGGTACCTATATTTATAACAAGGTGGTGGAAAAACGGAGCAGGAAAATTTTGGGCGGTCATTGGATTTTCCACTACCACTTTCATTATTTATGCCTGTCATTCCAGTACGCCGGTATTCGGCTATGTTGGATTTATTGTGGGGGGATTAATGTTCTTCCTGCGTTATCAAATGCGAACAGTACGCTGGGCAGCAGTACTGATTCTCTGTACTCTTCACATAGTGATGGAGGGTCCGGCCTGGCATTTAATATCCCGCATGAGTGCGGTGGGTGGTTCGACGAGCTATTTCCGGTATAAACTTATCGACAGCGCTATTAACCATTTTGGTGAATGGTTTTTAATCGGGACGCGATCAACCGCTCATTGGTTTTACGGTGCTCAAGATGTACCCAATCATTATATTTTAGAAGGTGTCAGAGGAGGTCTGATCACCCTAGTGCTATTCATTGCCACTATCGTTCTGGCCTTTCAGGGGGTAGGTCGGTTATGGCGGGCATCAGTGGGAAACCGTTATCATTTGGCCATTGCGTGGTTATTGGGGGTCAGCTTATTCGTCCACTGTTTGCAATTTATCGGCGTAGCGTATTTCGGCCAGATATATATCGTTTGGTATTTAAATCTGGCAATGATCACGAGTATGAGTCCTCCCGGCATAAAAAACAAAAGGAAAAGGGTCGCCACCAAAGCATCGCTCGCACGTATGAGCAGAGCCAAGGCAAGAACAGGTCACATTCAAAGGCAACCCAAAACTCATATAAAACAAGTTGCCTTTTAGCAAATATACTAAAAGCAAAATGTATATCTTCCAGAATTAGAGTAATTCACAACTGTGCAAAGCGGTATTACGCAGCTTATGACATATCCAGTTGAATCAACAAATTTGGCATTGAGCATATCCCTGTTGACAGCTCTAATCATAGTTAGCGGATTGTGTCTGTATTTCTATATCCCATGGGTTTATAGTCAATTCCAGAAACACAAATTAGAAAAGCAGGTCACCAAACATAGAATCCTGGTCATTACGCTGGATGACGGGCCCGGAGAGAAATTAACACAGAAAACATTAGAGATGCTGTCGTCCCAGGGCGTGAGAGCAACTTACTTTTTATTAGGACGAAATATTAGCGGGCGGGAGGAACTAGTTCGACAGATCGCCAAGGAAGGACATGAGATTTGCTCACACGGATTTGACCATTTGCATGCCTGGAAAATCCGGCCAGGACGGGGTATTAAAGATATCAAAAAAGGCTGGGAGGCCATCGATAAAGCACTGGGAACAACAAATAATATTTATCCCTATCGGCCACCTAACGGCAAGTTGAACCTGGTAACGCTTATTTATTTATGGGTGAAGCGGGTACCTGTCATATACTGGACAGCGGATATTGGAGACACCTGGCTACCTATAATACAAAAAAAGATTGATCGAGAATGGGCTAAAATAGCTCGGGGGGCAGTAGTGTTGGCTCATGACTTTGACCGGGCAACGGATATCAGGGATCAGTATGTTTTAGAATCTCTGGGGCGATGTCTGGTTATGGCCAGACAAAACGGTCTGGATATTTGCTCAATGGCGGAATTAAAGGAAAAGGTCGGATGACTGTGCCGGATGTATCCATCATTATTGTCAATTGGAATACGAAGGATATTCTGCGTGATTGTTTAAATTCAATCCATCGCGAGACCCAAGGAATTCAATTTGAGACCATTTTGATTGACAACGCCTCTACCGACGGTTCGGTAGAAATGATCAAAAAAGATTTTCCGCAAGTTATTCTGATTGAAAACCAGGACAATCGCGGTTTTGCCGCAGCAAATAACCAGGGAATGAAAATCGCCCAAGGACGATATGTGTTACTGCTTAATCCTGATTCGGTTATTGAGGAAGGTGCCATCCAAAAAAGTATTTCTTTTGCAGACGGGTATCCTTCAGCCGGCGTGGTCGGCATTAAAACATTCTTTGGCGACGGACAATTGCAGCAAAATTGTTTTCAGTACGCCAGCATACTTAATTTGCTGATTTCAACAATCGGCTTGAGGAATCTATTCCCTAAGCACCGCTTATGGGGCCGCGAGAGATACATGTGGTGGGATTATAAAAGTGTCAAAGAAGTTGATGTCGTGACAGGCTGTTATATGCTGGTTCGAAGAGAAGTTCTCAAAGAAGTCGGTCTAATGGACGAAGAATATTTTATGTACGGAGAGGAAATGGATTGGTGTTGGCGGATCAATAACTCCGGCTGGAAGGTGGTATTTTATCCGCAGGCACAGTTTATTCATTATGGAGGAATATCATCGGAACAAAATCCTATAAACATGAGAAATGAGTCGCGCAAAAGTTTTTTGCGTTTCATCAGAAAACGGCAAGGAATATGGGCGAAATATTTTGCACTCATCCTATTATTTGTGGGGGGTTTATATCGACTAACATATTGGGTCATACGACTGATTGTCCCCTTAAATAAAAAACGTCCATATGTAATACGGAAGATCAGAGAATCTCTAAATCATTGTTTGGGAGCATGAATCAAGGGTTCACGAATTAGCGACCAGTACTTATAAACACAAGTATTCGTACCAGATAATACTTGAGGGCAAGCCCCATGAATAATTTTATTGGATACTATTACAGACATTTCAAAAGATTGCAAAGTCGGCATAGCAGCTTCATAGAGATACTTCTCAACTTTCTACTTTGGAAATATCCTCTCTACAAAAACATCATATATTGCACCGACCGAATTATAAAGTTGCCACTTAACAATGATGTAATCATCAGGCGCTGCCATGACATATCCGAGCTGAACGACAACGAACTAAGTGCTATCAATAATTATCTGGGAGAAAAATTTTACGAGCAATACGTCGCATTATTTGACGATGGGGCGGAATTATGGTTAGGAACCAAAGCCGGGTCATTAGCCGGGGCATGCTGGTCGCATTGGCACAAGAAAGAGACAGACCACTTTTATGTTCCTTTGAAGGCAACTGATGCCCGAATTCTCTTTTGTTATGTATTGCCCGAACATCGCGGCCAGAGCATTTATCCAAAGATGATCCGCGAAATCTCCAACACATTAATCTCGGAAAATGCCGGGAAAGTTTTCATTGACTGCAAGTCCTGGAATCATCCTTCCGTCCGCGGCATTCAAAAAGCAGGATTTAAATTGTATGGCTCGGCCTGGGAGTTCAAAATCGGCTCGGCAAGGTGGGCATTTATGAATAATTGTCCCACGAATAAATAGCAAAGACTTTGATTGCCATTTTTTCCGAAGTATTAGCAGAAAGTAACGCATGGGCGTATATAGAAACAGAGGCAATATAGTTCGAGTTGGTTACTTAACCATATCCGCTTTATGTTGGTTAATTACCGGAGGGAAGTGCTGCAGAAACAAGGGAATGCTGGTTTTGTGCTATCATGGCGTAACATCCAAACAGAAGAAACAGTTTTCATATCAAATGAGCCGGCTTAGGAAATATAACAAAGCAGAGGAAAAGGCAAACAATAAAGCAGGTCACCAAAAACCTAACAATCTTCAAGTAATAGTCACTTTTGATGACGCTTTTGCGAATCTGCTGGATAATGCGCTGCCGGCACTGGAGCAATATCAGATTCCCGCTATCGTCTTTGCGGTGACGGGGAATCTGGGTCAGAAGCCCCGCTGGGAAATGCCGCCGGGACATATGGAAGCGGAAGAAATGATCATGACGGAGGATGAGTTAGTAGCTCTGGCAAGAAATCCCCTTATGAGCCTTGGTTCACATACTCTGACCCACCCAGATTTAACCAAGATATCTTGCGTGCAAGCAGAAGAAGAATTAAGCAAGTCGAAGCAGTATCTGGAGGAATTACTGGGCTATAAGATTGAAGACCTGGCTCTGCCGCATGGCGCTTTTAATGACGAAATAGTTTCCCAGGCGGAACAGTTGAAATACAAGAGGATTTTTACTCTTATTCCGCAAATAGAAAAAGATGCTTGTGCAACAGGATTAATCGGGCGGTTTTCCATGTCGCCGGATGTCTGGCGGATTGAATTTTTGCTCACCTGCGCGGGAGCATACGCATGGTTATATCACTTGAGGCGTATATTGCAAAAGGTTCGTCGCTGGACAAAGTGAACGGCCAACAAATAATACACTTGAACATGAATTATAATATTACATCTGATGATATCAGTCGTGATGAGTGGGAAGACTCTGTCAAGGAGTTTAGCGACTATAACTTATATCAAACATGGGCTTATCAAACCGTACGAGCGGAAGCTGATAAACAGGATATAAGCAGATTTATCATAAGAGACAGCAATGACAAGATAACATCCATGGGTAATATCAGGATCAAAACCATAAAGCTCCTGGGATTACGGATCGGCTATATTCAATGGGGGCCACTGGTCAGAAAAGACGATCAATCTCCAGCCTGTTTTGAGAGCACATTGCAACTTTTACGCGATACATATCTGTCCAAAAAAGTGGACATTTTAAGATTGGTCCCTAATGTTGAAGCAGATGAAGCCGGCGAGCAAATATCTCAAGTGCTGGTTAATAACGGTTTTTACAAAGTGAAGCACATGCGCCCATATTACACAATGATGTTTCCCTTGGAGATCAGTGAAGAGGATATGCTAGCAACATTCAGTCGTCGATGGCGTAGAGACCTGAGAAAGGCTGAACGAAACAACATAACAATCGTCGAGGGGAATGACAATAAATATATGGATATGCTAGATGCGTTTTGTAAGCAAGCACAGGAAAGAAAACATTACCAAGGACTGGATATTGATTTATACAAAAAAATCCAGAACCTGCTGCCTGACGACCAAAAAATGCATTTTATTATTGCATATCATAATGACGAACCGGTTACCATAGACCTGACCAGCAATCTGGGTGAAACAGCCGTAGGCTTATTCCAAGCCAGTAATGAAAACGCCATGCAGTGTCAATCCACATATCTGGTGTGGTGGCAGGCGTTATTAGCAAGTAAAAAAGCCGGGATGAAGAGGTATGACCTCGGAGGGATCGATCCGCAAAATAATCCAACTGTTTATCAGTTCAAAAAAAGGATGGGGGCGAGAGAAAGTTCATATATCGGCGGCTTTGAAGCAACGGCCAGCTTTTGGGGCCGCAAGAAATGGCAGGTGGCGGAAAAAACATACCAGTTATTGAGAAAACATTAGACACCGGCATTAACACACGTGAACAATCAACGGCACATATAGTGATCTGATTATCTTTCATGTTAATAAACAGCGCCAAGGATATTTAGGCGATGGATATAAAATTTGCAATAAAAGGCGGATTCACTCTTTTTACCAAGAGATACTGCGGCCCCTTCTGGTACCGACGCGGTTGGCTTAAAAAGACACAATGGCTAAGTCAACAGGAACTGGAAGGACTCCAAATCGTTTTGCTGAAAAAGACATTGCAATGCGCCTGTGACAGCGTACCTTTTTATCGGGAGCTGCTAAGTAAAAATGACATTCGACTTGATAAAATACATATCCCAACGGATATTACCTGTTTTCCTGTTTTGACCAAGGAGGAAGTATTAGCGGCGGGTAAAAGCATTATCCGGCCAAAACGGCCATATATGATATATCGCAAGGCCTATACGGGCGGTACGACCGGTACCCCCATGGAAATTTATCGGGATTTGTTTTCCATCAGCACAGAACATGCCTTTGTGCGGAGGCAATTCGATTGGGCCGGCATAGGGATGAAAGATCGCTGTGCATATCTAACCGGACGATTGATTGCCAAACCTGATCAGTCCGAGGTTAAACTGCATCGATACGATCCTCTTATGAAGGAGTTGATACTTTCCACTTATCATTTATCAAAAGAGACAGCCAGAGATTATCTGGATATTATGAACCAGTTCAAGGTTAAAGCAATTACAGGATACCCTTCCGCAGTTTCGTTTTTAGCGCGGGTCGCGCTGGATACGGGGAAAGATATGCCATTACAGGCGGCTTTGACCTCATCCGAAACCTTATCCTCAGAGATGAGAGAGACTATAGAAAAGGCATTTCATTGTCAGGTGTATGATTTTTACGGCAGTGCAGAGCGGGTATGTTATATCTTTACCTGCGAAAAAGGAAATTATCATTTGAATCCTGAATATGGTTTGACCGAACTGATTCCAATTGATGAAAATAATCCAGAACGATGCAAGGTAGTCTCAACCGGATTCTGGAATAGAGCAATGCCTTTAATCAGGTATGAACTGGGAGACATTGTGATCAAATCGAATCAGGTCTGTTCCTGCGGCAGAGAATTTCCGGTCGTCAAGGAAATCGAAGGGCGCCAAACAGCCGGGATCAGAACACCTTCCGGCAGAGAATTTGGCGCGGCAATTCTAACACACCTGCTATACGGTACAGGTCATATCCTCGAAAGTCAAATTATTCAAGATGACCTGGATCATATCAGCATTGAATATGTACCGGCTCCCAGCTTTACAACAGAGGATCTGCAAGCCTTTGATAATCTATTCAAGATGCATATACCAAGTGAATTACAAGTTACTTTTAAGAAGGTAGATGCCGTAAAAAGAACAAAAAGTGGGAAAATCTTACCTGTTGTTTCTCTTATCAAGTAATCACGAAACCTTATGAAGAACAGTTCGAATATTATCTGCTTTGCTCCCTCAGACTGGTGGGGTATGAATCCGAGCTGCACCACCCATATTATGCGTCATTTTAGCGCAGCAAACAAAGTGCTCTATGTCAATCCTTTCAGTTCAGATATATTCGGCGGCAAGAGCGGAGCAGCACGAAAGGGCCTGAAAGCCCGAATAATTCGTAAGCTACGCAGTATGTTGAAATGCCTGCGGCGACCGGAGAAAAACATATACGTTTTCAGCCCCTTTTTCATTCCGATTCAAGGGAAACGTATTTTCGATATCATCAATAATTTTTTACTGGTTATTCAATTAGGCATGGTCAGCCGGATCATTCGTCTGAAACGGCCTATTGTCTGGGTAGAGAACATCCGGGCAGCGGATCTGCTGAAGGTTATGCGTCCGAGCCTGATTATTTATCATGTATCGGATCTGTTTACGGCTGATCAGTATTCCTCCGATGCGAATATCCGATACCAATGGGATAAATCCATCACAAACAAGAGTGATTTGATCATCTGTGTATCGCGTCAGTTGTACGAAGCGAAGAAAAAGGTCAAAGGAAATGTACACTATTTACCCCATGGGGTGGACTATGACCGGTACAGAAAGGCTGCCACGACAAGCGAAATATCTGAGCCGATCAAAGATGTAACACACCCGATCGCCGGTTACTTTGGGACGATGACAGCGCTGAATGACATTGAACTTCTGCATCATTGCGCTACCAGTCTTCCCCAGATTTCATTTGTGCTGGCAGGCCAAGTAACATCGGGAGATTATCAGGAACTGGGTAAGCTACCCAATGTTTACCTTTTAGGCCGTGTGCCATATAAAAACATTCCAACATTATGTGCCAATTTTGATGTTTGCATGCTGCAATGGAAAATGGACGATTGGATTCGCGCTTGTAATCCACTGAAAATGTTTGAATACATGGCATCGGGTAAACCTATTGTGTCTGTTCCTATCGAAGAAGTAAAAAAGTATGATGATTTGATCAGTATCACGGAAACCAAGGAGGAATTCTGCCGGGCTATCGAGTGGGAACTGCAAAATGATACACCCGAGAGAGCTCAAAAAAGAATAGATATCGCCCGACAGAATAGCTGGGCAAGTCATATGGAAACCATAAATGATCTGATCACTCATACTTTTGACCAAAAATATAAGCAAGAATAAATACTGCAACAAAATACTATGACCGTAAATACTTTAAAAATAGCCTGTCTGGGTGACGTGATGTGCGGTGATTCCTTTTATAACCTGGGTTATGGGGCAGGTTCAAGTCTAATGAAAGAAGGAATATCCTTCTTAAATAAAGAGATCGTCGATCATCTGAAATCACATGATATTGTAATGGGTAATATTGAGTGCGTGTTATCAGATGTGGGACGGGACGACAGGAAACTACGTACATTACACATGCGAGGTCGACCGGAAACGGCAGAATACCTGGCGGGGTGGGGAATCAATGTCGCTCATCTTGCCAACAACCATATAATGGAACATGGGTTGGAAGCGGCGCTGAATACGGTAGAAAACCTGCAACAAGCCGGGATTAATATTATCGGGGCGGGTAAAAACCATCGTTTTGAAGCAGGATTTGAACCGGTAAGGATCGAACTGAAGGATCATAACATAATCCTGTTCGGGGCATGTTTAAGGAAGGAGAAATATGCTTATGACGGGGGAGGGAAGCTGGAAGCCCTTTTAGATATGGTCCGGCAGGAAAGTTTGAATAAATCATTGGTAATCGTATCAGTGCATTGGGGGGATGAATTAATGGATCGTCCGGCTCTGTGGCAACATAAATTACAAGATCAATTGAAAGAAGCCGGAGCCAGCCTGATCATCGGTCATCATCCACATGTGTTTCAGGGTGTCAGCGCGAACAATGATTCTTTAACCGCATACAGCATGGGGAATTTCATCTTCGATAATAACAACAAACTCACCCAATGGTCCGGAATTTTAAGTATTCAGATATCCGAAAATAAAATTATCGATTGGAAGATAACACCTATTGTACAACATGCAAATCATTATCCGGTGATCGCGGAAGGGGACATGCGTGAGTTTCTACAAAAAGAATGCAAACGCCGCTGTGAATTATTACAACAGCCATTACCGGAGCAGGAATACGAAGAAAGCTATCGCCGGGAATTGGAACATCTAACCAATGTATGCAGGCGTAAAATGTGGTGGAGGCTGATTCGACACTGGAACAGGTTTCCACTTGTCTTTTGGCCCCAGATATTAATGCGTCCTTTGCAAAGGCGGTTGGGAACATGGTAAAAAAACAGAATATCTGCCTGGTAGCTTCAGCGGGTGGGCATTTGAGTCAACTTTTAAGACTCAAAGAATGCTGGTCGGAAAAAGAGATATTTTTCATATCGACTACAGAAGTTGTAAGGACCCAATTGAGCCAGTTTGGAAAAGTATATATAGTGGGCGAATCCAACCGAGAGCATCCCGGTCGGGTTTTGCGGGTGTGGTGGCGCTGTGTGCGAATAATCCTGCGGGAAAGGCCGCAGGTAGTGATAAGTACGGGGGCAGCGGTGGGGTGCATGGCCTGTTTTTTGGGTAAACTTTGCAGGGCAAAGGTAATCTGGATTGACAGCATTACAAACGTGGAAAGACTTTCTCTGTCCGGCAGAATGGTACGTTATATTGCAGATCTCTTTTTAGTGCAGTGGCCGGAATTGGCAAAACAATATAATAAGGTGGAATATACCGGGGCCGTGATATGATTTTTCTGACAGTTGGAACACAATTTCCCTTTGATCGGCTGGTAAGAGTTGTAGATGAGGCGTTAGGCCTGAAGAGCTTTTCTGAAGAAGTGTTCGGCCAGATCGGTGAGAGCAGCTATAAGCCCCATAATTTTGAGGCGGTCAAGCATCTCGAAAAAAAACAATATGACCGGATTTTTCAGGAGGCAGCAGGTATTATCAGCCATGCGGGGATGGGAACCATTACCATGGCCCTGAAACAGCAAAAGCCCATCCTGGTGTTACCCAGAAGAAAAATGTACGGTGAGGTCGTCAATGATCATCAATTGGAAATCGCCAGAAGATTTGCCAGTTTAAAACACCTTTTAATGGCGGAAGAACCGGAGGAACTGGCGGAAAAGCTGAATATTCTGACTGACTTTAAGCCCAATACAAGAGAAACACAAGTGCAAGCAGTGCAAGAACGCATTTGTCAATTTTTACAGACTCTGCCCTAAAACAATAAAATTCGTATGAAATTAAAACTATTATTTATAGTAACATTATCCTTACTGGTTTTATCAGTCCTGACTAATTATCTGTTGTTCAGATTGTGCAATGATTATTATCGGGAGCTACAGATAGTAAGACTGGACCCTTTGAGCAGCGGTAAGTTCTCCAAGGACAATCTGCAGCTGCGAAATTCTTCTGCGAAGAAAAATAATGTTATATTATTAGGTGATTCGAGAATCGCGAGATGGTCGCCGGCTCTCTCGCCGGCGGAGGGTGAAATCATCAATCGGGGGGTGGCAGGTGAGACAAGCAATATTACCCTTTTACGTTTAGAGCAAGATGTATTCTCCTTACATCCGGCCGGAGTCGTTATTCAGACAGGCATTAATGACCTAAAGACAATCGGGCTTTGGCCGGAACGGAAAGAAGCAATCGTAAGTATATGTAAACGTAACTTACAGCAAATCGCAGAGAAATTGTCCGCCCATAATATCCCGGTATGTTTTTTAACAATTTTTCCTCCCGCCGAGGTAGATTGGAAACATTATGTGGTGTGGTCTGATGATATCAGATCGGCGGTAGTAGAAGTGAACCAATATCTGAAGAATATGAATCTGAAAAATATTCAGGTTATAGATTGCAGTGTTCTGCTCGAGTCCGACAAATACCTAAAGCAGGAATATGCACAAGATACCTATCATCTAAATGCCGCTGGATATAAAGCACTGAACAGTTGCCTGGCGGACAGGGTCAACAAGTTTATTAGTGCCCCTTAAGTCTCAAATATTATGCTGTTTAATAGTATAACTTTTGCAATCTTTTTTATCGTAGTTTTCGGTTTGTATTGGCTATTGCGCCAGCACTATAGAAAACAAAACTGCTTACTACTGATCGCCAGTTACATATTTTATGGATGGTGGGATGTTCGTTTTCTATTCCTGATTGTTCTGGCAACGGTGGTCGATTATTGCTCGTCTATTACGCTGGATAAAGGAAAGCTTTCTTTAGGACAAAAATTCAAGGGTTTTTCCGCCCTTCTCGGCTCCTGCCTTGTTTTTGTTACCCTGGATTGGAATGCGGTGCACTTTACAATAAAAGGGCATTTGCCAAGTATATCCATAAACTGGCAGCAATTATGTGAAGGCTCGAGCTTCGGCTGGCATATTTTCGGAGTAGCAGCGGCAGGAATAGTTGCATATAATATCGTGCACGTATTAACAAAACGTTTGAGGCCGGAGGTGTTCCGCAAAGTACATTTATTTGTCAGCATCATCCTTAATTTAGGAATATTAGGATTTTTCAAATACTTCAACTTTTTTGCAGAGAGCTTTGCAGAAGTATATAAAGCCCTGTTTCACGCCAGTCCCGGCGACATCACACTGCATATTATATTGCCGGTAGGTATTTCCTTTTTTACCTTCCAGACGATGAGTCACACAATCGATGTCTTTCGAAAAAAGATCCCAGCAACCGAATCGCTTTTGGAATTGGCTGTATATGTTTCATTTTTCCCGCAATTAGTGGCCGGACCGATCGAACGAGGTGAACATCTGCTGCCCCAATTTCAAAAACCACGAACGTGGCACAAAGATGAATGGCGTCATTCTGTTTGGCTTATATTCTGGGGGCTTTTTAAAAAGCTGGTCGTGGCAGACAATCTTGCCGTTCTGGTTAATTCCACCTTCGCTCCGTTTGACCATCTGAGCGGTATGGTTTCAGTGCCGGATGACGGCCTGCGTATTCTAATTGCAATTTATGCCTTTTCGTTCCAGATATATTGCGACTTTTCAGGATACACGGATATTGCGCGGGGGGTAGCCAAGCTTTTAGGTTTTGATATTATGCTGAATTTCAATCTGCCTTACTTCGCCACAACACCTTCAGATTTCTGGAGGCGGTGGCATATCAGCCTGTCCAGCTGGCTGCGCGATTATTTATATATTCCACTGGGCGGCAACAGAGGAAAGGGCTGGTTTACCTATCGAAATTTGATGATTACGATGGTTTTGGGAGGCCTATGGCATGGGGCCGCCTGGACCTTTGTTTTATGGGGCGGGTTCCATGGAATTATTCTGAGTATATATCGCTTATTAGGTGTCCGCTCGGAAAAAAACAGCTATAGTTGGTGGCAATCTATGCTACTGGGACTTATCATGTTTCACTTAGTCTGTTTGGGGTGGCTATTATTCCGTGCTCAGAACCTGGCAACAATTCAGATATTTCTGCAATCAATCATTTTGCATCCATACAGTTCCCCCGCTGCCATGGAAGCTCTGAAAACTTTGTTATTTTATACCTGGTTTTTGATTCTTTTTCAGATCGTGCAATATAAAACAGGTTCCTTAGACCCCTTAGCTCGAATGCATTGGTTCGTCCGTTTGAACATCTGGATATTCGTGATAATGTCCCTAATGAGTCTTGCCGCCCGGGGAGGGCAGGAATTTATTTACTTTGCTTTTTAATGCTTTAGCACTTTTGCCTGTTGAATACAACAAACCGGGAAAGTTAACTTTACAATGTGATGTAAAGTCAGAAAATGCGAATTGTTATTAAAAAAGTTGTTCGGATTATATTTATCGTGGGCTACGTGTTGGTAGCATCCGAGTATTTCCTACGGATATTCGCTCCGGCAGCTATGGTCCCGCGATATGTCTGTGAGACGCCCTATGGAATTCGGGGAAATATGCCGAAGCGCAGTTATTGGCACACCACACCGGATGTGCACATCAATATTCGTACTAATTCCAAGGGTATTCGAGCCGACAAGGAGATTCCTTATCAGAAAGCAGCGGGGCTTAAACGGATTGTGATTCTTGGGGATTCATATGGAATGGGATACGAAGTTGATCTCAAAGATATGTTCACAACCCAAATGGAAAATGAACTTATAAAAGCAGGAATCAACTGTGAGGTGGTGAACCTGTCTGTTTCGGGCCATGGCAATGCCGAACAACTTATTTATCTCCAAAAGGAAGGATTGAAATACCATCCAGACTTAGTATTGCTGGCATGGCATGGTTCGGATTTAGGTGACAATGTAAGATCCAACCTATTTAAACTAGAAAACGATAACTTAATCCGAGCGAATCCTACCTATCTGCCGGGCGTACACATTCGAGAAGTTCTGGATCGATACGCAATCTATCGCTGGGCGGCGGCTCATTCACACCTATATAGCTTTATTCGGGAATGGTCCGCAGGACAGATAAAGTCTATTTTGTTTTCCATACAGTCCAAAGCCCCCCAAGAAAAACCAAGTTCAAGCGAAGAAAAAGAAATACCGTCAAAAGATAACTACCCGCAAAAGTTATGTTTGGCGTTACTACAAGAGATTAATAAGGAATGTGCTTCTGCCGGCGCCAAATTTTTAGTGTTGGACATACCCAGCTGGAGGAGTCGCACAAAATTTGTGTCAAGATTTCCTTCATACGAAAGTAATACCGTACAGCAATTTCTGGTATTTTCTCCTATAGAAACCTTCAAGGAACATAGCGGTGAACTTATATACTGGGAACATTCCCACTTTCACTTTACCCCCCTGGGCTGCCGGCTGGTGGGAGAAGGCTTAGCAAAGTTGATCTTGAAGCACAAACTTTTAGGCAAATAAGGCGACGCTGAAATAACTGGATTTTTATGAAAAAACCCATATATTCTGATTGCCTGGACAATATTTCCGTTTCAATGTTCTGACATAATTGCCAGAGAAGGGCCCAGGTAAGCCATTAACTGATTTTCATTTTATAGTTGCACCATGAATTTGACATATAAAAACAAACAACCCGGTCATATTAAAGACCTTACCATAACAGATATTCCACAAATTGCCGCCCTGCATGCGAAGATATTTTATAAACATAAATACTATGGCAAAAAGCTTGAAGATTATTACAGGGTAGTGTTTCTGGAAAGCTCGAATTTTGCAAAGGAATTCCCCTCATTAGTTTATGTCGATGCGAATGGTCAGATTATCGGTTTTATAGGGCGAATTGTCAGAAGAATGAAATGGGGAGAAAAAGATATTCATGCCGCCATCGCACATCGTCTGATGGTGGATCCTGAGGGCAAAGATCCTTTGGCGGCGTTAAAATTAGTGCGCGGTTTTCTTGCCGGTCCACAGGACTTGTCTTTCAGCGACGGGGCCAGTGATGAAGGCTGGCAGTTTTGGAAAGGTTTGGGAGGTAAAGTATGCGAGATTTACAGCATGAACTGGTTTTATCCCCTTCAGCCTTGCCAATATCTGTTGAACCTAGCCCAGAAAAAATTTACGTTAGGCAAAATTGTAAAACCATTGGCAACTCTAGCAGATGGCATAGTCAGACACAAAAAGTATTATGCCTTTCCCAAGCCGGCTGATAAAACCAAGCTGTTACCACTGGAAGACGAAACCCTTTTGTCCTTTATCCGGGAAACAGCCAAAGACTATGTGTTAGTTCCGGAATACAGTATGGATTATTTCATTTGGCTGATGAATTTTCTCCGCTCTAATAAGCATCGTGGGAAACTGCGCGGGTGGAAAGTTGTCAACAATAAAGAGCACATTATCGGTGCGTTTTTATATTATATAATGAAGGATAGAACAGTAGAGGTCATGTGGTTAGGCGCTCGCCCAAAGGCTCACGAGGAAGTATTTCGGCATTTGCTTTGGCAAACCAAGCAAGAAGGAGCCATCGGGATTCAGGGGCGTATGGAACCCAAGTTTGCCAAGGCGTTTTTCAGCCACCAATGTCTTTTCAAGCGCGGCAGCTGGGCCTTGTTCCATGCCAAAGATCCGGAACTATTAAATATCATTAGCCGATGTGAAGCCCTTATCACCACCCTGGAAGGGGAATTGTGGCTGCGTTCCCCTAAAGACATGCTCTAACCATCATTGGTTCTTATCCGCAACAAAAACAGATAGGATATTACAGTGAAAATTAAGATTTACCACGATTTCGAATCGATACCCATACAAGAGGAATGGGACCGATTCATAGAATCCTGTAATGCCGAGATTTCGCTAATGTACGACTGGTGCAATATTTGGTGGAAATACTACGGCCGTAACAGGTCTTTACATATAATCACTTTCAGAGAGGGCGATGAACTAGTGGGCATATTACCGTTATTCTGCGGAACAATCCGCATAGGCCCCATAGCTATAAGAAAGCTCGCTTTAGTAGGTACGGATTTCTGCCACAGCACCACCACTATACCTATAAAAAAAGAATACATCTCCGCAGTCATAGAAAAATTGTTCTCAATAAAAGGCATACCATCCTGGGACATATTTTATTGGGGCCCAATCTGCGGCATGTGCAATAATTATGATGAACTGATAAATACCTTACAAAAGCAAATCGGCAATAATTATTGCATAAAGTCAACATCAACAAAAGACCAGACATACTTTATGTTAAATCAGAACAATCAGGACTATCTGGCCCAATTGCCGAAGAAACAACGAAGAATTATCAAACAGAAATATCGCGTACTCCAGGAAACAAATCGAGACAAGGGCCAAGCGGTTAGCGCTGAATTTGCAACAGAAGAGAATTATATCTCGATATTCGAGAGGTTCCATGAAATGCATCAAAAACATTGGCGCAGCCAAGGAAAATTAGGCCACTTTGCCGATTATCATCTGGCCAAAGAATTTTATAGAGAAGTGGCCGGTGCGGCAATAAAACACCAGCGTCTTCGCCTGCTGGAGGTCAAACTGGGCAATGAATTTCTTGGTTATAAATATGCTTTCAAATTCGGCGATAAATATGTGGAATATCTAGACGCACGTAACAGCATCAATAAGTACTCCAGAGCCGGCCTGGGCAATATAATTTTTTGTGAACAACTGAAAAAGGCTTTGCAAGAAAATGTGCACTGTATAGACAGCCTAACAGGAAAGTATGAACACAAACTCCGCATGGGAGGAACTTTGTTTCCCACCAATGAGATATTTATCCATTCACAGAATAAACATTCTGTCATGCGGATTAAGATTTTTCGCATGTTGGTTAATGCTATCCATATGTTATATTACAATATCTGGTTTCGTAGAATCATGCCGAGGCTTCCGTTTAAACCACGCCATTTATGGGATCTTTGGATTGTCTCTAATAAAATGCGATTTCTTTAAGTGCTCTTTCGTTCTTTTGTCTGTTAAACCTTCCGGCATAATTACCCGAGATGGGCCGATGAAAGTTGATAACTGATTTTAATAACTTTCGAAATATTGCCAGGAAGTTACCAATAATACATACGTCCCTCATGGGGTCCATTAACACCTACAAGCGTAATTTATAACTGCGAGAGTCAAGTTTCATGTGTACAAATCATATTCCAGCTAAAATACTATTAATATATCCACCCTCAAAACTTCAGATTCATCAAAGTTTTCCTCTGGGTCTGCTTAACATAGCCAGGATACTGGAAGATGCCGGGCACGAAGTTCGGGTGCTGGACGCTAACGCCGCCAAAAGAAAAATGAATATCCCTGATATCGTGCAATATGCCCAACATATGAAACCAGATATCATCGGCATATCCCTGCTTACATCATTTATCAAATCGGCCTACCAGTTAGTGGCGGAATTGAAAAAGGACGGCGTGAAAGCCAAACTACTTGCCGGGGGTCCTCATGCCACTATTGTCCCGGAGGAACCGTTAGCTTATGGCTTTGATGCGGCGGTAAACGGAGAGGGCGAAGCTACTATCATCGAAGCTGTGCAGGGGCTACAAGGACACCTGTCCAAAGACCAGGTAAAGGGATGGTCGTATCGCAATACAGAGGGCAAGTACATCCGAACAGAACCCAGACCGCCAATTCACAATTTGGACGATTTACCTCTGCCCGCCCGCCACAAGGTGAATCCGGAAGATTACGGCAAAAATAATGCACACGTTCTTCATACCAATATTTTCAGTTCACGAGGCTGTCCGGCTCGCTGCGCTTTTTGTTCGGGCCATATGTTCGGTAAAAAGTTTCGCTTTCGCAGCGCCGAGGGTATGATCGAAGAAATAATACACATTCATAAAAACTACGGGACCAATCACTTTCATTTCGTGGATGATGCCATGACGGTGGACAAGGATCGCATGAAGGAATTTTGTCAACGCTTACAGGAGATCCGATTACCCATAACCTGGAGCATGATGACCCGTATCGACCTGGTCAATGAAACACTTTTGCGGGAAGCATTTCAAGCAGGATGCACGCAAGTCGATTATGGTGTGGAAAGCGGCCATCCTGAGACTTTAAAGAGAATCCATAAGCCTCATACGGTGGAGATGGTTCGTCAGGTGATACCCATGACAAAAGCTGCGGGGATAAAACCATATGTATTTTTTATTCTGGGCTTTCCCTGGGAAGATGTACGGGCGCTACAGAACACTTATGATCTGATGATAGAATTGTCGGCTTATGTCGATCTATTCCATCCGGCTGTGGCCTCCATCCTCATTCCCTTTCCAGGCACCGAGATATATGAGAAATATAAAGACCAATACCAGTTTGAAAACTGGTGGCTTACAGAAGAAAGAAATTACGGGGCCCCCACCTACCATAAGCATGCCTATTTTGAATCTAAATGTTTTTATCTCGGCACGGCTTTAGATGCCGACTTTTTTCATTATTCCCCGCAGATCAAAGAGAAAATCAGAGAGATATTTCAGTTTATGTATCGGCATAATCTAAAAAGAAACGGTCTGCTTGCCCGCATAATAAGGGGAACCATGTTCACATGTTCCCGGAAGCTATACACTTTGTCACCGATTCTGGAAAATATAATTTTCAGTCCTGTTCAACGAATGGAATACTTAACAAAAAAGGTACAGGCATTAATATAAATGTGTGCTGAAAATAAAACAAATCCCTGTCAAGGACAACATGATTGCCTTGCGGATGGCACGAAACCTTTTTGTCCAGGTACGGTTTTCAAGAGCATCTGGAGGCTACGACTTTACGTACTCCACCTAATATGGCACATGCAAAACAAGGGACTGGGGAACACTTTCCGCCATGGAATTTTCAAATTATTTGGATTAAGCAACAAGGCTTATAAAAAGCCAGATCAGCCCGACAGTTCCCAGAACAAAACTGTTCATCAAGAAAGTTTAGACCTGAAACCCGGGGAATGGGTAGAAGTCAAATCTGAGGATGAGATCCTTGCTACGCTTGATGAGAACGGCAAATACAAGGGATTGTTCTGGATGTGCAATATGCGCAAGTTCTGCGGCAATCGTTATCGTGTGCATAAAAGACTGGAAAGAATGCTACTGGAAAGCACCGGAGAATACCGCAAAATAAAAAACACTGTGTTGTTGGAAGGGGTTTTTTGCGATGGTGAGGAATGGTACGGATGTGACCGGACCTGTTTTCATTTTTGGCGGGAAGTATGGCTAAAGCGGGTAGAAGGCCCCCAATAACCCCCCTACTTAACAAAGCAAAAATACAACATCATGTCAATGTCGTGTTATTTTTTCGGGAGGCAGGAAAAGTAATTTTTACATCCTTCCTTTATGTCATTTTCATATGGATTGGAGAAATGTGGAATGAACTATATTGAGCAGGTACGTGAGTTTATAAATGATAATATTTTGTTTGGAGAGGCTGATCAACTGCAAGCAGATACTTCTTTTGCCGAAAGCGGTATTCTGGACTCAACAGCTATGCTCGAATTGATCGTATTTCTTGAGGACTCATACGGAATACAAATAAATAATGACGAGCTAATTCCAGACAATCTGGACTCTCTGGCTAAAATTGAAATGTTTCTCAACAAAAAACTGGGTCAAGCAGCCCAAAATTAAATGGAGGCAGCGTAACGCCATATCAGACACCTCCATATCCCGGTCGGCTTGCCAATTACAAAAAGACTAGATTGCAGTTATGTGTGGAATCGTAGGGTTTTACCGTTTACACAAGGAAAAAGAGATTTCCGTTGATCTGCTCAAGCGGATGATGGGGACACTACATCATCGCGGGCCGGACGAGAGCGGGTTATATGTTGATAATCAAATCGGGCTGGGACAGACGCGACTTAGTATTATCGATCTGTCCACCGGCAGCCAGCCCATCCACAATGAAGACAGCACACTGTGGATCATTTACAACGGAGAGGTTTTTAATTATCCGGAACTGCGTCAACAATTGGAGGAGCAGGGCCATCGATTCTATACCAACTCCGACACTGAAGTGATTTTGCATGCTTATGAGCAAATGGGACCTCAGTGTCTGGCGGAATTTAACGGACAATTCGCCTTTGCAATCTGGAATACTAAATCAAAAGAACTGTTCCTGGCCCGCGATCGAGTGGGCATTCGACCATTGTATTATGCTCAGCAGGCGGATAGCTTCTGGTTTGCTTCGGAAATCAAGGCCATTTTTCAATCTTCCGATATATCACGGGAATTCGATCCAATGGGACTGGATCAAATTTTTACTTTCTGGTCGCCACTTAAAAACCGAACGGCTTTCCGCCATATAAGTCAATTACCACCAGGTCATTATCTTAAGGTTACCGCCAATGGGATTAAAACGACCAAGTATTGGGATTTGCCAATTTATGCCCGCTCGGAGCAATATGATCTGAGCCCAGAAGTTATCAGTGATAGAATTCAGGAACTACTTACCAGCGCTATTCGTTTACGACTCAGAGCGGATGTGCCTGTAGGAGGCTATTTAAGCGGCGGGTTGGACTCCTCGGGGATAATATCTCTCGTATTCAACCATCTGAAACGCCCTATTCATACATATGGAATCCGCTTTGAAAACGATGAATTCGACGAAGGAATACATCAGAGGGAAATGGTAAGCTTTTTGAACACGAAGCATACCGAAGTACAAGCTACGAACTCCCTGATCGGCGAGATGTTTTCCCGAGTGCTGGGGCATTGTGAAACACCATTATTAAGAACGGCACCGGTTCCTTTGTATTTGCTGTCCAGGGAGGTCCAGTCGGCCGGCCAAAAAGTAGTATTGACCGGCGAAGGCGCCGACGAGGTTTTCGGCGGGTATAATATCTTTCGCGAAGCTAAAGTGAGAAGGTTTTGGGCAGGTCAACCGGGATCCATGCGTCGGTCCGATCTAATTAGTGAACTGTATCCGTATCTATCAAAAAATCCCCGACTGAAACGCTCTTGGCAGGATTTCTTTGGACAGGGGCTTGATCAGTATCAAGATCCACTCTATTCGCATATGATCCGCTGGACTAATACCGCTAAACTAAAAAAGTTTTTCTCGAATGATCTGCAGGCAGCACTGCAGGACTATAACAGTCTCGATCAAATCCGCCAGGAAATGCCTCCATCATATAAAACCTGGGATTATTTCTCCCGGTCTCAATACCTGGAAATGTCAACCTTTTTAAGCCAATATCTACTGAGCAGCCAGGGTGACCGGGTAGCCATGGCCCATTCCGTGGAGATACGCCTGCCATACCTCGATCCAAATCTTATGGATTTCATGGGCCGGATACCAGCGAAATGGAAAATATGGGGAATCGATGAGAAACACATCTTAAAAAAGGTGTTGCGCCCATGGCTACCTTCCACAATAGTCAACCGAAACAAAAAGCCGTATCGGGCACCCATCAACCAATCTCTATTTAATGAACAAACCAGAGAACACTCTCTGGATTTGTTATCTGAACAGGCCCTACGGAAAGCCGGATTGTTCGACCACACAAAGGTGCCTTTGTTTGTTAAGAAACTGCTGGAAAAGGATCAAGTGAGCGAGCTTGATAATATGGCCCTGGCGGGGATTATCTCCACTCAAATTCTGCACCGGGATTTTGTGGAAAACATTCCTTCTGCAAAAATTGAATTTACACCAAAGACCATTATAGACCAACGTACAATCTGTATGAACTAATACTTCTACTATCTTTTTAATATCATTATGATTGAATTTGATCCAGTTTTAGTTCACGAATGGCTGACGCGCTCGGCCAGGCGTTTTCCGCAAAAAGATGCCCTGATCTTCGGCGAGCAACGATGGACTTATGCCGCCCTGGAACAAAAGGCATCTCAACTAGGCCAAGGGCTGATCAATCTGGGTATAAAACGGCAGGACCGAGTTATCGTTCTACTGAACAATTCGCCGGAAGCAGTTATTTCGATTTACGGCATCTTGAAAAGCGGAGCTGTATTTGCTGTACTGGATTCTACCCTCAAGGGAGAAAAACTTCGTTACATCATTGAAAATGCCCAGGCCCACACACTTATTACCCACATTTCCAAAGCCCGAGTCCTCAATGAAGCTCTCAAAGGCCATCAGGAGAAGATGAATATTATTTGGGTTGGACCTAAAAAAGATATTACTTGCGATTTTCCGTCAGAAAATATCTTTTGGGAAAGCCTCATTGCTGAAGATAATAAAAGCACTCCTCAGGCAAATGATTCTATCTTTCCTCAAAGTCTGGATGTGGATTTAGCCTGCTTGATTTATACCTCCGGTTCAACCGGCCGTCCCAAGGGCGTTATGTCAACCCATAATAATATGATCTCAGCAGCCCGCAGCATCATACAATATCTGGATAATTCCCCTGATGACCGAATTCTATCGGTTTTACCACTTTCGTTTAGTTATGGTCTCTATCAGGTCATCATGGCGTTTATGTTTGGCGGTACGGTGATACTGGAACCATCATTTCTCTACCTACATCAGGTATTAGGGCGGGTACGCCAAGAAAAAGTGACCGGGTTTCCATTTGTCCCGACCATCATAGCAATGTTAAGACAGCTCAAGGATATTCAAAGCTACGATCTGGGTAGTTTGCGATATATGACCAACGCCGGGGCCGCAATGCCGGAAGAACATATTCGGTGGTTGAGGGAGATGTTCCCGCAGGTAAGTTTTTATTCGATGTATGGCCTAACTGAATGTATACGGGTACTCTATCTGCTCCCGGAAGATGTTGATAAGCGGCCTACTTCGGTCGGCCGGGCCATGCCGAACTGCGAGGTTAAAATTGTTGATGAGCAAGGAAATGAAGTACCTGCCGGGCAAAGCGGAGAACTTATTGTGCGGGGGGCCAATGTCATGCAGGGTTACTGGAATAACGACAATCAAACAAGTCCTTTTTATCGGACTAATCAATACCTCCCGGACAGATTTATACATACCGGTGATTATTTTAAGAAAGACGAAGAAGGATTCCTCTACTTTCTCGGACGAAAGGACGACATAATTAAAAGTAAGGGAGAAAGGATTAGCGCCAAAGAGGTAGAAAATACGATTTGCAGCCTGGGTCAGGTGGCAGAAGCCGCCGTTATCGGCGTAGCGGACGATATCCTCGGCCAAGCCATAAAGGCCTTTGTTGTACCTGCGCCGGGAGCCCAACTTTCCACAAATGATGTTTTAAAAGTGTGTCAGCATAATCTGGAAGCTTTTGCGGTGCCGAAATTTATTGACTTCATGGAGACGCTGCCAAAAACACCAAACGGCAAAATCGACAAACAACTACTTAAAAATACACCCCCGGCTTAAACCTGAAAGGCAGACCTAACACCTTTATCTAAGATAATCTTACAGTAACTTTGAACTTATACTAAGTACAAGTTACAACTGGTGATAAAAACAGATATAAAATCATAAATGAAAGATAGCGAAAGCATGAATGCAAAACCCCCATTTTCCGCAGAATTTTTAAAACTGGACTGTTCTCAAGCAGCACAAGAAATTGCCGCTGTTTTAAAAAAGCATGTTTTGAAAACATTTCGTAAGCGGGGTCTGGTACTGGGTATTTCCGGAGGAATAGACAGCAGCGTGGTGGCTGGCTTGTGCGTAGAAGCCCTGGGGAAAGAAAGAGTGCTCGGACTGTTGATGCCGGAAAAAGACTCCAACGAGGACACCCAACCTCTAGGACAGCTAATCGCTGACCACCTGGGTATTACCACCATTCAGGAAGATATCACCCCTATTCTGGAGGCTGCGGGATGTTATCGACGTCGGGATGACGCCATTCGAAATATCATTCCTGAATATGACAGTTCCTACCGCTGTAAGATTATCCTGCCCAATCTGCTGGCAGATAATCAGTACCGAATATTTTCCGTAGTGGTCCAGTCCCCTCAGGGAGAACAGATTAAAAAACGGCTAACTCCCGAGGCCTACTTAGGTATTGTGGCAGCTACCAATTTCAAACAGCGTACCAGAAAGATGCTCGAATATTATCACGCCGACCGATTAAATTATGCCGTAGCCGGGACCCCCAACCGCCAGGAATATGATCAGGGATTTTTTGTTAAGCTGGGCGACGGAGCCGCAGACATAAAACCCATCGCTCATTTGTATAAAACCCAGGTTTATCAATTGGCAAAACACCTCGGTGTCCCGGAAGAAATTTGCCGGCGCCCCCCTACTACCGACACCTACTCTCTGGCCCAAACACAGGAGGAATTCTTCTTTTCAGTTCCCTATGACAAGATGGATTTGTGTTTGTACGGCAAAAACCATGGTGTGCCCATAAATGAGGTGGCTCAAGCATCGGACTTGACGTCTGAGCAGGTAGAACGAATTTTTAAGGATATCGACCAAAAACGAAAAACCACGATATACCTGCACTTACCTCCCCTATTAATCGAAGATGTGGAAGAAATTACAGATATAAAGCGTCAGGTAGCTTTATAAGGCAAACCTGTTTGATTTTGGATGCTATAATACGATAAAGACAAACAGGGACAAAATTTGAATCGAAGTTGTCAGATTCGCAAGCGGAGAAAAAATGCCTGATATCCGGAACAAAATATCACTCAAATCCGGTTATATTTGGGTTTGGACTCTTACGCTGGTTTTATTAGTACTTTCAGGCGTAATTTATCGAGTTCTGCGCGACTATAATCAGGCCCACGCCAATAGCCCTATAAATCTGCCCGTTCCTCTAAGTCAATTTCCCATGGTGGTTGGTGATTGGACCGGCCGAGACATTCCTATTCCTGAAAACATACAACGTGTGGCCAAAAACGATGATTATCTGAGCCGACTTTACATTAATAAAAGCAACAAATGGGTTAATCTCTATGTGCCCTATACGGCACGTCCACGTACGATGCTGGGCCATAGACCGCAAGAGTGTTACCCGGCCAATGGATGGATTCATGACAGTACAGAGCATAATGTTCTGACTTCCAAAGGGGGGCTGCGCATCCCCAGCCTTATTCATCGATTTCATAAACCCGGGCCAAATTATGAAGAAATCGTTATAGTCAACTTTTATATTGTTAACGGCCATATTACGGATGATGAAAGCGTTTTCTCGGGCATTGGCTGGCGGACACCTAATCTGGAAGGGAATATTGCCCGTTATGTAACGCAGGTTCAATTCAGCTCATTGCTGAAGCATACCTCCCAAATGGCGGCGGAGGACTTTACGGATTTACTGCTGGAATATTTTCCGGATCCTAACGGAATAGTACGCATTGCTCAAATTAACAAACCTAATACCGGTATTTCCCCATAAAAGATTACCGTTGCGATAAAAAATGTCGAAAGAAACTACCATAGACCTTAAACAAGTAAAAGCTGTTATTTTGGCGGGACGGCGTGACTTTGCAAGTTGTTCCCCGAAATCATCCTTACAAACCGCCCTGTGGCCAGTAGGGAAAAAGACCGTATTGGAACACCTGCTACACCATTTGTCCCAGGAAGGGATTCAGCAGGCAATAATCTGCTCAGATGATAAGAACTGTCGCCTTGAGGAATTAATTACCCACAAAAACGGTATAAAGTTGGATATCATAGACGAACCTCTTCCCCTGGGTACCGCCGGTAGTATTCGCAAAGCTGCGCATAATGCTAACAGCAATTCACTATTTCTGGTAATGCATGCCAATATGATTTCGCCGCCTAAAATCGAGCCATTAGTGCGGGAGCACTACCAGGGGCAATCGGATTTGACGGTGGTATTACATTCTGATACCGACAAAGCACATTTCGAAAGTGAAGCTGCGGGAATTTATTTATGCGAACAGTCGGTATTAAAATTCATTCCTCCCGAAGGGTATTGTGACATTAAAGAGGGCCTTATCCCTGCCTTGTTAAAAGCCGGCAAAACGGTCTATTCACATAGACTTTCCCGCTCACTGGGCAGTTTCCGCGATTGGCCGGGATATTTGCGAGCCATGACGGTATTTTTAGACAACGCCCAGCAAGAAGATATTGATTTACCTGCTGGTAAAAGTTCAGAATTGGACAAGGCCTGGATCAGTAATACTGCCCAGATAGATACAACAGCACAAATAGTAGGCCCGGCAATAATCATGGATGAGGTAAAGATATCGGAGGGGGCGGTAATAGCCGGACCGGTTGTTCTCGGAGCTCGGGTAAAAATCGGACGAAACAGCCTGGTTGCCGACAGTGTACTTTGGGACGATGCCAAGGTAGGCTCGGATTGCGAAATTCAAAGATGCCTGTTTGATTATAAAGTTCAGGTACCTAATGGGACGGTTCTGGAAGGAAAGTCAGTCCCGTCAATCGACCGAAAAATCACACCTAATCCCGATCATCCACACACAATATTAAAAACTAAAAAAGTCCTACCCATACACACTAATTTAACAAATGAAAATCTTTGCGATGATGAAAACATATCGCCTCGAACCAAAAGGACGCGACAGCTAATTTTTGCCCTGCTGGGAACAGGAGGTATACTTGCTGCATTTACCTGGTCTTATTGGCCCGTTATCCGGGAGCTTTGGACAATATGGATGCAAAGTGATGAGTACTCTATCGGCCTGATGGTACCTGTGCTAGTCATCTACATTGTCTGGACCCGCAGGGAAATATTCCGCCGGTCACACATTCGTCCCTGTATGTGGGGCCTATTGTTCTTGTTAGTCGCACAGGGTTTTCGATATGGGGGATTATGTTTATATTATAATTCTGCAGAGAGATTTTCTCTGGTGCTCAGCATAGCCGCTTTGGTATTGCTGCTGCTGGGCTGGAATATTTTCCGCAAGTCCAGCGCCATTCTATTATTTTTGTTTTTGATGCTCCCTCTACCCAAGTCTTTCGAGCAGCGGATAACTCTGCCCCTACAAAGCTGGTCCACCACCTCGGCGGTTTTTTGCCTGGAAACTCTGGGCTATGATGTCACCCAGGAAGGCCACATTATCCATCTGGGTGATACAACGGTAGGCGTAGTGGAAGCATGTAACGGGCTGCGTATGGTAACGGCATTCTTTGTCATTACCGGCCTGGTAGTTCTGCTGGTGAATCGGGAATGGTGGGAAAAATTTATATTAATTTTATCCGCCTTGCCTGTGGGTTTATTGTGTAACACTTTGCGCCTGACGTGCACGTCCATCGCCTTTACCAAACTCGAAGGGAAGCGATGGGAAACATTGTTTCACGATTTCGGCGGATTTGCCATGATGCCCCTGGCCTTGGCCATTGTCGTTTTTGAGCTTTGGCTAATAGACAAATTAACAACCGCACCTTCAACTAATAATAAACAAGAAGATATTCTAATCACTCATACCGAAGGGTGAATGACAAAATCATTATAAAGAGGAAATAATTCATGAATGAATTAAGCAAATTCAATCATAATGAAATCCAGGAAGTAGATTCTTACCTGGAAGAGACGTACGAACAGGAAAATGTTTCGCCTAATATTTTCTCATCCATACTACGGCGATGGTATATTGCACTGATCACTTTCGTTGTGCTATGCGGAGGGGGTATTCCGGCGCTTTGGCTGCTGATAAAGCCGGTTTACACCACCGCCGGCGCGATAGAAGTCACGCCTGTTTTGACCAATCCGCTCACCGGACAAGCTGACAAGGGAGAAATATCCAACTATGACGCTTTTATGAATACACAGGCAAAACTAATTTCCAGCATCAAAGTCCTCCATCGGGTGGCTGATATTCTCGTGGATAAAAATTTGAATTTTTTCCGTGTTCCTGAATCGGGCCATCTAACCGAACTGGAAAACGCGATAGCCAACAGAGACGCAACACCAGATCCTATATCCATAATCAAAGGAGCCATAGTGGATAACGTAATTACGATTGAGCATATAAGACATACCCAATTGTTGGGTATTTCCATGACCAGTCGTAATCCTCAGGAGGCTGAGCAGATAGTCAATGCATTTATCGATGCCTATATGGCTGTTGTAGAAATTTCGTCCAGTGAAGGAGAAAACAGACGGTTAACACTCTTAGAAAACCAAAGAAAGCTGCTCCTGGACAAAATAGAGTTACAGCGGTCCCAAATTCAGGATTTGGCCGCCCAGTACGGCGCCGATTCCCTTACCGGGCTGCAGGAAGTTACCAATGACAAAATCAAGAATCTTCATAGCAAAATATCCGAGCTTGAAGGCAAACGTATGCAACTGCAAAATCAGCTGGAGATGTTTTCCCGCCCCCAGAATCAGACCATGAGTTCAGCCGAACGTATCAGCTTGCGTAATGAGGCTGTGAATAGTGATCCATTTGTCGAACAGGTCACCGAGCAGATTGCCCTTAAACAGCAGGAATTAATCGAAGCGATGCAAAATCTGTCGAAAAACAATCCGGAGCTGGAGAGAAAAAGGAATTTGATCAAGTCGTTGGAAGAAAAATTAGAGCAACGTAAAAAAGAAATCGGGGAAAAATTCGACGAAACAATCGAAGTTGAAATCAAAGAAAACAATGAAAGTCAACTGGCTCAGACCAAATTGGAACTGGAGCGGGCGGAAAATCTGCTGGAAACGTACAATTCCCAATTAAAAGCAAAAGAGGGAGAAACCGTTCAATTGGGAAAACTGCAATGGGAAATTCAAAAATTACAGGAACAAATGGACTTTAACAAAGACCAATTAGACAACTATGAACAGGCCATTCGGGACCTGAGTATAAAATTGGAGTTGCCGCCTCGTATATCTGTGGCCGACCGCGCCAATTCCGGACCACCTCACAGCAAAAGGAACAAGTTAATATTGGCATTGTTATTCGGGTCTCTGGCCGCCGGGATGTTTTTTGCCTTCTTAAGGGACAAAGCCGATCAGAGTCTGCACACACCTGAGGATGTGTTAAAATGTATCGGCCTTCCCGTGCTCGGAACCACCACCAGTCTGGAGCAATGGGATACCGAAGTTTTATCTGAATATATCTCTAATGATTACCAAACGATTCGAGCTAATCTGGGCCTGCTCAGCGACGGAAAAATACCCAAGATACTGACGGTTACCAGTCCCGGTATAGGGGAAGGTAAAACGACATTGTCTATCAACCTGGCTATGAGCCTGGCCAAGATCGGCTGTAGAGTCTTATTGATTGATGGTGATTTGCGGAAGCCGGATATAGCTCGCATGTTAAACCTGCCCAATCATTCGTGGGGTTTACAGGACGTCCTTTTGGGATTACGACGCTTCGAGGAAACGGCCCGAACCCTGCCTCTTACCGGGCTGGATGTATTGACGTCAGATCATCGCAATTCCTCCGCAGCTATCGAGCAGCTATCACAGCCACAAACGGAAGATTGCATTCGTACCATCAGTCAGAGTTATGATCACGTTATTATAGATACTCCTCCTGTGCTGGCAGCTCCTGATAGTCTCTTCTGGGCGAAGCTATCCGATGCTGTAGTATTAAGCACACTGGCTGGCCAGACTGCAGGCCCGGATCTAAAGGAAGCTCTGGAACGTTTGTCCCGAATAAAGGTCAGGATACTCGGTAATGTTTTAAGCAATGTCTCCACAAAGCATAGTTATCATCGGTATGGCTATGGCTATTACGGGGCAAATGGCAAAGAAAAAGCTAAAGGTAAGCGAAGCGGTCCCCGACCGCTGCTGGTATCCATGAATACACAGAATAATGAAGAGGAGAACTCTTAATCCCGTAATGCAAATCACAGTTATTCATAACGGTCCTTCGAATCAATCCGCAAGTTCTCTGCACACCGTCCTGGCTGAAGAACCGGCGGCCACGATCATCCTGGATGGGATAATGCACGCCGGTCCTTTCCCGGAGGAAAGTAACAATACCTTAGTAGCTCTATCCAAAGAATGGGAATCAAAATCACCCCTGCCTCGTAACCGGACGATCTTCTACAAGAACAAATTACCCCTGCTTCAGCCCAGCAGCGTTCCATCTGCACAATGCCCCTGGCATATCATCTCCGACGGAAAATATGTTACAGATATCGACCCCAATTGGTTACTGCGTATTTTGGACGATGTGCAGACTCAGGTCATTGCTTTAAATGTGGACCCTGAGTTAACCGCGTTTCGGGAAAAGATTCGTATTACTTCGCAAAATAATATTGCGGGATTCCGGCGATTATACACAGATACCGCTCGTTATACTCCGGTTAAAACAGATTGGCCTCATCATCTCTTTATAAAAGCCGATATCTTTCGGGAGTTAACCCAAGAAGGCTCTTTGCCACTGGGATTTTCGGAGGTGCTCGCCCGTTGCCGGGAAAAATCAATAACATATCGCAGCGTAAGTCTTGCCGGAACGGTACTCGATTTGACCACAGAGGCAGATTTGCTGACATTCCTGTACCGGCGAATAAACTCTATATGGCCTTCTCATACCCGCGGTTACATGACCCTTTCAGATACAAACAACACTGAGCTTTCCCACAATGTAAGACTTATGGGGAAAGTTATTGTAGGGCAAAATGTCCGTATCCATCAAGGCGCTACAGTTATCGGGCCGACAATCATTGGAGACAATGTGGAAATACAGCAGGATGCTCTGGTAAAAGCCGCCGTGGTGGGTACCGGCCAAACAGTATCGCAAGGACGTTATATTCAGCACCGAATTCTGACTAATAATATTCGAGTTAATAATGAAGATTCGACACTACAAACAGAAAATAAAATTTTTCCGTTTCATCAACAAAAAGTTTGGGCTTTTTCATTCGGGAACTATCGAGACAGAAATTTCCATAAATGGCCGACTTTATCCTACTCAGGATGTTTTAAACGAATCTTTGACATCGCGGCAGCTTTGACTTTGCTCATACTTTTTGCTCCTATAATGCCCATTCTTGCCTTGGCGATAAAGTTAACTTCACCAGGCCCTATTTTCTTCAAAGACAAACGACAGGGCTTATATGGCCGGGAATTTGACTGTCTGAAATTCCGCACCATGATTACCGGAGCGGAGGATATACAGAATATTCTCCGCCAAATCAGTCAGGTTGACGGTCCTCAATTCAAGATGGAAGATGACCCACGAGTTAGTACCGTAGGTAAATTCTTACGGGAAACTTGTCTTGATGAAATACCTCAGTTCATAAATGTGCTTTGGGGCCAGATGAGCCTGGTGGGTCCTCGCCCTTCACCTGTCTCCGAGAATTCCTTGTGTCCTCCCTGGCGGGATGCCCGCTTGTCAGTAAGGCCTGGCATTACCGGCCTTTGGCAAATCTGTCGCACCAGACGCGAGGGACAGGATTTCCAGGAATGGATTTACTTTGACACCAAGTATGTAAAAAATCTATCCTTCAAGTTAGACTTATGGATATGCTGGCAAACAGCCAAAAAGCTGGTAATTGAATTTCTGAGACGATTTTAAAGTAGCATTCGTATCGGCAAACTTCCTCCCTCTTAAATCAAAGGTCAAAAAATGGCAAAGAGACATTTTAACTGGAACTTAGCAATTGTTTTGTTGCTTTGTGTAGCGGTACTAGTAATCACGTTCTTTGGATTAAATGTGTGGAATCGTTCCCGGCGTGCAGAAGCGGGACTAGAAACAGGATTGAAAGCCTTCGATAAAGCTCAATGGCATGAGGCGGCTAAGAATTTAGGGCATTACATCGCTCGAGTGCCCAATGACGTGGAAGTCCTACTTAAATATGCCAAGGCCCAATTGAACATCCGTCCTCTCAAACAAAATAACCTTCAGTATGCCATCAATGCTTATCGCAGCGTATTACGCCAAGATAAGGGCAATCTGGAAGCGGCCGAAACACTGCTGCAAATTTATCTGCAAATCAATGCCCCCGGTGAGGCGGAGGATATAGCCCGGAAATACTTACAAGTAAATTCCAATCCAAAAATCCAACGGATTTTGGCCCTGAGCCTCATCCAGCAACGTAAATTCAAAGAAGCCGAGCAGGAACTTGTTCAACTCGTAGAGAAGCATCCTGATGAAATAGCAAGCTATGAGCTTCTTTCTCAATTAGCCGATAGCCGGTCCGAGGAAATTACCACTTCCAGTGAAAAATGGATTGACGATGCTGTAAAGAACAACCCCAACTCGGCCCAGGCCTATATTATACAAGGCGCATATTTTTTCAGACATAAAAATCGGGATAAATGTTTGGCGGCATTGTCAAAAGCCGAGAAATTAGACCTGTCGGACCCCGATCTTCTCTTACGCCTGGCTCGAGAATATTTAAATCTCTTCATGTTTGACAAGGCAAAACATTTCCTCGCCGAAGCCCAAAAAGAAATGCCCGAAAATATTTCCCTGTGGCAGAGCTGGACCCAATGGGCCTTACTATCAGGCAATAAAACTGACAAAATAAACGTAGCTGAGGAAGGATTAAAAGCCAAATTGGCCGTCCCCTGGGATTTTATACCTTTTGCCGTCGATTTGTTTATTCAGGCCGGAGAATACGACCAAGCCAAATCTCTCATTGCCAAACTGCGTGAAAATAACATTGCCCCGGCCAAGCTCCCCTATTTTGAGGGAATAATTGACTATCAACAAAACCAGAACTATCAGGCTATAAAACACCTGCGTCAGGCCTTGGAATTTGGCAACAAAACACCCAATCTGCGCATGATCCTGGCTGAGGCCCTCAATAAAACAGGAGACTCTCTGTCTGCTTTAAACCAAATGCGCATTCTGGTTTCCGAGCAACCCGATTCCTTCCAATCCCATTTAAAATATGCCCAATTATTGGAAAATTTGAATAAGTGGCCCGAAGCGAGCCAACAGGCCGAGGCAGCCCTACAGATATTTCCCGCCAGTCTGGATGCTGTTTTGATTTATATACAAGCCAAAATGATCACCCTGGAAACAAGCGGCGCAGATAAAAACTCCCAGGAATGGCAGGACATCGAGAAGCTATTGGATCAATTAGACAAAAATATGCAAGACAAACCGGTCGTCAAGAAACTGCAACTGGAGTTGGCACTGCTATCACAAAACCGGGAACAGGCAGAGCAACTATTACAATTCCTGCAGCAGAACTATCCGAAAGCCCAAGAGACCCTATGGGCACAAATCGAAATGTTGATTGCCCGAGATCAATATGGGCAGGCTGAAGCGAAATTACGCGCTATTATCAAAGAACAACCCGATTCTTTTTCGGCACTTAAAAAACTTGTAGGACTGCTGGCCCGCCAGAAAAAATATGACGAAGGAATATCATTAATTGAAAAGGCTTGGCCCAAGATTCAGCAACCTGAAACCAAACGTGAATTCGGTTTTTTACAAGTGGAACTCTACCAAATTCAAGACAAGAAAGACAAGGCGGTTACGGTTTTAGAGAACATGGCTCAGGAACTTCCCCAGGATGTCATGATTAAACGACGCCTATTAACATTTAAACAGATCACTCAAGACAACACCAAGGCCCAGCAACTAGTAGATGAAATTAAGCAACAGGAAGGGCCTCAAGGATGGCAATGGAAATACGAACAGGCCCGACTGTGGTTTGCCGGTAAAGACTTTGCTGATAATTATTCGCAAGCGGTAACCTTACTTAAAGAAAATCTTTTGGCCGACCCGCAAGATCAGGCCAGCCGGCTTTTGTTAGCGTCCATCTATGAGCGAATGGGGGAAACACAGTTGGCTGCCACCTACTATAGGGAAGCATATCGACGCTCACCCAAGGACCTTTCTGTAATTATTCCCACCGTGGCGGCTCTTCAGAAAATTAACGAATTTGATGAGGCCGATCAAATATTAAAAAAGACCTCTCAAGAGGAACTCTCCCATCCTACCCTGCTAAATCTGGAATTTATAAGCCATATCAGACGGGGCCAATGGGATTCCGGTATAAATATACTGGAAGGAGTGGTCCAAAATGATCCCAATAATCTGCACACTTGTTTATTACTTAGTTCCCTAAAAGTGCAGCAGGGCAAGTTCGACGAAGCGGAAGGCCTGCTGAAAAAATTACATGAGGCCCAGCCAGAGTCAATACCGGTATATATAGCCCTGATCGAATTACAGTTAAAACAAAATCATAACGAACAAGCCCTAAAGTTATGCAACGAACTGGTCGCATCCTTCCCTACGCCGGAGTCCTTTATGGTCCGTGGCCGAACGTTGACTGCTCTGAATCAAACGGATCAGGCACTTAAAGATTTTAACCGGGCGATTGAGCTGGCACCGAATAAACCCGAAACATGGATCGGCAAAAGCGATTTTTACAATACTATTGGACAAAGTGAAGAGGCGATTGCAGCCATTAAAAAAGCTTTAGAATTACAACCTACAAACATTCGCATTAAGAAACTAGCCCTGGCTCTGCTGTTAACCAGCCCCAATCCCGCCGAAGTAAAACAGGGCAGAATTCTTTTGGAAGAAGCCCTAAAAGCCGACCCACAAGATACCCAGTTGGGCATTATCAAGGCTCGGACCTTATTAGCGCAAGGTACGTATCCCGCCATTAAGCAGGCAGTCGCCATATTGGAAAATATCAATCTCAAGAATCCAAAAGCCATAGAAGCCTGGCTAATCCTGGGAGAACTTTCCTTACAGCAAAACCAGCCCGGCAAAGCCGTGGACCTTGCACTTAGAGGTCTGGTAAATTCTCCCAATAACAAGTCATTATTAATGCTAAAAGCTCGGGGGGAAGAATCTCGTTCTCCCCTGGCGGCAATTTCAACCCTGAAGTCTGTCCTGGATATAGACCCTCAAGACCACAAGGTAATATCATTTCTAGCTGATACTTATGTCGCTGCCGGCCAACCAGCCAAAGCCGTTGATCTTTTACAGCAAAAACTTGAAAAAGCTGGTCAAGCTGAACAAAAAGACCTTAAAATCTCTCTGGCTTCAGCTGAGTACCATTGTGGAGCCAAAGAAGAAGCACTCAAAGAACTAGATTTACTTTTTAAGGCCGACCCCAGAGATTTACGCCCCCTGCTTATGCAGGCCCGATTATTAATTGACGACATGCGCTGGTCTGATTTAAGGAATAAACTCAAACAATGGCACAATTCAAACAACCAAATCAATAATCTACTGATTACCCTGGCTCGGGACTTGAATGCTACAAAAAACAATGAAGCCCTTAAATTGGCCGAAGAAACAATCAATCTTGTTCTTGCAAAAAATCCTAATAATCTTGACGCCCTGCAGATACTTGCCGTTATATATCAGTCAAACAATCAAACAGACAAGCTGGAAAAATTATATCAAAAAATACTGAGCTTAAATCCTGACAACATTATTGCCCTTAATAATTTCGCCTGGTTATTATGCGAAAATAAGGGCAAACCTGATCAGGCTCTGGCCTTGGCCCAGAAAGGCTTGGACCTTTCCCCCGAATATATGGACCTTATCGATACTCGTGGGGTAACGTATTATCGATTAGGGCAATACCAAAAGGCTGCGCAGGATTTCAACAAATGTATTGATTTGTACCCCCGCCAGAGCCCAGGGCTCGTCAGCGCATACTTTCATTTAGCCCGGACTCAGGCGAAACTTAATTTAAAACATGAAGCTCAAAACAGTGTCAAACAGGCACTGGAGCTAAATGAAAATCAGGGTGGACTATCAGAAGCGGATATACGCGAGGCTAAAAACCTTCTCAAATAACTTTCAGCAGGAGACTCATAATGTCCCAATTATCCCAACCAATTGGCAAACATCCCCTCGACAAATTACAGCCACATGATGACTCCCAGATCGTCTTGCTGAATGATCAGCACTGGTCCTATCTAAAAAAGCGATACAATATGACCACCAGAGAATTTCAAATCGCCAAGATGATCTGCCAAGGCTTTAATAATGAAGAGATTGCTAATACCTTGGCTATAAAGCATGGCACTGTTAAAACCCATATCAGAAATATTTATCGAAAGACCTGGGTCCACAATAAAATTTCCATGCTGCTTAAGTTTGTCAAAGATGCCAACAGTGTATATATGATCAAGTCATCTTCCTGAACCCCCCTGCTTTTCTTGAAGAATCTCCATCTCTGTTAACCTTCCTAGAACTTATATTTCTCTCAGCACCGATTCCTATCTTTCCTGGTCAAATTTCATCCCTTTTTTGCTTATTTACAGGGCCCGGGGTTTCGTAGCACTCACTAGCTAAAATCGTAAAATCCAACTTATCTTCATCGCTGCGAAATTTTATGCTGAATTAGCAACTATATCATAATAGGTAATATAGGAAATATGGCAAGTCTTATCCGTGTATCACAAGCTTCTATAATATAGAGAAAATACCCAAAAAAAATTTTCTAACTAATCCACTTATAGGACTTTAAGTTAAAACTTGCTCTCGTTCTCTCGTCTAAAGGGGGAAATTTTTTCTTAAAATAGTCAATTTTTAATTTGATTAACGGAAATGACCTTGATATAGTTTGTAGTTGCTTTAAGGCTTATAGTTTTATAGTTGCTTGGAGAACTTTTTTTCTATCGAGATGAACGGATTTATTTGGGAAGGGAGAGAACTCACTCATTTCAATTTCCTATCCCAATAAACTAGTAATGTTATAGCTAGGCGTTTTATCTCTTAAGGTAAAGGTAGCTCGACGAGTTTGCCCTTAGGCGGATTTTATATGTCCGCATAGTGGGAGTGGAGAAACTTGTCTATTAAAAGGCTAAGCTTGTTTTCTGCTGCGACCTTCAGGGCTTTATGCAAAATCTCCCGGGCTCTGCCTGCGATTTTGCCAGAAATTATCTCTACAAAATATTTGGCCCTCATTGAGATTACAGACGTAATTTGCCGCGTCAAAATAGAATTACATATAAAAGTTAATATTGCTTATGTCAGTCTTTTGTCTAATCTTTCCCGAGGCCCCCCGTTTGGGCCCCAGAAAGATTTTCAAAACTTCTTTAAGAGTGTATTCGCGAAACACTTTTATATTTTGTTGTTGTAGTTTTGTTAATTGTTGGTTTTTGAAAAAGTAAAAAGGAATAATAATGAAAAAGCTACTTTTATCTTTTGCTCTGGTAGCATCTTTTGCATTGATCGCTAATGCCGCTCCTACGGTAAATTTCAGTGAGGTTACTGGTGGCTGGGACTACCAAGCCAGTGGCGCAAATTCCGGCACCATCATGTTCAGCCCCATTATTATTGTCGACAAGGGTTTGGGTAGCACTACTGATCCTATAGTGGGCAAAGAAGTAATACTGCCGGATCTTAATGTATCTTATAATGGTAGCGCTTATATATTGACCCCGCTTAACCCTTTTGAAATTAAGATCAAAGACTCCACAAGCAATTATTTCGTCGGAACATTAGCTAGTGGCGAGTGGTTTACTCTCGGTTCCGCTTCCGTGGGCTATTGGCAGATAAGTGCCGATATCTCCATTACCAGCGTAACTCAAACTTCTCCGACCGCCAGTGACACCTTAGATCAACTTCAAAATGCCATGAACAACAGCTATGGGGTGGATCTTTCCCTAAGCCTTGACCGCGCTGGAATTAATCTGCTGAATTCTGTCCAGAACGGCATTGATATTCGAGGCGGATCTGTGTCCGGATCCATGGATATTGTTGCTCCTGCTCCAGGCGCTATCCTGCTGGGAAGTATCGGCGTAGGCTTGGTAGGTTGGCTGCGTCGCAGAAGAATGTCATTATAAAGAGCGAGCAAAATTTCACTATCATGTAGGGGCGTTGCCCCTCTACCTGTCATTGATTTCTGAGAAGGAGTTGATATTATGAAACAGATAATTTTGTCAAGCATCTTGTTGGCTGTTTCAATAACACCAGCTTTCGCGTTCTTTACTGAAGACTTTGAAACTGACCCATTTGTATCTTCAGACTGGAACAAGTCTGGTGATGTCAAATGGACTGGTGCGCATGAATTTAGAAATGACTTTGTAAAATTAGGTCTTTTGTCAAACAACGACAATAATAAACTCTGGAAAAAATTTATTGCTCCTACTGCTGGTGATTATTGTGTGAGCTTTGACTATCGTTTTGTTGGAATAGACTTTGTCAGGACAAATGATCAGATTTTTGTAGGAATTGGTCTGGCTCAAACGAATATCCCTTTAACTGAAATCTTTAAGACGTCTTCGGATGTCGGCTTAACAGTTGGGTCTGGATGGCAGACTATTACAACACCACCGCCCAAGATAACATTGGAAGCCGGTGAGGAATACTGGTTAGGCTTTTGTTTAAATGAGGCACCGGGTTGGTGTTCGCCTATCACGTCTCTTCACATAGACAATGTAAGCTTAACTCATTGCATTCCTGCCCCTGGTGCTTTATTTCTGGGTAGTATTGGTTTAGGCTTGGTCGGATGGTTGCGCAGACGCAATACTTTTTAATCCTGAAGCGGCCGACTGTATAAAAGATGCAACGAACATTATAAAAAGGGCTGGAGTTGAATCCCCAGCCCTTTTTTGGCTATTTAATTAGCTCTGCATAAGACAAATCTTACTGGATATCACAAAACCAGCAATTTTTATGTTTTAATCTACTAAAGAACATTTTCACTTAAGGGCTTATGCTGCCAGCTACCGATACCATCCCACCATAATGTAATGTAGTCAATCTCCGGAATCTCTTGTTTCTTACTTTTATATTGGCTCATTGTCATTTCATGTAGTTGCTGCATTCCGGATAAGCCTCCGATTTGCCAGGCCTTTACCCCTATATCAATGGCCTTATTTTCTCTCTCCCGCCAATTATCACCATTATGAAACACCAATTCTAATAACCTTCCCGATAGAGGTTGCAGCAATTTTTGCCGCTCAGAATATTGAACTTTTTCCCTTTCTTTCAGCTCTTTTAGCAGGAACTCACGTTCTTGTTGCTGCTGTTCCCTGAGCTCGCGAATCTTTTGGAGTCTTTCCTTGCGATGTTGCCGACTAGAAGGCAGTAACATTTCAATAATACCGATAGCCGGATCAATCACAATCCATACCAGAAACGTTGCTCCCATAGTTCCATACACAACAGCCAGCATACTTTGGGACAGATTGCCGTATTCAAACTCACCAATTACACCGGCTAAACCACCCAGAAAGGGAACAGCCCCATAAAACAACATATAATACCCCGTACTGCTCAGGGGATGTTCCTGAATATATTTTTGACCACGGGCTGCACCACGGAAAACTGCAAATAAATACAGACTCACCAAAAGAAATAATAATACAATGGAATGTCCAGAAAGAGAAAAGATCACCCACCATCTCACTCCGGCTTGGCGCAGGGCTATGATCAATACATAGCCGGCGCACAAAGCAAACCATGCCGTACTGAGAAAGTGGATTAACTTTAGTATCCGTCGCTTACTCATAAATATGACAAATACGAATTAAGAGCAATAATTAAATTAGATTTTAAGACACTCTCAGCTTGGCTTCTACAGCCCCCCGGTATATGAAATCTGTGAAACCTGGAATACCGGCTGTAATGCCAAACCTATAGGTCGGACAAATTCGGCAACAGCGTAGCCGACCCTTGCCATTGGAGTAGGTGGTATGTAAATAATATCCCCCTCTTGCAGTAAAACATTTTTACTCGTATCGCCATGTGTCTTCATATCATGAAAGTTAATTTCAAATATCTTGGCCTTTTTTCTACCCTCATGCGAAGGCCGTACGACCTGTATATGTTTTTCCCAGGCGGTCACTATCGGAGGACTTACCGCTAAAGCGGTCAAAAGGGTATCCCGGCCTGAATAAATTCTAGGCCCCGGGCTACTGACCTCACCCAACACATAATATACCTTGCTCCTATAAGTAGTTATGCGCACATCGATGGGATGGTCTCCTTTCAAACTATATAAATCTTTGACTTTTGTCTTTAAGATTTCCGCAACTTCCTCCGGAGTCTTGCCAGCTACTTCGACTTCGCCGATTCCCTCAAAGGAGACCTTACCATCAGGTCTGATTTTTTGCTTTTGCTCATCAATCTCCGGTGCTATCCGGCAACGTACCTCGATTTCATCAGGGGGTTGAAGCTGATAATTGTTGGCATTAACATTTACCTGGTAAGGCTTTACATACGCTTCTATATTTTTGGCACGAGATGAAAAACATCCCATAGCCCCCATACAAATAACAAGGGATAATGTAACTTCTACCACTCTTGTATAACGCATCTTGTACTCCTTTCAGATATTGAATATAACGGTGCAAAACAACTCCCGAACAATCACATAATCCGATATAACACAACAAGTTACACGAATTTTTAACGCAAATACTCTCAAAAACACCTTATATACACATTTCTTATCGGCACATAAATTTTTAATTTCCAGAGAATTCCGTAAAAGCCTTTTTCTATTTGTGGTCCCATAACCCAAATTTTCCCTATTATAGGTAAAGAAATTCTTTTTTTTCGTCCGATAATTATATTGATTTTTAGTATAATCACTGTACAAAGCTACTTTTGATGAGTATTTTCATTCCTTGAATGCCGAAATGGCAGACTGGCCCGCCCAAAAATGAATCTTTCACAAAAGATAAACCTTGAAATAAGGAACTAGGGATTAATGAAGGGAAAAGGACTTCTTTTTATACTAATCCTGACTTGCACAAGCCTACCAATTAATGCTGCCCGCTATTATGTAAACACCAACACCGGTAATGACAGCTCGGATGGTTTAGCCTCGGTCTGGGATGGACAGCATGGTCCAAAGGCCACCCTGCAAGCCGGCCTGGACGCAGCTAATAGTGGTGATATCGTGATTGCTGCCGAGGGAACCTATAGTGGCATGGGCAATCGTGATCTTGACTTTCAAGGTAAGGCCCTTACTCTGAAAAGCACCGACCCCTGCGATCAAAACGTGGTAAACTCCACTATTATTAATCCCAGTGGTACTCAGTCGGAACCACATCGTGGGTTTTACTTCCATAACCAGGAAACTAGCAATTCAGTAGTATCTGGTTTTACCATCACCAATGGTTACGCCTGGGGTGGAGGTGTTTATTGTGTCAATAGCAGTCCGACGATTCGTTATTGTACAATTACCAGTAACACTTCACCATCAAACGGTGCGGCCATACAATGCGAAGAAAGCTATTCCATAATTTACGGTTGCAGCATCAGTAACAATACCGCTCAGGGCTTCGGGGGAGGGATCTATTGCGACAACAGTGGTCCTTTGATCAGTAACTGTTCCCTATCAGCCAATTCCGCTAATAGTGGGGGCGGTTTTTATGGTTCCTCTCTCGTCGGCTGCCAAATTTTAAACTGTTCCTTCAACGCCAATCGTGCCCTCAATGGTTCACCCAGTCGTGGTGGCGGGATCTGCTCTGAGAGCAATAGTATCTTGACTGTGAGGGACAGTATGATAAACGGTAATTATTCCGTCCATTGGGGAGGCGGAATGTTTTTTTCCAACACCAACCTGGAAATGATCAACTGTTTAATTACCGGCAATAAATCCGGCAGTCATGGAGGTGGAATTTACGGTACGGAACAAAGTATTATCTCTATTACTAATGCCACCATTTCCGGAAATTCATCCGACGCGGTAGGTGGAGGTATCCGCTGTTATAACAACAGTTTTATGACCCTGACCAATTGCATACTCTGGGGCAACCAGGCGGACACTGACCAGGATGGACCAGAAATCGCCCTGGCGGAAGTTTCGACCATGGCTGTATCTTACTGCGACGTGCAAGGCGGCCAGGACGATGTTTCCAGTGAACCCTGGAATCAATGCGTCTTGAACTGGGACGACTCTAACATCGACCAGAATCCATTCTTTACTGAAACAGGATCTTGGGATGACAATTCCACCCCGGAGGATACCAGTGACGACTTTTGGCTGGATGGTGACTATCGTCTGCTATCGAATTCACCCTGTATTAATCAAGGCGATAACACAGCCCTGGCGGGCGTCACATATGATCTGCAGGGCAACAATCGCATCTTCAACGGCGTCGTCGATTTTGGAGCCTATGAATTGGAGTTGCGCGTCATGGACTTTTCCATGTTCTTTGCCCAGGCCGGCTTTGACAGAAGTGCACCCAAAGATTCTTTTATGGCCCGTGGTTCCCTCGATATGCTTGAAAGTGAATTTCAGGACGCCGATAGTATTAACGTAAGTATTTGGAACGGTGACAATCTGATTTTTGATTCCGACCCCATCATAAAAGATCCGACCAAGTTTCTCTTTGGTCGCTATTTCTATACCGGCCCGTCAGGGGGTATATCATTAATGCTTTTGGATTTAAGCCGGGGTTCTTTTTTAATCTCCGCCAATCAAGTTGATCTTTCCGGCTTACAGACACCTTTAATGCTGACCATCGAAGCTGGTAACTACTATGGGGTTGCTAATATTACTGACGATTATCTCACCCTACCCTTATCCTTCAAATTCCTGTTGGGGGCGGAGAATGCTATGCGTGTGGACCGGGCGTTGTATCGCAACAGTTCACTTGCCAATGCAGATATACTTTTAGTAATGGGAGCAATTTCAGTAGATGATTTACAGTTGGATTTATCTCAACACGAGGTTACCTTGCGCTGGGGAACCTTTGAAGCCCTGATTCCTGCAGGTGCCGAAGGGTTCTCAAAAGTTGGTTCGCAATTTATTTACCGCAAGCCCTTAAATCCGTCTGACCCTTCTGTCACACATCCCAATTTAGCTTTATTCAATCTGCAAAGCTGCTCTTTTATCATCCTGATTAATGGGATAGATATACCCCAACAGGCTAACCCGGTCGATTTCAGCATTTCCTTCGACGGATTCCAGACCTCCGATTCGGTGACTTATTAAGGCAAAAAAATAAGCCCCGATTTTAACCCGTTTAGACTTAATTAGTCCCAGAGCTACAATCGGGGCTTATGCAGTTAGTTATTTACCACAAGGTTTTATTTTAATATTGCGATACCAGACGGGATTGCCGTGATCCTGAAATCCTATGTATCCTGTCCGCGGCATATCCTTGATTGCCTTTTTGAACTTATTACTGGTACCCACGTAATCCGGATTTTTACCTGCTTCTTTCCAATCATCCACATTCATTTTGATAATTTGCACGCCATCCATAACCACATAAATCATGGGGCCTTTGGCCTCGATGGTCAGATGATTCCAACGCCCTGCCATACTACCCAGGTCTATACTGGGCGAGAGACAGTCATAGATTGCTCCGCATTGGCCATGTTTGGTGCCGTCGCCGGTATCGTGAATCTGTATTTCTATGGAATCCTGGACGTATTTTTTCAAATCGCCAGTACGAATGAAAACCCCACTGTTGGCGTTTTTATCCACCTTGAATTCCAGATCAAGGATAAAATCGCCATATTTATCCTTGGTCCAGATATATCCACCGCCCTTTCGTGTCAGTAGATCATCCTTATACTCCCAACTACCCCGTTTATAGGTACAATTCGACAGATCATCCTCTAATAGATGCTTCCAGCCGCTGGGATCAAGACTGCTGGCCACCATTTCAAAGTAATGTACACATAGACGTAATTCCGGCACTGATTCGAGCCAGTTATGCTCATACTCCGCTGAAAACGAACCCTTCCAGCCAACCGAATGCAGATATTTTAGAATGTCGTCCAGATCAGCTTTGCCCTGCCCCCAGGGAACATCATGTTCACCCTTATGACAAACACCAAACTTGTTCAGGTCCTTTAAATGAAAATAAATGATCCGGTCTTTGAGCTTTTTCACTGCGTCCAGCGGAACTATTCCTGAACGCATCCAGTGACCCGTATCGGCACACGCACCAATCCATTTACTGCGGCCCTTACACACCTCCAGAACCTTATCCGGATCCCAATAATACGATGGTGCCGGGTGGTTATGTATGGCCATGGCTATCTTATACTCTTTGCATAATTTCTCGATCAGATCAAAGGCATCTTCCTTAGGCTCTGAGGCGATCGCCCCAATACCCATTTCTTTACAAAAATCGAACACCTTGCGACATTCAGCCTCATCGTTGGGTAAACGGACCACTCCATAGCCATATACCTTTATACCCGCTGCTGCCAACTTCTTTTTCGCCGCTTCACGCATTTCGGCCGACATATTGTGGTCAAATTTTGCATCGGGCATATCGGGGCTGAATTTCTGGCCCGGATAGACCTCTATCCAACTCAGGCCCAGATCCGCCGCCTTATCCACTGCTTCAAAAAACGTGAACCGGTTAAAACTATAGGCCTGGATCCCCAGATGCCAGCCTTCATAAACATCCCGCGCAGGATGTTCCGTCAAAGCTTTGCCTTGTACCTGAGTACCAAAAGGCAAAAACAAATTAAAAACCATTAAAAGCAATCCTAGTTGTTTCAACATAACTTTTTCCTTTATCCCTTAAAAAACCGTAAAAATCCAATAATACATACCAGCGCAATTAAAGCTGGCACCATAAATATCTTACTCCACTGGAACGAGCCTTCTTTATTGAACTTGTCCATCACCATTCCGGCTAACTGCGTTCCAAAGAAGAGACCCACTCCCGTGGTAGCTGCAAAAATAAGTGCCTGCATTGAGCCGCGAATCTCTTCCGGCGCTATGGTGTTCGCGTATATCTGCCCTACAATTATAAATGCGACGTAAGCCAATCCATGCAATGATTGCGAGATTACGATAAGCCAGCGCGGCTTACCTGCCACATAAACAAGGTATAACAATAACCAACACCCGGCTCCTACGATTAATGTCCATTTGAATTGCAACCGTTCAAGTAGAATCCCCAATAGGAATAAGGTCGCAGCAGCCTGAACCGCCTGGGCAATTGCCATAAACGCCGGAACATTATTGCTGGGAATTCCCATATCCTGCATAAAACGGGCCGTGCCCAAAAAGTAAAACTGCATCAACCCGGCCACAACCAGGGACAGAACAATAAAGATGAGAAAACTGCTGTTACTCAGCATGCTCAGCGCCTTGTTAATGGGAGCTACACCTGCATTCGCTGGCGGAGTTGCCGGCATAAAGAAACAACATACACCCATAATTGCCGACAAAACGGCCGCCAATATCAGACAGTCACGACCTTCACCACCTGTCTTGAAAATCCAGCGCCAACCCGTCAGGAAATAACCGATCAGCGCCCAGGCAACCGGGGCCCAGATAAAAATTTTAGCGGAATTAGCATTTATCTCGGCAGTGCTGGTATAAACTTTCCCCAACTGACGAAACATCAGCGAATTAACCAAAGGTAAAGTGGCGGCAAAGAACAGGGAATAAAGGAGTATTACTATAAACAAACTCCCAAATTTCCTTTGATATGCCGCCGCCAACAACAACACCGCCCCCACCAAATGAGATACAGCCAGTATCCACTCCGAGTTTACCCACTTATCAGCAAGCTGTCCGGCTATCAGCGGGGAGATGATACACGCTATGGGCAGGGTAGCATAAATCCAACCGGTTTGTTTGGCGTTCATTTTCAGAGGCCCCAGCAAACGTGCCGCCAGCACTGGCATCCACGCCCCCCAGATAGCGTATTCCAAAAACATCAAAATGCTCAAACTCAGATACAATTTCGTATCCATTCAGCTCTCCTTATACCGGCGAACCATATTTACGCTAAATTCGACGTTTACTTACAGGGTCCATCCCGAACGATAGGGCAGATTGACGTACTTGTTTGCCTCTTCGTCGTTGGTGAATTTCATGTTTGCCCCGTCCCATTCCAGACGCTGGCCCAGACGCTTCAAGGCCAGATTGCCCATCACCACAAACTCGGTAAACGGTCCGGAATAATCAAAGTTCGAGTCCGCCTGATCGACCTTACCCTTACAGGCATCGATCCAGTTTTGCTCATGGCTACCTTGAATCCGGGGAATCGTCTTAGGCGGCAGATGCTTATTATAAGCCTTCATCTTCGCGGACGGAACCAAACGAGGATTATCGCCGTATGCTCCACAAGTGAGAATCCCTTTGCTACCGACAAAAATTACACTTTTGTCGTCCTGTTTAAACCTGTCCGCCGATTCCATTACTAACGGCCGGGGAGGCAGCAATCCGCCATCATACCAATGTACCCGTACCGGCGGCATGCCTTCCCGGGCGGGAAAATCATAACGTATAATCGAAGCCAGCGGGAAGGTTTCGTCATTGACCTTGGTCGCACTGGCTTCTACTGCCACAGGGTATTTCAGCTTTAAGGCCCACACCGGTGCATCGAGTATATGACAGGCCATATCACCCAGGGCCCCGCAGCCGAAATCCCACCAGCCCCGCCATTTGAAGGGTGCATAGCACGGATTGTAGGCACGTTCGGGTGAAGGGCCCAGCCAAAGATCCCAATTAAGAGTCTTGGGAGGCTCCATCACCTCTTTGGGTTTGTCTATCCCCTGGGGCCAGATCGGACGATTCGTCCAGGCATGCACCTCGTGTACATCACCTATCGCTCCAGCCCAGATCCACTCACAAAGCATTCTCACTCCATCACCCGAATGGCCCTGATTGCCCATCTGAGTCTTAACATTATACTTATGCGCCGCTTCAGTCAGCATCCGGGCCTCGTACACCGTCCGAGTGAGCGGCTTTTGTACATACACGTGCTTATGCTTCTTCATCGCCGCCATAGCCGCAGTCGCATGGACGTGATCCGGTGTGGCCACGATAACCGCGTCGATCTTATCGCCCATCTCCTCCAGCATAACTCGAAAATCCCAGTATTTCTTGGCATCAGGGAACATCTTGAACGTCTTATCCGCCCGTTGCCAATCCACATCACATAAAGCTACGATATTTTCATTCTTACATTTTTTAATATTGTTCCCCCCCATACCACCAGAACCAACCGCGGCAATATTCAGTTTACCGCTGGGCGCATCCTTGCCAAACACTCTGCTTGGCACTACCGAAAACGCTGCCGCCGTCGCCGTTGCTCTGCCAATGAATTCACGTCGGGTCATTTTGCCATTTGCTTTTTGTTTTTTCATTTCGATTTTCCTCTAAAATATGCACTAAAGAAAATTGGATACTCACGAGTTCTCGGACAATAATGCCCTGATATAGTCAACTTATACTAGTTTTATATCCAGATTATGGCAAGATTTTTCCATTTGTACATCTCGTGCTCGATACAACCATCACAAACACAAATATCAACATTGGCTTGCATTTTATAGCCAATATCTCATTTTTTAAACTGTAACCTCTTGCATAAATTATCTTGAATCACGCCCCGGTAATACCTAAATTTGAGTAGTTCGATATCTATTTTGGCCTTTAACTTATAATAAGGCCTCATAATACCTGGAAAGGAGAATTATCATTACAGAAACACTGAAACTAGGTTTCATTGGTGCCGGATTTATCGGTAAGTTTCAGGCCCAGGCCCTCAGATCAGTTCGTGGGACGGAAATTGTAGGGGTTTATGCCCTTAAAGGGGCCCAGGAATTGGCCGCCTACGCCAATCAGAACGGTTTAGGCAACTGCCGAACATATCCCAGCGTGGCCGAACTATGTAAAAATTGTGACGCCGTGGCCCTTTTTGCCCCTAATTACGCCCGGATCGAATTGGCCGAGCAGATCGTCCAGGCTCATCAGGCCGGTGCCCGGTTAAAGGGTATCATCTGTGAGAAGCCGCTCGGACGGACGGTTGCCGAGGCCAAAAAGCTTGTGGAACTGGCCCAGCAGGCACAGTTAAAAACCGCTTATTTTGAAAACCAGATCCACATGAAAGCCATTAAAAACGCCCTGACCCAATTGGCACCCCAGCAGAAGCTCATGGGCCCTCTAACCCTTGCCCGCAGTGCCGAGGAACATGCCGGCCCTCACGAGCCCTGGTTCTGGGACCCCACCCGGCAGGGTGGTGGCGTTCTCTCCGATATGGGCTGTCATAGTATTGCAGTTTCCTGGTTTATCTTGACCCCCGTAGGCAAACCGGTCAACTTTCTGGAACCGGTTTCGATTCAGGCCGACACCTCTCTTTTAAAATGGGGCCAACCCAAATATCGTAAGGATCTATTGGACCGTATGGGTGTGGATTACGCCCAAACTCCCGCTGAGGATTTCTGCACTGGTATTGTCACCTTTCGCAATCCCGAGACCGGCCAACTAGCCAAGGCCCAGTTCACCAACTCCTGGATGTACGACAAACAGGGTCTGCGGCTCGCCATGGACGGCCTGGGACCTGGCTATGCCTTTGAGGTCAATTCGTTAAAATCTCCTCTGGAAATCTTTATTGGTGACGAGGCTACCGAAGCCACTGCCGATGCCGAAACAGCCCTGGAAAAATCCACCGCCAGCCGCGGTTTACTCACCGTCCAGCCAAACGAAGTGGACCTGTACGGCTATGTCGATGAACTTGCAGACGCCCGGGATTCCTTCCTCGCCGGCAATGATGCCTTTCTGAATTGGCAGTACGGACTGGAAATCACCAAACTCTGCCAGGCCGGCTATCTCTCCGCCGAACGGCAAAAAACGATCGACCTTACCGACCCGGATGTGCAGAAGGAACTTGAGTCCTATACCTCCCTGATCGCCCAGGGCCAAGGAGCTGAAGTGCTCTGCAGATGAATTGGCAATATCAACAAAATATGAAATAGCACTCAAAAATAACTTCTCTTATTTTTTCAAAATTGGAGAAATGAAATGTCAGCTCAAAAAAGAAACCATTTATTTATATCTCTAACTTGCCTGGTAGTATTCGTTTTTCTTGCAGGTTGCGGGCAGGTAAACATACATATAAACGCTTATCAATCTCACGAATTGAATTTCCCCCAGCCCACCAAGGAAAATACCGTGGCAATCGTCGCTGGTACCGAAGCTCAGGAACCCTTACTGGAGGTGGAGGTTGCCGAAAAAATCGCCCGACTCTTACGCCAAAATGGTTACCGCATCACCACCAAGGACTCCGCAAAATATCTACTGAGCTGCTGGTTTGGCATGGATTCCGGCCAAACCTATACCGGTATGATGCCGGTTTATGAACCGGGCGATGTAGTTAGTACTCGTGTGCACTCATCTTCCGGCCGTTGGAAAACAGTCACCACCCAACTACCCGGCTATACTTACTATATGCCCTACAGCTACACCATCTTCCCCAAATATCTAAGTCTTACCCTCTATGACAATAAACTCTTTGCCGAATCAAAAAGTGAAGACCATCACGAAGCCATCATCTGGCGTTGTACCGGTATTAATGCCGACTACAGTACCGATTTGCGCTGGCGACTGAATCACCTTCTTATTGCCTGTTTTAAATATTTCGGCAAAGACACCTATAAACAAAAACTAATCCACCTCAGCGATCACAATTCCGACGTAAAGGCGTTGGCTCAAATACGTCCCCGCTAAGCACACTATTTAAGTATTTTTGTATAGTGCTTCGATCGTGACTTCCGTCCCTTGCAGCTCACTTCTGCTTTATTTCTATCTTGACAAATACAGGCTGAAAATTTATAATATTATTTTACCGGTATAAGCTGACATATCGGCAAATAATGGTCTAGCCTGTGGTTTCATCTTTTTAAAAATCGGTCCTGAGCAAAGGAGGGCAGAAGATGATATTGAGATATTCCGGAATGGTCTGTTTCTCTATTGGTCTCTTGCTATCACAGTCAGTATTAAGCAAGCCCGTGCATCTCATTATTATTCCCATGGACCAGCAGATCAATCTCGGACAAGGTGGAACCAGCGCCTCACCCAACGGTGACACCATCTATACCATCGATCCTTGTGATGAAATTGAATTCCGCAGTGATGAGTCCCATGGCTATGTCCGCCATCACCTTCACGACGCCGGCACTTTCCATACCTATGTAGATTTGAACCTCGCCGGTATCGGCAGTGTCGATCTTAGCCGTCCTGACGCCACCTTGGAAATTGACCTCCGCTATTATCAAGATCCAATCACCAATTCTAATCCTTATAACGAGTCTAATGTGGAAATGCGGATTTACACTTACGAAGACGATGACGATACTTATAAAGGGCGCCGTTATTTCGGCTCCATCTACGAAGCCCAAAATGATGACTGGGACCACGTTACAATCCCATTAGCTGCAGGCCTTGAGGATGGAGGAATCTTTGAACCCAATAATGTCAGTCGCATAAGATTCTACGGCAATAATCCTTACGGTGGTGGTGATGATTATCTTGATTACAAAAACCTTATCATCAATCCCGGTTGGCTTCCATTGATACCGGTTGGCTGGGGTGACAATACCCTTAGTCAAACTGATATTCCTGCCGGTAATGATTTTGTTGCCCTTGCCGCAGGAGACTACCACAATCTGGCCTTAAGATATGACGGTTCCCTCACCGCCTGGGGTGATAATCAGGATGGTTGTAATCAAGTCCCCCAGGGAAACGACTACTTTGACGTTGCGGCTGGTTGCTATTACAGCCTCGCCTTGCGCACCGATGGCACCCTTGCCGGTTGGGGGCGGGATAATTATGGTCAGACAACCGTGCCCGCAGGCAACGATTACTCCGCTCTCGCTGCCGGCTATGAACATGCCCTGGCCCTCAAATACGACGGTTCTGTCGTCGGCTGGGGCAGAAACGATTACGGCCAGGCTGATGATCCTTGTGGCTCAGGTTATACCGCCGTAGCCGCCGGCAACCAGTTTAGTCTGGCCTTAAATTCCGACGGTTCTCTAATCAGTTGGGGGCACGATCCCTGTAACCTGCCCTCGGCTGAAAATTTCGTGGCCATCGCCGCAGGCTACGAACACGCCCTGGCCCTTACCGAAGACGGTTCGATCATCGGCTGGGGCTCCAATCAATATCAACAGATCGAGGTTCCCTCCGGCAGTGATTTTATCGCCATTACCGCCGGTGCCTATCACAGCCTGGCTCTTAAAGCCGACGGCTCTGTGGTAGCCTGGGGTCGCAACAATCACGGTCAAACTGTTGTTCCAGACGGTAATAATTTCAAAGTCATTGCGGCAGGACATGATCACAGTCTAAGCATTTTCCAATGCCCACTTTCCGCCGATCTCACCGCTGACTGCCTGGTTGACTATGACGACCTGCAAACTTTTGGCGCCCAGTGGCTCGCCTCTGATGCCTTCGTGAATTGTCCCCTTTCTGCCGATCTCGCTGATGATGATTGTCACATAACCCTTGCCGACCTGGCCCTTTTCACCCGCCAATGGCTTCAATGTGCCCACCCCCTGGATTGCTCTCCCTGAATAACCGGATAGTATAACTTTATTCGATCGATTACGATTTTTGAGTCAAATCATATATCCAGTCTTCAAAAAACAACGGATAAAGATGCAGTCTTTCCGATGCCACCTGCAGCCCCTGTTTACTCAGTAAATCTTTGAGTTGTTCTCGATGTTGTGGAAATTGCCTGTTGATCTCCTTTATATACATTTTCCTGAGACTTTTCTTTCTTTCACCTCTTACCTGCGCATCTTTGCCGACGGCCCGGAAATAATGACGCATCTGGTCAACCTTCGGACCTTGCTCATACTTAAAATATGCACAAAATCTTTGCGGCAATCTCTCCGGCAGTACAAACTCCTCTCCTATCACCCTTGTTTCGGTTTCCTGTGGGTCATAATGTAGAAAAGGGTCATAAAAATATGCAGCCGGACTATAATCAACTCTGCGCGTCGCCAGATATGCGGCAAACACCTCCAAACTCGCTCCCGGCCCAAACAGATTTGTCGGCCCGTCACCAATAAGTAAAGTATAACAAATTTTATTAAAATCTCTGCGGTTGTAACCCACTATTTTATTGTAGGTCTTTTGCAACATTGACAACGTATCTCTGCGCACGTCGAGAATAATTAATTTTGCTGAGACCGTTTCCTGCGCCATTGCATCCAGTTCCTTCAATAACTTTTTCAGCTTTTGCTCTCTTGGTTTAATGACCAGGTAACGTGCTAATCTCGCATCGCAACTAATCCTCTCATAAATATCGGTCGTTAGAATGGGATCCAGGCTAAAAATATGGATCCGGTCTTTCCGCTTTGTATGGCTCAGGGCATCCAGACCGGTGTCTTTCAGATAGGTGGGTTTGTCAATATTTCTCGGATCGTACATCTTCTTAACTTATCGGCAATCGCTCTGATATTTTTTCAACCACCTGACGCTACTAAACCCTCATAAAAATAATAAGGGTAAATTCATACTCTCAACGCAAATTCTTCTTTTCAAATTGGGGCAATCTTAATTTATCTGTTATGATAAGCTTATGGCTTGGCCCCCACTAATGCAAATTTTTTGTTGTTAATCAGTGAATAATAAATAATATCAAGATATGAACCGACGTGATTTTCTCAAATTGGCCGCGGCCTCATCTGTAACTCTGCCCTTCTGGGGATGTTATGAAAAATCACCCCAGAGCCCCTCCCCTTCAAAGCCTTCCCCGCCCAATACGGCCTCTTTACCAAAGCCTTCCCCTCCCAATATCATCTTTATCATCGCCGATGATCTGGGCTGGGCAGATGTCGGATATCACGGCTCAGAAATCAAAACTCCTAACATTGATAATTTGGCCCGGCAAGGTCTTCATCTCGAACAGAATTATGTCATGCCCACCTGTACCCCCACTCGGGTTGGCTTTCTGACCGGTCATTATCCCAGCCGCTATGGAGTTCTAGCTCCTGCTTACGGCAAGATTTTTAATGATGATACGATAACTCTCGCCCAGGCCCTGCACCACTGCCGCTATTCCACCCATATTGCCGGCAAATGGCACATGGGCTCGCCCCCCGACTATACACCTTTGAAGTACGGCTTTGATACTTCCTATGGTTATTTCCACGGCCAAGTAGATCCTTATACTCACCGATATAAAACCGGTGTTCCAACCTGGCATCGCAACGACCAAGAACTCCGGGGAAAAGGTCATGTCACCGATTTAATCACAAAGGAAGCTCTGCGTATCGTTGAAAGCAAACACGATAAACCTTTTTTTCTCTATGTAGCCTATAGCGCGCCGCATTTTCCCCTAAACGAGCCTAAAAAGTGGACCTCTATGTACCCACATATCAAAAACGCTTCCCGCAAATGGTATGCGGCCTCCGTCTCGCATATGGATGATGGTATAGGTAAAATCGTCACGGCCCTCGATCGCCGCCACCTGCGCAATAATACTTTAATCATCTTTGTCAGTGACAATGGAGGCCAAAAAAACTGGCATAATAAATCACAATACCATGGTCGCTATGCCGGCAAACCGCACACCGTCTTAGGTAATAACAAACCCCTGCGCGGCTGGAAGGGCGATTTGTATGAAGGTGCAATAAGGGTACCCGCCCTGGTAAACCAACCAGGTGTAATAAAACCCGGCAAGATGAATATTCCAATTCATATCGTGGACTGGATGCCGACCTTGTGCGCAATTGCCGCTTGCTCACCTGAGAGGGATCTCGATTGGGACGGCATGAATATTTGGCCCCTGCTCTGTAATGACCAAAACGCAACCCAACTCAGCTCAATCGCTGCTCCCTTCAAAACGCGATCTTTATATTGGAAAACACAAAAGGGTGCTGCTACCCGACAGGGGGATTGGAAATTGATCGTGGATAAAAAAACTGATAAAGCCCAGTTATATAATCTTGCCAACGATCCCTATGAAAAAAATAACCTAGCGGCCGAGCAGCCGGCCCGGGTCCAGGAATTGAGAAATACCTTACAGGAAATCGCCCGCAAAGATCGTTGAGACATATACACTTAACCACTCTGCAACATAATCAGGACCACAAAAGGCAGATATATGAAAAGACGCGAATTTTTGCAGGACTTGGGTGCGGGTGCCGTAAGTTTGGCACTACCTGGCTGTGAGGGGGCAGGGGTATTAAAACGACCGAACAAAGGCAGGCCGAATATTCTGGTAATTATGTCAGATGAGCATAATGCCTCAGTCACAGGCTGTTATAACAACCCTCTCATCAAAACACCGAATTTGGATGCGTTGGCCCGGCAGGGAATAGTATTTGAAAGCTGTTACTGCAACTCCCCCTTATGCGTACCATCCCGTTTGTCCTTCACCTCAGGAAAATACATCTCACGTATTGGGGCCTGGAGTAATACCTGCTGGCTGCCCAGCGAAGATTATCCTTCCCTGGCCCGGATAATGAATGCCGCCGGCTATGAGTCATTTTTATGCGGCAAGATGCATTACGACCGGACCCGGCGCTATGGTTTTACAGAAATCGCCGGGAATATGAACAATAACCTCAAAACAGGCAAGGGGGGTAGGCGCAAAGCGGACAACCTGGAACCCAAACCGGGTATTAGCACACGTTTCAATGGTTTCCATCCGGGTGACTCTTTTGTTCTTGAGCACGATCGTAAGGTAACGGCAGGGGTGTTGGACTTTTTGCAGAAAAGGCAAACAGGTGACAAACCTTTCTTTTTATTTGCCGGATTTCTGGCCCCGCATTTCCCGCTCATCGTGCCGGAACAATATTGGCAGCAGTATAAGTGCAAGGTACCTCTGCCGGTTATCCCGCCGGGACATCTCACCGAGCAGCCTATGAATTATAAGCATCTGCGGATCGGATTTAATCTGGAGGATGCGCCCGAGGATATTGTGCGCAAAGGGCGGGAGCTTTACTACGGTTTAACACAATGGGTTGACGCTCAAATCGGCCAAGTCCTCACTGCCCTGCAAAATAGTGACGTCGCAGAAAATACTATCGTGATTTATACCGCTGATCATGGTGAGAATATGGGAGAGCACGGCTTGTGGTGGAAAAACTGTATGTACGAACATGCCGCCCGGGTGCCTCTGATTGTCAGTTGGCCTAAAAGATGGAAATCGGGGCAACGCAGAGAACAAGCTTGCTCACTCGTCGATGTAGTCCAGACGATAGCCGAAATAGCCCAGGCCCAAACACCGGAAGATTGGAACGGCGATTCCATGTTGGAATGGCTGGATGAGCCGAAGTCAAAATGGAAAGATACCGCCGTAAGTGAATACTATGCCCATTATATTGCCTCAGGCTTCGCCATGTTGCGCAAAGGGCCTTATAAATACGTATATCATACTCCTGCCGATGCTAAACATCCGGCCCAGCGGGAACTATATAATCTCCAGCAAGATCCCGGAGAATTTACCAATTTGGCCCACAAACCCGAGCAGAAACAAAGATTGCAACAAATGCATAAACTCCTGGTGCGGGAATTGGGCCGGGACCCTGATGAAACTGAACAGATTTGCCGGGCGGATTATGCCCACAGCTACCATAGAAATAGCTAAGGAAAGACACATACGTTCAGACATTAAAGATACCCCCCCAATTAGCACGTCAGGCGATATGTTCGATAACCGCGGCGACTTGGGTACTGATAAGGGTTAGATAGTCCAAATCCTGATGGGCGAAAGGCTCCTGATCGATGCCGTTGTTGATATAGATTACGCCATAGACTCCGGCCGGGGCGAAGATGGGGGCGGCCATGGCCGATTTTACATTTACCAAACCAGGACTGGTGGTATCGCCGGCCTTGAGATAATCGGCAAAGTTGGGCAACAGAATATAATTTTCATATTTCAGAGCCTGTTTGATTATGCTCTTGCCAAACAGAGCTTCCAGCGGTATCTGTTCCCCGCTGCGACTGCGCCCGCAATGGCACGTCAAAGGACCTGAAGTCGTCTCGCGCAGACCCACCCAGACATGATAGGCCTGAAACTGTTCAACCAAAATTTTGGTCAGCTCTTTTATGAGTTCATCCTGATCTTTCTTTTTGGAGATTGCCAGGGTGAAATCATAAAAATGCTGCAGCCGCTGAGAGTTTATGTGCAAAGGCTTGGCATCTTTGCGCGCTAATTCATATATCGAAGGTGTTTCCACCTGAGCATCTACTATCGTATCCTCCATATCCAGAGGTGTACTCTGGGCTTGCAGGTCAGACTCGTTATCGAAATGAATCTCCAGTGAAAAATCAGCGATCCCTATAATATCCCCCTCATGTAGTGGCATTTTGGAGATGGGACGACCGTTAACGGTAGTACAGTTAGCAGATTCCAGGTCCTGTATCATCCAGATACCGTCGGAGGTGGTGTAAATTACGGCATGTTGGCGGGATACGTTACGGTCAGGCAGAAAGACCTTGCACTTGGGCAGGCGCCCCACATATATTGGGCCGTCCATAAAATGCAGGTCATGCAGCAGTGAAAAACCACGCTTTACCAACAATCTCATAATTGACTCACTCCAAAGTCCGCCCGCAACAATTATTTCGATACCGCCCAAAACCCCAGCATAACAATAAAACATATGTTTTTAGATGTTATTGCGGTAGTTTTGAACTTTTTTACGCTGGCGTTATAAAATTTCAAATCTGAGATGTAAATATGATCACAACTTTAGTATAACTTATTACAGTGGATATGTCAATCCAGCTTACTATTGCCGAGTTTATCATCGATACGAAAGGACAGGATTATGGAGCATCTAATCCAGTTAGCTCAACAGTTGGGACAACAGATTGCCCAGCATCAAAGAACCACCTTATTGGCCCAGGCCCAGAAACAGGTCAACGAGGACACTCAGGCCGTCGAATTGATCAGGGAATATCAACAGCAGGCCCAAAAGATTCACCAGCTGGAGCAGGAGAGAAAACCTATCGAGGTGGAAGACAAGAGTAAACTGCAAAATATCGAGCAGCAAATCAGCGCCAATGAAAAACTCAAGGAACTCACCAAGCGCCAGGTGGATTTCGTAGAGATGATGCAGAAGGTCAAAAAATCTATTGATGCGCAGTTGCCTTCACTTTAACGACGAGCTTACGCACCTGCGATTGCTCTCTGAAATGGCAGCAAGGCTGATGTGCTTCATGTGGAAACAAAATAACGAATAATGAGGGCTTTAATATCACCGTCGAATAGCTGGGGGGATCTTCAAAAAATACCAGGTCTTTCTCATCTGAATAAGGCTCTCTGACAGAAAGGCCTTCCGTAGCCGTAAAATGAAGACATTCACACCCTTCGATTAGTACCTGAAGATCTATATATTTCCTGTGACCTTCAAATTTAGTCTCTGTTGGAGAATATGTTTTATAACTGGAGACCATTGCATACATATCTTTGCCCGCTATTTCGTAGGCCCCCTCAGCCTGTGTGGAATCAACCTTGGCGGCATATTCCAGGGCCTTGAAGAGAGAATCAGGTAAATTTTTATAAAGATGGATATTCTCTAACGAATCATAAATCATAAAAGTAATTTCCTTAAACAACTATTTGGTATTCGGGTTTTTCTCCACTATATTGCGTACATCGTGCATATCAAAATTATATCGCTGGCGGAGCCGGCCCAGTTGTTCCTGCTGGTCGATATCGGACGGCAGCTTTAATTTTTTTATCAACTCCTCCACAGTAACCCCCCCTATTCGGGCGGCCTCGACAAGAGTCGTACGTCCTGAGATTAAAGAACTCTCCTCGTGGTTATCATGTTCTGAGTTTTGTTTCGTAATACTGCCGACCTGACCTTTGACCCAATAAAGACTCCCCGCGATAAGTACCCCCATAACAATCAGGAAAATAATGCCATAAATTCCCCGCCTAAATTTACCTGAGCTCCCCGAGCCCAGCGTTTTACTTACTGTTGCACAGACCCACGCCCAGTGCAGCCAAACGTGTACCACCATCAATCCCATCAAAACCAGCGCCAGATAAAAATGAACATCCCCGTAGGCATGCCTGTCCCACCCCCAAAGACTCATTCCGTGCCCGCGGCCGTGACCGGGGGGCAGAACATAATGAATCAAGAGACCCGTCCAAACCAACCCCAGCATGACAACCAGTGAAACAAGATCGACAATAAAATTTAAGGTGTTACGTTTCATGATTTTTCCCTTTCGCATTAATCAATCTCAAATTTCAAGGCCCGTTCTATATTTCAAGTCACCTCCGCCACTCGAGAGTTACGGATTTGTTGTATTTGTTTGGATCGCCGTCGATGGTATGGTAAGTAAATTCGCCTGAGCCGGCTGTAAAAGACGCTTCAACCCAGCCGACCGGTTCGTTTTTATTAAAACTGTAGCCCACAGCGGGCAAATTAATCAGGTGTATTCCTTCCCATTGAGAACAAACATACCTGTGGGAATGGCCGAAGACCAGGGCCTTAACTTGGCGTCTGTGCCCTATAAGTTTGTATAAGCGCGGAACATCCAGAAGAGCATTATCGCTGTCATCTAGGGTGTGGTGGAAACAAAGGATAATGGGTTTTTGATCGCAACTTTTGAGATAGTTGAACAACCAATCCCGCTGGGCCTTACCTAATAGCCCCGGAATTAGGTTGGTCCTAAAAAGAGAGTCCAGAATAATTAAGCGCACATTGGAAGTATCAATAACAACCACATGTTTGTCGTGAACGTTTTGCTTTTCACCCTCGGTCGTCGGAAATACCCTGTAAAAATTTTTACGGTTATCATGATTGCCCAGGCCCAGGAATATGGGTTGTTGCAGGGCCAGCGGATCTAATATTTTTTTCATCGATTCATAATCGCCCTGCTTACCTTCCAACCGGGCCAAGTCTCCGCAGATAATAGTTCCCTGGGCTTTTGAGGTGGATATTTGGGATATGGCTTTGCGCAGATGGCCGCTGGGAGCGTAATATTGCAGCCTGGGATCTTGGAAACTTTCTTCCACCGCGGGGATGTGGGTGTCGGCCATAAATGCCCAACGGGTGGCCGAATCGTTTTTCTTTGCATAAATCTGACGACCACCTACTCCCAGGGTTACCAGCGCCCCCAGGCTCCCCAGGCTGGTTTTGATAAACTTACGTCTATCAAGCCCCTGATAAAACATCTCCGACATTGCATTTCTCCTTTTGATTGTGGCCGCGGTTAGGACATTTCCTCACGTTTTTTCTTGATCCACTTTTTTATAGTTGTAATCGGTTGGCAGTTTAGCACATCGGATTTCCGGGCCCAGCCCCGCTGGGCCGTGGCCACCCCATACTGCATAAGCTTCAAACCGGTTACGTCATGGGCATCGGTATTGATGAATAACTTAGCCCCCACTTCCAGGGCTTGCCGAATATGCAGATCATTCAGATCGAGTCGCAAGGGATGGGCGTTGATCTCCAGGGCGGTATGGGTTTCAACCGCTTTGGTGACAATCGCATTCATATCCAGTTGCATGGGCTCCCGCACTCCCAGCATTCGGCCGGTAGGATGGCTCAGACAATTGACATAAGGATTTTCCATCGCTTTTAATAAACGATTGGTATTCTTTTCCAGCTCACCGGTCAGCCCTGAATGAATCGAGGCCGTAACATAATCCAACTCCGCCAGCACCTCATCGGGATAATCCAGACTCCCATCCATACGAATATCTACTTCCGAAGCTGCCAATATGGTAAAGTTGTCATACTGTTCGTTAAGGGCCTTGATGTTTTTTGCATGCTTGAGCAATCGCTTACTGTCCAGCCCGTTGGCGATGGCGGAGCTCACCGAATGATCGGTGATGGCAATGTATTTGTAGCCCCTCATTTGCGCCGCAGCTACCAGATCTTCCAGAGTGGAACGGCCGTCCGAGGCCGGTGTGTGCATATGCAGGTCCCCCCGGATATCGGCAAGCTGTACAACAGCGGGAAGTTTGTTGGCCTGAGCCAATTCCACCTCGCCCCGATCTTCGCGCATCGTCGGAGCAATATAGACCATGCCGAGTTTTTTATAGATTTCTGCTTCATTTGCACCGGCTATTTGTTTTTCATCTCGGAACAGACCGTATTCGTTGAGCTTGAGTTTCTTTTTGATCGCAATTTCGCGCAGACGGACGTTATGGTGCTTACTACCTGTAAAGTACTGCCAGGCTGCCCCCATACTTTCCGCCGGGACAACCCGCAAATCCACCTGAACCTCCTCGGAACTTACGTTCTTATCGGCAAACCTGATAGAAGCCTTGGTCTCACCCGCCGCAATAATTTCCTTTACCCCCTTCAAGTGCGTAAACGCCTCGATGATCTCTTTAGCAAGCTCTTCTCCGCCCGCCTGAGCCAAAAGATCCACATCACCAATCGTCTCACAACAGCGCCGCAGTGACCCGCAAAGTTCTATCCGCTTTACCGCTGGAACTTGTTGACGCAGTTGTCCGACCACCGCATCGGCGCTGGCCACCGCCTGCGCCAGCAGAATACGCCCCCGCGTGGATTCCAGAAACTTGATACCATGAGCCAGTGCCTGCGCCTTTTTAGCTCCGAAACCGGATAGCTCTTCCAGGGAACGATCGTCGATCACCTGCTGTAATTCACTCAGACTGGTAACCCCCAGTTTCTTCCAGACAGCCGCAACCCCCTTAGGTCCGAACCCGGGAATCTTCAAAAGATCCGGCAGATCAGCAGGTATTTTTTTAAGCAGTTCTTCATGAGCCGATATGGTACCGGTACTGATAAACTCATTGATTTTTTCCGCGGACGATTTACCGATGCCGGGCAACTCCTTAAGCTTATCCTCACCAGCCAGTTCAGAAACTTCTTGTGGACAATCATGTACAACCCGAGCAACCTTACGATAGGTATTTATGCGGAAACGGTCTTCACCGAGGATTTCCATAATATCGGCCATCTGATTGAACAGATCACTTATCTGCTGATTACTCATGACACGTTCTCCACTATCACATTGTTGACTCGAAAGTGGAAAATGTCAATATGAAGCTGATATCGACAATTGACAAATACGGTATATTCCCGGAAAATAACCTCAGTATTTTTGGGGTAAGAATCTAGATAAGGATAATATAAATATGCCTAAAAGCATTAATATTCTACAAAAAGTACATTTATGGACCACAGCACTTTTATTGTTGGTGAGCGGACTGCCAGAGCTGCAGGCCCAGGAAAGCCAATATGAAGTTGTCTCGCAGCTGGATATTGTACCGGCCTGGCCCGGACACCCGGTGGGATTTCAGTTGCTAACCCACCAAGACAAACAATTCGTCGCTTTTTACGATCAACAGCGCAGGATGACAGTGGCTGCGCGACAACTGGGTAAGCAAAAGTGGCAATTCGTGCACCTGCCCGAAAATATCGTCTGGGACAGCCATAATTATATTGCCATGACCATTGACAATGAGGGACTGATCCACTTAAGCGGGAACATGCACTGTGTACCGCTGGTGTATTTCAGGACGAAAAAACCCCTGGATATCACCACCTTTGAACGAATACCCAAGATGACGGGGATACACGAAAAACGTTGTACATACCCTCATTTCTTTCGCGGACCACAGGATGAATTGATCTTCACCTACCGCGACGGCAAAAGTGGCAACGGCAACCAGATCTACAACGTCTATAACCCTCAGAACAGAACTTGGCAACCTCTGTTGAACACACCACTAACCGATGGGCAGGGTAAAATGAATGCCTATTTATACGGACCGCTACTGGGGCCGGATGGATTTTATCATTTATGCTGGGTTTGGCGGGAACATCCGGACTGCGCCACCAATCACGATCTTTCCTATGCCAGCAGTAAGGACCTTATCCATTGGCAGAATAGCCGGGGTGAACCTGTCCAACTGCCCATGACCCTGGAAACGGCCGAGATTGTCGATCCCGTTCCATCCGGTGGAGGCATAATCAACGGCAACAACAAGATCGGCTTTGATTCGCAGGATAGAGTTATCATTACCTATCATAAAAATGACTCTAACGGATACACCCAGATTTATAACGCCCGTCTGGAGCAGGGTAAATGGCGGATATATCAGCTCACCAATTGGCAGTATCGTTGGAACTTCCAGGGCGGTGGTTCCATCCCGTTTGAAATACGAGTAAAGCCTGTTCGCCTGAGCCATGGTCAACTTACCCAGGGTTACTACCATAAAAAATATGGCTCGGGCACTTGGATCCTGGATGAAAAAACATTAAAACCTATCGGCAAACTCAACACTCCCCCCCCCTATCCCTCTGACCTAAGTAAAGTCCGATCCCACATTCCCGGGATGCAAGTTAACCTCAGATCTGATACCGGTAAAAGTCCTGAATCTGGCATGCATTATCTCATACGCTGGGAGACACTGGGCCCAAACCGCGACCTCCCCCGTAAGGGCCCGATTCCTGAACCGACTATGCTGCAACTTTTTAAAATGAAAAAAAAATAATTGCAGTGAAATTTCAGCCCTAAAATTATACAGTAAATATCCGTGAAATCTTCCTCAACAAAGCCTATAATAGGCATTTTAGGGGCTATTGGTGCTGGTAAAAGCACCGTAGCCGCCGAATTTGCCAAACTCGGTTGCGGTGTTATCCAAGCCGACCAGCTAAACCACCAGCTTCTGCAGCAACCAGAGATAATTGCGCAACTTATTGACTGGTGGGGAGTTAGGGTGATTAATCCCGACGGATCTGTCAACCGTCAAGCCCTGGGAGATATCGTTTTCGAGGATAGCCGGGAACTGAAAAAACTTACTCTTCTGCTACATCCTCTTATCGAAGCCCGCCAGCAGGAGCTAATTAAGTCCTATCAGAGCGATCCTGACATAAATGCCATAATTCTGGACGTACCACTTTTAGCCGAGGTTGGTTATTCTAAGCTCTGTGATGCCTTGGTTTACGTTGATACTAGCAAATCAGCCCGTTTTGACAGATTGAGGAAAAAATGCGGCTGGACGGCGGAAAAAATAAAAAAAGTAGAAAATTTGCAATTACCTCTGGACAAGAAAGCCAAAATGTCCGAATATACGATAGACAACAATTCTGACATCCCCGTGACTACCAGTCAGGTTGGCCGTGTGTTAACTATGGTCCTGCAAAAACACCCGCGAAAATAAGCATTTAAAAATCCAATGAAAGCGGGCATTCGGAATTATATATAGGGAGAAATCAATTGGGGGGGGGTATAAATAATGGACATTTGGTGTCCGACTCAACTTCACTACTGAGCACTTCACAAATCAGGTTATTCAAAACAATATTAAAGGAGATACTTAATGGCTAAGGCCGGTACTAAGTCAAAAACTACCAGAAAAAGAAAGAAAAAAAATACCAGGCCCTCTTCTAACAGTTCTTCCGCTACCGCCGTAGAAGAACCGGAAACACAAGAAGAGGTTAACTATTCCGAAGAAGAAGATAACAATATGAACAACTCACAGGCAAACAAGCATAACCAGCACCAGGATTCCAACTCCAAATCGCAGGGTAAAGGCAAAAAGCCCCAGAAGGATAAACCTACTCTTCAGGAAATTGAAGATGAAACCCATGCCAAATATGAAGAGATCAAAAAGGGTGAACTGCATATAACCGACCTGCAGAAAATGTCCGTGGAAGAACTCCATAACATGGCCAAGCAGGAGGAATTGCAGGAATATACCGGCCTGAAAAAACAGGAATTAATTTTCAAAATCGTCAAGGAGCGCGTCCGTAAAAACGGGCTGATGTATGGCGAGGGTGTCCTGGAACTGCTGCCCGACGGCTTTGGTTTTTTGCGTACCCCCGACTACAATTATTTCCCCTGCCCTGACGACATCTATGTCTCTCCTTCACAGATTCGCAGATTCGGTTTGCGTAACGGTAATATCGTAGCCGGCCAGATACGTCCTCCCAAGGAATCGGAAAAGTATTTCGCCCTGTTACGCGTGGAAATGGTCAACTATGAAGACCCAGAATCGCTTTCTGAAAAGGTCGTCTTCGAGGATTTAACCCCCCTGCACCCGGATGGACGATTGATTCTGGAAACCACTCCGCAGGAAATTAATATGCGGATCGTGGACATCGTCACACCCATCGGCAAGGGCCAGCGTGGTTTGATCGTGGCTCCCCCGCGCACAGGTAAAACCGTATTGCTGCAAAAAATAGCCAACGCCATCAGCACCAACCACCCCGAGGTCAATTTAATCGTCCTGCTCGTGGACGAACGTCCCGAAGAGGTAACCGAAATGGAGCGGGCCACAGCCGACTCCGTGGAAGTGGTAAGTTCCTGCTTCGACGAGCCGGCCAGCCGCCACGTGCAGGTTGCCGAAATGGTCATCGAAAAGGCCAAACGTATGATCGAATACGGTCAGGACGTGGTGATTTTGTTGGATTCGATTACCCGTCTGGCCCGGGCCTACAATACCGAAGTACCACATTCGGGTAAGATTTTAACCGGTGGCGTGGATGCCAATGCTCTGCAGAAACCCAAGAAGTTTTTCGGTGCCGCCCGTAACATCGAAGAGGGTGGCTCACTTACCATCCTGGCCACGGCACTTATTGAAACCGGCTCGAAGATGGATGAGGTAATTTTCGAGGAATTTAAAGGCACCGGTAACATGGAACTGCATCTGGACCGACGCCTGGTCGATCGGCGCACCTGGCCCGCCATTGATATCAGCCGTAGCGGTACCCGCAAGGAAGAACTACTAATGGATCCCAAGGAATTGGAACTGGTTTATAGGCTCCGCCGGGTCCTCAGCGACATGAACCCCGTCGAGGCGGTTGAACTCTTAAAGAGCCGTCTGCAGAAGGTCAAGTCCAATGCCGAATTCCTGATGACCATGAACCTCAATTAAACATCGATTCAATAATCACCATGACTAGACGTTGTCTAAGCTAATCAGACAACCACCTGCTATTGTTGCGCATAGTCATCACCCAGGCATCGGATAGCCATTACTCCTTACCTCCTGGCTCCTTGCTTAGCTTCCAGCCCACGTCTCTAATGGCATTTATAATTACGTATTGCGTACTTCGTATTACGAATTCTCAGAATGTCCAGCCCAACCCCAGAATATATTTCGAATCGGTACTGGTCAAACCTTCTCCGGGCGTAGAATCATAATCCAGTATATATTTTAAGCTGCTGAACCAGGACTTGCTCAAAGCCAGTCTAAGCTCCGCGTCCAGGTTAAGAAAATAATCGGACACCCTCCCTTGGATATTGGGATAATAGGTCAGATTGTGAATAAAGGTAAGTTTTTTCGTGAGGAGCCAATCAAAATGATACCCCAACTGAGCCGACAAATCATCCGTCTTGTCTATCTCCTTTACCCAGGTAGTCTGATCTCGGGTAGTGTATTTCTCACACAAAATTGACAAACCCGCATCTGTGGAGAAGTTCTTGTCATCCGTCTCTATCCATTGCCGTCCTAAACCCACACCGGATATAATACGGCGGTCCAGATCGGCGATATGATCTTTTTTGAAGCTGCCGTTTATAAAAGCGTAACATTTTTCCTGATAGAAGTAACTATATTTGCCTCCCACCATAAAACTCTCATCCGTGGTAACCTTTTCTTCTTCGTATACTCCGGGGTATTTTTCCTTATCTTCTTTGGTACGGGCCACGGTATAGAGGCCAAAGACATTAATTCGGTCTTTTTCCCCCCGGCGGGTGGCATTAAAACTCAGACTACCGCTCTCACTGAAGGTATTACCGTGAGTGCTGGTAAACCCGCCGGTAAGATTACCCTTCCATTTCACCTTTGGTTTGGGTGGTGGGTTTACCGAGGTAATATCTTCAAAGGCAATCTTCTGAGCCGGTATAACCTTGGTGGCTTCAACAGACATCTTACCCGCGTCCTTGCTCTCCAGAACCTTACTCTTAAAGAGGGATCCGTCTTTCATATGAATCTCAATCGGTTCATCCGTCCAGAAAGTCTGCACCTTATCCAGTCCTATCGTAACCTCGCCGGCCATATCTGCCTTAAAGACCAAATTACCATCGACGATCCTTACGAA
>Ga0272442_10000188_pt1 | contig 102481 bp, 107 predicted proteins | sample SSMForm2O_FD_200262 | JGI IMG/M metagenome (GOLD analysis project Ga0272442, IMG submission 200262) | Marine sediment archaeal communities from Little Sippewissett salt marsh, Falmouth, MA, United States - SSM-Form-2O | ecosystem: Environmental > Aquatic > Marine > Wetlands > Sediment ...
GAGCGAGCTTTCGCCGCACCGTCAAGCAGCGGGCCGAGGCCGCCATGCAGGCCGGTGCCAAGGGCGTGAAGATCCAGATCTCCGGGCGCTTGGGTGGCGCGGACATGAGCCGGACTGAGCAGGTGATTCTCGGCTCGATTCCGCTGCACACGCTCGAGGCCGACGTGGATTACGGGATGGTGCACTGCTTCACGACCTATGGCGCCATCGGCGTCAAGGTGTGGATCTACCGCGGCATGTTCGGCGAAGAGCCGACAGAAGAGGACCAGGCGGCCGAGGCCGCCAAGGCTCGCGCCCGCCGGCGGCGAGAGCGTCGCGTGTCCACGCGACGCCCGGAACGCGCCCCGGCCCGGGCCAAGGCCGAGCCGGGCAAGGCCGGACCGCCGCAGGCTGCGAAGTCAGTTGCGGCGAAACCCGCGCAGAAGGAGCCGGCCGTGCCGCAGGGCGGATCGCCCAAGCCGGAACCGGCGCCTGCGGAAGCGCCGGTCGAGAAGAGCGAGACCGCCGCCCAGACGGGCGAAAGCGAGTAGGTGCGGCATGGCGTTGATGCCCAAAAGAGTGAAGCACCGCAAGCAGCAGCGCGGCCGGATCCGCGGCGAGGCCACCCGAGGCAACACGGTGGCGTTTGGCGAGTTCGGGGTGCAGGCGATGGAGCAGGCGTGGATCACGGCGCGTCAGTTGGAGGCGGGGCGCGTGGCGGCGACGCACTTTCTGCACCGCGAAGGTCGCGTGTATATCCGCGTGTTTCCCGACAAGCCCGTCAGCTCGAAGCCGCTGGAGACGCGGATGGGTAAGGGAAAGGGCGAGACCAAGGACTGGGTCGCCGTGGTGAAGCCGGGCACGGTGCTGTTTGAGATCGGCGGCGTGGACGAGCCGACGGCGAAGGCGGCCCTGCGGCTGATCGCCCACAAGATGCCCATCCGCTGCCGGATGGTCTACCGGCGGCACGGCGTGTAAGGCGGATAGGCGATGAAGATCTCGGAGATTCGAGAGATGTCGGATGAGGAACGGGTGTCGGAGTTGCATCGGCTCCGCCGGCACCTGTTTGACCTTCGCGCCCAGGCGGTGACGGAGAAGCTGGAAGACCCCAGCATGCTCCTCAAGGCCAAGCGCGACATCGCCCGTATTCTGACGGTGATGAACGAGCGGAAACGCGCCCAGGCCGAACAGGCCGGGCAGCCGGCGTAGCGGAAGCGACCCTCCATGGCAGAAGCAGCCGAAGACAGCAAGCCGAAGGTCCTGAGATCCCGGATCGGGCACGTGCGCTCCGCGGGCGGAGACAAGACGATCTCCGTCCTCGTGGAGGACGTTGTCCCGCACCCGCGGTACGGGAAGTATCAGCGTCGCCGGGTGAAGCTGGCGGCGCACGATCCACAGAACGCGGCCGCCGTGGGCGACCTGGTTGAGGTGGCGCCGTGCCGGCGGGTCAGCAAGCGCAAGAGTTGGCGGCTGGTGCGCGTGGTACGGCGCGCCGAGACGTAGCGGCGGAGGTCGGATAGGTGATTCAGCAGGAAACGCGACTGGACGTGGCCGACAACACGGGTGCCCGTGTGGTCGGATGCATCCGGGTGCTGGGCGGCTCGACGCGGCGTGGCGGCGCGACCCGTCGGACGGCGAACCTGGGCGACGTGATCGTGTGCTCGGTGAAGAAGGCGCTGCCGGGCGGCGAGGTCAAGCCCGGCGAGATCGTCCGGTGCGTGATCGTGCGGACGCATCACCCGGTCCGTCGCGACGATGGCAGTTACGTTCGGTTCGACCGCAACGCCGTGGTGATCATTGACGGCGACGGCAACCCGCGCGGCACGCGGATCTTCGGGGCTGTTGCCCGCGAGCTTCGCGAGAAGAATTTCATGAAAATCGTCTCCCTGGCATCCGAGGTGGTCTGAGCAATGGCGTGCCACGTGAAAAAGGGCGACACCGTGCAGGTGATCGCCGGTGACGACAAAGGCAGAACCGGTGAGGTACTGCGTATCGACGCCAAGGCCGGCAAGGTCGTGGTCCAGGGCGTAAACCGCGTGTATCGGCACCTCCGCCCCTCGCGCCAGCACCCGCAGGGCGGGCGGATTCAGAAGGAGATGCCCATCAGCCTCTCCAACGTGCTGCCGGTGGATCCGAAAACGAACCTGCCGACGCGGGTGGGGTTCCGTGCGGCCGCCGGCGGGTCCAAGGAGCGATACGCCCGCAAGTCCGGGCAGTCGCTCGGCACGCTTCGGAAGGCGAGGTAAGGACCTCCCATGGCTCCGCGACTTCAAGAGCAATACAAGACGGACATCAAGCCCGCGCTGCGGGAGCGGTTCGGCTACGATAACCCGATGGCGATTCCGCAGTTGCGGAAGATCGTCGTGTCGATGGGCGTGGGCGAAGGGCATCAGGACACCGCCAGGCTGGAAGCGGCCCAGGAGCAACTGGGGCGGATCACCGGGCAGAAGCCCATCGTCACCCGTGCCAGGAAGGCCGTCAGCAACTTCCGCATCCGCAAGGGCTACCCCGTCGGGCTGAAGGTCACGCTCCGCGGCGCGCGGATGTACGAGTTTCTGGACCGGCTGGTCACGCTGGCGATTCCGCGGGTGAAGGATTTCCGCGGCCTGCCGGCGTCAGGGTTCGATGGTCGCGGCAACTACAACATGGGACTGGTCGAGCAGTCCGTGTTTCCCGAGATCGACGCGAGCAAAGTTACGTTCACGCAGGGCATGAACATCGCGATGCAGACGAGCGCGAAGACCGACGAGGAAGCGCGCGAGTTGCTGAGCCGGCTGGGCATGCCGTTTCGCAAGGACTGAGGTCGTATATGGCGACGAAGGCCCAGATTAACAAGGCCAAGCGGACCCCGAAATACTCGAGCCGCATTGTGCGGCGGTGCCAGCTTTGCGGGCGCGTGCGCAGCACCTACCGGAAGTTCCGTGTGTGTCGAATCTGTCTGCGGAACCTGGCGAACGAAGGCAAGATCCCGGGCCTGAAGAAGGCCAGTTGGTGACGAGGAACGCGTGAGATGAGTCTGTCTGATCCGATCGCCGATATGCTGACCCGTATCCGCAACGCGCTGCGCAGCCGGCACGAGGCCGTGAATGTCCGCGCCAGCGGAGTGTGCGAGGGCATCTGCCGGGTGCTCAAGTCGGAAGGGTACATTGAGGACTACACCCGGATCGAGGATAACCGGCAGGGCCTGCTGCGGTTGCACCTCAAATATGGACGGACCGGCGAGGATGTGGTGACGGAATTGAGGCGGATCAGCCGTCCGGGGAAGCGAGTCTACTGCGGCGCGGACGAGTTGCCGCGTCCCATGGGCGGGCTGGGAATCTCGATTATATCGACTTCGAAGGGCGTGCTGAGCGATCGGGAATGCCGCAACCAGAAGGTCGGCGGCGAGGTCCTCTGCACGGTCTGTTGACCTGAGGCGGAACTGATGTCGCGCATAGGAATGAAACCCATCCCGATCCCCGACGGCGTGAAGGTGGCCGTGCAGGGACGGTCGGTGAGCGTCGAGGGCCCCAAGGGCAAGCTGCAGATGGCCTATCGACCGGAGATCGACGTCCGCGTCGAGGATGACGCCAGGCACGTCGTCGTTACCCGCGCCGACGACAGCCGCCTGTGCCGCAGTCTGCACGGTCTCACCCGCTCGCTGATCGCCAACATGGTCGAGGGGTGCACCCGGGGCTTCGCGAAGCAGCTCGAGGTCTACGGGGTGGGATACGGTGTTCAGTTGCAGGGGCGGAAGCTGTCGGTCAACTGCGGGCGCAGCCACCCGGTGGTGATGGACATCCCCGTGGGCGTTGAGGTCGAGGTGCAGACGGCTCAGGCCCGGGGCGACACGGAGCCGGCGCGGTTCACGGTCAGCGGCGCGGACAAGCAGGCAGTGGGGGAGTTCTCGGCCCGGGTGCGCAGGGCGCGTCCGCCGGAGCCGTACAAGGGCAAGGGCGTCCGCTATGCCGGTGAGCGCATCCGCCGCAAGGTGGGCAAGGCGTTCGCGGGCGGCGGGGCCTAGCGAAGCATGGTGGGCCTCTTACAGGCAGGTGACGGCAGATGAAGGCGACGAAGAGAAAGAGTTTCCAGCGGCTTCGGCGGAAGCGCCGGGTCCGGAGGAACGTGGTCGGCACGCCCGACCGCCCCCGGCTGACCGTCTTCCGCAGCCACAAGAATATCTACGCCCAGATCATCGACGACACGCTAGGGCGAACGCTGGTTTCGGCCTCGAGCGTGGACAGATCGGCCGAGGTGCCCGCCGGCAGCGGCGGCAACCGCGCGGCGGCGCAGGTCGTCGGGCAGGCGCTGGCGAGCCGGGCGATCGAGGTCGGCATCAAGCGGGTCGTATTCGACCGGAACGGTTATCCGTACCACGGGCGGGTCCGCGAGCTGGCGGATGCCGCACGTAAGGGCGGGCTGGAGTTCTAACCGACAGGAGCGGCGAAACAGTGGCGGAACGAAGAAGATCCAGCGGCCCTCGTGCTTCGCAGGCGGACGGTCTGGAAGACAATGTCATCCAGATCTACCGTTGCAGCAAGGTGGTCAAGGGCGGGCGGAAGTTCAGCTTCGCGGCGCTGGTCGTCGTCGGCGACCGGTCCGGACGGGTCGGGCTGGGCTACGGCAAGGCCAACGAGGTCCCGCTCGCCGTGGAGAAGGGCATTGCCGAGGCCAAGAAGACCATGGTGCCCGTCAACCGCGCGGGTACGACGATTCCGCACCCTGTGACGGGGCGCTCGGGCGCGTCGGAAGTCCGCATGATCCCCGCCTCGGAAGGCACCGGGGTCATCGCCGGCAAGAAGCTCCGCCCGCTATTGGAGCTCGCCGGCGTGCAGAACGTTCTAACCAAGGCCTACGGTTCGACCTCGCCCAAGAACCTCCTCAAGGCGGGTCTTGACGCCCTCCGGAAGTTGCGCACGCCGGAAGACGTCGCTGAACTGCGAGGAGTGGAAGTGAAATGAGACTCGACGAGATCCTATCGGCCGCCGGGCGCAACAAACGCCGACGGCGTGTGGGGCGCGGCACCGGCTCGGGTCGGGGCAAGACTTGTGGCCGTGGGCACAAGGGAGCCGGCTCGCGCGCGGGGGCCGGGAGGCGGCTGGGCTTCGAGGGCGGGCAGACGCCGACGATCGCTCGCCTGCCGAAGCGGGGGTTCAGCAACGTGAACTTCGCCGAGGACTGCCAGGTCGTGAACGTCGGCGACTTGGCGCGGTTCGAGGAGGGGGCCACGGTGGACGCGGCGGCGCTGGCGGACGCGAGGCTGGTGCGCGACGGCGACCAGCCGGTGAAGGTTCTCGGCAACGGCGAACTGAAGAAGAAGCTAACGGTGAAGGCGAGCGCATTCTCGGCCGCGGCGGCCGAGAAGATCGCCGCCGCCGGCGGAAAGACGGAAACGATCTAGCGGCAAGGTAAGCGGCAATGGCGTTCCGGGTATTCAGACTGGCTGTGGGCGTGGTGTTGGGCGCGTTGGCGGCGTGGTTGATCGTCGAAGGCGCGACGGACATCGCGGAGGCGGCGAGCGTGGCGTTGACCGCGGGCGCCGTGGTTCTGCCTGCGATCAAGGTCGTTGGCGGGATTCTCATCCTCGGCGTCTACTACTACGCGCTGTGGGCGGAGTCGGCCATTCGCCGCATCCTGGAGAACATCTTCTCCATCCCGGAGTTGTTGCGCAAACTTGCGTTTACCGTCGGGCTGCTGTGCATCTACCGGGTCGGCTTCCACGTCCCGCTGCCGGGCCTGGATCAGGAGAAGGTCCAGCAATGGGCCGACGTGCAGGCCGGCGAGGGCGGGTTCGGGCAGGCGCTCGCGTACTTCGGCATGTTCACCGGCGGCAATCTCCGGCAGTCCACCCTGTTCGGGCTGGGCATCATGCCCTACATCTCCGCGTCCATTATCTTCCAGTTGCTTGTCACGGTGATCCCGGCTCTGGAGCGCCTCCAGAAGGAGGGCCCGGCCGGGCAGAAGAAGATACAGGAGTACACACGGTACGCCACCGTGCTGCTGTGCGTTATCCAGGCCGCCTTCTGGATGAACGTGATGCGACAGGCGGGCGAAGGGGGCTTGCTGCACACCGCCTATCGGAATTCGACGCTCGTGTATCTCATGGGCGTCGTGGGCCTGACGGCCGGAACGATCTTCCTGATGTGGCTCGGAGAGCAAATTGACGAGTACGGAATCGGGAACGGGATCAGTTTGATCATCATGGCCGGCATTGTGGTCCGTCTGCCGTGGGCGGTCGGGCGGTTGGCGGACATGACGAGCCTGAGCCTGACGGGTGCGGAAGGCGGGCAGATCGGCCCGGTCAAGATTTTCTTCCTGGCGGGCGCGTTCGTATTCGTGGTGGCGGGCGCGATCCTCATCACGCAGGCGCAGCGGCGGATTCCGGTGCAGCAGGCCAAGCACACGCGCGGCCGGCGAGTGTACGGCGGGCAGCGGCAGTACCTGCCGTTGCGGGTGAATCACGGTGGCGTGATGCCGATCATCTTCGCGTCGTCGCTGATGATCTTCCCGAACCTGCTGTTTGGGTGGCTGAACCGACGGTGGTACGGCGAGTTCACGCGCACGCTGAGCGATGCATTCCAGCACGGAAGCTACACGTACGTCGTGTTTTACGTCGGCCTGATCTTCTTCTTCGCGTACTTCTGGACCACTGTGCAGTTCCGCCCGAAGGACATGGCCGATCAGTTGCGCGACCACGGAAGCTTCATTCCGGGGCTGCGACCCGGCAAGCGGACCGCAGACTACCTCGAGCGCGTGATGGAGCGAATCACCTACTGCGGCGCGGCGTTTCTGGCGGCCGTTGCGGTGATTCCCATGGTGGTCAATCGGCAGTTGGGCATCCCGTTCCAGATCTCGGCGTACCTGGGCGGTACCGGGCTGCTGATCATGGTGTCGGTCGCGCTGGATCTGGTGCAGCGAATCGAGGCGAACCTGGTGATGCGGAACTACGGCGGCTTCCTTGGCGGGAGCACGCGGATCAAGGGAGCTCGCGGGTGAGAATTGTACTGATGGGACCGCCCGGGGCGGGCAAGGGCACGCAGGCAAAGCGCCTGGTCGAGAAGTACGGCCTGGCGCATCTCTCGAGCGGAGACATTTTCCGCGCCGAGAAGGCGTGCGGGTCGCCGCTGGGCAGGAAGCTCGACGAGTACATGGGCGCGGGCAAGCTCGTGCCTGATGACATCGTCGTGGAGATCATGGCCAAGGCGATCGCTGAGAACGATTCGCCGGCCGGGCTGATGCTTGACGGCTTCCCGAGGACCGTCGCGCAGGCGGAGGCGCTCGATAAGCAGCTCTCCGAAGCCGAACGACCGCTCGACGCCGTGGCGGTGATTACCGCCTCGGAGGACGCCGTGGTCGAGCGAATCACGGGACGGCGCTCGTGCCCCAAGTGCGGGCAGGCGTTCCACGTGAAGTTCATGCCGCCGAAGAGCGAGAACGTGTGCGACAAGTGCGGCGCTGAACTCGTGCAGCGCGAGGACGACTGCGAGGCGGTGGTTCGCGACCGACTGGCCGCGTACCGGGCGCAGACGGAGCCCGTGCTGGAGTATTACCGCGGGCGCCAAGGCCTGGCGATGGTGGAAGTCGATGGCGACCAGGCGCCGGACGAAGTGATGGCCGATCTGGTCGAGGCCCTCGACGGCCTCCGGGCCGACCGCTGAACGGGGCAGCGCGACATGGCCATACGGATTAAGAAGCCGGGCGAAATTGAGAAGATGCGACAGGCGGGCCGGCTTGTGCGGATGGTGCTGGACCGGCTGAACGAGATGGCCGCTCCCGGCGTACGAACCGAGGAACTCGACGCCGAGGCGGAGCGCCTGTGTCGTTCGCACGGGGCGACGTGCCTGTTCAAGGGCGTCCCCGGGCGTGGGCGTGCCGGGCCGTTTCCCGGCAACGTGTGCGTGTCGCTGAACGAGCAGGTCGTTCACGGGATTCCGTCGCGGCGGGAGATTCGCGACGGCGACCTGGTCAGCGTGGACTTCGGCGTGCGGCTGGACGGCTGGTGTGGCGACGCCGCGGAGACGTTCCTGGTAGGCGATGTCGCCCCGGAGGCCCGCCGGCTGTCGGACGTGACGCGGAACGCGCTGGAAATCGCGGTGCAGATGATGCGTCCGGGTGAACGGTGGAGCAACATCGCCCGGGCGATGCAGGAATACGTCGAGGACGAAGGTTTCTCCGTCGTGCGGGAATTCGTCGGGCACGGCATCGGGTCGGAGATGCACGAGGAGCCGAAGGTGCCGAACTTCGTTTCTCGCGAGTTGCTGACGCGGGATATCGTGCTGGCGGAAGGCATGGCGCTGGCGGTGGAGCCGATGGTGAACCTCGGCTCGCCCGCCGTGGAGTGCGCCGCGGACGGTTGGACGATCGTGACACGCGACCGTCTGCCGTCGGCGCACTTCGAGCACACGTTGGCGACGACGGCCGACGGAGCGGACGTATTGACGCGCTGAAGGCGGGCCTCGGGCCCTGCGGGAAGGTGCAGACATGAAGGTGCGGAGTTCGGTCAAGAGAATGTGCGAGAGCTGCCGGATCATCCGGCGCAAGGGCGTGGTGCGCGTGATCTGCACCAATCCCAAGCACAAGCAGAGACAGAAGTGAGCGCAGGAGAAAAGCTATGCCGCGTGTGGTAGGTGTGGACATCCCGGACAACAAGCCGACAGGCATCGCCCTGCAGTACATCTTCGGCGTGGGTCCGACGACGGCCGCCGCCATCTGCAAGAAGGCTGAGATCGATACCCAGATCCGCGCCAAGCAGCTCACCGAAGATGAGCTGTCGCGAATCGCGACGATTCTGGAGCAGGACTATGTGATCGAGGGGCAGCTTCGCCGGCAGATGCAGCAGAACATCGCCCGGCTGCGGGATATCACCTGCTACCGGGGCCTGCGGCACCGGCGCGGGCTGCCGGTCCGGGGGCAACGGACGAAGACGAACGCGCGGACCCGCAAGGGCCCGCGGAAGACGGTGGCCGGCAAGAAGTCGGTCAAGGAGATGCGGTAGCCGATGGCGCAATCACGAAAAGGCAGCAGGAAGCCCCGACGGAGCGTGTCGCGCGGCATCGCGTACATCCGCGCGACGTTCAACAACACGCTGATCACCATCACAGACCTCAACGGGGACGTGCTGGCCTCAACGTCGGCGGGTTCCAGCGGCTTCAAGGGCGCCCGGAAGAGCACCCCGTTCGCGGCCGGACAGGCTGCCGAAACCGCCGCCGTGAAGGCGCGAAAGATGGGCCTCAACGAGGTGGAAGTCCGGGTCAAGGGCCCCGGCAGCGGGCGCGAAAGCGCGATCAGTTCGCTTCAGTCGGTGGGGCTGAGGGTGCTGTCGATCGAGGACATTACCCCGATCCCGCACAACGGATGCCGTCCGAGGAAGAAGCGGCGCGTGTAACGGCGCGTCGAGAAGACAGGAGCGACAGACCAGATGGGACGCTATACGGGACCCTCCTGCCGGCTGTGCCGACGAGAGGGCATCAAACTGATGCTCAAGGGCTCGCGGTGCGAGACCGCCAAGTGCCCCATGGAGCGCCAGTGGCGGAACTTCCCGCCCGGCCAGCACAGTTGGCGCCGGGGCCGCGGGAGCGAATATCGCCTGCGCCTGCGCGAGAAGCAGAAGGTGAAGCGATACTACGGCGTGTACGAGAAGCAGTTCATGAAGTACTTCAAGCGCGCCGAGCGGACCAAGGGCAACACGGGTGCCGCGCTGCTGAGCCTGCTGGAGCGCCGGCTGGACAACGTGGTGCAGAAGCTCGGCTGGGCGCCGTCTCGTGCGTCGGCGCGGCTCACCGTCGGGCACGGGCACGTGTACGTCAACGGGCGGCGCGTGAACGTCGCCAGCCGGCTGGTTCGCGTCGGCGACCGCGTTACGGTCAAGGATGCCGACCGTTCGAAGAAGCTCATCCGTGCCCGTCTCGAAGAGATCGGCGAACCGCACCTCCAGAACTGGCTCAAGATGGACGCCCCCAAGCTGGAGGCCGAGGTGACTGCGATGCCGACGCGAGACGACGTGATGATTCCGGTGGAAGAGCAGTTGATTGTGGAATTGTGCAGCCAGTAACCCGGCTGTAAACCCAACCCGGGCCCTAGGGCTCGGGGTATAGGGAGGCATGGGTCAATGCGGATACGATGGCGCGGCCTGGAACTACCGACTCGGGTTGTCAATGATCAGGAAGTGTCGACGCCGACGTACGGTCGCTTCGTGGTGGAACCGTTCGAACGCGGTTTCGGGACGACGATCGGCAACGCGCTGCGGCGGGTTCTCCTGAGCAGTCTGGAGGGCGCGGCCGTGGTGCGCCTCAAGATCGCCGGCGCGACGCACGAATTCACCGGCCTGCCCGGCGTGCTCGAGGACATGACGGACATCGTCCTGAACGTCAAGGGCCTGGTGATCAAGTCGCACAGCGACGAGGACAAAACGATTCGCGTCCACAGCGAGGTGAAGGGACCGATCACGGCCGACATGATCGAGGCGGATCCGAGCATCGAGATTGTCAATCGCGACCACGTGCTGGCTACGCTGACCGACAACGTGACGTTCGATCTGGAGATGGACGTCCGCAAGGGCCGTGGGTACGTGCCGTCCGAGGAGATGATCGATCCTGAGGCCGACCAGGACATCGGGCTGCTCTACGTCGACGCGGCATTCTCGCCGGTCAAGCGTGTGCGGTACCGCACGGAAGACACGCGCGTGGGGCAGAAGGTGAATTACGACCGTCTGGTGATGGAAGTCTGGACCAACGGCACGATCACGCCGGACATGGCGATGGTCGAGGCGGGCAAGATCCTCCGGAAGCACATTAACCCGTTCGTTCAGTACTTCGAACTGGGCGAGCAGGTGGTGGAGTCGGGCGCCTCGGAAGAGAAGAAGGCCCTCGACACCGAACTCCAGCGGAAGCTCCAGATGAGCGTGCACGAGTTGGAGTTGTCGGTTCGGAGCAGCAATTGTCTCGAGGCGGACAACATTCAGACCGTCGGTCAACTGGTGAACAGGAATGAGGTGGACTTGCTGAAGATCCGCAGCTTCGGCAAGACGTCGCTGCGCGAGGTGAAGCGCAAGCTGGAAGACCTCGGACTGACGTTGGGCATGAACGTTCCGCTGTCGGAAGAAGAGGACTGATCCCCGCCTTCGGCGGCGAGGAAAGGAAGCACGATGCGTCATCGCGTTGCAGGGAAGAACCTCAGCCGAACGCCCACCCATCGCCGGGCGCTGCGCCGGAACCTGGCGATGTCGCTGGTCCAGCACGGCGCCATCCGGACGACCGAGGCGAAGGCGAAGGAACTCCGGCGGTTCATCGAGCGGCTGATCACGACCGCGCGGAAGGGCACGCTGCACGCGCGGCGGCTCGTGCTGCGCGAGCTGGGCGACCGGGACATGTTTGACGACGAGGGCGAACGGCTCGAGAAGACCGTCGTTCAGAAGCTCTTCGACGAAGTGGCCCCCCGATTTGCCGACCGGCCGGGCGGCTATACGCGAATCATCCGGCTTGCGGACCGGCGGATCGGCGACTCCGGCCAGCAGGTGGTCCTGCAACTGCTCGAAGAGGCCCCCGCAGAAGCCGCGGCCGGACCGGAGACGGCCTCTCGGCGGCGCCGCCGTGCCGCCAAACGCCACGAGGCCGCCGCGAATGTGGCGGAAGCAACTGAGGCACCGGCCGAGGAAGCGCCCGAGCAGACGGAGGCGGGCGAGGGAGACGAGCCCAAGGCCGAAGAGGCCGAAGCTGGGACGGAAGGTACCAAAGACACCGCCGAAGCGGGCGAGGAGCCCGGTTCGGACGAGAAGAACGAATAGCGGCCCGCATCGGCCGCTGGCGTCGCGACCGCCGGGAGGGGGGCTCGGACCAAACGGGCTTGCCTTCCGGCGTTTCTACGCGCATGCTGAGAGCCGCTCTCAGGGAGACACCGAGATGACAGGCGACCCAGACTGCGTTTTCTGCAAGATCGTGGGGGGCGGCATCCCGGCCGAGAAGGTCATCGAGGACCACGCGTGTCTGGCCTTCATGGACATCGGTCCGTTGGCTGAGGGGCATGTTCTGCTGATCCCGAAGGAGCATTTCCAGACGGTTGATCAGATGCCGGGCGAGATCGCCGGGGCGATGCTTCGCCACGTGCCCGTCCTCGTGAAGGCGGTCCAATCGGCGACCGGCTGCCAGGGCGTCAACGTGTTGCAGAACAACGGGAAGGTCGCGCACCAGGTCGTGCCGCACGTGCATTTCCACGTGATTCCGCGGAATCCGGGGGACGCGTTCGGGTTCAATTGGCCGGCCGGGGAGTACGCCGAAGGGCGGATGCAGGCGCTCGCGGGAGAGATCCGTAAGCATTTGCGGTAAGGCTACTTGTGCCGTCGCCGCTTCTGAGAGAGGAACTCCCCGAGCAGCTTCCGTTCGGTCTCGTGCATGCGTGCCGCCGCTTGGGGATTCGCATCGTCATAGCCCACGAGGTGCAGCAAACCGTGAAGGACGTACAGCAGCAGTTCGCGCTCAGTGCTGTGCCCGCGTGCTTGGGCTTGGCGGATCGCCTCGTCGCCGCACACCACGATCTGGGCGCACAGGCCCGGGCGCCGGGAGTCCGACAGGTCGAAGCTGAGTACGTCCGTCGCCCCCCCGCGACCGGTCCAGCGGCGGTTCAGCGAGGCCATCTTGCGCCGCCCGACGACGGCCACGTCCACCTCGCGCAGGCGAGCGCGTGTGCGCCGCGCCACGAACGTGATCAGCTCCCTGATCTTCCGTCGTGGCACGCGCAGGGCACGCTGCGAGGTGGAGATCAGCAGGTGCGGCGGGGTCGACGGGTCACGGTTGGCGCGCGGCATGGGCGGATTCAGCTTTCGGTGACTTCCTCGGTCAGGTCGGGATCGCGAGCCGGTTGTCCCCCGTTCCCGGCTCCGGCGGGCTGCTCCTGCGGCTCTGGTCTCGGAGCGGGCGGCTTCTCGCTGGCGAACTCCGCGGCGGAGGGCTTCTGGCCCGCCGGCGCAGGATAGGCGATTCGCCCGTGGTAGATCGCGCACAGGCTCCGCACGAGGGACGCCTCGATGGTGTGCACCTCGCGGAGGGTCAACTCGCATTCGTCGAGCTGTCCGTCGGTAAGCCGTCGCTGGACGATGGTGTGGACCTGCCCCTCGATGCGCGACGGCGTAGGGTCGGTCATGGCCCGTACCGACGATTCCGCCCCGTCGGCCAGCATCAGGATGGCGGCTTCCTTGGATTGCGGCTTTGGGCCCGGGTGGCGGAACTCCTCCTCCTGCGGCGCGCGACCGTTGCCGTTGCGCTTCGACTGCTCGGTGGCCGCGTGGTAGAAGTACTGCATCACGGTCGTGCCGTGGTGTGTCGCGATGAACTCATGCAGGACCCGCGGCAGGCGATACTCGCGGGCCATTTCCAGCCCGTCCTTGACGTGCCCGGTGATGATCAGCAGGCTCATGGCGGGCGAGAGCTTGGCGTGCTTCGACGCCGAGCCCGCCTGGTTCTCGACGAAGTACTCGGGCTTGTTGGCCTTGCCGATGTCGTGGTAGTACGCGCCGGCACGAGCCAGCAATCCGCGGGCGTCGATGGCGTCGGCCGCCGCCTCACACAGGGCCCCGAGCTGAAGTGAATGATTGTACGTCCCCGGCGCCTGGATGGCCAGGTGGCGCAGTAGCGGCTTGCTGGCGTCGCACCATTCCAGTAGCGTCATGCTCGTCGCCACGCCGAAGATCCGTTCCACCACCGGCAGCAGCCCCTGTAACAGGAAGCCCGCCAGCAGCCCGAACCCGCCCGCCCACAGCCCGTCTCGCAGTACGAACCGCCAGGGGACTCCGCTTGCCCAGCCGTACATCCAGACCACGGCGAAGGCCGCCAGCGCCGTCAGCGCCGCCACTTCCACCAGCTTGCTTCGGGTGCGGATCTCGCGAAGGGGGAACACGGCCGCCGCCGTTCCGCCTGCCAGCGCCAGGGCCACGCCGAGGTCGGTCCGCTGTTGCAGGACGGTCAGCAGGATCATGACCGTGCCGAAGGCCAGCGCAAATCGCTGGTCAAAGGCGATGGCCAGGACCATTGCCGTCATCACCACGGGCAGGATGGCGGCGTGCGGGTTCCACTGAAGCGCCACGCCCATCAGCTTGGCCAACCCCAGCATCAGCAGAAGCGTCGCCGCCACGGCGAGTCCCCGCCACGGTTCGTGGAAGAGCTGCGGCTCGTATCGCGCCGCGTACGCTGCCGCCGCCAGCGTCAGCAGCAGCAGGAGCACGGTCCGCCCGCCGAGCCTCGCCCAGAGCCGCCACGGCTCCGACTCACGCTCCTGTCGGAGGTACGCCTCGTGCTCATGCCGTAGCAGCTCCAACTCGCGGGCGGTCAGCGCGACGACTTCCTCCTCGCCGGACGCCAACCGCTGCCGGCTGCCTCGGGCGAGCATATCGCCGGGGCTGATCCCCTCGGGCTCGTCGGTCGCTCGGATGGCCGGCGAGGGCGGCGGCATGTACACATACAGCGGATCGCCTTGCGGGCTGAAGGTCTCTTCGAGGGCGGACCGCACATGACGGGCGACGCTGGGCTCGAACCGGGCGGCCGTCGCCAGCGAGGAGGCCATACGCTCCACGGCCTCCGGTTCATCCAGCGGGACCAGTTGGCTGACCTCGGGCGCGAGCGGCTCGGCCATTTCGGCCACGGCGCCGTGCAGCAGGATCCGCTCCGCGCGTCGCTCGCGCTGAATCTTCGCCTGCTCGGCGCTGACGATGGGCTGCTTCCGAAGCTCGATGAGCAGGGCGTCCACGCGGGTCTGATATCGCTCGCGACCGGCCGGCGCCCCCAGAATCGCGGCCGCGCTAGCCCTGTCGATCACCGGACGCGTCGTCGTCTCCGTCGGCTGCGTGGCGGGCACCGTCGTCGGTCGCGTGGTCGATGGCGAGGGGGCGACGGCGAACCGATCGGGCAGCCCGCGCAGCTTCCGTTCCAGTAGCCGAAGCAGGTCGTCGTTAAGGCGGAAGGCGGCCGGCGCCTCGCCCTCGCCCGAGGGCACGGCGAAGGCCTTAGGCCGGGGCAGCTCGAAGCCGACCCGCGCCCGCACGTCGGTCGGCAGGTACTGACCCTCTTGATAGGGCAGCGGATCGATGGGCCAGAGGTTGAGCATCAGGGCGGCGAGATAGAACGCCACCCCCATGGCGAGCCCGGCCGGGCCGTTGGCGGCGCGGAACCGTTGCCAGGGAGACCGGCGTGACTGGGCGAGGCTCTTGCGGACCTCCCGCCGGCGTTGCCGCGTCTTGACTGTGAATGGCCACATGCCTACTGCCCCTCTGCTGCCGGCTGCTCGTGCGGTTCGGGCGCCGGGGTCGAGCCGTTCGCGGCGTAGGCGTCCACGATGGACTGCACCAGGCGGTGGCGGACGATATCCGCCCGCCCGAGTCGTACGAACGCCAGCCCCTTGATGCCCGAGAGGCGGTCCTTGGCGTCGAGCAGGCCGCTGGTCGCGTCATCGGGCAGGTCGATCTGACTGTCGTCGCCGGTGACGATCATCTTCGATCCATGCCCCATCCGCGTCAGGAACATGAGCATTTGGGATACCGTCGTGTTCTGCGCCTCGTCCAGGATGATCACCGAGTCGTTCAGCGTCCGCCCTCGCATGAACGCCAGCGGGATCACCTCGATCAGATCGTTGACCATGAAGCGTCGGATCTGGTCGTACACCATCATGTCGTGCAGGGCGTCAAACAACGGACGCAGGTACGGGTTCACCTTCGCCTGCATGTCGCCGGGAAGAAACCCGAGCTTCTCGCCTGCTTCGACGGCCGGGCGGACCAGGATCAGGCGTTTGGCCTGCCGCTTCTTCAGTAGATGTACCGCCATCGCCACTGCGAGGTACGTCTTCCCCGTACCGGCCGGGCCTGTGCAGAACACGAGGTCCTTCGTCCGCATCGCCTCGATGTACCGTTCCTGGCCGGGCGTCTTGGCGCGGATAAGCTGTCCGGCCACGTACACGTCCAGCATTTCGGAGGCGTCCTTGGCATCCTCGGACGCCGCTTCGCTGATGGCCTCCGCAACCACATCGGCGCCGAGGGGGGCATCGCGGCGGAGCTTCCGCTGAAGCCGCTCCATGACGGCGGCCGCCCGGGACACGCTCTTTGCCGCCCCGGTCAGGCGTACTTGCCCTTGGCGCGCGAACACCTGCACGCCCAGGGCGTCGCGGATCATCTTCAGGTGGCGGTCAGCCGGTCCGTATAGCGTCGCGGCCTTGTGCGGCTGCTCCAGTGTAACGGTCAGTTCCATGCCTTGCTCGTGGGTGCTTCAGGCGGTCGACACGGCGGGAACCCGCCCGGGTGCCCTGTGATATTTGACCATATGCCCAGCGGGGCGGACAGAGGTTTTTCCCCGCGCCCAGCGGACGGGTGCCTGCGTGGGGAACTGCTCTCCTGCCCCAGTCGGCGGGCGCGGGCGGGCTGCCCGTCTGGCTCGGGCCGATACGTGTGCCGCGCAAAGAAAGGGCGGGCGAAGGGTTCTTCGCCCGCCCCGGAAACGTCTCGTCTGCAGCTAACCGCGGATCATTGATCGCCGGGCCAGTAGACCACCTGGTCCGTATCTTCGGCCGGGTCGCCATCTTCGGTGCCACCGTCGTTGGTGAAGATGTCGTCTCCGTTGACCATGACCTTGTCCTCGTCGGCGCCGGAGGCGGCCGGCGGAACCCAGTCACAGGAGAACGAACTGGTCAGGATGTTGACGCCATCCGTCCCGTGCCACCACTGGTCGGTGACCGTTGTGCCCTCGACGTTCCGGTCGGCCATCAGCACGGCCCCGCCAGGCAGGTTCTCCCACGAGGCATTGGCGTGCTCGCCGCGGTGATAGCCGTAATCGATGTTCCACGCCGCGGAGTTATTCGTGTCATCGCCCGGATAGAGATAGAATCCGTACTCTTTGTTGTTCGTCCCGCCGCGGGCCTCGGGCTCGTTGTCGCTCGACGGGCAGATGAACGCGGCGTAGCCCACGTTGCCCTTGTACACCAGGACGTTCAGGTTCTCGAGGATGCACTTGTTCGTGTCATCCATGAGGTCGTAGAAGTTGTCCTCGTCTTTCCCGCCGGCGATGCCGCTGTCGTTGGTCGCATCCACGTCGTCGATGACGGGGAAGCTGTCCTTGTACTCGGCCTGGTAGAGGGCGATGCCCTTACCGATGGCGTTCAGGTTGGCGGCGCACACGCTGCGCTTGGCCAACTCGCGCGCCCGGTTCAGGGCGGGCATGAGGATGGTCACCAACAGTGCGATAATCGCGATGACCACCAACAACTCGATCAACGTAAAACCTTTCGTGCGTCTCATTACGGCACTCCTTCCCCCCACCCAAACTGCGCCAAGTTCCGCGATTTCGACCGATGGGGGATAAGCGTAGGAATTATGCCTTCCGTTTGTCCAGCCAATAATCGCTTCGCCTGACTTGGCGGGGTACCACATCCCGCCTGGATCGGTATTTGCTCGGGCGACGATCGCCCGGGTCAGTCAAATGCCATGTGGGCCGCATCAACTCCGGTGCCGGATTCCACCGGAACGCGGATCCGAACAGGCACGGTTGCGCACCGCAACTCATCGGTTAGTGGGTCACGTTACCCAAGCCGCAACCGGCATGGAAATGGAGGGTACAGGCGGGACTTATCTGAATGAATCCGTTTTCTTCTCGCGTTGCCCGCTAGGGCCTTTCCTGCACCCGCCACTCCAGCATATGAATTGTACCGTCAGAGAATTCCGGTTGTCAACGCCATCGGGGATAAATATTTCCCCTCCCCCCCATCCTGCGGCCATGGCATGCCCCGTTGTGCCCCTTTATCGTTGCATCGCGGTGCGCCAGTTGCGATATTCTGCCACCGTTGCATCGGCCCTCCCGGTGCAGGAGACCAGCATGCCCGACGTTGAACAAGTTCGCCGAACGCTCCAGAAGCACGGGCAGGAACACCTGCTGAGCTTCTGTGACGATCTGCCGCCGGCGCAGCAGAAGACGCTGCTGGAACAGATTGCGGCCGTTGACTTCGACGAGTTGGACGGGCTGATCGATCAGTACGTTCGCAAGATTCCGGAAGTCGAGATTCCGTCGGGCATTGAGCCTCCGGAGATCGTACCGGCGCGTCCCGTGGACCGCGAGACGGCGGCGGAGTTGAGGGCGGCCAAGGCGCAGGGCGCCGAGCTGCTGGCTGAGGGCAAAGTGGCGGCGTTCGTGGTGGCCGGCGGGCAGGGAACGCGTCTGGGCTACGACGGTCCGAAGGGATGCCTCGAGGCGACGCCCGTGCAGCACAAGCCGCTGTTCCAGGTGTTCGCGGAGCAGATTCTGGCGGCGTCGCAACGCGCGGGGGCGGCGGCCCCGTGGTACGTGATGACCTCGCCGGTGAACGATGTGGCCACGCGAGCGTTCTTCCGTCAGCACCACTTCTTCGGCCTGCCGGAGGAGGACGTGTTCTTCCTCGTGCAGGGGACGATGCCGGCGGTCGGGTTGGACGGCAAGCTGCTGCTGGCGGACCGCGGGCAGCTGGCACTGAGCCCCGATGGGCACGGCGGCGCGCTGACGGCCCTGCGCCGCAGCGGCGCCTTGGACGACATGGCCAACCGCGGCGTCGAGTACCTCAGTTACTTCCAGGTCGATAACCCGCTGGTGCGGTGCGTGGACCCGGTGTTCATCGGGCTGCACGCGGCGCGCGGAGCGGAGATGAGCGCCAAGTGCCTGCAGAAGCGCGATCCCTTTGAGAAGCTCGGCAACTTCTGCGTCGTGGACGGCAGCGTGACTGTCATCGAGTACTCCGATCTGCCGGACGAACTCGCCGTCGCCACGACGGACGACGGGCACCTGCGGTTCAGTGCCGGCAGCATCGCCATTCACGTGCTGTCGCGGCCGTTCATCGAGCGGCTGACCGCCGGCGGGCGCTGCGAGTTGCCGTTCCACCGCGCCGAGAAGGAAGTGGCCCATTTCGACGAGCACGGGCGGCGCGTGGAGCCCCGCGAGCCCAACGCCGTCAAACTGGAGATGTTCATCTTCGACGCGATGCCGCTTGCCGAGAAGGCCGTGATCCTGGAGACGACGCGCAGCGGAGAGTTCTCGCCGATCAAGAACGCCGAGGGCCCCGACAGCCTCGCCACCAGCCTGCACGATCAGGTTCGACGCGCGGCGACCTGGCTGGAGGCGGCGGGAGTCCAGGTGCCCCGCGACGCCGACGGACAGGTGGCGGCCGCTCTCGAAATCTCTCCGCTGTTCGCCGACAGTGCCGAGGCGCTGGCGGGGAAGGTGGACGCTACGCTGAGCATCCCGGCCGGCGGGCAGCTCTATCTCGGCTCTCGCGGGCAAGCCGGCGGCCTGAAGTAGATCGCTCAGCACTCATCGATCAGCATTCAGCCGTGGATGCGGCGCGACAGGCGTCTCCTGTTGCTGATTGCTGAGGGCTGACTGTTGACCGCCTGCTACCGGTCGCCTGGGTTTGGCTATTCAGGCCTGAGGTCTTGCGTTCCGCCATGCTACGCAGCGGGTTGGTTTCCATCACGTTTCGCCGGCTCTCTCGCGAGCGGATTGTCTCACTGACGGCCGAGGCCCGACTGGCGGCCATCGAGTGGGGCGGCGACGTGCACGCACCGCCCGGTGACGCGGCGGCCGCGCGCGACGCCCGCGACCGCACGCGGGATGCGGGCCTCGCCGTCAGTTCCTACGGCTCCTATTACCGTGCGGGCGACGACCCCCCGGAGGCGTTCGAGGCCGTGCTGGCGACGGCGCTGGAGCTTGGGGCGCCGACGATCCGCGTGTGGGCGGGCCGCCGTGGTTCAGCCGATGCGGACGAGGCGTCCCGTGGTCTTGTGGTCGAGGACAGTCTGCGGATCGCCGAGCAGGCGGCTGCGGAGGGCGTGGGGGTGGCCTTCGAGTTTCATGGCGGCACGTTGACGGACACGAACGAATCCGCCGCCCAGTTGCTGGCGGAGGCGCCGCACACGAACCTCGGGTGCTACTGGCAGCCGCCACGGGCGGCGAGCGCCGAAGACTGCCTGACGGGGATCGACGCGCTGGGCGACCGGTTGTCGAACGTCCACGTGTTCTCGTGGGCGGCGGATGGGGTGCGTCTGCCGCTGGCGGAAGGGGAGGCGAGTTGGAGGCGCTATCTGTCGCGCATCGACCAGATCGCCGGCGACCGGTACGCACTGTTGGAGTTCGTCCGAGAAGACTCCCCCGACGCTTTTCTCCGGGACGCGGAGACGCTGAAGCGTTGGCTTGACGAGACGGCCAGATGAGGGGTGCCGTCGTTTGCGGACCGAAGCGACGCAACCACGTGAAGGCTGCGTAGTTGCGTCGGCCCCACGGGCCTCTGCGAACCGCGACACCAATCTGAAGCTTCCCGCTGCCCAGGCTGCGCGATAGGATATGCCCATGTCTCGCAAGCGGGTCCTGATTCTGGGCAATATGGAAAAGCCCGGCGTGCCCGAGCAGATCGATGATCTGTGTTCGTGGTTCGATGCGCGGGCGGATGTCGTCGCCGTGGCGGCCGTGCGGAGCGACCTGCCCGACGGCGCCGCTGACGCCGACCTGTGCGTGGTTTTCGGCGGCGACGGCACGCTGCTTTCGGCCGCCCGCATGTTGGCATCAACCGGCGTACCGCTGCTCGGCGTAAACATGGGCAAGCTCGGCTTCCTGGCCGAGTACACCGTCGAGCAGATGCAGAGGCACTTCGATGACATCCTCGCCGGCGAGGTCCCGCCGGCCGAGAGAATGATGCTCGAGGTCCGCGTGCAGGAGTGCGAGCATCACGCCTTCACCAGCGTGGCGGCCAATGACGTGGCCATTGCCGCCGGGCCGCCGTTCCGCATGGTCGATCTGAACGTCGAGCAGAATGGTGAGCGGATCGCCCGCTACCTCGGCGACGGGGTGGTGGTGGCGACGCCGACCGGCTCGACCGGTTACAACATGTCGGCCGGCGGACCGATTCTGGCGCCCTCGCTCGACGGCGTGACCATCACGCCCATCGCGCCACACACGCTGTCGATGCGGCCGATCGTGTCGCGGGGCGAGGTGCCGATCCGTATCACCGCGACGCGAGTCAACGACGGCTCGGCCGTCATCGTGGACGGTCAGGTCAGCAGCGGCCTGTGCGATGGGGACGTGATCGAGGTGCAGCGGGCGGCGCGCGGGGCGATGGTCGTGCCGCACCCGGGGCGGAGTTTCTTCCAGACGCTGTCGGAGAAGCTTCAGTGGGGTCGCAGCCCGCACCACGGCAAATAACGGGAGGGTGGGTTGACAACCGCGGCTGCCCCGGATATCAAGCCCCATCATGAACGCCGAGCAGCACAATGCGAGCGCCACGAACCGGGCGCCGCGGTTTGCGCAGGCCCGCAGGGCCGGAGCAACCACGGCCGTCGCCCGTGATCCACGCGGTTGCTTCGCTGCGCTCCGCGAGCCACGGCACCCCTCGCTGTTGTCGGTCGTTGTACGCTAGGCCGTCCCCGTTCCGGGACGGCCACATCCCCTCTACGCCGGATGCCACGGTTGAAGTCCATCTCCGGTCGCCCGGCCCTTGTTCCCAGGTTCGCCCGATGACCATACACCGGAATGCGAAATGTACGATGGACTGGCGGCCGCCCTGGTCGGCACGAGCGGCGCGGACGTGCTCCGCACCGCGTTGCGGGCCGAAGGCGTCGATACGGTGTTCGGATACCCCGGCGCGGCGATTCTGCCGATTCTGGACGCCCTCTTTTGGCCGGGGCGTTCGCAGGATAGACTAACACCAATACCAGACACAGAACGCAGGAAACGCACTATGGGCAAGCGCAAAACGACAGGCGACGGCAAGCTCGTGGGTAAGAGCGGTGCCGAAGTGTTCCATGAAATGCTCCTCGCCGAGGGCGTGGAGTCGATGTTCGGCTTTCCGGGGGGCGCGGTGCTGCCGATCTTCGACGTGCTGTACAAGAGCCCCATCCGGTTCATCATGAGCCGGCACGAGCAAGGCGCAACGCACATGGCGGACGGGTTCGCCCGAAGCACGGGGAAGGTCGGCGTGGTGATCGCCACCAGCGGGCCCGGCGCTACGAACCTGACCACCGGGTTGGCGACGGCCAACATGGACTCGGTGCCGATCGTTGCCTTTACCGGGCAGGTCAAGAGCTTCCTCATCGGCAACGATGCGTTCCAGGAGGCGGACGTGACCGGCATTACCCGGCCAATCACGAAGCACAACTTCCTCGTCAAGCGCGTCGAGGACCTCGGGCGAACCGTCCGCGAGGCGTTTCACATCGCCCGCACCGGCCGGCCGGGCCCGGTTGTCGTCGATATCGCCGTGGATGCCACCGTGGGCCGCCTGGAGAAGGAGCCCGACCTCGAGCCCAACCTGCCCGGCTACAAGCCGAAGGTCGAGGCCAACGCGCGGCAAATCAAGATGGCGGCCGACGCCATCAACGCGTCCGAGCGGCCGGTGTTCTACGTCGGCGGGGGGGTGATCATCGCCGGCGCCTCGGACGAACTTCGCGCCGCGGCGGAGAAGGCGAACGTCCCGGTCACCACCACGCTGCTGGGCATGGGGGCGATCGATGAAGCGTCGCCGTTGGCGCTGAAGATGCTGGGCATGCACGGCACGGCGTACGCGAACTACGCGGTGCAGGAGAGCGATTGCCTGATCGCGGTGGGGGCGCGGTTCGACGACCGCGTCACGGGCAACCTCGAGACGTTTGCCCCGCACGCGAAGACCGTCCACATCGACATCGACCCGGCGTCCATCTCGAAGAACGTCGTGGTGGACGTCCCCGTCGTCGGCGACGCCAAGGACATCCTCGGCCGGATGCTCAGCGCGCTCAAGGCGAGGGACCGCTCCGCGTGGCTGAAGCGGATCGACGAGTGGAAGAAGAAGTTCCCCCTCAAGTACGAGGCTGACGGCAACATCCGTCCGCAGGAGGTGGTCGAGGCCCTCGGCAAGCTGACCGACCACGAGGCCATCGTTGCCACCGGCGTCGGGCAGCATCAGATGTGGGCCGCGCAGTTTTACGGCTGGAAGCGCCCGCGGCAGATCATTACGTCCGGCGGGCTCGGCACCATGGGCTACGGCTGCCCGGCCGCCATCGGCGCCCAGGTCGGCAACCCTGGGCGCACGGTCATCGATATCGACGGCGACGGCAGTTTCTCGATGACGATGGTCGAGGTCATCACGGCCGTGCAGAACAACCTGCCGGTCAAGTTCGTGGTGCTCGACAACGACTACCTCGGCATGGTGCGGCAGTGGCAGGAGATGTTCTACGGCCGGCGGTACAGCGCGGTGGCGCATCCGTGCCCGGACTTCGTCGCGATCGCCGAAGGCTTCGGCGCTCGCGGGATGAGCGTTTCGGACCGGGCGCACCTGGACGACGCGGTGAGCGAGGCGCTTAAACACGAGGGCCCGGTGGTGCTGCACGTGGCCGTCGAGCCGGAAGAGAACGTGTATCCGATGGTGGCGGCCGGCAAGAGCCTCCACGAAATGGACTTGGGCAAACTGGCCTGACCGCTGCGGCCGGGCTCGCAGGATAGAGAGCGAACGATGAGACACATCATCAGCGCATTGGTGCAGAATCAGCCGGGCGTGCTGGCGCACGTGGCGGGCATGTTCGCGGCGCGCGGGTTCAACATCGACTCGCTGGTCGTCGGGCGGACCGAGGACCCGGAGCTTTCGCGGATGACCATCGTGGTCATCGGCGACGACCGGGTGCTCGAGCAGGTCCGCAAGCAACTGGGCAAGATTGTGCCTGTGGTGAAGATCCGCGACTTCGCGGGCGTCACGTGCATTGAGCGCGACCTGATGCTGCTGCGCGTGCACGTGACCGCGAGTAAGCGGCCGGAGGTGGTGGAGTTGGTGAACCTCTTCCGCGGCCGCGTGGTGGACGTGGCCAAAGACAGCCTGCTGGTCGAACTCGCCGGGCCGGAAGAGAAGCTCGAGGCGTTCATCGACCTCGTGCGCTCCTACGGCATCCGGGAGATGGCCCGGACCGGCGTGATCGCGATGCAGCGCGGCGCGGCGGCCGTCGAGAAGTAGCCGCGGAACAACAACTCAGCCACAAAGCCCACGAAGGCCACGAGGAGGAGTTCTCTGCCTTCCTCGCTTGTGGCCTCCGTGCCCCTTGTGGCCACTGGGCAAAAGCCGCCACGGCGGCGCCCCGCTAGCCGTCCTCGGCCAGCAGCATCAGCGTCATGTACCTCAGCGTGTCGAGTTCCTCCCAGCCGGACCCCTCGAACGTCACGATCGGGGCATCCGGCTTGGGGTCTTGGCCGGCGTCCCAGCCGTTCAGGCCGCAGACCTGCCCGACGAACGCGCGGAGTTGAGCGTCCGTCCACCTGTGCCTCTCGCGCAGCATCCGCAGCAGCTCGGCCGTCTGGAGCCCCTCGCGCCAGGCCTTCATGCGCAGCGAGGGGACCGGCTCGTCGAGGCCGAACTTCCGGCCGGGGTACATCAGGGCCGTCGCGTCGGCCTCCGCAAGGTCTCCGTCGGAGCCGACCGTCTGCCACGGCAGCGTGCCGGTCGCGCCCCAGCAGTAGCTCCGCACCGGCCAGACGGCCCAACTGAGGTTGCCCTGGCCGAAGCTTGCCGGCATGCGGTAGTTCCAGTACTCCTCCCCGAGCCGCCGCATGCGGTAGTCGATGAGGTGCCGTTGCTCGTGGAGCTGGTCGGCACAGACGTTCAGGTCCACCACCCCGTCGAGCCACTGCCGCTGATGCTTCGGCCGAGAGATGTCGATCCGGAAGCCGAACGCCAGAGGTCCGCCTTGGTCGCTGATGGCCATCCCGCGCGCGAGCCGGCCGTAGTAGCGCAACGCCAGGAAGTCATCCGCGAACATAGGCTCGTCCAACAGCCACAGGCCGTATGCGCGTCCGCGGACGTTCCGGTCCCTGCGGAAGTAGTACTTGTTGTTGAGGTACACCTGGTACTGCGTATAGCCCCATTCGCGTCGCGCGAGATGGTGCTGGAAGGCCCGCAGCACCGCGTGCCAGCGGGCCGCATAGGTTGAGTCGCCGCCGCCGAAACACCGCCCGATGGGCGGCAGGTCGGCCGACCACTTGAGGAACGCGTCGTACTCCCTTGGCGGCGGCCAGGGCCGGAAGTGGTCCGCCAGCTTCGCGGGCCAGTTTTCGTGGAAGGGCAGGTACATGTGATGGATCGGCGTGTCCGCGCCGGGGCCGACGTAGCCGGCCTTCGCGCTGAACGCCGAGCCGGCGAGCAGCGGGCCGTAGCGCTTGTCCCAGTCCGTCCAGTCGAGCGAGCCGTCGGCGTTGATCTTCGGCGCGCCGCGCCAGTGGATGCTGCCGGACTGCGAGTAGGGCAGGACGTTCAGCGTCATGCGATGCGCGTGGGCGAGGCGGTAGTACTTCCGCTCCATCTCCATGAACGCCTTGGGGTCATCCGTCTTCACGCCCATCGCCCCCGCCGGCGAGCCGTACGTGTTCATGTCGCCGATGACGCGGAGTTCATTCGGTAGCGTTACGTCGGCGACCTGGATTCGCAGGGGGGCTTGCGCCACGGTCTTGCCGCCCTGCGAGAAGACCAGCGCCGCGGCGTACGGCCCCGGCTTCGCGTCGGCCGGAATCCACACATCCACGAGAATCGCCTGGTTCCGTTGTTCGGGCAGGCGGTTCTGCTCCCAGGGGATTCCGAACTCCTCCCCGGGCTCAAGCGGGACGCAGACTTCGGGGTGCCAATCGCCGGCCTTGGGAACATGCCAAATGCGGAAGAGGCGGCCGGGCCAGTGGACGGCCGGAAGGTGTCCCTCGACGTCCGCCTCAAGACGCCGAAGTTCGGTCAAGTTCAGTTTGATCGGGGCCCGCGCCCCCTCTGGCGGAAAAACTACGACCTGGCAGCTCACCCACGCGTTGCGGGGCGTGACGGGGGCGGCGACGCCGGGCTCCAGGGGCGCCGCGCCGGCCACGACGGCCGGGGGCGGGACGCCGACCGACGGATCGACCTTGGCCGTCGGCGGAACGATCCACCAGGCCCAGCCGTCCTTCCCGCCCGGGAGGGACCAATTATGCATTCGCTCGCGCGCCGGCAGCGGCCTCGGCTCGGGCAGCGCAAGGGCGGGCGGGGCGGCTACCTTCACGGCCTCGGACTTGTGCCATTGCGGGCCGATACAGCTATCCACCCACACCTTGTAGTCCCAACCGGGCGTGATGAAGCCCCGGACCAGCCCCTTCGGGTCCGAGAGCGTCACGAAGCCCTCGGTTTCCGGCAATGGCGGGCCGAGTTCGCGTGCCTGCATTGCCGCGATATGCACTTGATGCCCCAACGGTTTGCCGTCAAACATCGGCCAGGAGGCGTCGATCTCGATCCGCCCGTCGGGCAGGGGCCGGACCTGCGGGGCGGGTCGCTTGAGGGGACCCGCGACGTGCCACGGCTGGGCCTCGACGGTGAGGTACGGCCTTGCGTTCGCCTGCTCGCGCGTGAAGATGTCGTGGTTCTCGCGCGTCTGGCCCTTCTCGTCGCTCATCACCAGCCCGTGCGATAGGCCCACTGCGCACGCCTGGACGAGGTCGGGGTGGATGGGGATCTCCAGCCAGCCGTTCTTGCCGGCCTTCACATCCGCCGACTCCCACCGCATGTACGGCGAGTTGAACGTCGCGTCCATCATGGTTCCCCCCGTGTGTGCATTCTCACCGGACGGCGGTTGCGTCGAGCCCATCAGCGGCCAGGTGTGCGTTGGGTACTTGACGTGTGTGAAGCACGTCGAGCCGTTCTGCGGCTTGCCCGCGGCCGTGCCCTCCACCCACTCGCACGCTACGGTACAAAACGCCACCCGCCGCAGGTGCCCGCGGGCGAGCTTGACGTGCAGCGTGGCCCTGCGGACCTTTGACGTGCGGAGCTTCCCGGCGTCGAAGTCGAACAGGTAGTAGTGCTCGTTGCCTTTGACGCGGATGCGGCTGTTACGGCCGGTGTTGAAGGCGACCTCGCGCTTGTGGGCGCAAATGCCAACATCCCGCGTGACGGGCAGCTTGTGCGTGTCGGCGAGGCAGGCGGTGCATGCGAGGATCGATACGGTCAGACCGACTCTGTTCATCATTCTTCTCCCCGTTTTTGGACGCTGCAACCGCCCCGATGTTCCCTCGTTCCCCCCCCAATGCACAGTCCACAATTCACGATCTGCAATGGGAACAGCCGACCCTCGGATTCGAACCGAGAACCTCAGCTTTACGAAAGCTGTGCTCTACCGTTGAGCTAGGTCGGCGTGGGGCCCAGGACTCGAATCTATCATCGGCACGGGCAGCGGTCAAGCTGAGTTGGCGCCGCGGCCGCAGGGCTACTTGCCGTACACGTACCGCCCGCCCGCCGCCGGCCACGAGTGGCTCGTCACCCACGGCGACACCTTGCGCAGCACGAAGCTCGCGCTGGTGCCGGCCGAGTGCGCGCCGCCTCCCGCCTCGCCGGACGTTATCTCGACCTCGTACAGCTTCGCGTACGCCGCCTGCTTCTCGGCGGGTGCGCCGGACCCGGGCTTGTCGAAGCCGATGGCGCCCGCGGCCGGTCCGTGTGTGCCGTCCACGTTGCCTGCCAGGATTGTCCCGATCACGAGCAGCCCCACGTCGTCGCGGCAGTAGAAGTTCGCGATGCCGTTCTTGGTGCGGGACAGGGCTTTGGTGAGGTCGTAGGCGCTGGAGATGCTGGCGTGAAGCAGGATGAGCCCGTCCACTTTCCGGCCGGCTGGCATCGATTCGGCCGCGAAGACGGCGATGCCGCCTCCGCCGCTGTGCCCGATCAGGTGTACGGGGCGCCCGGGGTGGGTGTCCTGGTACTGCACGATCATCTTCGCGATGTTGGCGGCCGCCAGGCGGTTGCCGATTACGTCCATCTGGTTGAGCAGGACGCCGGCGATGGGTACGGGCCGCCCCCAGGAGTGGATGGGCAAGGCCCGCTGGATCCGAGCCGACAGCAGCCCGCGGCGGATATCCTGATTGAACCCGCTCTCGCCCTCGATGCCGGGCAGGATGACGACCAGCCCGTTGTTCATTCGGTCTTCGGTGAGATACTTGGTATTTCCGTTGCATCCGATGGCCGCCAGAAGGGCCGTCGCCAGCGTCCAAAGGGCTGCCTTAGTCATGGGCGACTCATCCTTTCCGTGAATCCGGGGCGGGCGAACGCCGCCTGCGAGGCGGCCCTCTCGACATGCCCGGCGCCGGGTATTGTATCGGCTTTCTCGGCGGATGCATCACGTATCTTGAGTGCATCTCGGCTCTTGATCGGTTCGTATAATGACGCGCCGAGGCTCCCCCATGCCGACTGGGCGTTTTTTGTAGAGGCCCCCTTGCCCCCGGGCCGAATAGGATGGTGGAATGTGTCGGGCTTGCGACTTCGCGAGGTGAGTGGTGGCCACGCAATCAGACAAGCCGCTGTCCTCAGAGGGCGACGGCGAGGAATTCGTGCCGGCCGTCGTTGCCCGGTCCGAGACCGAGGCGGAGGAGTATGCTGAGCTTCTGAGCGATCACGACATTCCGGCTGTCGTCGGGGATGAAGAGGACGTGCCGAAGGAGAACTCGGCGGCGCGGCGGATCAGCCGGGGCGTTCCGGTGTTGGTCCCGGAGGCACTGCTGGACGAAGCGAGCGAGGTTATCGCAGACCGGGAAGACCTGACGCCGTTCAGCGAGGACGAGGAAGACGAGGACGAGGAGGGCGAGGGATTCGGCTTCGGCGAGGAGGAGGAGGACGGCGCGCGTGCGGCGTTCGAGGGAGGAGATGACGAGGACGTGCTCGGCCTAGAGGACGAGGAAGACGATGAAGAAGACGTCGAGGACGAGGATGACGACGAGATTTGACGAGCGCCGCCCCGCGGCGCCGAACCTTCCAGGGAAGGAAGCCCATGATGGCCCAATCGAGCAAGGATGACCGGAAACCCGAATCGAGGGCGCCCGAGCGACGCAAGAAAGCGGACCGGCGGGAGAGCGTCGTGGACCGCCGTGGCGGGCTGGACCGCCGGCGCGGCCCGGGTCGCCGACGCAGCGACGAACGCCGGGCGGCCGAAGAAGGCGAAATGACGGACGAGCAGTTCGAGTTCCTCATGGCCATCAACGAGTACAAGAAGGTCAACAGCAAGCCGTTCCCGTCCTGGACTGAGATCCTGGACGTGATTCGGGCCCTCGGCTACCGGAAGGTTGCCGAACCTGAAGACATCCGGTAAACTAAGGTGTTCGGAGCCCGCAAGGCATGCTTCCCCAGGCAAGCATGACGCTGTCTTTGCGAATCGCCACCGTGGTGGTGCCGGTGGCGGTGTATTTCCTCGTCCTCGGCGTACTCAATAGCCGGCGGCATCCGCAACTGCTCTCCGGGCGGCAGGACTTCTCACTCCTGATGATCGCGTTGAGCCCTCTGGCGGCCGTGCCCGTTCTGGAGTACGTGGGCGTGTCCTGGTGGGCGTTGGTCTCGGTGACCGCCGCCGTCGCGGGGCTGGTGGTGGTGTTCGCGCCGCGGGGGCATATATGGGTGATCTACAACCTGTCGGCGGAGGAGGCCCGCAAGGGCATCGGCGAGGCGCTGCGGGGGCTGGGCTGCTCCTTCCGCGAGGGGCGTCGGGGGTTCGATGTACCCGGGCGTAGCGCGTTCCTGAGCGTGGATGGCTTCCCGCTACTGCGGAACGCCTCCATCCGGCTGCGAGGCGGCGATGCGGAGTTCGCCCGCCGCTTTGAGGCGGCCCTTGTGAATCGGCTCGGCGGCATCCAGGCCGAGGCCAATCCCGCCGGCGTGTCCCTTCTTCTCGTCGCGACGGCCATGCTCGTCGCGCCGCTCGCCCTGATGGCCCAGGATGTCCCCGAGATCGTCCGCCTGCTGACCGACCTGTTCTAGCCCACATCGCCGGGGGCCGTTCGCCGCGCTGCCCACCCGTCAATGGGTTGAAATGCGCGTCCCCAGGTCGCTAGCATGCATGGACCCTTGGTATTCCTCGATCCCTCCTGAAGGTGGCCGGTGATGACCACATGGTGTCAGTGCCGAGTGTGCGGGTGCCTCGTTCTGGTGCTTCTGGCAGTGCCGCCGCTGGCGGCCGCTGAACCTGCGAAAAATGAGCCGGGACCGTCGAACCCCGTGGGCTGGCGCGGCGACGGGACCGGACGCTACGAGGGAGTCGCTCCGCCGACGGCCTGGTCGCCGAAAGGGAACGTCGCATGGAAGGTGGGGATGCCGTCGGCGTCAAATGCGTCGCCGATTCTCGTCGGCGACCGGGTATTCGTCTGTGCGGAGCCCTCGACGCTGCTATGCGTCTCGGCAGCGGATGGCGAGATTCTCTGGCAGCAGGCGATCCGGTACGAGGATCTCCTCACGGCGGAGCAGCGGGAACTGGCCGACAGGGACGCCGCCAAGGCGGCAGAGATCCACAAGGAACTCAAGGGCCCGGCGGATGAGTACAAGAAGCTGCGCCGGCAGTCCAGAAAATCGCCCGACGACGAAGCGATCAAGAAACGGATCGAGGAACTGAAGAAGGAGATCGCCGAGATCAAGAAGGGCCTGGAAGGGCTTGATCGCTACCAGCGGCCGCGAACGCACAAGACGAACGGCTATGCGAGCCCCACGCCGACGAGCGACGGCGAACACGTCTACGTCCTGTACGGCACCGGGGTCGCCGCGTGCTACGAACTGGACGGCACGCGCGTGTGGGCCCGCGTGGTGGAAAAACCCACGCACGGCTGGGGGCACAGTTCGTCCCCGTTGCTCGCCGGCGGGCGGCTCGTCCTGCATATCCGGAACCTCTACGGGCTCGACCCCGCGACCGGGGAACCGGCTTGGCAGGTCGAGACGCGCCCGCGGTGGGGTTCGCCCGTCCGGACGGAGATTGACGGCGCCGACGTGGTGGTCACCGCCAACGGCGACGTCGTCCGGGCGGCCGACGGGTTCGTCATCGCGCAGAAGATCGGCAAGCTCGAATACGCCGCCCCGATCGTCCATGAGGGCGTGGCGTACTTCATCGAACACGGCGGCGTGGCGATGCGCCTGCCCGACAAGGCCGACGGAAGTGAGAAGCCTGAGTTGCTCTGGAAGACCCAGCCCAGGAAGGAGCGGTATTACGCCTCGGTTGTCCATCACGACGGGCTGCTGTACGCCATCATGCAAAAGGGCGTCCTGAGCGTGATCGACGCCGCCTCCGGCGTGGTCGTGTACGAGAAGGAGCCTGAACTGGGCAAAGGGACGGTTTACCCCAGCCCCGCGCTTGCGGGCGGATACGTGTACGTCAGCGGCGAGGGCGGCGGCACGGTGGTCTTGCAGCCCGGCCGGCAGTATAGGGAAGTCGCCCGCAACCGACTCGAGGCTTTCCGCAGCAGTCCCGTGTTTCGCGGCGGCCGAATGTACGTGCGGGCCCGGACGAACCTCTATTGCGTCGGCCAGCAGCCGGTGAGCAGGGAGTAGGCGCGGTGTCGAGCCCGGGTGTTCTGCTGTGTATGTGTCGCCACGCCGGGGTGTTTCCCCAGGAAGTCGCGGGCGAAGTGCTCGGCGGCCTGAACGCGGCCGGGGTCGCTGTCGAGGTCGTGGACGACCTGTGCGGCCTGGCGGTCGCCGGCGACCCGCGGCTCAAGCGAATCGCAGATTTGGCCGAGCCGTGCATCATCGCCTGCCACCCCAGGGCGACCCGATGGCTGTTCCACGCTGGCGGCGCGCCGCTGGATGCCGCCGGAGCGCGCCTGTTCGACATGCGTACGCAGACCGCGGAGGAGATTCTGGCCGCCGTCGCACCGAAGGGCGTGGGGGCTCCGCCTGCGGAGTTCGTGGCCGCGGACGAGCCCGACTGGCAGCCTTGGTTCCCGGTTGTCGACTACGAACGCTGCGTCGGCTGCAGGCAGTGCCACGGGTTCTGCCTGTTCGGCGTCTATGTTTTGTCGGATGACGGGAGGGTGCGGGTGGCGAACCCGGCGAACTGCAAGTATGGTTGCCCCGCTTGTGCGCGGATCTGCCCGGCCGGGGCGATCGTCTTCCCCAAGCACGAGGACGATGCCATCAGCGGCAGAGATCTGGAGGCGAAAGCGGAGCCGGCGAAGGGGGAACTCAAGTCGCTGCTCGAAGGCGACGTGCTGGATGCCCTCCGCCGCCGAGGGGTGCAGGCGAAGCCCGCCGACGTTCGCAAGGCCCTCGACGCCCGAATGGGCGAATCGTAAGGCCCGCTACGCGAACCATGTGTGCCAATCGGGGCTCAGGCCCAGGTCGCGGACCCGGTCGGCCATCGCCTTGGCGCATTCACACGGCTCCGGCGCTGCAGCGACCTCCACCGCCAGTTTCGCCGACAGCGGCCCGAGCGCCCTGACCGCCGATGCCACCGGGTCGCGGTCGCGTTGGGCCGAAGCGAACAGCCCGCCCGGCACGAAGGGCCGATGGCGGCTGCCCGTCTCGGCGTAGCCGACGATGTAGCACACGGCCGCGTAGCAGAGCTGGAGTTCCCGTGCCAGGAACGCTTCCGGAGCGAAGTTGTGCGTGACGACGGTCGCGCCCAACATGCTGAGCATGCGGACCTCGGCCGGCGTCTCGAGTCGCGGTCCGTTGCTGACGGCGCCCGTGCCGCCCACACGGTAAGGAAGGTGCATCTCGCCGAGCGCTCGCCCGGCTGCCTCCCGCAGGACCGGGCAGAACACCGGGAACTGGCGCAGATAGCCCAGTGGCGAGTTCTCGAAGAACGTCTTGTCGTGCCGGTGGGTCTGGTCGATGAGGTCGTCGAGCAGCACGAGGTCGCCGACGGCGAGTTCGTGGGTGACGGCGCCGCCCGCTCCCCAAGCCAGGACAGCCCGCACGCCCAGATCCTTCAGGGCGTACAGGTTAGCCCGGGCATTGACGCGCTGCGGGGCGGTCTTCTCGAGCCCTTCGCCGTAGCGGCCCAGGAGGTAGAACGTGCCGGCCGGGTCGTCGATGCGGAAGACCGCGCCGCTGGGCCCAAAGGGCGTCTCTCGCGGGCCGAGGCGCTCGCCGCTGAGCAGCCCTGCGCTCCATTGGCGCCATGCCTCCTGTCCGACGATCACGGCGAAGCCGGGGGATTGCTGAGTTGGCGAGGATGACGAGTTGGCCTTGGGTTGGACGGGCACGCGGCCATTATGGCGGGCGAAGGGATCGGATGCAACCCGGGGTCGGGCTAAGCGAGGTCGATAGACTCGAACTGCCCCGGGATGAGGCGGATGCTGTTGAGAGCGCCGCCGAAGCGGCTCCGGATGGCCTCAAACAGCCCGCCGTCGAGCAGGGCCCGCAGTTGGTAACGATGCCCAGCCGAATCGACCAGCACCCGAAGCGTCCCGCGCGAGAGGCCCTCCAGCGCGGTGTGGGCAGCGATCTTGTCGGGGATGACCTCGTCCCAGATGGCGGCGAGCCGACCAACCTGCCGGACGCGCTTGGCGAGGGCGCGCTTCACCAGCGCGGTGAGGGGTTGCGCGAGAGGGACGACAGGATCGTACGGCTGCCGGTTCTGCCAGACCGTGTGGAGCTGCGCATCATCCATGACGGCACATCCTAGTCACGGACTCTCACGAGTCCATTCGTTTTCATCGCCACAGCCACGTTCCGGGCTCCAGCGAATCCATCCGCGATTGACGGGCCTACCCGAGGTCCACCGGCATGAGCACGTACAGGAAGTCGCTGCCGGATTTGAGGACCGCGGGCTTGTTGTTCGCGTTCATCTCGAACGTCACTTCGCCGCCTTCCACCACTCGAAGGGCGTCGACCAGGAAGGTGGGGTTGAAGCCGATCTCGATCGGATCGCCCTCGAAGCTGATCGGGCACGTGACCTCGGCCTCGCCGGTTTCGGGGGTCCGGCTCGACAGCGTCACCTGCTCGCTTTGGAAGCTCAGCCGCACGCCGCGCGACTCCTCGTTGGTCAGCAGCGCCGCCTGACGGATGCGGTGCTCGAATTGCCGGGCGTCCAGCGTGGCCTTCTTGCTCGTCTCGCGGGGGATCACGTCGGAGTACTTCGGGAAATTCCCCTGGACCAGCGTGCTCACCAGCACCGCGCGCGCCGCCCGCACGAGGACCTGGCTTTCCTCCACCTTCACCTCCAGCGCTTCCTCACCGTCCGCGGCTACGCGCTGGATCAGCGACATCAGCTTGGCGGGCACGATGGCCGTCACCTCCCGGGCGGCCGCCTTGCCCAGGCCGCCCTTCGCCATCGCCAGTCGGTGTCCGTCCGTCGCCACGAGTTGGAGCTTCTTGCCCGACGCCTCCCACAGCACGCCGGAGATCGCGTAATGGCTATGGGCCTTGGCTGTCGCGAACAGCGTCTTGCCGACCATCGTGGCCAAGGCGTCCGAGGCGACCTGGAAATCGCCCTTGCCCGCGAAGTCGGCCACGGCCGGGTACTCGGCCGGGTCGTAGCCGAAAATCTTGAAGTGGCTGCCCGCCCCGCGAACGTGGCACGTGTCGCGCTCCGTCTCGATGGTCAGGCTGTCCTCGTCGGCGCTCTCCCGGACGATTCCCGCCAGTCGGTCGGCGGGGATGAGGGCCTCGCCGTCTTCCTCGACCTGAACGGCCGTGATCTGGTAGCGGACGCCTGCCTCGAGGTCGGTCGCCAGCAGCGTCAGGACGTTCTCAGCCGCGACCAGCTTGACACATTGCAGCACAGGCTTGGGCGTTCGGGAGGCGACGATGCTCCCGGCGAGGGCAAGCGCTTCCTGCAGCGCCGCCGTCTGAGCGATGACCTTCATAATGCACCGTCCCTTTTCACGCGGTGACTGGGCCGCTTCGCCCGGTCGATTCCATTCGGGGCGGTTATACGCGCGCCGCGGGCGGCTTGCAAGGGGCAATCCGGGGCTTGCCGCGACCGCGAATTCACGAGACCCTTGCTTGACGGCCCGGCGATTGCCGGTAGAATCTACGGCCGGTTCAGGACTTCCGACAACCCCCGGAATGAAAGGGCGCCAATGACTGCCGAACGCGGACAACTCGCTGCGACGTCGCGCCCCCGGTGGGCCGGATAGCTTGATTTGATCCTGACGATCTCCTGAGCATTCGACGGCCGCCTCTCGGGCGGCCGTTTGCGTTCCGCTCTCACCTCGCGCGACTCTCCCGTGAGCATCGACCTGCGCCGCCTCTGCATGGGCGGTGCGTGGACCTCTAAGGAGCAAGGATGACTGCCGAATCGCGAGAGGCCGTTCGTTTGACGGCCGTGAACCGGGGATTTCAGGTACGAACGATGAACTCGAAGCAAGGAGCTTCGCTTGAGAGAACCAAGCTGCGCGGCGCGACGCGCGGCGCCCGAGCCGGCGTTCCAGTGTGAGCACTGCCGGCAGGCGATCCCCGCGCAGGCCCACGGTACGCGGCACCGGAACCACTGCCCTCACTGCCTGTGGAGCCTGCACGTGGACCTTCGCCCGGGCGACCGGCGCTGCGGCTGCAAGGGCGAGATGGAGCCGATCGCTGTGTGGGTACGGCCGGACGGCGAGTGGGCGATCGTGCACCGTTGCACGAAGTGTGCGGCCGTGCGGGTCAACCGCGTCGCCGGCGACGACAACGCCGTGGCGCTGATGAGCCTGGCGCTTCAACCGCTGGCCCGCCCGCCGTTCCCGCTGGATCGGCTGATGACCGGCCCCGCGATAAGCGGGGCGTGAGACCGACAAGACGTGACGAGCAAGGAGACTTCGATGATTGCGATACGCGGAACGGGATATGGTGAACTGCCCCGACGGAACGGGATTCGATCTTACCCGGGACGGCGAGCCCGGACGTCACAGAAATGACGCCGCCCCGCCCAGGCTTACTCCAGGACAGCGACCGTCCAGAGGCGAAGTTCCGGGATCGTGAGCCGCAACCCGTCGCCCGTCGCCTCGATGTCAACCGTTTGCGGCTCGGCGTTGTAGGACAGCAGCGTGGCGCGCCGGCGCTGCGCACCGCCGAGGCCGCTGATTTGGGCGCCGACGTTCTCTGCCGGGCGCATCGCGTCTTTGCGCCGCCAGCCGGCGCCGAGATTGCCCACGTAGTCGCGATTCACGATGTGCAGAACGTCCGGTCTGCCGGGGCGGCTGCGAAGCGAGGCGATGACCGTGTCCGGTGCCTCGATATCGGCGTCGGCGGCCGCATAGTCGTCGAAGTACTCGGCGTTGGCCCGCACGAACCGATACAGCGGCGCGAACGCCTCGATGCGCCCAACGAACCCGTGCTGGCCGAGCTCCGGCGTATACGCCCACTGCCGCGTGGGGTGGGGCACCATGAACCGCTGCCCGTGCGCGTACGCCAGGGCGATCCAGTACCGCACGAGTTCCTCGAGGTCGTGGGACTTGGCGTAGGCCCAGTCCCACCCGTGGGCCGTGGCGCACAGCGGCTTGCCCATGGCCTCCGCAGCCCGGTACGCCAGCAGCGCCTCCTTCGAGCGCGTCGTGCCCACGTTGGCGTGCTGGGGCACCTCGCCCACGGCGTGCGTCGCGTACTCCATCGCCCGCAGGTGGTGCCGCCACGGCAGGCATGCGTTCACGCTGAGCAGGCGATCCGGCCCGAGCAGTTCCGTCGCGAGTTCGCCGATTTCCCGAAGGTTCTCGGCCGCCGCCTCGACCTGAAACCGGTCGAACAGGTGCATGAGCGGGATGATCTGCCGAGTTCGCAGGTACTCCTCGCGGCTCAGCGCCATGGCCCGGACGACGCTACGGTAATCGAACCCCTCCAGGCGCTTCACGCCGGCCGTGGCGAGTTCCGCGGGCGAGGCGTGCCGGCGAAGATAGTCGCGGAACGCGGCCATGCAGTGATCGCAGAATCCGCCGCCGTACAGCCACGAGGCGGTGGCCGTGCCGAGATGGTCGTCCACGTGCAGGCCGTCGGGCTTGCCCGTGAGGACCTCGCGGACCTGCTCGCGCGTCCATTGTCGGAAAGTCGGATGGTTCGTGCAGCCGAACCACGTGGGCGTGCCGCGGTGGGTCGCGTCGAACTGCCAGGGGACGAGCACCGGCTCGCCGGTGATGTCGCGGGCGACGGCCTCGCGGAGGTCGGAGCGATCATGCAGCAGTTTGGCCCGCGCCGTCAGGCACCACATGGACCCCGCACAGCGCAGGCCGGCTTCGTGGTGCTCGGCCACGCGCTCGGGCGTCATCGTTCCGCCCCAGGCGACGAACGTTGCCCCGTAGGCGCGATAGGCGTCCCGGTCGGCGCAGTGCATGAATACGACGTCGGATTGCCTCAGGGGCTGCGGGGGCTTGCCCATGGAACGCGCTCCTTCCTGCCAGACCACGAGGCGGCGGCCGACATGGCCAGTGCCGATGAAGATGCATACCCACCGCGGCGCGAAGGCCGCGCGAGGCCGGAACCGTAGTTCTACCTTCTGGATCCGCCCTTCTTGATCATCCGGTTGAGCGTGGACTTGGCCTTCTTGTCGCCGCGGACCGCGGCGTTCTCCAGTCCGCTCCTGTAGGCGCCCCTCGCCGCCTGCTGGAAAGCGCCGTCCTGGCGTGCCGCGGCGTTCTCCAGGATCTTGAGCGCTTCCGGCGTGGCCGTCGCCGCCAGCGCCGAGAGCGCCTTCTTCGACGTCTCCAGGTCCGACGGGTCCAGCACCTTCTTCAGCCGCGCCACCGCCGTCGCGTCGGCCACCTTCCCGAGCGCCCGGCCGATGGTCGGGGCGTACAGCCAGTTGCTCTCGAGCAGGGCGTCAAAGAGCGGGTCGGCGGCGCGCTTGTCGCCGATCTTGCCGAGCGCCTCGGCGGCGATCACCCGGTTCTCCCACGCCCCGGTGCCGAGGAACTCGATCAGGGCCGGCACGGCCCGTGTTCCGCCGATCTCCCCGAGCGCCTCAGCGGTCGTAGCGGGGAGGCCCTCGGTTGAGCTGCCCAGTGCCTCGATCAGCGGCTTGATGGCCGTCTTGTCCCTCATGCTGCCCAGTTCCCCGGCCGCGGCGGAGGCCAGCCCCGCGTCTTCGCTCTTGAGGAACCCGATACACAGGCTGGTGGCTTCCGGCGCGCGAAGCCTCACCAGGGATCTGAGGGCCTGCTGGCGGACGCGAGCATCTTCTTGCCGGCTCTTGACCACCTTCACCAGCGGCCCGATGGCCTGCTTGTCACCGATCTGCCCGAGCGTCTCGGCCGCGTCGTCGCGGACGAGCCAACGGTCGTGCTTCAGCAGGCCGATCAGCGGCTCGACCGTCGGCTTACCCAGCGCGACGATCATGCGCTTCGCGGCCAGACGGTCCAGGCTGTCCACATCCTGGACGACCTCGATCAACGCCCGGACGCCCGTCTCCCCCATGGCCTGAATCTGGCGCTGCTTGTCCCTGAAGTAGGCCTCGTCCCGGATGGGGATATTGTGGAGGAAGGCGTGGATCCTCCCCTCGTCCTTTGAGGCGTCGCCGCGCGCGACGGACGACTGCACCGCAAGGCAGGCGGCCATACAGGCACAAAGCAGCCCCAGGCGTTTGAGTACCATGCCGCGAATCTCCCATCCCCGCTTGCCCAGAAACCCGGGCCTGGCGAGGGTACACTCACATTGAACACGCGCGATGGATGGCGGTTGCGTGAAGAACGGACTGTCCGGGTTGCCTGATGCGTCCCCAGCCCGTACGATTCGCCCTCCCGATTTGCGGAGAAAGCCCATGAAGACGGACCAACTGCAACTCGTCCGCCCCGAGCCCAAGCGGCACGCCCACGCCATCTGTGACCTCAAGGGCAGGTGCTTCGGCTACGACTGGCAGGCCGTCCGCACAGGGCCGCGGTGGTTGAGACGGACCAACTACGACTGGAACGCCAGCACCATCGGATTGATGGACGGCGAGGTGGTCACCCATTGGGGCGTGTACGATTACCTGATGCGGATCGGCTCGGCGCAGGTCCGGACGGCCGGCATCGGTGGCGTCTGCACGCACGGCTGGATGCGCAAGAAGGGCCTGATGGCCCGCACCGCGACCGGGGGCGTGGAGGTAACGCGCCGGGCCGGATACGACATGACGGCGCTGTTCGGTATCCACGATTTCTACCACCGCTTCGGGTACGTCCGAGCCTGGACGGAGCAGCTCTACACCGTGGACGTGGCACGGCTGCCGAAAGCCCCCCCGGCCGCGAAGACCCGACGGATGCTCAACCGCGACCTGGCGGTCTGCGACGCGCTGTACAACCGTTCCCGGCGGGGGCTGACCGGGACGGCCGTCAAGCCGGCGCGACGGCGGCCTGTCGGGAAGGACGACATTGCTCTCGTCTGGCCGGCGAAGGGCGCGGTCAGGGGCTACGTCATCGCGTCGATGGGAAGGGGACGGCTGGAGCACGAGGAATCGGCGGGCGACCCCGAGCAAATCCTGCGCGTGCTGGGCAGGTTGGCACGGCGGGAGAGGGCCTCGGAGTTCCGCGCGTGGGCGCTGCATCCGAACAGCGCACTGGCTCGCCGGCTGCGGCGCGGTTTCTGCCGCGTGGAGCATCGATACATCCGGTCGGGCGGGGCGATGATCCGCACGCTGAGTCTGGCCTCGACACTCAGGAAGCTGACGGGCGAGTTGTCGGCCCGGCTGAAGCGATCGGAGCTTGCCGACTGGAAGGGCGAGCTGCTCATCGCCGATCCGCGCGAGAAGGTCACGCTGCGCATCGCGCGCGGCAAGGTCAGTGCAGACCAGGCCGGGCGTGGGAAGCGTTCGGGGAAGCCGCAGTCGGCCATCCGGGGCGCCGACGAAGTCGCCCAACTCATCCTCGGAACCGACGAGCCGGAGGAGGTCTGCGAGGCCGGGCGCATACGATTCAGCGGAGACGCACGCAGGCTTGTCCGCGTGCTCTTCCCGGCACAGCACCCGATGCTGGAAAGCCGCGACCGGTACTGACACGGCCGTCACGAAGACCACGAAGGGCACAAAGGCCACAAAGCTGAGAGAGAGCAAGCAAGGGTCGTCTTCTTTGTGATCTCTGTGGCCTTCGTGATCTTCTTGAGGAGATGACGCCTCGAATGCCCCAGGACCCCGACACGCCGAAGCTGGTCGAGGTCGCCGACGGCTTCCACGTCCGCCAGGAGATCGACAACATCGCCTGGGCGGACATGGGCGGCTACGCCGTCGTCGTGGATGCCCTCGAGCACGCCGAGAAGGAGGCCGAGGTCTTCGACGCCATCGCCCGCACGATCCCCGACGTACCCGTCCGCTACGTGCTCAACACCCACACGCACTACGATCACGTCGCCCTCAACGACGCCTTCCGCCGCGAACACGGCGCGGAGATCGTCAATGCGCGGACGGCCGACATCCCCGAAGGCGGCAAGCGCTTCGAGGGCGAACGCCGGCAGGCCGTCATGCTGCCCCTGCCCGGCTGCCACACGCGGGAGGACTGCCTGGTCTGGTTCCCGGACGACGAAGTGCTGTTCACGGGCGACCTGTTCGGTTGGGGGCTGATTCCGCTCACCCGCCGCCTGAACGATGAATCGGCCCGCGCGCTGCTCGACGCCTACGAGCGGATGATCGGCTTCGGCGCCCGTGTCGTCGTGCCCGGACACGGGCCGCTGTGCGACACCGACACTCTCCGCCGCTGGACGGAGTATTTCCGGTGGCTCATTGAGGCGGCGGACGCGGGGCTCCGGGAGGGCAAAACCGCCCGGCAGGTCCAGGCCGAACTCCAGCCGCCGGAGGACATGCGGTCCTGGTGGCGGTTCGTCCAATGGAAGCACGCCGACAGCGCGGAGAAGGTCGTCTCGGCCGTCGGAAGCGGCTCGCTACACTCGCCGTAGGTTTGCGTTCGGGGGTGTCCGTCCACTAAGCTGTCGGCTCCGCCCCGAGGATGGAGAGAAGATGCGATACGTCGAATACGGCCGGACGGGCAAGCAGGTGTCGGTGGTGGGCTTCGGCGGGATGCGGTTCGATACGTCCCGCCCGAATGAAGAGAACGCCGAGTTGGTGCGCTACGCGTGCAGCGGGGGGATCAACTACTTCGACACGGCCCCGGGCTACTGCGGCGACAAGTCGGAGCCGATCTACGGCCTGGCGTTCAGGGATATGCCGGGGGAGTTCTATGTCTCGACGAAGGCGATGCCGACGAGCTTCGAGACGGCCGGGAAGGCCCGCGACGCCGTCCGCAAGAGCCTCGACCGGCTGGGCGTTCCGAAGATCAACTTCTTCCACGTGTGGTGCCTGCGGAAGATGGAGCACTACGAAGTGGCCGTCAGGTCCGGCGGCATGTACGACGGGCTGCTCAAGTGCAAGGAAGACGGGCTGATCGAGCACATTGTCTTCTCGACGCACCAGCCGGGGCCCGAGGTGCGGACCATCGTCGAGAGCAAACGGTTCGAGGGCGTCCTGCTGGGCGTCAACGTGTTGAACTTCCCGTACCGCTGGGACGGCGTGCAGGCGGCCGCCGATGCCGGCATGGGCGTCGTCGCGATGAATCCGCTGGGCGGCGGGGCGATCCCGCAGCACGAGAAGGAGCTGGCGTTCCTCGCCTCCGACGGCGCGTCGCCGACGGAGGCGGCGCTGCGGTTCATCATTGGCGTGCCGCAGGTGACGATCGCGCTGGTCGGATTCACCGACCGGGCGCACGTGGACCTGGCGTGCAAGGTCGCCGACGAGGCGAAGCCGCTGACCGACGCTGATCTCGACCGCATCCGCGCCCACTTGAGCGCCGAGATGAACGAGCTCTGCACCGGCTGCGGCTATTGCGAGGGATGTCCTCAGGGCATTCCGGTGCCGTCGTACATGCAGTACTACAACGACAAGATCATGTTCGGGAAGACGGACGAGCAGATGACCCAGGCGCTGAGCCACCACCACAATTGGGGCATCCTCGTGGGGCGACGGGCCGAAGCGGCCGAGTGCATCGAGTGCCACCAGTGCGAGGAGGCGTGTACGCAGCATTTGCCCATCATCAGCCGCCTGAAGGAGATCGCGGCCTGGGAGGCCGCCCATAAGGCCGCCCAGGGCGAGAAGGCTTAGCCTGGGTGGCACCCGGCAATCCGCGCAGCGCGGAGGCCCAAAATGGGACGAAGCTTCAATGCACTCAGGGCCGTCTGTCTGACCGCCGCGTTCCTTGGACTCGCCGGCTGCCCGACCGAGGCGGCCGATGAAGCGGGCGAGGAAGCGCCGGCGGCCACGCGCCCGGCCGCCACGCAGCCGACGACGATGCCCGCGGACAAGTTCGCCATGCTGGATGATCCGGAGATGACGCGCGTCCTGTTCTATCCGCGCCGTGCGGCGCGGGTCGCCTCGACGAACGCGCATCGAAGCGTTCGCTTCCGTGTCGCGGACGACGTGGAACTCGCCGGGCGGCTGCACGTCGCCTCGGCCGAGGCGCCGGTGATCCTGCTCTGGCACGGCAACGGCGAGGTCGCCACCGATTACGAGAATATCGCCCCCATGTACACGCAACTGGGGATTACGCTCCTGGTGGTGGACTACCGCGGCTACGGCGACAGCGGCGGCAAGCCCAGCGCCTCGACGCTTGTTTCCGACGCGACGGCCGTGTGGAGACAACTGCCCGACGTGCTCAAGAAGAACGAGCTTCGCCCGAAGCGCCTGTTCGTCATGGGCCGGTCGCTGGGCAGCGTGCCGGCGATCGAGATCGCCGCCCGGGCCGAGACCAGGCTCGCCGGCCTTGTCGTCGAAAGCGGCTTTGCGAACACGTTGCCGCTGATTCGGGTGCTCGGCGGGCGCGTGCCGCCCGGCGCGACGGAGGCCAAGCACGGCTTCGGCAACCTTACCAAGATGGAGGCCGTCCGCATCCCGGCGCTGATCCTCCACGGGCAGGCCGACACGCTGATTCCCGTCTTCGAGGCCCAGGCCCTGCACAAGGCCTGCCCGGCTGAGCAGAAGCGCCTGGTTACGATCCCTCGGGCGAATCACAACTCGCTGCTTTACCACGGCCGGCGGGCGTACTTCGCCGCCATCCGGGAGTTCGTGTTCGATTGAGGGCTGCACAGCACACGGCTTGACAAGCAAGCCGCGGCACCCCCGTATGGACGACCATGCAGGAGATATTCCTGTTCCTGATTCAGGCAGTGGTCATCTCGCTTTCGGGCGTGATGATGCCGGGGGTCGTCACGGCCGCCACGCTGGCGGCCGGCATGCGCAACAAACACGCGGGGGCGCTGATCGCCGTCGGGCACGGAATCGTCGAACTGCCTCTCATCATTCTGATCGTGCTGACGGAGAAGGTCGCGCCTGTGTTCGGGGTTCCGGGAGTGCAGATCGGCATCGGCCTGGCGGGCGGCGTGTTCATGATTCTAATGGGCGGGCAGATGGCGCTCGGCGCCCGCCGGCCGACGGAGGTCGAGGCTGCCGGCAAGGTCGCCCGCGGGCCCATCCTGACCGGCATCGTCCTGTCGGCCGGCAACCCGATGTTCCTGCTCTGGTGGGCGACGGTAGGGCTCGCGCTGGCGACGCAGGCGTACGGTCTCGGCATCCTGGCGTTCGTCCTGTTCGCGGCCGTGCACTGGCTGTGCGACCTCTTCTGGCTCGAGGCCCTCTCGCAGGCGAGCTTCCGCGGCACGCGCCTGCTCAAGGGCCGCGCCCAGCAGATCGTCCTCTCCGTCTGTGCGGCCGCGATGATTCTCCTGGGAGGTCGATTTCTGTATCTTGCAGTCTCACAGTGGGTCTCCGGCGGTTGAGACCGCGGGCGGCTCTTGGGGCTTGGGAGCCTGGAGATGGTCACGCAGAAGCGATTGCAGGAACTCGCGGTCGAGCACGGCACGCCGCTGTTTGTGGTCGATCACGACGAGCTGCGCCGCAACTTCGCGAGGTTCCGGCGCCGCCTGCCGCGGGTGCAGGCATACTACGCGGTGAAGGCCAACAGCGCCCCGGCCATCGTGCGCACGCTGTATGAGGCGGGGGCGAGCTTCGACGTGGCGTCGTGGCCGGAGTTTCAGATCGTCCACCGGAACATCGCCGGCCTCCCCGCCGACGAGCGGCAGCAGTACATCTGGGACCGCATCATCTACGCCAACCCGATCAAAGCGAATCAGACGCTGCGGCATCTGAACCCGTACAAGCCGCTGGTGGTGTATGACAACGCGGCCGAGATTGGCAAGATCGCCAGGCACGCGCCACAGGCGGGGCTGATGCTCCGCATCAACGTGCCGAACACGGGCTCGATGGTGGAGCTTTCCAGCAAGTTCGGCGCCGCCCCGGGCGAGGCGGCGGACCTGATCGCCGCGGCCCACGAGGCGGGGCTGACGGTCGAGGGCCTGAGCTTCCACGTCGGCAGCCAGTGCACGAACTTCGACAACTACGTGCAGGCGCTGAACCTCGCCGACGGCGTGTTCCGCGAGGCGTGGGGGCGCGGCTTCGAGGCGGTGAGGATCCTGGATATCGGCGGCGGTTTCCCGGCCCCGTACGAGGGCAACGCGACCTCGTTCGACGAACTCGCGCGGGCACTGAATGCCGAGATCGACCGCCTGTTCCCGGAGGACATGGAGATCCTCGCCGAGCCGGGGCGGTTCCTCGTCGCGACGGCCGGCACGCTGGTGGCGGAAATCGTCGGCAAGGCCGTCCGCGACGGCAAGCTGTGCTACTACATCAACGACGGCGTGTACCAGACGTACTCGGGCGTGATCTTCGACCACTGCCACTACCCGGTGCGGGCGTTCAAGCGGGGGAAAACGCAGCTCTGTGCCGTGTTCGGGCCGACCTGCGACGCGCTGGATACGGTGGGGCTTGCCGAGCAGCTTCCCGAGAACCTGAAGCTCGGCGATCTCGTCTACAGCCGCAACGTCGGCGCGTACAGCCACGCGTCCAGCACGCACTTCAACGGCTTCGAACCCGCCAAGGTCGCCCACGAGAACCGGTAAAGGGATGGGGCGCCACTGGCTGCTTGCAGCCAGTGTGTCGGTCGGCACGGCCCCTCAGGGACCGTGGGGCGCGGGCAGAGGGGCGGCCGCTATGGCTGCCCGAGGGCGTCACGCATCTGCTCGTGTTCGGTACGCAGTTGCTCCACGCCGCGGCGGCAGCGGATGTGCGACCAGGGGAGGGGGGTGTCGAGCGGGAGTTCGCGGCAGGAGAGCGACTCGGGGTCCAGACCGGTCTGCTCGAAGGCTGCCTGCCAGCGGGCGTAGTCGAAGTGCTCGTTCCAGGCGTCCATGCGGGCACCCGCCCGCCACGCGGCCTCGATGACCTCGCCGATCCGCCGGTCGCCGCGGGCGATCACCGCCTCGAGCAGACTCCGCTCCACCCAGTGGAAGCGGAAGTTGACGGCCGAGCGGCGCGACAGGTCGCGCAGCCGCCGGCGAATCTCCAGCAGCCGCTCCGGCTCCGCGGCCGCGCACCATTGCATCGGCGTGTGCGGCTTCGGCACGAACCACGAGACGCTCGCGTTGATCGCGCCGGGCTGGCCGACGATGTCCTTGCCCGCGGCGCTCAGCCGGCGGCACAAGTCCGCGATGGCCTCGATGTCGGCGTTCGTCTCGCCCGGCAGGCCAGCCATGAAGTACAGCTTCACCTTGCGCCAGCCCGCCTCGTACGCCGCGCGGACGCCGGCGAACATGTCGTCTTCGGTGATGTTCTTGCGGAGGGCGCGGCGCAGGCGTTCGCTTCCGGCCTCGGGGGCAATGGTCAGCCCGCCTTTGCGGACCTCGCTCGTAAGCTTCGGCAGATGCTTGAGTTGCGTTCCGACCCGCAGCGATGGCAGCGAGATCGACACCCGCCGCGGCGTCAGCTCGGCGCTGAGCCGTTCGATCAACTCGTCGAGCTTCGGGTAGTCGCTGGAACTGAGGCTGAGGAGCGAGACCTCGTCGAAGCCGGTTGCCTCCACGCCCGCGATCGCGGCCGCGACGATCTCCTCGACGCTCCGCATCCGGACCGGCAACCGCGTGTGCCCCGCCTGGCAGAATCGACAGCCGTTCGGGCAGCCGCGCATGATCTCGATCACCACGCGCTCGTGGACGCCTTCGGCGACCGGCACCAGCGGGGCGGTGAGAACCGGCGATTCGGACAGCGTGTCGATGTGGGCGCGATCGATGACGTTCGGCACGTCGTCACGCGCCGGGCGGGGGACCGCCAGTCCGTCGCCGCCCGTCGGCTCGTAGAACCGGGGCGCATAGACGTGGGGCAGCGTCTTGGCGGCCGCCAGGAGCACGTCCTCGCGCGAGGCGCCGTCGCGCTTCATCTGGCGGACCAGCTCGACGAACGGCGGCAGCGTCCGTTCGCCGTCGCCCGGCAGGAAGGCGTCGAGGAAGTCCGCCAGCGGCTCGGGGCTGTCGGCGAGCGCGTCGCCGCCGACGACCAGCGGGTCGCCGTCGCCGCGATCGGCCGCGTGAAGCGGCACGCCCGCCAGGTCGAGCATGGTCAGGACGTTCGTCGCGCACAGTTCGTACGCCAGCGAGAAGCCGAGCACGTCGAAATCCCGAACGGCGCAGCGGCTCTCCCAGGCGAACAGCGGCACGCCACGCTCGCGCATCACGCGCTCGGCGTCCGGGTGCGGGCAGTAGGTCCGGTCGCACGCCACGCCGTCGAGGCTGTTGAGCAGCGCGTACAGCACCTGGCTGCCCAGGTGGCTGATGCCGATGGCGTACGCATCCGGGAACGCCATCGCGACGGAGAGCTCGGCCGAGCGCGGGTCCTTCCGGCGCGCGTTGGCCTCCAGCCCGACATACTGCGCGGGCTTCGTCACGGCCGGCAGCAGCCGCTCGCTCACAAGGTTGTCCATATCTCGCATGACGCTATGATATGGGAGGAAGTCCCCCGGAAAAGGCCTGCCGAGATGAAATCACAGACCGAGTATCTGACGATGAACGTGCCCGCGCGGATGGATTTCGTGAACATCACGGCCGAGGTGGAGCGCGTGGTGGCCGAAAGCGGCGTCCGCGAGGGGTTGTGTCTGGTCAACGCGATGCACATCACGGCGAGCGTGTTTATCAACGATGATGAGCCCGGCCTGCACGAGGACTACAAGCAGTGGCTCGAGGGCTTGGCGCCGTTCGACCCGTCGCCCAAGCGCTACCGCCACAACCGCACCGGCGAGGACAACGGCGACGCCCACCACAAACGGCAGGTCATGGGGCGCGAGGTCGTCGTCGCGGTCACGGGCGGCAAGCTCGACTTCGGGCCGTGGGAACAGATCTTCTACGGCGAATTCGACGGCCGCCGCCCCAAGCGCATCCTCGTCAAAGTCATCGGCGAGTAGCCGGCCGCCGTGGCGGCCGCCCGGACGCAGCGAGGTGAACCATGGCGATCACGTTCGAGTGCGAGCATTGCCGCAAACAGGTGGAAGCCCCCGACTCGGCGGCCGGCAAGCGTGGCAAGTGTCCCTATTGCGGCGAGACGAGCTACATCCCCGCGCCGCTGGGTGAGGACGACGAGATCCCGCTGGCGCCGATTGACGAGGCGGAGGAGCGCCGCCGGCAGGAGGAGGAGCGGCGTCTGGTCCACGAGGAGGACCCGCTGCTCGAGGCCGAAGGGAACCTTGGCGGGAAGGGCGGAGCGTATACGCCGCTGGAGCACCGCAAGGATGTGTCGGCGGAAGACCTGCATCACTTCGTCGTGAATTTCTGTCTCGACATGAGCGCGAGCAAGCTGAACCGCGCCCCGCGTCACGCCGAGGAGCTCCGGGAGTTCGGGAACACCGGCCTTCAGGCGGTGGAGGACTTCCTCAGCGGCAAGGTAATCGAGCCCGCCCTCGACGGAATCCCGACGGGCGTGCTGCACGGGTTTCTCAAGGAGCTTCGCGAGCGGCTCCAGGTCTGAGGCCGCGAGGCGCCGTTGCATTCGTTCCGGCGGACGGGTAGAGTCGGCGGCGGAAGGAGCGATGCCACAGCATGACCGCCGGTGCGGATGCAGGCACGAACGCGGCCGGTCGCCCGGGGGCCGTCCCCTTGGGCGTGGGGGCCGTTCTCGTCACCCGCCGGCGAATCGCCCGGCGCGTCGCCGCCCTCGCCGAACGCATCGCTGAGAGCTTCGGTGACGAGGAAATGACGATCGTCGCCGTCCTCACCGGGGTCCTGGTCTTCCTGGCCGACCTGCTCCGCCGCCTGCCCACGAGAATCCGCGTGGAGGTCGTATCCCTCAGTTCCTACCCGGGGGCGGCGGTGCAATCGCGGGGGCCGAGCTTCCGCTTGTGGCCGGTCGGCGACCTCGTGGGTCGGCACGTCCTCGTTCTCGACGATATCCTCGATACCGGGCAGACGCTGGCCTGCCTGCTCGACCGGGTCCGCTCGCTGGGTGCGGCAAGCGTGCGAACCTGTGTGCTGCTCCGCAAGAACTGCCCGAGGGTGGAACGCGTCGAGCCGGACTGGGTGGGATTCGACGTGCCGGATGCGTTCGTCGTCGGCTACGGGCTCGACCACGACGGCCTGTACCGCAACCTGCCGGACATTCGCGTGCTGGAGGCACAGGACGACGCGGGGGGTGCCCCGTGAGCCCGACGGCCGAATCCGCAAACGCCGCACCGGCTGAGGCCATTGTCCCCGAGCGCGTCCTTCAGGATGGGGAAGTCATCCTGCTGGCCGTCAAGCCGAGCGGATGGTTCGTGGTGCTTTCGTCCTGGCCGGTGCTGGCGGCGGCGGGGCTGGTGGCGCTGGCGACCTTCACGGCCGGCCGCGCCATCGGGGCCGCCGGGGCCGCGCCCGCCATCTATCTGTTCTGCCTCGGAGCCGCGCTGCTTCGTCTGCTGGCGGCGTGCTTTCAGTGGCTGGTGCGGGTGTACGTGTTGACGGACAAGCGGATCATGCGGCTGCGCGGCGTGGCGCGGGTGGACGTGTTCCAGTGCCCGCTGCGGCAGGTTCGCCGTACGGAACTCACGGCAAGCGGCGGCGAGCGACTGTTTGGGCTGGGCAGCCTGTTGTTCGACGTGGAGGACGCCGACCCGCGCGGAAGCGCCTGGGAGAACCTCTCTCGTCCGACCGAAGTTCGCGAGGCGGTGGAGGAGGCCATCCGCCGCGCCCGCCGCCGACACGGGGACGCCGCCATGTCGCCCGAGTAACGACTCGCGCCGGCCGGGGGCCGCGGCGGCTCCTACAGATGCACGGCGAGGTCGGCGACCTGGGGCTCGACCAGTCTGGCGTAGTCGGCGTACTTCATTCGTACGGCGTGGCGGTGCGTCCCGGCCTGAAAGACGATGTCCTCATCCTTCGCGAGGTGCCTGTCCACCAGCGTGGGCAGATCGTAGAGGTTGCCGAACGGCGGCTCCGCGCCAACCTCGGTGTCGGGGAAGAGCCCGGCCATGTCCTTCTCGTCGGCGAGCTTCGCGCTCTTGGCGCCAAGGGCCTTCCCGACTTTCTTCAGGTCCAGCTTGTAGCTGGCGGGCAGGGCGCACAGGGCGAACCCGCCACCCCCCTTGACCACGACCGTCTTGGCCAGCACGTTGCCGCTGACATGCTCCTCGGCCGCTACTTCCTGGGCCGTGTAGGCCGGCGGGTGCTCGTGGGTTTCGAATGCCACATCATTCTGCTTGAGATAGTCCTGGACGTTCATCCGGTTGCCCCTTTCCTGAACTCGTTTGCCGCGGGGGGCGGCGCTTCCATCATCATTGTATGCGCCGGGGCGAGCCGCCGCCCACGCGGCGCTACTTGCCCACGCAGAACCGCGCGAAGATCCGCCCCAGGATATCCTCTGTGACGATTTGGCCGCTGAGAGTTCCCAGTTCGGCAAGGCCGCCGCGGAGTTCCGCGGCCGCCAGCTCCGCGACGTCGGCGATCTCTTCCGCGCCGTCGAGCAGGTCCGCAGCGCGGCCCAATGCGGTGGAGGCTGCGACGAGGGCTCGCCTTTGGCGCTGGTGCAGGGCGAGTGCGCTTCCGCTCCGGGCGGCGGACAGGTCCAGCAGTTCGGCCAGGCGCCGACGGACTTCCTCGAGTCCGTCCCCGCGCAGGGCAGAGACGAGCAGCGCCCCGGCTGCGCCTTTGAGGAGGCGGGTTGCGTCGGTGGCCACGTGTTGCGCGCGCGAGGCGTCGAGCAAGTCCACCTTGTTCAGCAGCACCAGCAGGGGGGCGCCGGCGTTTGTCTGCCGCACGTCGTCCATCAGCACGGCGTCCGCCGGATCGAGCCCCGAGGCGTCGAGGACGAACAGGAGGGCATCGGCCCGAGCGACGGCATCGCGTGCGGCGGAGCGTGCGGCCGTCGCGAGCGCGTCGCCGGCGGGTGCGAACCCGGCCGCGTCCTGAAGCAGGATGCACGCCCCGCGGATCGTGACGGGGGCGCTGAGCACATCTCGCGTGGTGTTGGCCATCGCGGAGACGATGGCGCGGTCTTCGCCGGAGAGCGCGTTGAGCAGCGAGCTCTTGCCGACGTTGGGGCGTCCCGCGAGGACGGCGCGGGGGCGGTCGGCCGTCTCGGGCATGTCGGCGGCGCGGCGGGCCAGGTCGCCGAGTTCGTCGGCAAGTCCGCGCAGTCGCTGGGCGAGAGCTGCGGGGTCGTCGAACCGTATGTCTTCATCCGCCAGATCGACCGACGCCTCGACTGTCGCGAGGGCCTCTGCGGCCGTGTCCGCCGCCTTGCTGCAGAGCGGGCGGAGGCGGCCGCCCAAGGCGGACATCGCCGCGCGCAGCCGCGCATCGTCGTCGGCCGCGACGACATCCGCGACGGCCTCCGCCTGTGACAGATCGATCCGTCCCGAGAGGAACGCCCGGGCGGTGAACTCCCCGGGCTCAGCGCGCCGGGCGCCGCCTGCGGCGAGGGCCTCGACGAGTTCCCCCAGGGCCGGCGGGCAGCCGGGCAGGTGCAGCTCGACTACATCCTCTCGCGTGTAGCTCTTCGGGGCGCGGAACACGTACGCCCGCGCGGGCAGGTCGGTCGGCGGGTCGGGCAGCGAAACCCATCCGTCAGCCCAGGCGAATCCCCCAAGGTCTGACAGGGCGCCTCGTGCGGGGCGGAAGACCCCTTCGGCTAACGGAATCGCCTGCGGCCCGCTCAGGCGGACGATGCCCCGGGCCGACGCCCCGGCCGCCGTGGAGATAGAGACAATGGTGTCGTCAGTGCGGAACAAAGGGCCCTCCCTCCTGCGCTTGCTGCCGGCGCCCGCGCCTAATCGCCGTCGGTGTCGAAACGCTGCGGGAAGCGCGCGTAGCCCGTGAGGTCGAATGGTTCCGTCCTCACGGCCCAGGGCGGGGCGTCGGGCAGGTCGCTGAACAGACAGCCACGATCGGCCGCTTCATTGACCGTCGCATCGAAGCCGTCGATGATCGTCCGTCGCTGGCCGCCCTCGCCCTCGGTGTGCGTGTACTCGCTGCTGATCCGATGGATGCGCCCGCTGCTCTCGTGCGCCCCGTTCAGGGCCAGCACGAACGCCCGCGCATGCGTCAGGGAACAGCGCATCGAATCCGGGACGCCGTCGCGGATGGCCTTCAGGAAGTTGACGACCATTGCCGGGCGGGGGTCTCCCGCCTCCGCTTCCTCGCGATTGCCGTCCGCATACTCGATGAGCACGCCGCGGCCGGGACGCCAAGTGGCCCGCCCGCCGCTGGCCTCGATTTCGACGATCGGGCCGAACAGGGCCTCCGAGCAGTGCGAGCCGATCCAGTGGGCCACCGGGCCCTCGGCCGTGTGAATCGCGATGGCGGCCGCATCGTGCGAAGCGATCGGGCCCGCCGCGTAGAGTTCGCCCCGAACCGCGACAGGCGTGGCGTATGCCGCCGGCCGGTCCGAGGCCGCGTAGAGCATGTTGTTGACCTGGTGGGCGAGGGCATTGTTCGCCGGCCCGTCGAGCACCCAGGCGTCGCCGTCGCGGAGCGTGCCCGCCCAGTTGTTGCGCGTGTAGTAGGCGCGGTCGCGCGGCCAGCCCGCGCGGCTCACGAGGGTACGGATTCGCCCCAGACGGCCCGACACGATCCGTTCCTTCAGCAGTTGCGTGGAAGGCTCATGGATGTTGTGGAAGCCCACGAAGCACATCCGCCCCGCCTTCTCCGCCGCGGACAGCATCTGATCCACCTCCTGAACCGTTGCGGCGGGGGGCTTCTCGACGTGGACGTGCAGGCCGCGCTCAAAGGCGGCGATCGTCAACGGGGCGTGCGACTGGATGCTTGTGCAGATGAACACCGCGTCGCAGCGGTCGCCGACGGCATCGAGCATCGCCAGGCTGTCTTCAAAGATCTCCACACCGCGATCGCGCAGGTTGGCCACGCGGTCCGGTAGGTCGTGAACCCGGCTGTCGGCGGCCGCGACGAGTTGGCAATCCAGCTCGCGCGAGGCGGCCTCGATGGCCTTGTCCAGCATTTGTCCATAGCCGCCGATGCCCATAATCGCGATGCGAATCATGCTTGGCTCCACCAGCCTGGAGAGGCTTCGCTTAGCGTAGATATCCGCTGGGCGGGGTCAAATCAACCCTGTCGCCGCGGCCGCCGTTTGCGTTGACAACCAGAGCCCGCACGGGTAGGATTCCTTATTGCCTGCCGCTCGGGCGGGTGACGCTGGGGCAGGAGTGCGGCCGTGAGCAAGAAGAAGAACACCATGGCGCTTTACGAGGTGATCTCGAACGCGCCGCAGCGTCGTCGGCAGGACCTGGCGGTCCCAACGTGGATGGCAGAGGGCGAGGAGCCGCCCGCGGGCGAAGGACAGGCTCCGCCGCCGATGCCCGAGGCGGAGACGGCGCCCGCGCCCCGACAGAAGCCGACTCCGCCACCGACGCAGCGCACGGCGTTCCCCCTGAGCAGCGGGGAGCCGGTGATCGGCCGGTCGGGCGACCGGTGGAATTTCTCGCTGAGCCTGCGGGCGTCGGCGATCGTCCTCGGCGGGTTGGTTGCGGTTTTGGTGATCGTGTTTCTGCTGGGCCGATGGAGCAAGGGCGGCGAATCGCTGTCGGCGGCCGTGTTGATGAACCCGCGTCCGGCGCCGCCCACGACGCGCGTGGCCGGAAAGTCGTATCTGGTGATCGTGAGCCTGGGCGAGGGCTTCGGACCGTCGGGCGCGCTGACGGAGCGGGGCCAGGCGCTGGTGAAGAAGGCGAATGAGATCGTGGGATTTTGCCGGGCCCGCGGGTACCACGCCACGATCAACAAATGGAAGAGCAAGTACGTGATTGTCTGGTCACTCGACGGATTCGATGACCCCAACAGTGAGGAAGCGAAGGCGTTCGCTGCGGAAATCGCGAAGCTGGGGCAGGAGAATGTGGCCCAAGGCGGGAAGTTCGACTTGTCCCAGGACGAGCCGAGGTTCCTGAAGCAGTAGCCGCGGCGGCGAGAGTTCGGAGCAAGCAACATGACGATGGACAGGACACTCAAGATTCACGGCGGCCTTCTGGGACAGCGCAGCGTACTGTCCCGGGCCGAACGCATTCAGCGACTCATCGAGGAAGGCAAGTTCGACCCCGAAGGGGACAGCCCTCTGGGGTTGCCCAAGACGCGCGTTCGGCACTCCAAGGTCGGGACGAAATCCAAGAAGGCGGCCGAAACCCCTGCCGAAGGCGAGGCCCCGGCCGAGGGCGCCGAGGGCGAAGCCGCCCCGGAAGCCGCCGAGAATCCGGCCCAGCCCGGCAAGGGCGCGTAGCCCGCGAAAGCAGCGGTTTTTTGGCAGGCCGCGAGAGATCCCCTCGCGGCCTGCTTTCTACGCCCGTCGCCGACGGGCCGACAGCGAGGATGACCCATGCGCGAAAGCCATCGAATCGCCGGGCGGCTCGATCACCTCGATGCCTCGGGTATCCGGAAGGTGTTCGACCTGGCCGCAAAGCTGGAGAACCCCATCAACCTGTCCATCGGGCAGCCGGATTTCGACGTGCCCGAGATCGCCAAGCAGGCCGCCATCGACGCCATGCGCTCGGGGCGCAACAAGTACACGCAGACGCAGGGCGCGGCCGAGCTGCGGGAGGCCGTGGTGAACGCCTGCCGCGAGGAGTTCGGCTGGCACGATCCGCACCACGGGGCGACGTTCGGTGACCGCGGATACCTGATTACCTCGGGCACAAGTGGCGGGTTGGTCCTCGCGATCCTGGCGCTGGTCAACCCGGGCGACGAGGTGGTCTTCGTCGATCCGTACTTCGTGATGTACTCGCACCTGGTGTACCTGGCGGGCGGCGTGCCGGTGCCGGTGGATACCTACCCGAGCTTCCGGCCGGATGCCGAACGGATCGCGGCCGCGATCACCGATAAGACGCGACTGCTTATCATCAACTCGCCGACCAATCCCACCGGCACGGTGTACACGGAGCAGGAGCTGCGCGACATCGCCGAGATCGCCGGTCGTCGTGATCTGCTGGTGGTTTCCGACGAGATCTACGATCGGTTCTGCTACGACGCGCCGTTCACGTCGATGGTGTCGGTGTACGACAACACCTTGTTGCTTCGGGGCTTCTCCAAGACGTACGCGATGACGGGATGGCGCGTGGGCTGGTGCACGGGCCCGAAGGCGGTCGTGGAGAAGATGACCATGCTTCAGCAGTACAGCTTTGTTTGCGCCCCGGCGCCGGCGCAGGCGGGGGCGGTCGCCGCGCTCGAAGCCGACATGTCCGACCGGATCGCGGAGTTCAAGCGAAGGCGCGACCTCGTCTGCGAGATGCTGGGCGACGCCTTCGGGCTGGTGAAGCCGCAGGGGGCGTTCTACGCGTTCGTGCCGGCCCCGGGCGGCGACGCCAGCGAGTTCGTCACAAAGGCCATCGAGAACAACGTGCTCATCATCCCGGGCAACGTCTTCTCGACGAGGAACAGCCACTTCCGCCTGGCGTACACCGTGGACGCAGAGCGCCTCACGGAGGGCCTGCACATCCTGGCGAAGCTCGCGAAGGAGGCGTGATGGGCCCGGGCCCGTCCCCAGGCAACGCCGAACGCCAAGCCGTCTCGGTCCTCGGCTTGCGGTTTGCCGCAGCCTGCGTCGCGGATGCCCCGTCGTGAGGGGGGTCAAAAACGCTTGCATCGGGGCGTCACAGTCTCTAGAACGCCTTGACTTGCCCCCGAGGACGCTCGTGAAGTTTCACTTGGTGGATAGAATCGAGTCGATCGAGCCGGGGAAGCGGATCGTCACGACCAAAGCCCTGTCGCTGGCCGAGGAGTATCTGGCGGACCACTTCCCGGCATTTCCGGTTCTGCCCGGCGTTCTGATGCTGGAGGCGATGGTTCAGTCGGCCGCCTGGCTGGTGCGGATCGAGCAGGACTTCGGCCGAAGCATCGTGGTGCTCCGGACGGCGCGCAACGTCAAGTACACCAGCTTCGTTCAGCCCGGAGGCAGCCTTCGATGCGAAGTGGACGCGGTGTCCATCGGCGACGATTCGGCCGCGTTCAAGGGCCGGGGGGTCGTGGGCGACGTGCAGGCGGTGTCGGCGCGAATGGAACTCAGGTGCTTCAACCTGCGTGATCGACAGGCATCGCTGGCGGAGGCGGACGAGTCGATCGTGGCGGAGCTCCGACGGAGGTTCTCTCTGATTGGCGGCCCGGCGGCGCTGGAGCGGGCTGCGGCGGAGGCGACCGGTTAGCGCGTTGACTTTGGCGGGCGAAGCCCCTATACAAAAGCGTTCCCGCCCGCCCGAGCGGCGGGAGGCGTGCAGACGGCAGCAGAGGAGAGACAGGCCAATGCCGATGACGGAACAGGAAGTCTTCGAGAAGGTGCGTGAGACGCTTGTGGACGCGCTGGGCGTCGACGACGAGGAAGTGACGCCGGAGGCGACGTTGACCGGCGACCTGGGCGCTGAGAGCATCGATTTTCTCGATATCGTGTTCCGCCTGGAAAAGGCGTTCGACATCAAGATCCCGCGCGGCGAGCTGTTCCCCGACAATGTCCTCAACAATCCCGAGTTCGTCCAGGATGGCAAGCTGACCGAAACGGGCCTGTCGCAGCTCAAAGAGCGAATGCCACACGCCGACTTCAGCGAGTTCGAGAAGGACCCCGACGTCAACAAGATGGCGGAACTGTTCAAGGTTCAGACCATCGTCAATTACGTGAAGGGCAAGCTGGGCTGACCGCACTTGTCGAGTGAGGGTCGGCGATTGCCGGTTGGGGCAGGGGGCGAACCGCCAGTCGGCAGTCGGAAACTCCGATGCGTTGGATCTGGATCGACAAGTTCGTCGAGTTCGAGCCCGGCAAACGGGCGGTGGCCATCAAGAACGTCTCGCTGGCCGAAGAGCACATCCATGACCACTGGGAGGCGTATCCCATCCACCCGGCCTGCCTGCTCATCGAGGGCATGGCGCAGACGGCGGGCATTCTGGTCGGTCAGGCGCGGGACTTCCGCGAGAAGGTCATCCTCGCCAAGGTCACGCGGGCCGAGTTTGAGGATGTGGTTACGCCCGGCGATCAGGTGACGTTCGAGGCCGCTATCGAGTCGATCGCCGCGGAGGCGGCCGCCACGAGGGGCACGGTTCTGTGTAACGGCCAGCCCCTCGGACGCGTGGACCTGATGTTCTCGCATATTGACCAGAACCTCGCGGGCGTCGAGTTCCCGGAGGAGAACTTCGTCTTCACGGGTCAGTTCGAGCGACTCGTCGGGCCGCTGCTGGAGCCGCGGAATGGCTGACCGTCGCGTCGTCGTTACCGGGTTGGGGGTCGTCACGGCGGTCGGGGTCGGCGCCGAGGAGTACTGGACCGCCTTGTGCGAGGGTCGCTCCGGCGTGAAGCCCATTTCGCGTTTCGACGCCTCGGGGTTCTCCTCGCGCGTCGGGGGCGAGCTGGCGGATTTCTCCGCCCGGAAGTACGTTCCCAGGAGCTACCGCAAGAGCGTCAAGGTGATGGCCCGTGATATCGAGATCGCGGTGGCCGCCGCCGACCTTTCCTTCCGGCACGCGGGCATCACGACTCGCGCCGCCGACGCCGAGATGGATATCGATCCCAAGCGGCTGGGCTGCAACGTGGGTGCGGGGCTGATGTGCACGGACCTGGACGAGCTTGGCGGAGCGGTGAACACGGCCGTGGTGGACGGGCGGTTCGACCTGAAGGCGTGGGGGCGGCAGGGAATGGAGAATCTCACGCCGCTTTGGCTGCTGAAGTACCTGCCGAATATGCTGGCATGCCACGTGACGATCATCCACGGGTGCGAGGGGCCGAGCAACAACATCACGTGCGGCGACGTGTCGGGGCACCTGGGCGTGGCCGAGTCGGCGGACTGGGTGCGGCGCGGCGAGGCGGACGTGGCCATCGCCGGCGGGGCCGAGAGCAAGCTGAACCCGATGGGGCTGCTGCGGCAGTCTCTGCTGGGGCGGCTCTGCACGGAGCGGAACGACGCGCCGGCGGAGGCCTGCCGCCCGTTCGACGCCGAGCACTGCGGCGCCGTCGTCGGCGAAGGCAGCGGCATGATCGTTCTGGAGGACCTCGACCGGGCCCTGGCACGCGGAGCAACCATCTACGCCGAAGTCGTCGGCGCCGGTGCTGCCTGCGACCCGAAAGGCTTTGAAGTGACTCGGCCCAGCGTTGGGTCGCTCGATCTGGCGGTGAAGAAGGCCCTGACGGCCGCGGGAGTCGGCCCGGAGGATCTCGGGCTGCTCGTTGCCCACGGGACCGCGGTTCCCGAAGAGGACCGGTTGGAGGCCGCCGCATGGGGGGAGGCGCTCGGGGACCGCGCTGCGCAAGTTCCGGCGGCCGCCGTCACCGGCGCGACGGGGCTGCTGTTCGCCGGGGCCGGCGGCGTGGAACTCGCCACGGCCGCCCTGGCGCTGAAGAACCAGACGGTGCCGCCCACGGTCAACTTCGGTGGGGCCGACGAGGGTTGCTCCCTTGCCCTGGGCCGGGAGGCCCGAAGCGCCGAGATCGAGTATGTTGTTAGCGGCGCGTTCGCCACGGGCGGACAGAGCGCTGCCTGCGTGCTGAAGCGATACGAACCCTAGGCCGGGTGCGTGTGCAGGCGCCGGCCATGCGAATATGAAACGACGACGCGTAGTCATCACGGGCATGGGGACGGTCAATCCCCTGGGCCACGACGTGGAAACGACGTGGTCGGCGCTGCTGGCGGGGCGCAGCGGGATCGGGCCGAACGGCCTGTTCGACGCGAGCACGTTTCCGAGCAGTTTCTGTGCGCAGGTGAAAGACTACGATCTCGCGTCGCAGATTGAGGACGCGGAGGAGCACCGCCACGCCGGTCGGCAGTGCCGCTTCGCGCTTGGCGCCGCGAGGCAGGCGTGGGCGCAGGCCTTCCCGAACGGCGCCGGCGAGCCGGACCGCACGCGGGTGGGCCTGTACCTGGGCAGCGGCGAGGGGTCGCTCGACTTCGACAACTTCACGTCGCTGATGGTCGATGCGTGGCAGGACGGACGTGTGGATATCGCCCGCTGGGCCGAACTCGCCTTCCAGCGGATGGACCTGCACCGCGAAGCGGAGCAGGAATCGAACATGGTGGTCTCGCACCTGGCGGGCGAACTTGGCGTGCGGGGTCCGGCGTACAATATCCTCACCGCTTGCGCCGCGAGCACACAGGCCATGGGCGAGGCCGCCTGGATGATCCGCCGCGGCGACTGCGACGCCGTGGTCACCGGCGGCGCCCACAGCATGATCCACCCGTACGGCGTGACGGGCTTCATCCGCCTGTCGGCGCTGTCTCGCCGCAACGACGAAATCGAGACGTCCTCCCGCCCGTTTGACCTGACGCGGGACGGCTTCGTGCTCGGCGAGGGCTCGAGCATTCTGGTTTTCGAGGACTACGAGTATGCCCAGCGCCGCGGCGCGAAGATCCTCGCCGAGGTGATCGGGTACGGGGCGAGCGCCGATGCCTTTCGCATCACCGACCAGGACCCCGAGGGCGACGGCGCGGCGACGGCGATGCGGGCTGCCCTGAAAGACGCGGGGCTTGGGCCCGAAGACATCGATTACGTCTCCGCCCACGGCACCGGAACCAAGCAGAACGATCAGGTCGAGACAAGGGCCGTGAAGGCCGTGTTCGGCGCCCGGGCCTACGAAGTGCCCGTCTCATCGGTCAAGAGCATGCTGGGCCACCTCATCGCGGCCGCCGGCGCGACGGAGCTGATCACGTGCATCCTCGCGATGCGAGACCAGGTGCTGCCGCCCACCACCAACTACCGGGTGCCCGATCCCGACTGTGATCTCGATTACGTGCCGAACGAGCCCCGCGAAGCGGACGTGAACATCTGCATGTCGAACAGCTTCGGCTTCGGCGGGCAGAACAACACGATGATTATCCGCCGGCCGGGATAGGGTGGTCGGCGCGCCGCGCCGGGGGTTCCGGCGGGTTCAGGAACTCCAGAATCTCCCCCGGGGTGAGGAAGCCCTCAGCCTTCCTGGGCTCACCGGGTTGCGGGATCAGCACCAGCGTTGGGAGCGCCCTGAGTTCGTGTGCCCTTGCCGATGGATGCTCGAGCGGCTGTTTGCCCGGCAGCGCCGCTCGAACGCGAATACAGCCTGTCTGCTCCACCGCTCCCTGAACCGGCGAGGACGTGAGGCCCGCATAGAACAGCCGCCGGGCCTTCGGCGAAGACGGTTCGCCCGTGAACAGGACCAGCACGCACACGCCTTCCCGGCGCCCTCGCGTCAGGGCGGCCTCGAGGTCTGTTTCCCATCCCTCGTAGCTCGGCTCGAGGAAGTCTCGACGGAACGGGATCTCTCCGATCCGCTTGTCGCTGCGCTTGTGTTCCACGCCCTCCGAGGACAACACCATCATGGTCGGCAGCTTCTTGAGACCGTATCGGCTCGCCAGATCGGACTTCACCGACGTTTCGACCAGCACCCGGACGAAGCGGGCGTCGTTGATGGCGTTGCGGTTGTCCTTTCGGGCCAGCGTCGAATTGGCCATCCACTTGACGTCCTCGGCGTTCGTGGACCGAACGAAATACGCGAGCAACGGGCGGTGTTCCTCGCGGGCGCGCTTCAGGGCCGCGTCCAGGTCGCGTCCCCAGTCGGGAAAATCCGCCCCGGTCCGCTGGACGAACACATAGGCCGCCGCCGCCGCGGCCAGGATGACGGTCAGGATGACCGGGCGGGCCCATCGGTTTCGGTTGCCCGCGGGGGCTGTCGTCGGCGTTACGCTTCCGGAAGGAGCGGCGTCTCCGGGCGCGTTGACGCTTGAGTCTTCGGACTGGTCGTTCATGGAATCCCCAAAGAGCCGGTCGAGGAAGCTACCTGGAATTCTATCGGCACAACCGCGCCGTTTCCACGCCTCGATTGTCGGAGGCTCTCCCCGCCGCGGACGGTCCCCGGCGTCTGCGCAGACGGCTCAACGCGCCGACGTCGAACACTTGGCGACAACGAGGACGGCCGGAGATAGGACAACGGCCCGCGTGGCAAGCGGGTCGCTTCGGAGGTAAGACAACTGCAGGCCCATAGCGCCCCTCCCACGAGCAGACGGCCAGGTCACCTGTGGCATCGGGGCTCAATCCATCGCGGCCGCCGGAGTTCGTCCACGGGTGCCAAGCCGGGCACGCGGGCTTGACCGACCGCCCGAGCCCACGTTACAAGATCGGTAGGAGCCCGCGATGAGCGTATTGGAATCCCTCGGGCGGCGGACGGTCCATCATCTGGACGCGTTCGGCGATTACTGCCGTTTCTGCGGACGGACGGCCGCGTGGAGCCTGGAGATGCTTCCCCGGCCGCGGAACTTCCGCCTCTTGCTGCCCCAGTTCTTCGACATCGGCACGCGCAGCATCCCCGTACTCATGGTCACCGGGTTGTTCGTGGGGATGGTGCTCGCCGTCCAGACCGTCACCCAGTTCAAGGCGCTGAACATGGTCGCCCGCATGGGCAGCATCGTGAACATCTCGGTGCTGCGAGAGCTGGGCCCCGTTCTGGCGGCCGTGGTGCTCGCGGGGCGCGTCGGTGGCGGGCTGACGGCCGAGCTGGGCACCATGCGCGTCACCGAGCAGATCGACGCCCTGCGGGCGATGGGCGCCGACCCCATCCGCACGCTCGTCGTGCCGCGCGTGCTGGCATGCGTGCTGCTGATCCCCGTGCTCGTGCTCTACACGAGCTTCATGGGCATCCTCGGCGGGTACGTGATCAGCGTCTACATCTACCACATCAACCCGCCGGAGTTCTGGCAGCACGCCACGGAGCGCGTCCACGGGTTCGACGTGTTCTACGGGCCGATCAAGAGCCTGTTCTTCGGGGCGGCGATCGGGTTGATCTGCTGCTACAAGGGGTTTCGGTGCGAGCCGGGGGCGGCCGGCGTGGGGCGCGCCTGCACGCAGGCGTTCGTCACGAGTTGCCTGGTGATCCTCATGCTCGACCTGTTCCTGGGGATGTTCCTCAATACGGTGTTCGAGCTGGTGTTCGGCCTGGAGAAGGTCATGCTCTGACGAGCTTCGGCCGACGCGATATGCAAAACCCCATCGAGAACTGGCGCAAGCGGCATCGCAATGGCACCAACTTCTGGCTGCACATGCTGGGGATTCCCGCGTGCTTCGTCGCGGCGCCGGTGGTGCTCATCCTCGGGCGGTACTGGTTGGCGGCGGCCTTGTTCGTTGCCGGCTATGTGCTTCAGTTCCTCGGACACCTCGTCGAGGGCAATCGCAGCGGCGAGGAGATGCTCATTCGGCGTCTTCTCGGCCGGGGCAAGTAGACCGCGCGGGCAGCCCCCGCGCGCGGCACGCCCGACCCGTCTTGTTCAGCGGGCCGGGCGTGGGTGTGTTCCCCGAGCATCCGCCCAGAGGCGGCCCGGGCAAATCACGTGGGCCGTCGTGTCGCGTCAGTCGTCAAGGTTCACGTGGATGCGGATGTTGAGGCTGCCGCTGTTGTAGTGGAATCCGGCCGACGAGTACGAGTCGTGCGTTGGGTACGTGTAGGTCGGGTACGAGTACGTCGAGTAGGTACAGCCGTAAGACGGATACGCTGGGTAGGTCGTGTACGTCGGGTAGCTCGTCGAGTACGTGTAGCCGTACGTGTAAGGCGACACGTAGGTGTACGAATATCTCGGGGGCATTCGATGGATGACGGCCGAGGGGCGATACAGCGGGCGGCGGAATCGCCAGAATCGCCTCGCGGGATGCCACCCGACGAAGGTCCTCGCGTGGTACCCGTCTCGGTCGTGGTCGCGCCGGCCCCAATCCGCCACGGAAGGCGCCGCCAGCGCCAGAACGACGAGTCCCGCAACCAGCCCCCGGACGACGCCTAGTCTTCGCGTTCTCGTGTTCATGGTTTGCTCCTCATGCCGGGCGAGGCGATGCCGCCTTCTGTGCCATTGTATCCGGCGTTTCCTCTGCCGGGCTGAACGAATCCGCAGGCGGCTCTATTGCCCGCTCCGAGGGGATTGCGGGCGGCGCCGGGCCCGCCGGAATTTGTGTTGAAGGCAAGAAGTGCTTGTCATACTATGAGTTGCGGACGCGTTGGTTTGCGGGCATATCCTTGCCTTTGAGCGTCAGCTCGGAAAGAACCGGTAACAGATGGCTTACGCGAAGGGGCTGTCATGCACACGGTGACGAAGAAGGAACTGGTGGATCGGATTGCCGATCAGGTCGACACGAAGCGCGTGCTGGTCAAGCGAATCGTCCAGAGCTTCCTGGATGAGATCGTCGAGGAGTTGGGTCAGGGAAACCGGCTTGAGTTCCGTGACTTCGGCGTCTTCGAGACCAAGCAGCGGGCGTCCCGTATCGCCCAGAACCCCAAAACCCTTCAGCGCGTCCACGTGCCGCCCAAGCGAACCGTCAAGTTCAAGATGGGCCGGTTGATGAAGATCAAGCTCCAGCAGGGGATGTCCTCCGGCGGCGAGAGCTAAGCCGGATTCGTCGCGGCCTCCGCGCGGCGTGCGCAGCCCCCGACCCGGCAGAAACACAGCGACCGCCTCGCGGGGATCGGCCTCCGGCGCGAGACCGGCCGGCCGCAGAAAGGAAAGGGGCCAGATGAAGCTCTTCCTCCTGACTTCCTCAATGGGCAAGCGCCTCATCGGAAAGGGCGTCGCCGCCTTGCCGGAAGTCCGCGATGTGCTGAAGGAGGGCACGCTCGTCGTCGTGGCCGGAACGACCAACGCTTACGTCGCCGAGGAGATTCTCTCGGCCGCGGGGCAGAACGAGGGGTTCGCGCGGCAGGGCTTCCGGCGAGGGGTCACGGTGCCTCCGGGCACGCGAAAGGGCGACATGGGGCGGTTGCCGGATGAGGACAGGTTCCCTGGGGATGTCGTCCTCGTGGACGGCGCCTGGCAGCGAGGGAAGCGGATCTTCGACATCGTCGATGGCATGTCCGACGGCGACGTCATCGTAAAGGGCGCGAATGCGGTTTGCCTTCGCACCCGGAAGGCGGCCGTGCTGGTGGGGCATCCGATGGCCGGCACCGCGGGGGCCGCCATCCCCGCCGTCGCCGGGCGCCGGGTGCGTATGATCGTCCCCGTCGGTCTCGAGAAGCGCGTTGAGCGTGACGTCGCGGACTTGGCGCAGGCGGTAAACGCCCCCGGCGGCGAAGGCCCGCGAATGCTGCCCCTGCCGGGCCAGGTATTCACGGAACTCGAGGCCCTCGAACTTCTCACGGGGGCGACGGCGACGCTCGTGGCGTCCGGCGGCGTCGCCGGGGCCGAGGGCGCCGTTTGGCTGGGCGTCTGCGGCACGGCCGAGCAAGTGTCGACGGCTGCCGCGCTGGTCGACGAACTGAAGTCCGAGCCGGCGTGCGAACCGTGAGACGCGCCCCGGCTGGAAGCTGGCCCCCCGCTGTGCTACTCTCATGCCTATGAAGAAAATCACCGAGATCTTCGTCGAGCGGGCGTGGACGTTTTCGTTCGAGTTCTTCGCCCCCAAGACCGACAAAGGGCGGGCGAACCTGATGGACACGGCCGACGCGCTCGAGCGGCTCGGGGCGGACTTCTTCTCCGTGACGTACGGGGCCGGCGGGACCGAGGCGCACACTACGCTCGACACGGTGCTGAAGCTGCTGTACGCGCACGAGCCGGCCGTGGTTCATCACCTCACGTGTGTGAAGCACACATATCGCGAGATTCGCCAGCAGGTCGCGGGCATGTCGCGGGTGGGCGTGCGGAACATCATGGCGTTGCGCGGCGACCCGCCGGCGGGGGAGCCGGACTTCGAATTCGGCGACGACCAGCCGAAGTACGCCTATCAACTCATCGAACTGATTCGTGAACAGAGCGACGACTGGTTTGCGCTTGGCGTGGCGGCGTTCCCGGAAAGCCATCCGATGGCGCCGAGCCCGGAGGAGGACAGCCGCTACCTGAAGATTAAGCAGGACCGGGGCGCCGACTTCGCCGTGACGCAGCTGTTCTTCGAGAACGAGCACTACTTCGACTTCGTCAGGCGCGTGCGGGAGGCGGGGGTGCGTCTGCGGCTGATCCCGGGCGTTCTTCCGGTGACGAACTACGACCGGATGCTCCAGTTCTGCGGCAAGTGCGGTGTGGGCGTGCCGCCCCGCATTCGCGAGATGTTCGAGCCGGTCCGCGACGATCCGAAGGCGACGGTCGAGCGGGGCATTGAGCTGGCCGTGCGCCAGTGCCGCGAACTGCTTGACCGCGGGGCGCCCGGCATTCACTTCTACTGCCTCAACCGCGCCGAGCCCGTTTCCACCATCTACCGGCGCCTGGGCTTGTAGCCCCCGTTCGGCGCCGCGCTCGACCTCACAACCGACGCAGCGCCGCCACCATCGCGGGCAGGACCTCGAACAAGTCCCCCACGACGGCGTAGTCCGCCAGTTGCATGATGGGAGCGTTGCGGTCCCTGTTGACCGCGATGATCAGATCCGACGACTGCATGCCGACCAGGTGCTGAATCTGCCCCGACACGCCGCACGCCATGTACACCTGCGGCTGAACGGTCTGGCCGGTCTGGCCGATCTGGAAGGCGTAGTCCACCCAGCCCGCATCGACGGCCGCCCGGGTGGCCGCCACCGCCCCGCCCACCAGCGACGCGAACCGGTGCAGCAGGTCGAAGCCCCGCGGCCCGCGCACCCCGCGTCCACCCGCGATGATGAAGTCCGCGTTCGTCAGGGCCACCGTGTTGCGGCGGGCAGTTACTTCCTCCAGCACGCGCATCGGCGAGGCCGCGTTCGGCGGCGCGAGCGGCTCGACGATCAGCCGCCCGGTGCGCCCGGGCTCCGGCTGCGGCTCGCCCATCACGCGCGGGCGGACGGTCGCCATCTGCGGTCGGTGGCGGACGCTTTGGATCGTCGCCAGAATGTTCCCGCCGAAGGCCGGGCGCGTCTGGAGCAGCACGCCGGTGTCGGGGTCGATCTGGAGCCCCGTGCAGTCGGCCGTCAGGCCGGAGCAGGTCTTCACGGCGACGCGGGGGATGAGCGCCCGGCCGCGAGCGGTGGCGCCGCTCAGGACGATCTCCGGGCGGTACTTCTCGATGAGGGCGGCGAGGGCCTCGGCGTGAAGGTCATCGACGAACTTCGCCAAGTCGGGTCGCTCGACCGCGAGGACGACATCGGCCCCGCGTTGGAAGCAATCCGGCGCGAGGCCGGCCACCTCGTCGCCCAGCAGGGCGCACCAGACCTCGCCGCAGCGGACGTCGGCAAGCCGCCGGGCGGCGCCCAGCAGTTCGAACGTGACGCCCTGGATCGCCCCGTCGCGATGCTCCGCGACGACCCACACGTTGCGGTACGGGTCGCGGTCGCTTTCGTTCGGCGTGTACATCGGTGGTTTCCGTTACACGATCGAGTGCATTCTCAGTTCGTGGACGAGCCGCTCGGCCGAGCTCTCCGAAGGGCCGTCGAGCACCAGCGTCTTGCGCCGGCGCGCCGGCGGCGGGCCGACCTTCACCACGCGAGTCGGCGAGCCCCCCAGCCCGAGGTTCGCGGGGTCGGCGTTTACCTGCTGAGCGGTTAGCGTGGTGACCGTCGCCCGCCGCGCGGCCCGGCAGGCCCGCAGCGTGGGGACGCGCGGTGTGTTGATGTCCTTGACGACCGTCAGCACGGCCGGCAGGCGGACCTCGACGACGTCGAAGCCCTCCTCGTTCATCCGCTCAACGACCAGGTGCGTGGCTTCCGTCTGCCGGACGTCCGAGACGTATGTTACCTGCGGCCAGCCGAGGTGGGCCGCCAGGCCCGGGCCGACCTGGGCCGTGTCACCGTCGATCGCCTGCTTGCCGCACAGCACGAGGTCCGTATCGCCGAGCGCCTCGACCGCCCGCGCGAGCGCATAGGACGTCGCCCACGTGTCGCTGCCCGCGAAGGCCCGGTCGGTCAGCAGCACCGCTTCGTCGGCGCCCATCGACAGGCATTCGCGAAGCGTCGCCTCCGCCTGCTTCGGACCCATCGAAAGCGCCATCACCCGCCCGCCAAGCTTCTCGCGCAGCAGCAGCGCTTCCTCCAGGGCGTACAGGTCGAACGGGTTCATCTCGGCCGCCACGCCCTCACGCTTCAGCCGCTTCGTCTCCGGGTCGATCGTCACCTGGCTGCTGGCCGGCACCTGTTTCACGCAGACGACGATTCTCACGCCTCGCCCTCCTCGTCTCGCGGCCAGACCTCGCCCAGTTGCGGGAACTGCGTCTTGAACCCGAGCATCGTCAGGTAGAACCCGCAGCCCGGGTAGCGGCCGGTCAGGGCGCGCAGGTTCTCCAGCCCGTCGTACACCGCGTCCTGCGGAATCTCGTACCCCACGCACTCCGACAGCAGGTACAGCCGCTTGCTCATCCAGCAGCCCAGCACGATCGGCAACCCGAACTCGTGCAGCGCCTCGACGGCCGGGTGCTCGCCCAGCACCGGCTGCGTCGTGATGAAGTCCGCCCCCGCGTCCACCTTCATCCGCATCTTCTCCAGCTCGTCGTCCTGCGGCTCGTACGGGTTGAACGCCACGCCGATGGAGAACCGGCCCGGGCACGCCCGCCGCACGTGCTTGAGCAGCTCGACGGCCGTCACGGAGTGCACGTTCTCGCCGAGGTCGCCGCCCGACAGCCGCGGCAGGCGCGGGCTGCCGTCGCCCGAAATCGTCAGCAGGTTGTCGATGCCCAGGTCGATCGCCATCGCCAGGATTTCGTCGAGGTTCTTGCGGGTGTGGAACGTGTTGATGTGGGCGGAGATGCGTCCGTTCCCGGCCGGCAGGGCGAGTTCGCGGATGAGTTCCGTGGCGTGGAACGCCAGCGTGCCCATGGGGTTGTCGGGGATGCACACGGCGTGACCGGCGTCGAGGATGCGGCGGTACCGCTCGGCGAAGCGGGCGAGATCCGCCTCCAGGTCGTCGGCGCTCTGCTTGGGCGACAGCAGCTCGACGTGGAACACGCCATTTTCAATGCCGGCGGGCATGACGGGTTACGGAGGCTATTCGCGCGCCCGTCGCCGGGCAAGCCCGAAAGCCCGCTTTCCGCAACTTTTCCCCCGGCCGCCGCAGCCGGCCTCCCGCAGCCGTCGAGGCAAGAGGAACGGGATTTCAGGGAGGAGGGGATTCCGGGGAAGTCTCCAAGAAGGTTCCTGACCCCACTTTCTCAGAGGTCCTCAATCTGGTAATGATAGATCCGCCGCGGAGGGAAGGCCTCTCCGTGGCTCGAGATGGCCGCGAGATAGCTGTTCTTGCGATGCAGGTCCATGCCGACGTAAATCATGGCTGTTCTCCTTGCTGTAGCTGGTTCTCTTCGACGAAAACCAATCTACCTGGAGGACAGCCTCTGTCATGCCATTAGGGGCGACGGGATGTTGGCGCGCCGGCCGGCCGCGTCGCGGACGGGATCGACCCACGTCGGCCGGTTGGCCGACTGCCAACAAAGGTTCCTGACCCCTCGCCTTCCCGCCTTCCACGAGGGGCCTCAGCCTGGAGAAGTTGCGGAAGAATCTGCCGGTGCGGTGGGATGAGCAGCGGAAGTGCTGGCGGTGAAGGTTTGAGGTAACCGGGTTGGCGAACCAACCGCGTTGACGTTGGCACACCAAGGACTGTAAGCGACGTTGAAAGACCGGAAGCCGAGCCAACTCCGATTCACCGATCTGTTATCTGGAGTTGTCGGCTCTTTGTTTCCGTTTGCGAACAAGGTCAGCAATTCCGAGAATTCCACCGGAAAAACCCAGCATTTTGAGGGTACCAGTTAACATCAGGACTTCACGAACACGCACACTGGCGAGACTTAATCCAAGACAGTATATCACGGCAGCAATCGCGAGAACCGTGCCCTTCGGAGCCTTGGAGGAAATGAGCCAGAGCACAACGAGGCCACCAACGACGAACAAGATAGCGAATGCCAATAGAATGACGCCGTAACTCTCCGAGGACGTCACAGGAGCGGATGGCGCGGCCGATTGAATCCAGTTCGATTCACCTTTGAGACCGGCAAGAATTTCTGCGAGCAACGATTTCAATTCTGATTCGCGGTCAGCCGGGCCGAAAAGCTTGACTTGAATGGCAGCACGCTTCAGAGGAATCTGCACATTGTATGTGATAGTCTGGATTTCACCGAGTTGTTCTGGGACCTCGAAGGCGTCCACCTCGAACTCTTGCCATTGAGTCGTGAACAAGCGACCCTGAGAATCGGACGGCATATCTTCTCCTTTGGGACGCTGGCGGCCAATTGTGCCGCGCATCTTTTCGATGAAGAAGATGATATCGAGATCCTCATCAGTCGGATCGCCAAGAACAAAACCATGCACAATGTCAGGTGTCGCGCCAACGAGATCGGGATTCGCTACGAATCCGTCTGGCAGCGTCAAAGTGAAGCCGCGGGCGTCGTCGACAATCCTCTCACCGGCACTGGCGTGCGATGTCAGCATCAGGGCGATTGCGACAGCGGCGATGATGGTATGGGAAGCGGCCTGCGTGTTCATCAGAATTGCCCTAAGCCAAAGATATCTGGGGACGTCTTATTATTTTCTGTTGCGGGACTTGCTCAGGCCGAGCGCCGGCCGGTTCGGCCGGAGGATTCGCACGCCCCGAGTTGACGACCCGCATTGCCCGCATGGCCGGGATTGTCGCGCGCGGGCGGGGGAACGGCAACAGCTTCCAACGCGGAGCGATTGTTGCGGGCGATTGTTCGGGAGGGGCGTCCCTCAGCGGAACGCGGAGCCCGCAGAGGTTCGGGTAGCGTGCTTCGCGGGGGCGAAGCCAACGCTGAGACGCCACAACCACAATGCGCCCCGCGGGCGGCGGAACGTGGTTGCTCCGCTGCGCTTCGTAAACCACGGCGCCCCGGATGGCGTCCATCCCGCGATCCCGCCAAGGAAATCTGTCGGCCGGGGGATTTTGTTCTTGCATTCTACGGCCGATGTTATATAGACAAGAGACTTCCCGTCCCGGTTGAGCGGGCGGGGCGCTGTTTGGCAAGAGAATAGGAACGGCCGAACGACGGGAGAGCGGACACTGCGAACTTCAGATTCGGGGCTGCAAATTGCGGGATTCTCCTTCCCACCCCTAACGTTGGGCGCCTTCGGACGGCGTGTAACGACGTAAAATCATTTTGAAAAAGGAGTTAGAGCGAAAAACCGCTTGGCAAGGAAAGGCAACGGATGGCAACCGAGGGATTTCGAGGGCGATGGAAAGAAACGGACCGCACCGGAAAGCAACGGATGGCATTGAAAGGCGGAAGATAGCGGCGTTGCGCCTGTGGATTGTGGACTGTGGGTTGGACATCGCGTCGCGACTGCGTCGCGAGGATCCTGGCGGTTGGCGCGGCGGCGTTGACGCGGCCGGGCCGCGGTTGTAGGCTGGCGAAACGCGCCCGGACGGCGCGGAAGGACAGGCGAAATGCGACTGGCGAAATTCATCGGGCTCTGTGCGGCCGTGTGCCTCTCGGGTTGCGACATGGACTGGCCGGGGCGGACCGCCGCCCCCCCGCCGACGCCGCCCGTCGCGGGCGCTGCGTCGGAAGCGCCGCTCGCCGACGCCGGCGTGATGGCCTACGTCAACGGCAAGCCCGTGCCGATGGAGACGCTCCACGAAGTCCTGCTGAAGGGGCCGGGCCCGAAATTCGCCCGCGAACTGGTCCGGCACGAGATGGTCCGCCAGGCGGCCGAGGAGCGGGGCATCGAGGTCACCGAGGCCGACCTGAAGGCAGAACATGAGTGGTTCCTCGAGGTCGCGTTTCCCGCGATCCCGGAGCCGGAGCAGCGCGAGCGGGCGTTGGGGCAGTTGCTCGCCGGCCGGGACGTGTCGCGCGAGCAGTGGGACATGTCGATCCGGACGGCGGCGTTGCTGCGGAAGCTCGCCGAGCCGCTCGTGCAGGTGACGGATGAGGAAGCCCGCGAGGAGTTCGGCCGTCGGTACGGACGCCAGGTGGTGGTGCGGCATATTCAACTGGCGAATCTGCGCGAGGCGCAGCGCGTGAAGGACATGACGGAGCAGGTGGAGTTCGAGCAGTTGGCGCGGACGTACTCGTTGAACCCGTCGGCGAAGCAGGGAGGGCTGCTCGACCCGATCGGCGTCAGCACGAAGCTGCCGGCGGCATTGGAGGGGCTGCGGAAGGTGGCCCTGTCGCTGAGAACCGTCGCTGAGATCTCCGATCCGGTCCAGATCGGGACGACCTTCCATATCCTGAAGCTCGAGAAGATCGTCGAGCCGAAGGAAGTGGACTTCGAGGATGTGGCCGATGAGCTGCGAGAGGATCTTCGCCAGCGCGAGATCCGCGTCGGACAGAAGGAGGTACTCGAGCGGCTGATTCGGGATGCGAAGGTGGAATACGTGCATCCGGCGCTGCGCTCGGCCGCCGCACCGGCATCCGGCGTGGGAGCTCTGCCATGAGCGACGACTGGACCATCGACGTTTCGCAGCGGATCCGCCGTCTGCCGCCGTACCTGTTTGCGCGGATCAACAACCTGCTTCGGCGCAAGCGGCAGCAGGGCGTGGACGTGATCGACCTGGGCATGGGCAACCCGCACGATGCCCCGTCCGACAAGATCATTGACAAGCTCTGCGAGACCGCCCGCAAGAAGCGGATCCACGGCTACAGCCAATCGATCGGCATCCCGAACCTGCGGCGGGAGGTCGCCCGCATGTACCAGCGCGTGTACGGCGTCGAGCTCGACCCGGAGAAGGAAGTCATCGCGCTGCTCGGCTCGAAGGAAGGCTTCTCGCACATGTGCCTGTCGCTGATGAGTCCGGGCGACACGGCCGTTGTGGGCGACCCGTACTTTCCGATCCACGTGTACGCGGTGGCGCTCGCCGGCGGGAACGTCATCAACGTGCCGCTCGGTAACGACGAGCGGTTCCTGCAGCAGGTGTCGCACGTCGTGGAGCACTTGTACCCGCGGCCGAAGCTGCTGATTCTGAATTACCCGCACAATCCGACCGCCATGACCGTGGACGACGTGGGGTTCTTCGAATCGGTGGTGGACCTGGCGCGGCGGACGGGGCTGCTGGTCATCCACGACTTCGCCTACGGGCGGACGTGCTTCAACGGGTACCAGGCGCCCTCGTTCCTCCAGGCGCCGGGAGCCAAGGACGTCGGCGTCGAGTTCCTGACCATGTCGAAGCCGTACAACATGGCCGGGTGGCGCATCGGCTTCTGCGTAGGCAACGCCGAGATGATCCGGGCGCTCGCGACGATCAAGGGATACTACGATTACGGGATCTTCACGCCGATCCAGGTCGCCAGCATCATCGCCCTGCAGACGGCCGAGGACGAGGTGGAGCGGCAGGCGGAAGTCTATGCCGGCCGACGCGATGTGGTCGTCAGCGGCCTGCGGAAGGTTGGCTGGGAGGTAGAGAGCCCCCGGGCGAGCATGTTCGTGTGGGCGAAGGTCTCGCCGGAACACTTGGAAGGCCAGGGGACCATCGATTTCTCGCTGCGATTGGTGGACGAGGCCGAGGTGGCGCTGGCGCCCGGGCGGGCGTTCGGCGAGAACGGCGAGGGGTATGTCCGCATCGCCCTGGTGGAGAACGAGCACCGGCTCCGCCAGGCGTGCCGGCAGATCGACCGGGCGCTCAACAAGGGCATCAAAGCGCCCTCGGCGACCAAGCTCAAGCGCAAGGCGGCGAAGTAGCCGGTCGGAAATCGGCAATCGCCAATCGACAATGCCCCGGGGTAAACTTTCGGCATGCTCTTTTCGCGGTACGGCACGTTCACCGGCGGGATTGATCTTCCCGACGAGAAGGACCGCACGCTGTCGCTGCCCATCCGCCGGGCGCCGGCCCTGTCGCGCCTGCGCGTGCCGCTGGCGCCGTGCGGCGGGACGCCGGCGCGCCCCGTCATCTCACCCGGGACGCGCGTCTCCGCCGGCGAGCGCATTGCCGCGGCGGAGGACGCATCGGCCGTGGACGTGTTCGCCCCGCTGGCGGGCCGCGTGGTCGGGCTGACGACGGCAGCCGTGGCGGGGCGGTACGGGCCGGCCGTCTCGGCCGCGATCGAGCTGGCCGATCTGGCCGAGCCGGAGTTGTTGCGGCCGGCAGAGGAAACCTACGAGTGGCGCCGGGCGGATGAAGACTCGTTGCGGGCCCGCGTGGGGGAGGGGCATCTGACGACGTACCGGCGGGGCGTCGAGCCGATGTCCTCCCTGCTGGCGCGGGCGCGGCGCAAGGCCTGTCGCACGCTGATCGCCAACGTGATGGAGGGCGAGCCGTTCCTGACGGCCGATCACCGGCTGCTGGTCGAGCACGGCGAGGAGGTCGTCCGGGGGCTGGCGATTCTCGCCCGCGCGATGGGGGCCCGGCGGGTGCTGCTGGTCGCCGACCGGCGGCGGACCGAGTCATACCGGCACACGGTGGGCCCGGCCCGGATGTACGGCATCTCGCAGGTGGCCCTGACGCACAAGTACCCGACCGGCGCCGACGTTATGCTCGTCAAGGTTCTGCTCCGACGCGAGGTGCCCCCCGGCGGCAGCGTCCTCGACGTGGGGGCTGTGTGCGTCTCGGCGGCCGATTGTTTTGCCCTCTATCGCTGGGTAGCGTGTGGCCTCCGCCCCGGCTGGCGCGTCGTCACCGTTTCGGGCGAACGAGCCGACGACCCGGGCAATTTCTGTTTGCCGTTCGGCGTCACCTGCACGGACTTGGTTCCATCGGCCGAGCCGCCGGTGATTCATGGCGGGCCGATGACGGGGCTGAAGTGCTCGGCCGATCTGGTGACCGGTCCGGCCACGCGCGGGATACTCGCGGTCGAGGCCGCCCCCGCGCCGGTGCCCGGACCGTGCATCCGCTGCGCCTGGTGCCGCGACCACTGCCCGACGCGTCTCAACGTATCGGCGATGAACGACGCGTTCGAACTAAGCGACTTCCGCGAGGCCGCCCGGTTGGGGGCGATGGCATGCATCGAGTGCGGCGTCTGCTCCTTCATCTGCCCGGCCCGGCTGCCGCTGACACAGCGGATGAAGCAGCTCAAACGGGCGATCGGGACGGGACTGGCCAGCCCGGCCGATCGAGAACGCGGGAAGGGAGGGGCGGCATGAGCGAATCCGCCGCCGCCCCTCTACGGGAGCCCCCTCCGGCGACGCGCCGCTATCCGGCGTTCGAGGCGCCGTTCGTGCGGGCGCCCGAGCGCGTCCGGACAGTCTTCCTCGTCACGACGCTCGCGGCATCCGCGCCGCTCGGGGCCGGGGTGGTCTTCTTCGGTTGGCGCGCACTGGTCGTCGCGACGATCTGCGTCGTCTCGTGCACGGTCCTGGAGCGATTCTACTACCGCCTCACGCGGACGCCCGCGCTGTTGGGACGGACGCACGCGTACCTGACGGGTATCCTGCTCGCCCTGACGCTGCCCGCGTTCGTGCCGTGGTACGTCGCGGTCGTCGCGTCCGTGTTCGCCATCGTCATCGGCAAGGCCATCTTCGGTGGCGTCGGACACTTCCTCTGGCAACCCGCTCTGGTCGGACGGCTCGCCGTGGCGGTGATGTTCCCGGCCGCGCTCAACTCCGGCGCCTGGCCGCTGCTCGCCCAGAGCCGCATCGTCGTCGGCGACGTCCAGCGGGCGGCGATGGTCGAGGACTACAGCGGCTGGCGAGGCCGCCCGGCCCCCGAAGGCGCCGACGCCTTCCGCGTGACGCCGCCGGGGCAGATGCTCGAGAAACTCACGCGCCCGGCGTCTTGGACCGCGCGGGGGCCGGCGTGCAGCGGGCTGATGCTCGCCCGGCAGGATACACCCCGCGCCGGCCCGGCGGCGCTGCGGGCCCCCGCGCCCGACCGTCTGCCGCCCATCAACGACCTGCTCTACGGCGCCCGCCCCGGCGGCCTCGGGGAAACCTGCGCCATCGCGATTCTCGTGGCGGGCTTGTACCTGGTCTATCGCAACTACGTCAAATGGCAGCTCCCCGTGGCGTTCCTGGCGGCCGCTTGGGGAGTCGCTGCGACTGCGCCTGTCCTGCTCCAAGGGCCCAGCAATACCGTCGACACCGTGTGGTTCCCGTTGGTTGCCGAGGGACTGGACGTGGGCTTCACGTACGTGAATTACCAGATCCTGAGCGGCGGTGTTGTCCTGGCGGCGACGTTCTTCGCCACGGAGATGACCTCGCGGCCGGTCACGACCGGGGGGCAGGTGATCTTCGGGCTCGGTTGCGGCGCCGGAGCCATGCTGCTGCAGCTCTACACGGGGGTGCCGATTCCGGCGTACATGGCCGTGTTGGCAATGAACACGCTGACGCCGGTGATCGACGCCGCGTGGCGGCCGCGCGTGTTCGGCCGGCGGCGGTTCGCCTTCCTGTGGCGGCTGGTTGGCCGCTGATCACCCCTCTCGCGTCCGTCGTCGTCGAACGGCGTCCACGAGGATGGTAACGCCCAGGCCCGCGGCGGCGCTGAGGATGGGCGTCACGGGCACGCGGTATCTGGGCTGCCCGAACGGGCCTGTCACGAGTGTCGCGGCCACTACCATCAGCGCCGGCAGCCAGATGCTCGCGGGCATCCGAAGCCGGGTGCGGCGGACCACGGCCACGCCGACGGCGAGGTACTGGATGGCCAGCAACAGCACCATCGGCGCGGCGGCCGCCAGGGCCCACGCGTTGTTGCCGAAGTAGTGCCGCACGGCCGCCCAGAGTCCGTCCCGGCGGAGGACGTCGCTCGTGCCGCGTTGGCCCGTAGTCACGCCGGCGACTTCCATCGCGTCGGTCGCGCCGGGCAGGAACACGCCCAGGCAGCCCCGAAGGTGCAGTCGGGCGTATGCCCATGGATGCTCGGCGAGGGCCGAAACGGCCGCCCCGGCGCGGCGGTGGGCTGCCGGTCCGGGAGGCGGCAGGCAGCCGGTTTCGTCCGCCACGGGCTGCTCGCGGGTGCGCATCTCCGCGCGCAGGCGGGCGGGGTGCTTGCCCGTTTCCTCGGCCCGGAGTTCGGGCACGGCGAAGAAGTACACGGAGTCCGTCGCGAAGCTGGAAAACCCCGCGTACTCGGCGCGAACGGCGTTGCGGACGACCCACGGCGCGATCGCCATCGCCAGAATGCCCGCAAACAGCCCGACGCGCCGCCAGCGATTGGGCCGGGCGAGCAGTACCAGCGCGAACAGGGCCGCCATCACCAGTCCCACCGGGCGGACGTAGCACGCCGCTGCCAGGAACGCTGCGGAGGCCGCCACCATCCACGCCCGGCCTGACCGGAAGTGGCTGATCATCAGGCACAGCGAAATCGTCAGCAGGAGGGCGTACAGGCTGTCGGAGAGAACGCGCACTGCGGCCGCGGCCGCGACCGGACACAGCGCCTGGAACAGCGCCGCCCAAACCCCCGCGCGCTGCCCCGCCAGCATCGTCGCCAGCAGGTAGGTCAGATACACCAGCAGCACGTCGAGCAGCGCCTGCACGAGGACGACGACGCGCCATCCGTGCTCGCCGAACGTGTGGGCGATCAGCAGGAAGAACGGATAGCCGGGTGTGCGGAAGATCTCGACCTGTCCGTCCCGTGCGAAGCGCCCCTCCTCGGTGAGCGATGCTGCCAGCGTCGTGTAGTCGGCGGAGTCGGGGGTGAGCAACTGCCCCGGCCGGTTCCAGGCGATCGCCACGAGGCCCAGGCGAACAAGGGCGGCCAGTATCAGGGCCCGAGTTAGCCAGCGATCGCTCATAGGGATTCGCCCTCCGGGCCCTTGCCAAATCGGCGCAAGCCGTGTAGAATTCCAAGCGTAGGCATTTTTCGCGCCGGAGTTCTCAAGGCAGAAGCCTCTGATCTGGACCTCTGCATTCGGAGCGTTTGTAGCAGGAGGGCGACATGGATACAATGGTCCCTGTGGCCGCCACTCTGAAGGTCAGTGAAATCTTCCTCAGCATTCAGGGCGAGTCCCTTCGCGCGGGCTTCCCGTGTACGATTGTCCGGCTGGGCGGGTGCAACCTTCGGTGTTCGTGGTGCGACACGGAGTACGCCTGGGACGAGGGCGAGGACATGAGCCTCTCGACGGTCCTGGCGCGAGTGGGGGGGCTGGGGTGTCGGCGGGTGGAGGTGACCGGAGGCGAGCCGCTGATTCAGCCGAGCACGTGCGAACTGCTGCGCCGCCTGTGCGACGGCGGCTACGAGGTTCTGCTGGAGACAAACGGATCGGTGGACATCAGCGGCGTGGACGCCCGCGTGATCAAGGTCATCGACGTCAAGTGCCCCTCCAGCGGCGAGGCCGACACCACGCGGTGGGAGAACCTCGATAACCTGATCCGCGGCGATGAGATCAAGTTCGTCATCGCCGACCGGAAGGACTACGAGTACGCTCTGTCTGCTGTGCAGGCGCGAGACCTGCCGCGGCGGGCCATGGTGTCGTTCTCGCCCGTGACGGGGCGCCTGGCCTCCGACGAGCTGGCCGCGTGGATCCTCGCTGACCGGATCGATGTCCGGCTGAACCTGCAACTGCACAAGATCATCTGGCCGGAGAAGGTTCGCGGCGTGTAGGGCGGTCCGGCAGGCTGCGTGGCGTCCCCCTTGCATCTCCTGAATCCCCGCGGGTAATCTGCACGGCATGCAGGCCGAGTTGGTCAAGACGTTCCGTTTCGAGGCAGCTCATGCGCTGGCCAATCTGCCCGAGGGGCACAAGTGCCGCCGCATGCACGGCCACAGCTACCGCGTGGATATTCACGTCGTGGGCGAGGTGCAGGTGGGGCCCGCCTGGGTAATGGATTTCGCGGACCTCAAGCGCACCGTCCAGCCCATCATCGACCGGCTCGACCACCGCGACCTGGGCGAGGTCGAGGGGCTTGCCAACTCCACCTCCGAGATGCTCGCGAAGTACATTTGGGACCGCGTACGCCCCGAGTTGCCCGGCCTGTCGGCCGTCACCGTCTGGGAGTCCGACACGTCGCGATGCGTCTACCGCGGCGAGTAGTCCGGCACCGGGGACGGGGACATCGACAGGAAGGGCTGCGAAGCGGACGACCACACGTGCGCCCGGGTAACAACGGTTCCGTGGCAGCTACGGCAGGGGAATTCGGAGCTCCTTCGATACATGCAGCCGGGTCTTCGTGTTGATTCCCCTTAAGACCCCAGCATTGTGTTGCCGAAAAGGGATGGGCGCCAGCTCAAGCATGTTCTCTTGTACGTTGTGCAGCATCTTGATCAGGCAGACCACAAAGCTTCTCTGGAACACAAGCCGGTCTTCGTCATCAATCCAGAGGACCATGTTCTCCGGGTCTTGCTCCGGGGCGTAAACAACATACGGGTCGATGGTTGCCTCGTGCGCCAGGGCGTTCCTCAGCTTGTACAGCACTTTCTCCAGCGGCGTGTACTGACCTCGGTAGGGCATCGCCACGAGATCTCGCAGATGAGGCCCAAACAGATTGCCCGCCAATGCCTCGTCGCGCAAGAATGCCTCAAATGCGGCTCCGTCACGGTACCTAGGCTTTGGGTATCGCCTGCGAGATGTCGCGGCGACGGCAAGGAGGAGCAAAGTCAGTCCCGGAACGGCTTTGCCGTTGCCGAGAAGCCAGTGAGCTGCCTGCACTTGATCTTTGATGCTCACGGCTCTGCCTCTTTGTCCGCTTCGAGCTGGTTCGTCCAGCGCATCTTCACACAGACTAGCGCTGTCGGTCAATCCCGACCGTCTAGCTTCGGCTTCCGAGTAGCAGCACGCGGGCTCCCGTGCCGAGGCTACGCCTTCCCGCAGCAGTGCTTGAACTTCCGGCCGGAGCCGCAGGGGCAGGGGTCGTTGCGGCCGGGCGGCTTGGCGCGGCGGGCCCTCGCCGGCATGGGCGCGCCGGGCGCGGGTCCGGCTGCGAAACTGCCCGTCGGTGCTTTGCCGTGGTCGGGCGGGATGGGCGCTTGCGCCGCCGTGCCGCGCGGCGGGGGCATCTGGTTGCGCTTGAAGTACTCCGCCATCCGCCGCAACTCGGGCAGGGCCTCGCGGAAGAACAGTTTGTAGCCTTCGCAGAAGTGGTTCACGCGGTCGGGGTCGGTGCCGATGGGGCGGTGGTGCTTGGGGCAGCCGCCGCGGCAGAACTCGAAGTACTCGCAGTCGCGGCAGATGGCCGGTGGCTCGGTCTTCAGCCGCGCGAACTCGTCGAGTTTCGGGTCGCGGACCAGTTCCGCCAGCGGCCGCTCAAGAATGTTCCCGATCCGCCACTCGGGGAAGACGAAGTGGTCGCACGCATAAAGGTCGCCGTTCCACTCCAGCACGTGGGCGTTGGCGCACCGCTCGGCGTAGCAGCAGGTCGAGGCCTTGCCGAAGATGAGCGTGTGGAGGACGCTATCGATCAGTCGTTCGCTGATCTTGCCGACATCGCGCCGGGCCCACAGGTCGAACACCTCGAGACAGAAGCGCCCAAACTGCTCGCCGGTGCACGAGAAGTCCGTGGGCTGCCCATCCGGCGTCCGCTCGAGGATGGGGATGAACTGCAGGTACTGCACGCCGCGGTTGACGAAGTAGCGGTAGATGTCGCCGGCGTGCGGGGCGTTGGCGCTGTTGAGCGTGACGAGCGCGTTGTACTCGACGCCATGCTTGCGCAAGAGCTCCAGCCCCGCCCAGGCCCGGTGAAAAGTCGGCTTCCCGGCGAGGTCGCGCCGGTAGTGGTCGTGCCACTGGGGTGGGCCGTCCAGGCTGATGCCCACGAGGAACTTGTTCTCGGCGAGGAACTCGCACCACTCATCGGTCAGCAGCGTGCCGTTGGTCTGCAGCGCGTTGCTGATCGTCCGGCCTTCGCGGACGTGCCCCTTTTGCAGCTCGATCGCCCGGCGGAAGAAGTCCAGCCCGATGAGCGTCGGCTCGCCGCCCTGCCAGCCGAACTCGGCCCGCACGGGCATCGCCTCGAGGTACTGCCGCGTGTAGCTTTCGAGCACCTCGTCCGACATGCGGAATGCCGACCGCTCGCGCACCTCCGGATACAGCTCCTCCGGCTTCATGGTGTAGTAGCAGTAGCGGCAGTCCAGATTGCAGACGCCGCATACGGGCTTGGCCATGATGTTGAACGGACGGATGATCTCACTCATGCTGCAACCGATGTCCCTTGCATGCGTTGAGCCTAACAAGTCGCCGCAGGGCGAAGCAAAGCAATCTAGACCGATGCGGTGCCCCGGCAGCCCGGGAATGGGAAGCTGGAATGCATTGGTGCGAACCACAGAGCGGAGGTGCGAAATGAAATCCCTTACCACTACGGCATTGGCAATGGCGGTCGTCCTGTCCTCCACAGGCATCGCGTGCGCCCAGAGCCCTGGATACTACGCCGTGGTCCCGAATGCGCAAACTCCATTGAACATGGGTGCTTACATCAATGCCGTTCGCGCGTCCGAGCATCCCTCGTTGACGGTTGACGCGTACGCCCAAGCGGCCGCGATTGACCCCTACCATCCCGCGCTGCTGGAGGCGTACGTCGATCGAATGGTGTACTTCCATATGCCGGAGTTGGCGGAGTATCAGGCGCAAACGCTTGTCCAGTTGCGTCCACAGAATGCCACAGCGTGGGCGGTGCTGGCTTACGTCAGCGCGGACCGCGGCGAATTGGCGCAGGCGCTACGCTGCATCCTGGCCGCGGCGATCGCCGACGAGGAGGATCCATTCGTCGTCAGTACGGCGGGTCAGCTGTTCGCCTGGTACGACGATCCGACCGCTGACCGCAGCGAAGTGACGCGGGAGTTGTCGATTTCGCTGGACGGGCTGCGGGTCGCCCTCGGCCGTCAATCGAGCTTCAGAACGGCCTACGCGGAGGCTGCGGCTGCCTTCGCTCAAGCGCCGCTGGCGTCGGCGACGCCCACTGTGTATGCCGGTTCCGTGTCGGGCTACGAACCGATGCCGTATGTTCCGCAGATCACAGTCGCCACGTACGAGACGCAGAGCTCGTACAGCTACCCGACTTACGCCACATACTACGGTCACTGGGGGTCTGAAGGCTGGTGGCCGACGGTCCAGTCGGCGTGGTGGGGCTGGTGGAACAGCCCGGTGATCGTGGTCCACAAGACCATTGAACTGGAGATCGACCTCGATGACGACTGGTTCTTCATTTGCCACAGGGCACTGCACAGAAGGCACCTCCGTCGACACCTGAGGCGCCTCCGTGACCGTTACGATGACGATCACGATTGGCATGATCGCGATCGTGACGATCGCGATTGGGACCATGACAGGATGGCTCGTGAATACCACAGGCGCACGCGCGCACTGGTGGCGTGGCGCCGCGCGAAGCGAGAGGGCCGCGACCTGGCGCGCAATCCCTACGCCGGCCTGCCCCGGGAAGACCGCCAGCGGTCGGACGCTCCGCGACTTGTCAGGATCGACCACGGCCGTTCTAACCAGAGCCCTGCGAGGCCGTCTGGGCTGCGGGAGCGCCTCTCCAAGCAGCAGCCGCAAGTGCATGAACGCCGCGAGCCGGCGGCCGACGCCCGCGCCCCGATGGTCGAGCAATGGCAGGCGCGAAGGTCCAGCACGGCCCCCCGAACGATCCAAGGCCCCAACGTCGTCCGGTCGGACGGAAGCGCCGCGAGGATGGCCGAGCTCCAGAAGCGGCTTGCGGAGCAGCAGGCACAAGCGGCCGAGCGCCGCCAACAGGCGGCCGACGCCCGCGCCCAGATGACCGAGAGATCGCAGGAACAACGGTCGAGCGCGAACCGGCAGATGATCCGGGGGTCGAATGCGGGTCGGCCCGACTTGTCGGAGCTGCGCGCCCGCCGCGAGGCCCAGGCGCAACAAGCCGCGGAACGCCGGGCCGCCCTCCGTGAGCGGATTGCGGAGAGGCGGGAGGCGATGCAGCGCGCCCGCGACCGGGATTGATCCGGCCGACTAGCGCACGGCCGGCAGCGAGTCCGTCACGGGCTGATACCTATGACGTTCGCCCCGCGAGGATGCGGACCAGGGCCACTACGCCGCGAATCAGCAGTGTGACCGCCAGGAGCAACAGCAGCGTCGCCCAGACATACGTCAGCAACGGCCACAAGTCGCGGACGAGGGCGTCGAAATCACCCCATAGTAGCCCGAGGACGGCGATGACGCCCGTGAGGAACACCACGGCGGCGAGCGTCGGCCGCATGGGGCGGGTCACCGGCGACAGCCGCACCGACAGGCACGCCGCGAGGTACAGGAACACCGGCCCGCGCCAGTTGTCGAGGGCGTAGTGTCCGACGGCCTCGCACATGCGGCGGAGCAGTTCCACCTGCAGCCCGAGCTGGCTCCACATCTCGTTCCAGCTCGTGGGGAGGCGCTTGGGCAGGGCGCTGAGGCCCTTGCCGCTGATGACGGATCGGCCGACGACGAACGACTCGATGACCTGAGCGTCGAGCAGCTCCCTCGCGGCGAGGATGGCCGCGATGCACGCCGCGACGGCGAGCAGGCTGGCGACGGCCGCCCCGAGCACGCGCAGGCCCGAGGAGGCGTCGGTTCGGGCCTCGCCTTCCCTCGTCCCCTTGCGGGCGCCGGGCAGCTCGATGAGCCGCGCGTGTCGCACCTCTCCGCCGGTGATCAGGCAGCCGAAGATGTAGGCCATCTCCGAGACGATTGTGCCCGGCAGCAGGACCCAGTTGACGTACGTGGGGCGCACGAGCGACGTCCACAGGCGATACACGCCCACGCCCGCGAAGAGGATCAGCAGAAACCAGACGGCGAACGACGCGTAGAACAATTCCGCTTTCTCCGGGCCGCCGCGGCGGCTCAATACAGTATCGACGCGGGCACGCCGCACGCTGGAGCGGAACTCCCGCCCGGCCCGATGAAGCCGGCTAATCCGGCGGATTAGGCGATGTGGTTCGGCGCTGGGGGCGAGTGTGCTAGAATGCGTACTCGCGCGTTGACGAAGAGTTCCCGTAGTGGGAGAAAGGCCCCCGATGTATGAGGTGCGCTCCAACGAGGTGCTTGCGCCGCAGGTGCACCGGCTGGTGGTGTCGGCGCCGCGAGTGGCGCCTGTACGATGCCCCGGGCAGTTCGTCATCGTCCGCGCGAGCGACGATTGCGAGCGGATTCCTCTGACGATCGCCGATGCCGACGCCGAGGCCGGCACGATCACGCTCATCGTCCAGGCCGTCGGTGAGAGCACGCAGGAGATCGTCGCCACGCCCGCCGGCGGGTCGCTTCGGGACGTGGCGGGCCCGCTGGGCAAGCCCACCGACATCGAGAAATGGGGTAAGGTCGTGTGCGTCGGCGGGGGCGTCGGCACGGCCGTGCTGTTTCCCCTTGCCAAAGCCCTTGCCGAGGCCGGCAACCAAGTCACCACGATCATCGGCGGACGCAGCGAGCCGTATGTCATTCTGCGCGATGAGCTCGCGGCGTTCTGCGACGAGGTGCTGGTGACGACTGAGGACGGCTCGCTCGGCACAAAGGGCTTCGTGACGGTCGTGCTCGGCGAGATTCTGACCGATGAGGCGCGCCGTCCGGACGCCGTCTTCGCCGTCGGCCCGGTGCCGATGATGGCGGCTGTTGCTGATCAGACGCGCGAATACGGCGTCAAGACCATCGTCAGCCTGAACCCGATCATGGTGGACGGGACGGGGATGTGTGGGGGGTGCCGCGTGACGGTGGGGGGCGAGGTCAAGTTCGCGTGCGTGGACGGCCCGGAATTCGACGGGCACGCGGTGGATTTCGCGGAACTCGCGGACCGGCAGAATGCCTACAAGGAGGACCGCTGCCGACTCGACGAGGCGCTTGCCAAGCAGGAGCGGGCCACCCAATGACCCCGCTCGACCTCACGCCCAAAGAGCGGCTCGCCATCCCGCGGGTGAAGATGCCGGAGCAGGATCCGCAGCGCCGCGCGACAAACTTCGAGGAAGTGAACCTCGGCCTCGGCGAAGCGGCGGCCGTGCAGGAGGCCCAGCGATGCCTCCAGTGCAAGAACCGCCCGTGCGTGAAGGGCTGCCCCGTGTCCGTGCGGATTCCGGAGTTCCTTGGAAAGGTGGCGGAGGGCGACTTCGCGGCCGCGGCCGAGATCCTTCGCGCCGACAACGCGATGCCCGCCACGACGGGCCGCGTCTGCCCGCAGGAGAAGCAGTGCGAGGCCGTCTGCGTGCACGGGAAGAAGGGCGAGCCTGTCGCCGTCGGCTGGCTGGAGCGATTCGTCGCCGACTGGGCGAATGACCACGCCCGTCCGCCGCAGCGGCCTGAGAATCGCACCGGGCGCAAGGTCGTCGTGGTGGGCTCCGGGCCCGGCGGGCTTACGGCCGCGGGGGAACTGGCGCGGCGGGGCCACGACGTGACGATCTTCGAGGCCCTGCACGCCCCCGGCGGCGTGCTGCGGTACGGCATTCCGGAGTTCCGCCTGCCTAAGCGGATTGTCGATACCGAAGTCGCTAACCTCGAGTCGCTGGGTGTCGAGATCGAGACGAACGTGATCGTCGGCAAAACGGTCACGGTGGGGCAGATCATGGAGGAATACGACGCCTGCTTCATTGCCAATGGGGCCGGGCTGCCGGTGTTCCTCAACGTGCCCGGTGAGAATCTCAAGGGCGTGTATTCCGCCAACGAGTACCTGACGCGTGTGAATCTGATGGGGGCATACCGGTCCGAATCGCGCACGCCGGTCGCCTGCGGGGCGACGGCCGTCGTGTTCGGCGGGGGCAACACCGCCATGGACGCCGTCCGCACGTCCAAGCGGCTCGGTTCGCAGCGTTCGATCATCGCCTACCGCCGCAGCCGGGCGGAGATGCCCGCCCGCGAGGAAGAGATCAAGCACGCCGAGGAAGAGGGCATCGAGTTCGAGTTTCTAGTCGCGCCACTGGGGATTCTCGGTGATGATTCCGGCTGGGTGCGCGCGGTGCGGACGCAGCGGATGGAACTGGGCGAGCCGGACGCGTCGGGTCGTCGGCGCCCGGTGCCCATCGAGGGCAGCGAGTACGAGATGCCCGCAGACCTCGTCGTGGTCGCCATCGGCACGCGAGCGAACCCGCTGCTGACGGCGACGTGCCCCGAACTGAAGCTGGACAAGTGGGGGAACATCGAGGTGGACGAGAAGGGGATGACCAGCATCCCGGGCGTGTTCGCCGGCGGCGACATCGTCCGCGGCGGGGCGACGGTGATTCTGGCCATGGGCGACGGGAAGAACGCCGCGGCCGCCATCGACGCGCACCTCAGAGAATCCGACTGACCTTCCCACCACAGAGATTCAGCGATCTCAGAGGAAGCTTTCGTTTCGACGCCGGTTGTGTGGCGGCGGCGCCCGCGCAGCCGAGTCGCAAGCCGGGGATCCCGCTTTCTTGATACAACGCGTTCCCTCTGTGCTCTCTGGGGCTCTGTGGTAGGTCGTCTACCGCCGGGCGCTCGGCGGCAGGTGGCGCGTGCAGTTCGCCAGGTCGATGCGGACGGGAGAACTGAGCCATAGCTTCCCGTCGGTGCGGAGGGTCAGGATGGCCACCGACGTGTTGCCCGTGTTGATGTACGGGGCTGTCTTGGGGTTGATGCCCGAAAGCACCGAGATCAGCAGACGGATGAAGTTGCCGTGGCAGACGACCAGTACGAGCTCGCCGCGGTGCTTGCTGAGCAGTCTGTGCGCGAAGCGCTCGGCCGCCTTGCGCTCGCGGGCCACCTTCTCGCGCACTCCCTTGGCACGCGAAGTCCGGCCGTGGCGGAGGTGATGCCCGCCGACCTCGCGGACGTCCTTGATGACGCTGACCGGCGTGCCCTCGTGGTGCTCGAGGATGGCCTTGGCCGTCTCGTGGGCGCGAGTCATGTCGCTGGCGTAGATGTGGTCGAATCGCTCGTTGGCGAGGCGTTTGGCGATGTAGGGGAGCTGCCGCTCGCCGCGCGGCGTCAGCGGCGCCCCGATGCAGCCGATCATCTCCACGTCCCCCGCCTCGGCGTGGCGGACCAGCACGAGGCGGATCTGACCGGCGTCGGGCCTTGCGATGGCCGGTTTTCCGGTGGTCTTGTCGGAATGTGAGGGCATGGCGTCCCTTTCGTGTCTGGCCTTTGCTTCCTGTCCGGGGGGCGGTTCGGCCTGCTATCGGATGCCTTCGGGCGCCCCCGCCCGGATGGCGGCCGCTATCGGGCCCTCGACCCGGACGAGGCGCGGCGGAGCCGATCCGTCCCCGCACTCCAACACGGCCGAAAGCGTCGTCGAGAGCGGCCAGGGCTCCAGGCCCATCTCCAACAGTGTTGAGACGGCGCTCACGGTGTCGGGCTCGGCCATGGCGGCGACGACGACGGCGCCTTCGCGCGCTGCCTCCATCGCGCCGACGGCCGACTCGGGGTCGCGAAGGTCGCCGATGGCGATGGCGTCGGCGGACTGCGCCTCGAACGCCCGCACCGCGTCGGGGTAGGAGTACCCGGCGAGGACGTCGGCCCGCGTGTGGCAGACGCCTTCGATCACGTCTTCGACCCGCCGCTCAACGGTCATCACGTTGCAGGCGGGATCGGCGAGTTCGTGAAGCATCGCCCGCAAGGCACGGCGCGCGGCGCTGCGGCCCGTACCCACCACGAGCACCATCGTCCCGCCCGCTTCCAGCCGTTCGCGCAGGGCGTCGCGGTCGGATATGGGCATCCCCAGCCCCCCGAGGGTCGCGAAGGTTCGGGGGTCGGCCAGCCGAACCACGAGTCGCTCGCCGTGGAGCGTCGGGCAGGTCGAGACCGAGACGCTGATTTCCCGGCCCGCAATCGTCTGCCAGAACGCCCCGGTCCGCGTACCGCCGGCGCCGGGATCGATGCTCGCCAGGGCCTTCAGCTGTGCCAGGAGCTTCGGGCCCAAGCCGGCCGGCAGGCGCTCGCGGAACGACGATTGCTCCCGGAGCTGCCCACCAATGCGCATCCATAGGGTGAGTCCGCCCGGGCCGGGATCGAAATGGACCTCGGTGGCTTCGCGATCGATCGCCCCGGCCAGCAGCGCCCCGGCCACCTGGGCGGCGGCATCTGCGCCGGGCGGCGGGGGGGGTTGCTTCGCCTCGGGCGCGGGCGACGGTCTGGGGGGCGGAGGCGGCGAGGCATCCTCGCCCGACGGCTCGAGCTCGCCCAGCTCGGGTGGCTCCGGCGGCGTGTCGCTGAGGGCATCGAGGGCGACATCGTTGGGACGATTCGCGTCCGCTTCGCCTTCCGGCGGCGGAGGGGGCGCCGGCTCCGCGACGGGGACCGATTCCGACGGGGCGGCGACTTCGACCACCGTCTCGCCCTCGGTCTCCTGTCCGTTGCCGCGCACACGCTCCATGATGGCTGCGACGTCCACGCCCTGGCGCTTGAGGAAGTCGATCAAGGCCGACTCCGAAACGCGTAGAGACCCCTCGGGCAGTCGCCGAACGGCCAGCCAGCCGTTATGAATCCACTTGGCCACGTTGCCGGGCGTATGTCCGAGCAATTCGGCTACTTGGTTCATGGTGAATAATCGATCCGCCATGGCGCATCCTCCGTTCGGCGTCACTCACGTCCCGTCCCATTCTGTCGCGCGCGGCCCAAGTCGTCCAGACCAAAAGCCGACGCGGGCCGCGACTTGCCCGCCCGGGGCGGCGGTGGTACACTCTTCGGCTCGTTTTTCGCGAATCCGCCGCGGATGCTCCGCGGGCGAGGAAGACACCATGAGAATCGCAGTCATTGGCGGCGACGGAACGGGTCCGGAAGTGGTCCGGGAGGGTCTGAAGGTTCTCCAGGCCGTCGCGGAGAAGGTCGGCTTCGAATACGAAACGAAGGAGTTCGACGTCTGTGGCGATCGCTACCTGGCGCGAGGCGGCGACCCCGAAGAGCCGTCGATTCCGGTCATCACCGACGAGGAAATCGCCGAGGTGAAGACGTTCGACGCGATCTATCTCGGGGCGGTCGGGCACCCGAAGCTGAAGGAAGGCATTCTGGAAAAGGGGCTGCTGCTGCGGCTGCGGTTTGCCCTGGACCAATACATCAACCTTCGGCCGGTCGTGGTGTATCCGGGCGTGCCGATTCCGCTCAAGGACAAGGCGCCGGAGAATATCGACTTCGTCGTCGTTCGCGAGAACACGGAGGGGCTGTACTCGGGCATGGGCGGGGTGCAGTACAAGGGCACGCCGCACGAGGTGGCGACGCAGGTGATGTGCAGTACGCGGATGGGGGCCGAGCGGGCCATCCGCTACGCGATGGAACTGTGCCGCCGTCGAAATGACAAGAAACGGATCACGCTGGTCGCCAAGAAGAACGTGCTGACCTATGCCCATGACATGTGGTTTCGGGCGTTCACGGAAATCGGCGAGGAGTACCCCGACCTCGAGAAGGGCTACAACCACGTCGATGCCTGCTGCATGTGGTTCGTCAAGAACCCCGAGTACTACGACACCATCGTGGTTTCCAACATGTTCGGTGACATCATTACGGACTTGGCCGCGATGATTCAGGGCGGCATGGGCGTGGCCGCCGGCGGCAACATCAATCCCGAGGGCGTGAGCATGTTTGAGCCCATTGGCGGCTCGGCGCCGAAGTACACGGGCCAGAACGTGATCAACCCCGTCGCCGCGATCGCGTCACTCGCCATGCTGTTGCGGGAGACCGGGCGGCGGATGGGAGACGACAGTCTCGTAAAGGCCGGTGACCGAGTGGAAGACGGTATTCGCGCCGTCACGCCGCGGATGGAGTCGCAGTCGGCCGGGCGAATGGGCATGAGCACAACGGAAGTGGGCGACGCCGTCGTCGCGGCCGTGGCGTCGGCTTGAGCGGGAGAAACCGTGCCGAACTTTCCTGACAGCGCGGGTCTGCGTGTGGAGCGCAACGAGGCCGGCGAGCTGATCGCGCACGTGCCCGGTCGCGAGGAGGCGGTGCGCGAGGCGCAGGTTGCGCGGTGTTTTCCGTGGTCGTTCCCGGACAGCTACGTGTCGATCCGCGACAAGGACGGCAAGGAGGTCCGCCTGCTCAACTCGCTGGACGAGCTTGATGCCCAGAGTCGCGCGGTCGTCGAGCAGGAACTGCACGACCGGGTGTTCAACCCGCAGATCCAGCGGGTGTCGAGTGTGAAGCACGAGTTCGGGATCACGACGATCGTCGCCGAGACCGACCGCGGCGAGGTGAGCTTTCAAATCCGCAGCCGCGACGATGTCCGCGTGCTGTCGCCGACGCGGGCGCTGTTCCGTGACGTGGACGGCAACCAGTACGAGCTGACCGATCTGTCCGCGCTCGACCCCAGCAGCCGCAAGCGCCTGGATCAGTACTTCTGACGCCGGCCCTGCGGCTCCCGCGCCTCGGATCTCAGTTTTGCTTCTTCCCCTCGGGCTTCTCGGCCTTGGCTTCTTCGCCGACGCCGCGGATCGCCCAGCGGGCCATGCGCACCCGCGTGCTGTCGTCCACTTTCAGCAGGACCTCGTCTTCGCGGACCTCGACGACCGTTCCGCAGATGCCGCCGATGGAGGTGACTTTGTCGCCCTTCTTCAGGGTGGCCAGCATTTCGCGGCGCTTCGTTTCCTGTTTTCGCCGGTTGCGGCCCATCCAGATGTACAGCAGCACGAATGCTCCGATGATCGCGTAGAACGGCCACATGTCGCTGAAGCCCCCGCCGCCCTGGCCGCAGCCCCGCGGTTGCTGTTGCTCCCCCTCTTCCTGCTGGGGCTCCTCCTGCTCTTGTGTTTGCTCCTGCGGCTGCTCGCCGTTCTGGCCGTTGGCGTCCTGTGCCTGAGGCTGCTCCGGCGGAGTGGCCGGGACGTCGCGGCCCTCGGGCGGGGGCGGGGTGTCGGCCTCGGCCCCGGCGGGCGACGACAGGAGCAGCGCCAGCCCACACGCCAGCAGGCACGCCGCGAAGAACCTCGTTGAGCCGTTTCGGTGAATCCTCATGAAGAGCCCTTTCGTTTGCGCTCGTAACTCCCCGGCATTGTCGACGATTGCACCGGACCGGTCAAACGGATTCGCCGTCCCCGGGTCCGCCGGGCGACATGTCGGCCGCGAGCCGGGCGGCCGTCTCGGCCAGGGCGCCCTCGGCGATGGCTTGCCGGATCGCCGACATCAGCCGGGTGAAGAACCGCAGGTTGTGGATCGACACCAGCGTCGCCCCGAGCATCTCGCCGGCCATGAACAGGTGCCGAAGCGTCCCCCGCGAGAAGCGCCGGCAGGCGTAGCAGTCGCAGCCGGGCTCGATCGGCTCGCGGTCGCGGGCGAAGCGGGCGTTCCGCAGTCGGAGCCGTCCGGTGAACGTGAACGCCTGGGCGTTCCGGCCGTTGCGGGTGGGCAGGACGCAGTCGAACATGTCGATGCCGCGCGCCACGGCCGCCAGCAGATCGCGCGGCTCCCCCACCCCCATGAGGTAGCGGGGCTTGTCGGCCGGGAGCTGCTCGTCGATGGCGTCGAGCACGTCGCACATGGCCGCGTGTCCCTCGCCGACGGACAGCCCACCGACCGCGTAGCCGGGCAGGTCGAGTTCGACTAACCGCCTCGCGCTCTCGGCGCGGAGGTCGGCGAAGACGCCGCCCTGCTGGATGGCAAAGAGCCATTGCGGACTTCGGACTTCGGATTTCGGATTTCTCGGTCCAGTGCGCCAAGCCGCTGCGCAGCGCTTGGCCCATTCGGCGCTTCGGCGGACGGCCGTTCCGACGGTTGCCCGGTCGGCCCCGCCGGGCGGGCACTCGTCGAGCTGCATGATGATGTCCGCGCCGAGTTGCCGCTGGATCTCCACGGCCCGCTCGGGTGTCAGGTCCACCAACGCGCCGTCGATGTGCGACCGGAACCGCACACCGCCGTCATCGATCTCCCGCAGGTGCGAAAGCGAAAACACCTGGTACCCCCCGCTGTCGGTGAGGAGGGGCGCATCCCACGCCATCATCCCGTGCAGGCCGCCCAACTCGGCCACCGCTCCCGCCCCCGGCCGCAGCATCAGGTGGTACGTGTTGCCCAGGGCCATCTGCACGCCGGCGGTGCGAAGCTGGTCCGGCGTCACCCCCTTGACGCTGCCGGCCGTGCCCACTGGCATGAACACGGGCGTCTGCACCGCTCCGTGCGGAGTGGCGAGTTCGCCGCGGCGTGCCCGCCCGTCGGTTTGTGTGACACGGTAGGAGAACATGCGGGGATCCCGGCAGGCGGCCTCATGGCCTATGGCGCGACCGGCGAGTTCTCCTTCTCGCTTCCCGCCGGTGCTTCGGGGGGCTCATCCGGGGCCAGCCTTGGCAGATAGATGCGGAACGTAGTGCCCTTGCCCGGCGTGCTCTCGGCCATGATACGCCCGCCGCTCTGGCGGACGAAGCCGTACACCATGGAGAGGCCCAGGCCGGTTCCCTTGCCGACTTCCTTCGTGGTGAAGAAGGGCTCGAAGATCTGCTCGAGCACGTCGGGCTCCATGCCGGCGCCGGTGTCGCGCACCGTGAGCAGCACATACTCGCCCGGCGACAGGCCCTGGCGCGGGCGCCGCACGTCAGCATCGGATGTCCGAATCCTGAATCGTCCGCCGGACGACATGGCGTCTCGGGCGTTGGTGGCGAGGTTCATGATGGCTTGATGCACCTGCACGGGGTCGGCCATGACCTGTCCCGTCGCCTGCCGACGGACCTCGAGCCGGATGTCCTCGCCCAGCAACTGCCGAAGCGGCTCGGTCATCTCGGCGATCACTTCGTTAAGGTCGAGCACGTGCGGCCGGAGCAGTTGCTTGCGGCTGTAGGCAAGCAGTTGGCTGGTCAGATTGGCGGCGCGGACCGACGCGCGCTGGATCTGCTGGAGCGGCTCGCGGAAGGTATTTCCCGCCGGGCAACTCTTGAGCATCAGGTCGCAGTACCCCTTGATCACGGTGAGCTGGTTGTTGAAGTCATGGGCGATGCCGCCGGTGAGGCGGCCGATGGCCTCCATCTTCTGGGCTTGGCGAAGCTCCTCCTCGATGCGCTGGCGTTCGGTGATATCCATCCCCACGCCGAAGAAGTAGTCCACCCGTCCGTCGTCGCGCATCACCTGTCGCCCGTGCCACTCGATCAGCAACCTGCGCCCGTCTCGCCTGAGCAGGTGGTTGACGTGCGACGCGCCCTTCTTCGAGGTTACCAGCGCCTCGAAGACCTCGGCGAGTCCGTCGCGGTCTTCGGGCGGCACGAACTTGGTCAGGTAGTCGGTCCCCTCCACTTCCTCGCTGGAATATCCCAGGGCCGTCAGCATGGTGTGGTTCATCAGTAGCGTCTTGCCCTTGGGCGAGATGGCCACGAAGAACGCCGGCGAGGTCTGGATGAGGTTCATGTTGAAGTCGCGCTGGCGACGGAGGGCCTCTTCGGCCTGCCGACGGGCGGTGATGTCCTCGACGGTGCCCTCGTAGTAGAGCGGGTTGCCCTGCTCGTCTCGCACGCAGCGGCCGGTCTCGCGCACGTACAGAATCGATCCGTCTCTGCGTTTCCAGGCGGATTCGTATCCGGTCAGCCCCTCCTCCGACTCGATGCGCTGGCGGAAGTCCGCCCGCGAGTAGCCCGGCGCGTACCCTTCCTTCTCCAGGTTCAGGTACGACAACTCCTCAAACGAATCGTACCGAAGCATCCGCAACAGCGCGGGGTTCGCCATCAGCACCTGCCCATTCGGCGTGGTGCGGTAAATCCCCACCAGCGAATGCTCGTAGATTTCGCGGAACCGTTCCTCCGATTCGCGCAGGGCCTGCTCCGCCCGCTGTTGCTCCGTGACGTCTACCACGATCGCGCGCAGCCCCGTTGCTTCGCCGTTCCTCGACATGGGCGAGGCATACACGTGGACAGGGAACGGCGTGCCGTCCTTCCGCACGGCCGTGTAGGCGTAGGGCGATTTGTCCAGCCCGCCAAGCAGGGCAGTCAGGTCTGCCCTGGCCCGGGGTTGGTCGCCGGGCGTCAGCAGCTCGATAGCGTTGAGCCCTTGCTCCAGATCCTCAGCCGTGTAGCCCGTTACGACGAGAGCATTGAGATTCACGAAGGTTAGCCGCCCGTCAGGGCCCGTCTCGATCACGATCTCTGGCAGCAACTCCGCCAGTTCCCGGAACCGTTGCTCGCTGGCGCGAAGCGCTCGCTCGGCCTCCTTCCGCTGCGTGATCTCCTGGATCAGTGAGAGAACGCACTTCCGCCCGTTGAGGTCGATGACCTGAAGCAACACCAGGGCGTCGTGCATGCGCCCCGAAATCGCCTTGAGGCTGGCCTCGAACTCACATTTCACGGCGCCCTTTGCCAGGGGTGCGACCGCCCGGCTTCGTTCCTTGGCCGACCAAACGCCCAGGTTCACCGACGTTCTGCCGACGATCTCCTCGCGGCCGCACTCGAGGATCGCGAGCAGCGCGTCGTTGACGTCGATGAATCGCCCGGTATCGAATTCGCTGATGCCGATCCCGATGGGACTGGCCTGGAACGCCTTCGAGAACCGCTCCTCGCTCTGGCGGAGGGCCTCCTCGGCCTTGCGTCGCTCGGACAGGTCCACATCGATGCAGAACAGCAGCGGCGGCGAACCCTCCAGGCACACCGCCGTGTGCTTCGAGTACACCGGGGCCTTGCCGCCGTCCTTACGCAGCAACTCGTACTCGCCGCCCGGCATGAACTCGCCTGATTCCGTGGCGGCCGCGCCAATTTTCAGGGCTTTCTCGAACAGGGGACGGATCTCGGGCGGGATAATCAGGTCGCCCAGGTTCCTGCCCAGGGCCTCCTCGGCCGTGTAGCCATAGACGGCTTCGCTTTCCCGGTTCCAGTAGCGGACGGTGCCGTCGGTTTCGTATCCCTGGATTGCGACCCCGGGGACGTTCTGCAGGAGGTTGCGGAAAAGTTCTTCGCTTCGCCGGCGGGCGCGCTCGGTGACGGTGCGGCGGACAATCTCGCTCTCGAGCGCTTCGTTCTTTGCCGAAAGCTCCCGTGTACGGGCGCGGACCTGACGGCGCAGCATCACGCTGAGTGCCACAAACAGCAGGGCGAACGCCCCGGCTCCGCCCAGCGCGTACCACAGCCAAACCGGCAGGCGGTGTTCCGGCGCTTCGCCGAGCCATCGCTCGATCGACCGGTGATAGACGGACGACGGGTCAGCCTTCATGGCCGCCAGCGAGGCGTCCAGCGCGGCGATTACGTCCCCGTGTTCCCCCCGGGTGAATGCGAAGCGGACCTGGGTCGGAGAGACGAGGATGGGACTGCGGGCGATGCTCGCGTATTCGTCCTCGTGGCTGGCCGCATAGAAACGGTTGACCACACCGGCTTCGGCCTGTCTTGCGTCAACGGCGCGCAGCACGTCGGCATAGGTGCCGACTTCAACGAACTCGCACCGGATGCCGAATTGCCTGGCCTCCTGCTGGATCGCTTGGTAGTAGATGTCACCCCGCAAGACGGCGATTCGGCGTCCGGCCAAGTCCAGAATCGTCTTGGCCTCGACGTCCTTGTGGGTGTAGAGCCGCCCCCAGTTGATCAGGACCGTCTCGTGGTTGAAGTCGTATCGCCGCGCGCGCTCGGGCGAGTGGGCGATGGACACCTGCGCGTCGATCCGCCCATCCGCCAGCCGCTCCAGACATTCGGCGAACGTGCCCGGCACGTACTCCAGCGTCCATCCTCGGTCAGCGGCGATGGCCTCGATCAGGTCGATATAGACGCCCTGCCAACGTCCGTCCTCGCCGCAGAACACCAAGGGGGGGTTGTCATAGACGCCGACGCGCAGGGGCGACTCCCCCTTCAGCGGCGCCGCCGCGGTTAGGCAAAGCGCCGCCGCTACCAGAATCGTGCGGGCCGGAGTTGTCCGGTGTTTTCGTGAAGAAGCCAGAATTGCGATCGCCTCCCGGAAGATCAGCCTTGGGACGAGCCCTGAGTTGTCGGATTATCGCGGCTCGCCCGGTGGATGGCAAGGCAGCGCCGCAGCAGCGCCTCCATCTGCTCGAGGGGCACCATGACGGCCGCATCCGACTTGGCGTTCGGCGGATCCGGATGGGTTTCGATGAACAGCGCATCCGCACCGGCGGCCACGGCCGCCGCGGCAAGCACCGGGGCGAATTGCCGCTGCCCGCCCGAGGCCTGCCCCAGGCCGCCCGGCTCCTGGACGGAGTGGGTGGCGTCGAAGACGACCGGTGCGAACGCCTGCATGATGGGGATCGCCCGCAAGTCGCTCACGAGACGGTTGTAGCCGAGCATCGTGCCGCGCTCGGTTAGCAGCACGCCCGGCGCCTTCGGGCCGTCGAGACGGGGGTCGGACGCGGCGCGGACTTTCTCCACGGCGTGTCTCATGTCCCACGGGGCCATGAACTGGCCTCGCTTGATATTGACGGCCTTGCCGCTGCGTCCGGCGGCCAGCAGCAGGTCCGTTTGCCGGCACAGGAAGGCCGGGATCTGCACGCAATCGACGACCTCGGCGGCGGGGCCGGCCTGGATGGTCTCATGCACGTCCGTGAGGACGGGGACGCCGACTTCTTCGCGGACGCGGGCGAGCCATTCGAGGCCGGTCTTGAGCCCCGGCCCGCGGTATCCGGCGGCGGACGTTCGATTGGCCTTGTCGTAGCTGGCCTTGAACACATAGGGCACGTCGAGGCGGCGGCATACCTCGGCCAGCGAGCGAGCCACGGTCAGGCACAGGTCCAGGCTTTCGGCCACGCAGGGCCCGGCAATCAGCGCCAACCGCCCCGAACCGATCGTCACGCTCGCTTCGCCTTGTCCGCCCGGTCCGTGAATCGTGCAGGTTTGCTCCGGCATTCGCTCAGCCTCCCGTCCACGGCCAGAAGTGGTGGTTCCGGTGCATGGGAACCACCAGTTTGGTCCGCTGCTCGTTAACCGCGATGTCGAGCGGTGTGTTCGGTCCGACTTCGCCATCGACCTGGCTGGGGACCGGGCGGTCGGTTTCGATCCGGGCGCTTCGGACCCGGCGGTAGATTACGTTGCCCTTGAGCGGATGGCGCCGCAACAGCGTCCAGGCGGCGTGCAGCAGCAGGCCCGTCTGCTCGCGGCAGGAGAATACCACCAGGTCCAGCAGCCCATCGTCGTACCGGGCATCGCGGCAGATGCGAAGTCCGACCGAGTATCGCGAGATGTTGCCGACGAACGCAAGCGCGTAGTCGTGGAAGATCTCCTTTCCGTCCGCGACGATCCGCATGCGCGGGAAGTCGTGTTCCCAGAACGTCCGCCAGATCGGCCAGAAGTAGCTCAGGTGCGAGATGTGCCCGGTTCGCTTCGCCGACAGCCGCCGCACCACTTCGCCGTCGAACCCGACCCCGATGATCATCAGGAAGCTTCGCCCGTTGATGGCCCCCAGATCGCAGTCGACGATCCGCCCGTGCAGCATCAGATCAGCCAGGTCCGCCGGGTTGGAGCTGATGCCCAGTTCCTTCGCCAGCAGGTTCTCGGTGCCCACGGGGCATGCGAGGATGGGCACTTCCGAGCCCGCCAGCCCGGCCGCGACTTCGCTGACCGTGCCATCGCCGCCCCACACCGCGACTAAGCCCGCCTGGCCCGCGACCCGGCGCGCGTGGTCCGTCGCGTCGGCGGGTCCGCGCGTAGTGTATTCCGTCAACTCGATGCCGCGGCTCCTCGCCACGGCGCGCAATTCGGTCAGCAGGTGCGGGCCGTTGCCGTATCCGCTGTGCGGATTGATGATCAGATGTACGTGTGTTCGGCGGTCGGGCTCCACATCGGCTCCCGCCGGGGCGCAGATGGCGTTGCAGTTCGCCCGGCGCTCGGTATAATACCGCATCCCCGTCCCGCGGCCAACCGGTGCATTCGGGGCATGGGTCCCGTGGACGCGGACAGGCTGGAGACCTCCATGGAACAAGCGGTGAAGGACGAACTCGACGCGCTGATGGCGCAGGATACGTGGGGAAAGGACGAGTACGAGGCCCTGGTGCGGGTGGTGTTCTCGGTGACCAATGGCGCGGCGAAGTGCCGGGCGATTCTGGCGGACCTGACTTCGGAGACTCCAGAGCCCAGCGGGGCGGCCGCGCTGAAGATCGGTATTCTCCGGTTCGCTCTCTGCCAGTTCGACCGCGCACTCGACGCGCTGGGCAACGCCACGGATAACCGCGACCGGCGCTGGTTCCAGGCGCAGTGCTGCAAGTATCTGCGCCGGTACGAGGAGGCCATCGAGGAGATCGAGCGCGCCCGCGGGCGGGGGCTCGAAGACAAACAGGCCGATCTGGAGCTGGCCGAACTGACCGCACTGGCGGGGCGGTGCGGCGAGGCCGAGAAGCCGCTCGCCAAGGCCGCCAAGAAGCTCGGCGAGACGCCCGACGTGCTGTATGTGCGGGGGCTCGTGGCCGAGTTGTCGGGCGATTCCGACGCCGCGGCCGAAGCGTACGGGAAGGCCCACGAAGCCGATCCCTCCCATAGCGCCGCGACGTTCCGGCTGGCGTACCACTGCGACCTGCATGGAGACGAAGAGCGGGCGATGGAGCTGTACAAAGAGTGCACGGCCCGCCCGCCGATCCACGCCAACGCGCTGGTGAACCTGGCGGTGTTGTATGAAGATGCGGGGCAATACGACCGGGCGGCGATGGCGGTGCGGGCGGTGCTGGCGACGAACCCCGAGCACGCGCGGGCGCGGCTGTTCCTCAGGGACATCGAGGCCGGCAAGACGATGTACTACGACGAGGAGCAGGCCCGGCGGATCGCCCGGCGGAATGCGGTGCTCGATGTTCCGGTGACGGATTTCGAGTTGTCGGTGCGGGCCCGGAACTGCCTCAAGAAGATGAACATTCGCACGCTCGGCGACCTGATCCGAACGACCGAGTCGGAACTGCTCAGCTACAAGAACTTCGGCGAGACGTCGCTGAAGGAGATCAAGGACATGCTGGCGGCCAAGGGGCTGCGGCTCGGGCAGGCGCTGGAGGAAGGCAGCGAGTACGAAGATGCCGGAGCGCCCCCGTCCCCCGCCAACACCGGGATCCTGGCGACGCCCATCCGCCAACTCGGTCTCTCCGTTCGGGCCGCCCGCGCCATGGAAACCCTCCGCATCGAAACGCTGGGCGACCTCGTCGGCAAGACCGAGGCCGAACTGCTCGCCTGCAAGAACTTCGGGCAGACGTCCCTCAATGAGATCAAGCAGCGGTTGACGGAGTACGGGCTGAAGCTTCGCGAGATCGTGTGATTGCCTTGAGCGGGCCTGCACGCCCGGCCGATTCACGCAGATAGACCGGTGCTGCGGGGCCGGGCTCGGCCGGCGCGGACGGTGCACAGACCGATGAACGCTCTCCTGGTGCGGTTGAAGGCCTTGGTTTGCGCCCTGCCGAGGGGGCTGCGCTGGCGCTGGGCGTTGCCGGCGGCGGGGGCGCTGCTGATGACGGGGGCCGTCCTGCCGGTTGTGCTCTCGAGTTGCGAGCGTCAGGAGATGGCGGCGCGCGGCCGACGGCGGAATCGCTTCGAGCGCCGGCCACTGCGGCTTGGGGATGTGCCCGAGGTCCGTGTTCGCCTGACGCCTCGAACCGTGCGTTCCGTGCGCCTTGCCGCCACGGGTCCGTATCGCTTGTTCGCGGACGGGCGGGTGATCGTGAATTCGGTCGAGCCCATGCTGCCCGTCAGGGCGGCGCGCGAGGCCGGCGAATGGCGCGTCGGGGCGGTATCCGCAACGGGCGGCGGGTTAACCCTCGAACCCGCGCCCGATACGTTCGTCCGGCTCGACGGCAAGCGCTTCCGCGGCCGGATGCACCTGGTCGCCCGCGGCGACAAGGGCTTCATCTGCGTCAACCAGCTCGACCTGGAGAGCTACCTCGCCGGCGTGCTGCCGGCCGAGATGTACCCACACTGGCACGAGGAAGCCCTGAAATCGCAGGCCGTCGCCGCCCGCACCTTCGCCCTGTATCATCGCCTTCGAGCCCCCGACCGGGCCGATTACGACCTAGGGGCCGACCAGTCCGCCCAGATGTACGGTGGCGTGGAGGCCGAGACCGACCGCGCCTGGCGGGCGGTCCGCGGCACGCACGGGATGGTGCTGGCGGTCGGCCCGCCCGGACAGGAGCGGGAGATCTTCATGGCCCAGTATTCCGCCTGCTGCGGTGGACGGGTCAACGACGCCTCGGCCATCCGCGAGGCCCCCGACCTGCCGCCGCTGCACGGCGGACAGGCCTGCGACGACTGTCGCGACTGCCCGCGATACCGCTGGCCGGAGGCGACCGTCTCCAAGAGCGATGTGTACCAAGCCCTGCTGGACGTCTATCCCGCCAAGGCCCGCCGACTCGGCGCGGTGAAGGCGGTCCGCGTGTCACGCCGTTCGCCGACCGGGTGGATCGAGTGGGTGCATGTGCTCGGCCGCAACCGGGACGCCGACGGCAAGCCGGAGCTGTTGGTGGTTCGAGGGCAGGACTTCCGCCTGGCGCTGGCGACGAACACGGCGTCGGCCGCCGGCGTGCACTCGGCGAACTGCGACATCGAGGATCGCGGCGACGCCATTGCCTTCACGGACGGCCGCGGGTGGGGGCATGGGGTGGGGCTCTGCCAGTGGGGGGCGCAGGGCAAGGCCGCCGCCGGCTGGTCGGCCGAGCAGATCCTCGGCTTCTACTACCCCGGCGCGACCCTCATCCGCGCGTACTTGCCGTAGGGCGAGGCGGTTCGGCTCACCCGAGCAGACTCTCGTCGAGCGTGCCGTCCGGCAGCATGTGATCGGGGTGCGGCTCCCCGCGCGATTCCATCCGGTACCGTACGCATCGGCGGTAATCTCCCCGGCAGAAGCGATCGACCCAGATCGGGTCCAGGCGTCCCGTTTCGAGGAACCGCTTCATGGGGCAAACCGGGTACCAGTAGCAGGTCGTTGGCGTGTTGTGGCCTCCTGGCGCAGGGGTCTCCTGCCGGCGGGGGGGGCGTGTCACCGCTGAGTCGCGGAGCGGGCGGGCCGCGACCTGCGGTAGTGTTCGATGGCGTCCTCGTAGTACGGCGTCGGCGTGGGACCATGCAGGATCGGGTCGTCCACGCTCTCCATCCATCGGCTGAGTCGGCCGTCAAGATCCTCGAGTACCTCCGCATAGTCCGGCCGGTCGGCCAAGTTCTCGAACTCGTTCGGGTCGCTCTGGAGGTCAAAGAGCTGTGCGAACGGCAGCCTGCCGCCATGCGTTCCCGGCCGCGTCATATCCACCGGCACGACGAGTTCCCGGGCTTCGTGGAAGTTCCGGATGAGCTTGTGTGTGCGAGTCCGGACGCTTCTCAGCTCTTTGGGCTGGTAGTAGCCGAAGACCTCGTCGTGAACGGTCGGCGCGTTCGCGTCGGCCAGGGCACCCGCGAGGCTGCGCCCCTGGACGTTGCCGAGCGCGGGGAGGCCGGCCAGTTCGAGAATCGTCGGGAAAACGTCGATGTGGCAGGTGAGTTGGTCGCAGGTTTGCCCGGCTTCGATGCCGCCGCCCGGCCAGCGCAGGAGGAAAGCCGTTTCGATACCGGGGTCATAGAGGAACCACTTGGAGCGGGGGGCTTCGATGCCGTGGTCCGTGGTGAAAATCGTGATGGTGTCCTGGGCGAGCCCGGCCGCGCTCAACGCGTCGAGAATCGTGCCCACCGCGCGGTCCACGACATGTATCGCGCCCTGGAGAGGGGCGAAGTGCGCCCGCGACGCCTCGTTGTCCACCAAATACGGCGGTATGTACACGCCGTGTGTACCGTCGGGCTCCACGCCGCCGAAGCGGAACGGCACGTGCGTCTCGTTGAAGCCGATCTGGGCGTAGAACGGCCGTTCGCGGTCCCTGCGGGCTGCGAGGAACGCCGCAAAGCCGTCCGCGGCCTGATCCGCCGTCGGCATGTTGTCCGGGTAGGGCTTGTCGTCGTACCAGCGCGTGTGCCATTCGTCGAAACCGAGGTCTTCCAACGGCGCCTCGTGCTGGAAGCAGTGCAGCGACGTGTGGTAGCCCGCGCCCCGCAACACGTGCGAGAGGTGCCGCTCGCCCGGGTTCAGCCGCCAATCGCACGGCGGGTGGATCAGGTGCAGCAGTCCATGGCTCTGCGGGTAGCGGCCGGTAAGCATCGTGGCGCGGCTCGCGCTGCATACCGGCGTGGTGGTGAAGTGATTCGTGAACCGCACGCCCTCGGCCGCGAGGCCGTCGATTCGCGGGGTCCGCACCGTCGGCACGCCGTAGCAGCCGAAGTGCCGCCCCGTGTCGTGCGTGGTGATCAGAACGATGTTGGGCCGGTTGGGGGGACTCACCAGGTTCCTCTGTTGGGGCGGGCAGGGCGTCTCATTTTGCCCGGCGGCCCGGCCGGAAGCAACCTGCGCCTCTCGGATCGTGTTGAGGCCCATTCCCTCCAGCGGTCGTCACTACAGCCGTCGGTCGAGGCGGCGGTACTGGACGGCCTCGGCGACGTGGTGCGGCTGGATGTCGGCCTCGCCGTCAATGTCGGCGATGGTGCGGGCGATCCGCAGCACCTTGTCGTGGGCGCGGGCGGACAGACCCATCTCGTTCATCGCCTGCTTGAGCAGCAGCTCGCCGGCCGCGTCGAGCTTGCAGAACTGACGCACCTGGCGGGGGGACATCGTGGCGTTCGTGGTGACGGAGGCGGAGGAGGAAGCCGAACGCATGTCGCATTTCGGATTCCCGATCTCAGATCTCGGATTTGAGATGTCAGATTCGCGATCTCCGGTCCCTGGGTCCGGGCCTCTGGTCCCTCCGAGCGCGAAGCGTTGCCGCTGCGCTGCGCGGGCCTTGAGCACCTGCTCGCGCATCTGGGCCGACGACTGCCCGTCGCTGTCGCCGCGAAGCTGCCGCCACGGAACCGGCGGCACCTCCACGTGCATGTCGATCCGGTCGATCAGCGGGCCGCTCACGCGCCCGAGGTACCGCTCGATCTGGTGTGGCGAGCACTTGCAGGGCCGCTTCGGGTCCGTGAAGTACCCGCACGGGCACGGGTTCATCGCCGCCACCAGCATGATGCTCGCCGGGAACCGCAGCGTGGCGTGAACGCGCGGAATCGTCACGCACCCGTCCTCCAGCGGCTGGCGGATCATCTCCAGCGTCGGGCGGGCGAATTCCGGGAACTCGTCCAGGAAGAGCACGCCGTGATGCGCCAGCGACACCTCGCCCGGCTGCGGGATCGCCCCGCCGCCGATCAGCGCCGCGGCGCTGGTCGAATGATGGGGTGTCCGCACGGGGCGGACGGCCATCAGCGACTGCCCGGCCGCCAGCAGCCCGCGGGCTGAGTACACGCGCGTGGTCTCCAGGCTCTCCGCCGGCGTCAGCGGCGGCAGGACGGTAGGAATCCGCTTGGCGAGCATGGTTTTGCCGGAGCCCGGCGGGCCGATCATCAGGATGTTGTGATGCCCGGCGGCCGCGACCGTCAGTGCCCGCTTGGCCGACTCCTGCCCGCGCACGTCGGAGAAGTCCGCCTCGTATCGGCTCTCCGCGGCGAAGACGTCGTCCAAGTCCACGTGGTGCGCCTCGATGGGCAACTCATCCGTGAGGAAGCCCACCGCGTCGGTGAGAAAACGAACCGGAATGACCTCGACGCCATCGACGACCGCCGCCTCGGACGCGTTGTCGGCTGGCACGATGAGCCCGCGGATGGTCTTCCTGGCCCCGAGCATGGCCGTCGCGAGGGCGCCCTTGGCGCGGCGGACGCGCCCGTCGAGGGCGAGTTCGCCGACGAGCAGGTAGTCGTCGAGCTTCTCGCTGGCGAACATACCGCCGGCGAGCATGGTGGCGATGGCGATGGGCAGGTCGAGGGCGGCGGAGTCTTTCTTGACATCGGCGGGGGCGAGGTTGATGGTGACCTTCGGGCCCGGCCAGCGATAGCCGCTGTTTCGCAGCGCTGCCTGGATTCGGCTGATCGACTCCTTGACGGCCGCCTCGGCGAGCCCGACCAGCTTGATTTCCCCGGTGCCGCCGACGGCGACATCGGCCTCAACCTCGCACGCGATGGCGTCGATGCCCTGCAGGATGGATGAATGGACTCTGGCGATCATGCGGTGCTCCCCGGTTTCCGGTGGGCGAATCGTACCCGCCGGCCGGGCGCGGGGCAAGCGCACAAAGCAGCGGGCGGGCCGCCACCGACCCGCCCGCAAGCGAGGAATTCGTCATATCGGGGTCGTCTATCGGTGCTTCCGCCTCAGCATCGCCAAGCCGCCTAGCGCGAGCAGGGCCATCGTGGCAGGTTCGGGCACCACGCACTCGGTAGCGACGTGGATGTAATCCACCAGCACGGTGCCTTGGATGTAGTCGTCCACGTTGAACGAGAGCGTGATCTCCTCCCATTCCGGATTGGGCTCGAACGCGACACAAACGTTCAGCCTCGTCCATCCGTCCGCAAGGGTCTCCTGCGAGTAATCGGGGCACGTCGCGAGGCTGGTTCCCGCCGGAAGACTATACTGGGGGTTCCCCAGATTGCCCGAGCCGTCCGTGTAGTACTCCATCTCGATGTACACATGCTTGAGAGGGTTCGGGTCGGGCGAGTTGTCCAGGTGTAGCGTGATCCAGCCGGACGTGCTTTCGTCGTCGTAAATCCCGATGACGCCCTGCCGCGTGGCGGTCACGGTCGCCGTGGGATCCTGGTCGAACCACTCGATTCCGTCGCCGTCGCCCCAGTCAGAGCCGTACCAGTCCGCGTCGTTGGTGCCGTAATGCTCGCAGTTCACGCCCGGCTGGAAGTCCACGCGTCCGCTTCCGGTGGGGTCTTCCGGCCAGTTGTCCGGGTTCGTGCCAAACCCGAAGAGGACATTCCGCTGGTACGGGAACGCCGTGACCCAGTTGCTGCACAGCGAACTTGGAGGGTTGTTGAAGGAACCCTCGGGGCTGCTGGCCAGGGCGGGAAAGGCAAGCAGACAGACGACCGACAGAGACAGACCAATCTTGCCAATCTTGAGCATGAGCGATTCTCCTTTCTCCCTGCCTCCGACAGGGAACCGTCCCCTTCGGGACAGACGTTCTTCGAGCCACAAGAGCCAATGCCTTTTTTGAGCGGTGAAGCGGACCCGCGCTTCGGCGAGCCGAGCGTCAAAAGCCTACCACAGCATCCCAGATTTGTCAAGTGCGCACTACGCGCGGTTACTGTCCCAACGATTGTGGAGCTTCTTTGCGGGCCCATCACCATGGGGCTTCCGCCGCACAGGAGATATTGTCAATAGCTGTGGATGACGGGAC
>Ga0272442_10000189_pt1 | contig 102336 bp, 84 predicted proteins | sample SSMForm2O_FD_200262 | JGI IMG/M metagenome (GOLD analysis project Ga0272442, IMG submission 200262) | Marine sediment archaeal communities from Little Sippewissett salt marsh, Falmouth, MA, United States - SSM-Form-2O | ecosystem: Environmental > Aquatic > Marine > Wetlands > Sediment ...
TGGCTGAGCGCAAGGCGCGAGATTGCGGGGGCTTGCTTCTCCTGCGGTCTACTCTCTCCTTTCTCCTATCTCAAGCTTCGCAGCTCACGGACTTCTTCAACGGCCTGCTAGGGAAGCAGTACGAGAGAAGTGAACAGGAGCAGAAGCGTATAGACGCACTGACGGAGTTCCTGAGGGGTACGCTTGCCAAGGCCGCCTCCACGGGGAAGGGGGGTCGCAAAGTAACGGGCCTAGAGGTCATAGACGCCATGGGCGGAGAAGTGGCGAAGCACTTCCAGGGCGATGCGAAGAGCCCTCTGTGCCAATAATAGTTGGACACGAAGTTGAGAGCAAGAGTGAGGGCGCAGAGGAGTTCGGAGATGTCTGGATTCAGGGTGGTTGGGGACGAGCGTGAGGCTGGCCGGAATGCCGGCGGGCAGTCGGTCGAGGTGGTCGCGGTAGCGCGGCGCCGGACGTTCGATGGCGGATACAAGCGGCGGATTCTGGAGGAGATCGACCGCGCCGGTCCCGGTGAGACGGGTCTGATTCTGCGGCGCGAGGGGTTATACTCTTCCCACCTGTCGAACTGGCGCAGATGGAGGAGAGATATGGGCGGCAAGAAGCGCAAGAAGAAGACTGACGACAAGGACGCCGAGCTGAAGCGCGTTGAGAAGGAACTTGCGAAGACCAAGCTGAAGCTGGCCAAGGCCGAGGCGATGCTGGAGCTCCAAAAAAAAGCGGCCGAGATCTGGGACATGGCCGACGAGAAATCCGAGACCGACTCGTAGGGCTGGTGCGGGAGCGACCGAAGATTCTGACCGTGAAGGAGGCCTGCGAGGCCGTGGGATTGCCGCCTGCGACCTATTACTACGCGCTGCGTCCGGCGGTGCCGGCTGCACAGCGGCACAGTCCGCGCCGGCTGGACGACGGCGAGCGTGCCGAGGTGCTGGATGTGCTGACCAGCGAGCGCTTCTATGACCTCTCTCCGCGCGAGGTGTGGGCGAAGCTGTTGCACGAGGGCACCTACCTCTGCAGCGTGCGCACGATGTACCGGGTCCTGGCCGAGAACGCGGCGGTGCGCGAGCGCAGAGACCAGCTGCGCCATCCGGAGTACAAGCGCCCGGAACTCGTGGCCACGGGGGCGAATCAGGTCTGGAGCTGGGATATCACCAAGCTCAAAGGTCCGGCCACCTGGAGCTACTACTACCTGTACGTGATCATGGACATCTTCAGCCGCAAGACGGTGGGCTGGATGGTCGCCGATCGCGAATCGGCCACGCTGGCGGTGAAGCTCATCGGCGAGAGCTGCGAGCGCGAGGACATCTCGCAAGATCAACTCACCGTGCACGCCGACCGGGGCAGTTCGATGCGTTCCAAGCCGGTGGCCTTTCTGCTCAGCGACCTGGGAGTCACCAAGACGCACTCGCGCCCCTACACCAGCACGGACAATCCCTACTCCGAGGCGCAATTCCGGACGCTGAAGTACCGGCCGGAATTCCCGGACAGGTTCGGCTCCATCGAAGACGCCCGCGTCTTCTGCCGGAGGTTCTTCGACTGGTACAACGGCGAACACCACCACACCGGCATCGGCCTGCTCACCCCGCACCAGATGCACTCCGGCCAGGCCGAGCAGATCTCAAAGCAGCGCCAGGATGTCCTCAGCCAGTTCTACCACCGGCACCCGGAGCGTTTCGTCAAAGGAGAACCCGTCCCGCCCAAGGTGCCCGAAGCTGCATGGATCAACAAGCCCGAGGAAAAGTCGGATGCGGCTTGAGCGAGAGCATCACGCCGTAATCGAAATCTCGCCGTCAGGCGAGGCTTCCCCCGCGATGAGCGGGGGAACGGGAAGGGGGCGTCGGCAGATGAGCTCTCTGGGCCCCCGCGAGCAGGGCGACACGAAGTGTCGTGGGCCCCTGCTCTCGGGGCAGAGCTCAGCTGACGACATCAGATTCTGTCTAACTTTCATTGACACATACCGGAGTGCCCACAGACTGCACCGGGCGTTTGGCTACATCTACATAAGGCTAGGAGAATACGAGAAAGCAAGACCGCATTTCGAGGCCGCTGAGCCCTTCAGAAATGACCCTTACGTGGGTCGAGTTTCCTACTTCGCTCTTGGTCTGAGCGACTGCGCTCGGGCACTCCTGACCAACAAGGACGAGAAGCAACGCGACGCAAAGAGGGCGCTGCTTCTAGCTGAGAAGGCCGCCGAAATCGCCAAGCACGCAAGCCCAGCGATTATGGACACGCTCGCGCTGGCCCAGTTTGAGAACGGTAAGGTCGCCGAGGCTGTGCAGACCCAAGAGAAGGCCATCTCACTCTTTCCGGGCAGATACAGCGCCGTGAAGTTCTATGAGATGAGACTAAGGAAGTGGAAGGCGGCACTGAAGAAGACGCAGTAGCGAAGGGTCTTCCTCTCATGGCCGCCACTGGCGCTGGCCCGCCGCGAAGCGGTCTGGTCCGCCCTGACTTCCGTTGCATTGAAGTGCATTACTGCACACAAATTCCTGCACACAAACCCCGGCTTATGCTCCGTTCGCATTCCTTCGCTTCCGTTCGCTTCCATTCTACGGAGAGGCGTTTCAGGCGGTTGCGCATAACTCGTTAGATAGCTAGGGTTGCGGAACGCGCCTGCTTGCAGTCGCAGTCCCCTGTCCTCTGTCGTTTTTACCTGAAAATAGGTAACTTACGATCGACACTGCACACAAACTCATACATTGATGGAATGATTTGCAGAGGTCCTTGAGGACCGTTCGTTGCCAAGCGAACATGAGGAAGAGGAGCCTGTAGTTCTTCAAACGCGGGCATGTCATGGTACGTGCGACCGTGCGATCCGATATCTTTCGCCGTAAGGACACCGGGGCGTGCCTTGAATTCATCCAAGTAGAAAGTAACATGGGCGCCGCAAGTGACGCGGAATTGCGCTGTTGAACTCGTGAATGAAACTGGAAGGCGTAATTGCCCTATGGGCAGCACCAGGCTACTGCTTCTCAACTGGATGATCCTGGCCTCACTAGCGTCTTCGGCGAGTCACGCGGGCGAGAAGACGGAGCGGGACTCTCCTCTGGCAAGAGCCTCGCGACTTGCTGCCTCCAAGAATACTCGAGACCGTGTCCAAGCACTTCGATGGCTGAAGGCCCTCGCGAAGCCTGGAAAGGGTCCGCAGGGAGACGAGGCTACCTACCGCTATGCAGAGCTTTGCCTGCGTTTCCATCGTGAGGGGGAACGGGGAGCCCTGGCTGAGGCCAAGAGGGCTTTCACGGAGCTTCAATCCAAGTCCCGGACCAGGTGGGGTCTCCTCGGCAAGGTGGGAACCTTGCGCATTATGGCCGCAGAGGGCAAGCGTCAGGAGGCTTTGAAGCAACTCGACCGTTTCTTGTCGACTCAGGGCAAGGACGATGCCTTTGTTGATGCCGCTTTCTATATGGGTTGCCTTCTGGCCGAGGACAAGGATTCTTTGCAGTCGCTGGGCAAGGCCCGCAAAGCTTGCAACTACGCCTTGGGTTTGTTGAAGTCACGCGGCAAGTACTACGCAGGTCTGCTGACGGAAGAGCGCATCAGGCGAGCCCTTCGCCAGCTGAAGTGGGACATGGACAAGCTCCAGCTCGGTCGGGACTTCTTGATGTACCGAACCGCGGAATCGTTGAGGCGCGGCCGACGCGACCTGAAGAAGGCTCGCAGCCTCTACTTGAAGGTCGTCAAGGAGCATCCGGGTAATGTATACGCAGAGGCATCGGCCCTTTACGCGCCCCTCTGCTCCGTTGCGTTGAACCGTCCCGCAGAAGCTCACGGCGAACTGGTGGCCTTCTATCGCGCGGACAAGCGTGGACTGTATAGGGGCGAAGCCCTGCTCGAGCTTGCCCGGCTCGAAATCGAATACTACATCAGGCCGGATGCGGCGAGGGCCTACCTGGGCCAACTCAAGTCCTGGATGCGATCGGCACGAGAAGACAGGACTGTCTCCATTACCGGAGTGAAGCAAGCTGCAAAGAAACTGGTAGCGCCACCGAAGACGGAGAAGGCGTCTGACTTCTGGGGGAATGTGCGTCGGCAAAGGATAGCCCCAGGCCAATTGGTCAACCGCCTGACCTGTTCGTGGTATCTCGATGAGATTCAGGAACAGGCCGCGGCCTTTCGCGGGTTCCTGTTTTTTGCCCAGGGCCGCCGCAAGGAAGCTCTGGAATGCTATCGTGAGTTGCTGCGCAGTGACAGCCAGATAAGACAGATGGAAGAGCAGGGAGTCTGGAACAACTACAGTCGCCTGAAGTGGGGCGCCGAGCACGGCTATCTCTTCGCCATGCCTCAAGACCTGGCCCAGTACCGTGGGCGTCTGCGCTTTGCTGTGCTGCTCGGTGATTTCTACTACTGTACTCAGAAGTTCGACCGTGCCCAAGCGGTGTTCGGGCGAGTTCTGAAGGGCGAGTTCGGTAAGCTCTCGGCGCTGCAAAGCGACTATCCGCACTACGCTGTCGGCTCGTGCCTTTATCGCTCGCTAGGCAAGGACAGGCGCAGAACCGCAGCTTTTCGCGAATGGGAGAAGGTCATTGCCTCTCGAGAAGGGACACTTCTTGAGGATCGGACGCAGCTTTCCATGGCTCAGGTGGGCCACCTGGCCGACGACGCGCGTGTCTGGAAGCGGAGCGTGAAGCTGGCAGCAGAGTTGGCATCCGCGCGTCGCGACAACGACTACGTCTGGAGAGCGCGACTGCTCTATGCCAAGATGCTTGTTCACTTGGACAAGCCGAAAGAGGGCTTCGCGCTTTACGATCAGGTAGCCGCTTGTTCCAATAAGGAGTTCAGGGAGTTGGCGGTGTTCTGGAGAGATTTCTACCGCAAGAAGTTGAAGTCGCGCAAGCCGGAGGAGTAGCCCATGTTCGGGTCTAGTAAGACTGTGCTGGTATTGGCGATTGCCGGTTATCTCTTTGCGGCAACCGGGTCTGCTTTCGCAGGAGAAGCCGGCCACGTCGTTGCGACCAAGCGCGACGAGGTGAAACTGGATGCGAAGGCGGACGACAGCGACGGTGAACGGGTAGTCGCCGACGCCGGTCAGGATATTGGGGACAAGCGCAAGATCGAGAAACTCTTTGTCCCGCCTTCGAAGTGGGTTTTCGAGAAGTTTCGTGAGGTAGTGGTGAATCCCTTCAAGCTGGATTACGTCGATATCATTGTTGACCCTGACGACAGTCAAGCCAGTGCTGCCCCCGAGGGGCCGTCGAAGATCAAGGTCGTTGCCACCGTGCCCAAGGCAAAGGTCACGGCGGGATCGTTCCCGGTCAAGTGCGAGGGAAACATCGTGCGTAAGCCTGGTGGCGGGCATCGCGGTGGAGGTGGAACCGGCGGTGGAGGCGCCCGCGAGTATCACTGGGCGGCCATGATCGGCGATCTCGTTGTGGACCTTGACGTAGATACCGATCGCGACGGGGACGTTGACAAGGACGATGAGGAAAACGAGGACACACCTGTCGACTATTTGAAGCCCACAGGAGCCTTGGTGCTGGTTAACTGCGACAACGACGGCAAACGCGCCCCCAAGCCGCCTGCCGGGGCGCGTGACATGGACGACAAGAGGATAAACGGCCTGAAGGACTACGAGGATCTCAGTGACCTGGTTCTTACCGTTTCTCCCAAGGTGCCGGACGGGCACAAGGTCTTCCTTGTCGTCGCCAACCCGAACGGAGCTTCTTCCGAGAAGCCGAACGACAAGATCAGGATCATCGACGATAAGGGCACGCAGAAGAACAACGCGGACGATGTAGTGGTGATCGGGCCGTCGACCGGCGCCGAAGTCGAGGTGACCGCTCTCTTTTCCGGGAATACCAAGTCCGTGACGTTGAAGATGGAGGGGCTGCAGTTCGGGGAACAACTGGTGCTCAAGCTCGAGTGTCGCAAGGGCAATGCGGTAGTCCAGTCGGACACGGTCGCTACGCTCAACACGCCCGCTCTGCTGATCCCCAACACCCAACCGCTCGTTTCCCAGAAGACCATGGCCCAGTTCAACTACTCGGACTGGGGCAAGGACAACAGGGGCTTCAAGGCAAGCCTGACTGCAGCATTGAAGGCCGCCAAGATACAGGGCACTGCCCGTTCGGTGTCCATAGCAGCTTTCGTGCAAGATGCCCTGGAAGTAGGATTCCAACGGCGTCTAGGCAAGGCCCAAAAGCAAGATCTGACTATGCTTGTCGTGCTGCGACTAGGCAGGCCCCAGACGTGGACGGAGAAGCTCCTGGCCCCGGACATCGGAATGTATGCGCCGCCCACGACCGGAGCTTCTGGCGATGACGGAGGCGCTGTCGATGCACTACCTCCTTTCAAAGGTGCCCCCTATGGGCAGGTGGTTGTGTCGAATTCTACCAGCGAGGGCTTGAGAGGTTTCTTCTCGAAGCAGAAAGTGCAGGCGCTAGGTGGCAAGCTGATGGTTGCGAATCCCGGGAGCTTTGCCCTTCGCCATGCGGATGAGGTGATGTGCGTGGTCCCCAAGGGAGATTCGTTTGTCGTACTGGTTCCGGACGTGCGCGCGGCCATAGACGAACTCAAGAGGGTGCCGGCCAACGCCAAGCTGCCGAGAATGTGGTTCGCGCAATTGGAGTACGACACCTACGGGCAGTTGGTCTCGGCATTCACGGCCAAGAACGGTGCCAAGATCAAGGCGGTTGAGAAGGCCGTGAACGCACTCAAGAGTCGCCTTCCCAAGGGAACGGAAGTAGTCGGCGTGCCCGTGATTATCGATCCAGATATGGGCGCGGGAAGGGCCGTCTTGTCAAAGAACTTCATGAATACCCAAGTTGCAGTTACGGGCGGGAAGACACACCTGTTCGTATCGGTTCCCCATACCCGGAGGCTGAGGACTCTCGTGAACGGAATCCTGAGTAAGCTCGGGACCGTGCATTGGGTTGACACAGACCGACTCAAGCAGGTCGGTGGCGAAACCCACTGCGCCACGAAATGCGCGAGGACCGCGCTGGGCAGGTTTGTCAAGGAGGAGGTCAAGTGATGTCCGCCTACGATCGAATGAGATCTTTGCCTGTGTTCTTCGTGCTATCCCTTCTCGTCGCATCTTCAAACGCCGGCGCTGCGGAGAAAGCAGACGAAGCGGTTCCCTTGCTGCGCGAACTTGCCGCCTGCCGCATGGCCGTCGGTAAGGACTATCTCGAGGCCAGGGCGAAGATGCTTTCCGATCGCGAGAAGGCTGCGAAAGCCTTGGGCAGGATGCGCGCGAAGGGGCTGGTGGGCAAGGCCGACTATCTTGCAGCCGCCCTGGAGACTCGCGCCCAAGCCCCCAAACCGGCCGCGAAGTTCGACGCGGCCTTTGACGCCATGCTGAAGACCTCGAAGGTTATCGCGCTCTTCAGGGACAAGAAGGACTACGACATGGTCGTGCCGGGGAACTATCACTACTCCCTTGGCTACCGACTGGTCCGTGGAGCGGGGGGGGCACTTCACCAGTTGCGCGAGACGCTGGGTGTCGTGGGTTCCGGGGAGAAGGCTCCTGCCGGCAAGCTTGCGAGCGACCGGTTCGCATGTCTCGTACTGGAGCGAGTTTCCAAGGACGCGGCGATGAACGCTCCGCTGCGGTGGGCGTTGGTCTCGGGGTTGGTGCTCCCCATCGAGGTCAGAGAGGGGCTTCTTGCCCACCGCTATCCGGGCGTCAGAATGGCGGCCCTGCAGTCCTTCCGCCCTAGCTCGCTGAAGAGTCGGGAGTCCACGCTCAGGGCGATGCTTAACGATGCCAGCCCTGCCGTGCGCTGGGCAGCCGGGGCGGTCCTGATTCAGATTCACAAGGACTGTTCGGATCAGGACGTACTGGCTCTCACCCAGGTCGTCGGCAGGCTTTCGGCCGATCCCGATGAGAAGGTCAGATTGGGGTTGGCTCACGACCTGGCTGTGCTCGGCGCGAAGGCTGGGGCGCTTACCGAGGTGCTCAAGCACGACAAGAGCAAGGCGGTTCGGGATGTTATCGGTGCTTCGGAGAAGAAGAAGGGCGAGTAGGGCCGCTGCGGTGTCCCGCTGATTCTTCGTTGTCGGCTGTGGGCTGCAGTGCACGGAAGACCCGAAGAAACTGCACACAAATTCCTGCACACAAACCCCGGCTTATGCTCCGTTCGCATTCCTTCGCTTCCGTTCGCTTCCATTCTACGGAGAGGCGTTTCAGGCGGTTGCGCATAACTCGTTAGATAGGCTAGGGTTGCGGAACGCGCCTGCTTGCAGTCGCAGTCCCCTGTCCTCTGTCGTTTTATCCCCGAAAACGAGGCGCCCGTCGGCAGGGTTGCCAATAATGCCCGGCGTGTCCTTCGCAAACCGGTACAATATCGACTACCGCAGGTGCGGGTTCGCCCCGCGGTTCGGCATTCCTGGTGTGTTCTTTAGGGGAGATCTGAGCGATGTCCCGACGCAATGGCAGCAACAGCGACGGCAAGCAGGTGGTCCGCGATCCGAAGACCGGTCGCGAGGTCTGGCGAATGACCCACAGCGAGACCCACGACGTCCACACCTACTACGACATCAACTCCTGGAACCCGCAGGGCACGCGCATCGCCTTCTCCGCGATAGGTCCCCGGGACGTTCTCCTGGAGAAGACCCAGCGGACGGGCAAGGGCATGCTCTGCGTCATGAATTCAGACGGCACCGGCCGGGAGTGCCTGGTCGGCGAGACTGACTTCAGCGTGCACACCGGGTGCCTGCCGATCTGGAGCATCTCGGGCCGGGAGATCTGTTTCCTGGCCGAGAACCAGACCTGCATCATCGACCTCGAAAGCCGCCGGACCAGGAAGATCGAAGGGCTCACCGGCCGCGCGCTCAGCCCCGACGGCCGGTACCTGGCCTGTCAGTACGGGCCCGGTGAGGAGCGGCGCGGGGTGGTCCGCGTGGATATGAATGACCTCAGCCGCGAGGAAATCGTCTCGGCCGAAGCCATGACCGAGATGTTGCTGGAGGAATTCAACCGCGCCGCCAGGATGCCGGACATTGACGCCGGGCGTATGGATGTCGTCCAGGTTGCCAACATCAAGTGGAGCCCGGACGGCGAGAAGCTGATGCTGCGCTTCAACTACGGGGTCGAGGAGTACATGAAGTCCATCTTCGTATTCCGGCCCGACGGTTCGGGGCTCAGGAGGCTGGGCCTGGTCAGCCCGTATTTCGGTCACCACTCCTGGCACCCGGACGGCGAGCAGATCCTGTACTGCGACCGCAACGAGGACGGCGGGGGCCAGGTCTACTACCTGGCCGACTGCCGGGGGCTGGGACGCAGGCCCTTGAGCAGCGAACCGCTGGGCAGTCACCCGCTTCTGAACCCGGCGGGCACCGAGATCGTGGATTTCGGCGGGGGGTACATCCTCCACCTGGACCTAGCCACCGGCCGGTCCGAACGCCTGGCCTCCTACACCAGCAACCTGCACAAGGGGCTGCATCCGCACCCGTCGTGGAGCCCGGACGGCAGCAAGGTGATCTACCACTCCGATCACACCGGTACAAGCCAGATATACGTGATACCGCTGCACTGATCCCCGGGATCGGTCCGCCGGCTGCGGTGCCTCAGGCTTCTCCAGGCTGAGATATCCGGAAGTCGGCGTAGCGCGCGCTGCGCGTGAACATCTGGCGCAGGCCGATCCGCCCGGCCTCGATGGGCGCGTCCGCGGGGTCCTTCCAGTGGCAGTAGCGGACCTGTTCCGGATTCTCGACGCGCATGGATATCTCCCCGGCGCGCTTGATCACCGTGATGTGATGGGGCACGCCCGGGGCCCACAGCCCGGTCCGGAAGTAGTCCGGCTCCAGATCGGTGCCGTTGAGGCCGGTTCCTTCGGGAGCGTAGCGGCGCGCGCGGATGTAATCGTCGCCGGGGTCATCGTTGCTGTTCCCGAAGGCGGCGTAGCTTATGTGGTACAGGCGCATGTGGTTGAAGTAAAGCTTCATGGACGGTTTGCGGCGCAGCTCCGACCACTCGGCTATGTCGGTCTTCCAGGGGGCAGTGCCACTGCCGGTGGCCTGGACGTAGAGGATGTTCACGCAGCGACTTTCGAAGTCCAGGCGGGTGTAGTCGTACTCGATGCGCAGGTCGCCGGAGAAGCTCTCCCGGGTCCACAGGACCATGTGGTGCGCGTCTTCTCCGAAGCGCGGGCCGGCGGTGAGCTGCATGCCCCCGGGGCCGTTGCGCACCGCGGCGACCTCGCCGTCCAGGAACCACCGGTCGGTCCAGTCGCTGGTGCAGGGGTCCTCCAGGACCGTCTTCCAGCCGCCCAGATTGGCCTGGCGGAAAAGCTCCTCTTCCGTTTGGCTGGTGCCGGGGGCCGCAGGCGTACCGTTTTCGTTCATGTTTCCTGTCTCTCCCGTTTCAGGGTTGCGTGTCGCGCCGGCAGGTCGTCTCTCGGCTGCCCGACAGGATATTCGCGGGTGCCGGGGTTCGTCAAACGCCGGTCCTGTGCCCCAAGCGTCTTGAATGCGGCGGCGGCCCGGAGAAAATCGGCGGCGGGCCGATTCCCGATGAGCAGGGAGATTCGAATGGACGACGTCAACCTGGAACTGGAGCGAACCGAAAAGGGCTGGCTCGGCCAGGCCCTGGTTCTCCAGAACGGGCGGCCGGCCTACCTCGCCGAGAGCATCTTCCCGGCGCCGAACTTCGTCGTCCGGGACATCGCCGGCCGGGAGTGGTTTCGCACCAGTTCCTACCGCCGCGGATCCGGACCCCGCTGGCTGGGCCAGGGCGGCGTGACCTACAGGCGTTCCAGCGGAGAGCCGGTCCGCCTGGACCACTTCGGCCTGCTGGGCTTCCGGCTCAAGCTGTACGTCGGGGACCGGGTCTACCCCTGGGTCGGATGGCGGAGCGCCAGTTACCCCTGGATGGAGTGCTCTATCCCGCTGGTACACGGGGCCTTCAAGGCCCGGGTGACCGACCCCAGCTACCTGGACGTCGCCGTGTCCGTCCTCTACTACGCCTGGTGCCGCAGCGATACGGCGGACTGACTCAGCGAGCGAGAGGCCGTTTCAGGAATGGTCTCAGGCGCCGGGGCTCCCTGGCAGGCTGTTACAGAACGTCCTGCTGGAGCGAGAGAGCAGTAGTTCGACATGATGATGGCTCGCGGCCTCAACATCAGCGACCCTGGCTTGTCCAAGGGTGGGCGCGGAAGACACCACACGGCAAAGGTCAACCCTCTACTGCGTAGTCTTGAGCGGCAAAGCTGCCAGGACTCGAAACCGGTCACTCTTTCAACGCTCTGCCAGGGTTGCCTGCAGTTCTCCTTCCTTCGCGGCGGTCAGCGTCACGCGGTATAGCGAGCCTATTTGCGGCCGGGGGCAATCGAAGGCGACGCGGACGTAGCGCGAGCAGTAGCCGCCGACCCGGCCGGCCTCCAGGCGTTCCTCGGCCAGCACGAACTCCTCTCGCCCGACCAGCCCTTGCGCGAAACCGGCGGCGAGCTGCGCCCCGGCGGCGATGAGCTCGCCGACGCGCGCCCTGGTTCTGCCCGCGGGAACCTGGTCGGGCATGGTGGCCGCCGGGGTTCCTTCCCGGGGGGAGAAGGGGAAGACGTGCAGGCGCGCCAAAGCCGCCCGGCGGCAGACCTCGACAGTGTTCGCGAAGGCCTCGTCGGTTTCTCCCGGGAAGCCGACGATCACGTCGCTGGTGATCCCCGGGGAGTCCAGGTGCCGGCGGGCGCGTTCGGCGGCTTCCAGGAACCGTGCCGAGTCGTAGGGCCTGCGCATTGCGCGCAGCACGCGGTCGTCGCCGCTCTGCAGCGGCAGGTGCAGGTGCGGGCAGATTCGAGGTTCGGCGGCCATCAACTCGAGGAGTTGCTCGTCGAGTTCGGACGGGTCCAGCGAGGAAATTCGCACCCGGCAGTCCGGCGCGGCGGCGACCACCGCGGCAACGGCGGTGGCCAGCGGCGGGCTTCCAGGCAGGTCGCGACCGTAGAGGCCGAGGTGTACTCCGCTGACCACCAGCTCGCGGTGCCCGCTCTGCTGCAGGGCGGCGGCTTCGCGGCGAATCTCCTCCAGCGGGCGGCTGCGCGGGTCTCCGCGCAGGTGCGGTACGATACAGTAGGAACAGAAGGACTGGCAGCCGTCCTGTACCTTCAGGAAGGCCCGGCGGTGCGAATCGAACCGGCTGATGCCCCCGATTTGCCGGGACGGGGTGACCGGCACGCCCGGCAAGTCCAGCTTCTCGTGCTGCTCAAGCGCCAGATCCGCTCCGGTGCGTTGCAGGACCGCCTCCTTGCCGGAGGCCGATACCGCGCAGCCCGCGACCACCAGCAGGGCGCCGGGATTTCCCCTGCGCAACCGGCGTACCGCGCGGGCGCTCTTGGCCGCGGCCGTGCCGGTAATCGCGCAGGTGTTGACCACGCACAGGTCGGCGGTCTCGTCGCTGCCGGCAGGCCGCAGACCGGCGGCCTCGAGCTTCTCGGCCATCAACTGGGTTTCGTACTGGTTGACCTTGCAGCCCAGGTCGGCGAGGCGGTAGGTGCGGAGCTTCGGGGCGGGCATTACCGGGAAGCAGACCCGACGAGAATCAGCGCTGCGGCGGTGATGGCGGCGGTCTCGACCCGCAGCACGGAGTTGCCCATGCGCACGCGTTGGAGGTTTTCTCCCAGTCGGGTCAGGAGCGTCTCCTCCGGGGCGGTGAAGCCGCCTTCGGGGCCCACGATCGCGGCGATGCGCGCGCCGGCCGGAATCGTTTCCAGCGCGCTGCGCAGGTCCAGGCCGGAGCGCGGATCCAGCAGCAGGCAGGCCTCGAAGGCTTCCAGGCGCGCGCCCAGGTTCTCCGGGGCCAGCGGCGATTCCACGTGCATCAACGTGGACTGGCGCGACTGCTTGGCGGCTGATTCGGCCAGGCGGCGCCAGCGTTCCACGGCCGCCCGGGAGCCTGAACGCGGGGATCGCTTCCAGCTTACGGGCAGAAGCTCTCCGACCCCGAGTTCGGCGCACTTCTCGACCAGGAAGGACATGCGCTTGGTACGGGGGACGGCGGTAGCCACCGTCAACCGCGGCGAGTTGGTCGTGCCGGCTTCCAGCTCCGAGATGACGCGACAGAGCGCGCCGGCCTCCGAGCCGGAAACCAGTTCCGCGCTCCACAGTCCCCCGCACCCGTCGAAGAGCTCCAGGCGGTCCCCGGGTTCGGCGCGCCTGGCGACAAGCAGGTGGCGGGCCTCACTTCCGGCCAGCAGCAGCTCGGAACCGGGCGCGGCGCTCTGGCCGCGGCCCATGAGGTATCTGCCCTGATTTCGCATCGCGTCACGGATGCTAGTTCGATCCGTGAAGTGCTGCAAGTGCTCCTGGTAGATTCGTCTTGAAGGCGGGCCCGGAGACCGTGATAATGTCGGCCGGAGAGTGTGGTTTCGCGAGGGAGCTCATGGCAGCGGATCTCAAGCGCTTGGCCGACTTGTTGCGCAGCGAGGCGCCGGCACTGGCGGAAAGAATCCTGACCCGGGCGGGGCAGGACCTGCTGGAAGGCTGTCCCGACGCCAAGAGGGAGCTCTGGCTCCGGATCTGCGCCGGTACCGTCGAGAAGGTCGCCGTCTGTCTGGAGGGCGGCCAGCTGCCCGACCCCGAGGGGTTGCGCGAACACATTGCGCGCATGCACAAGCGCGGTATAGGCCTGAGGGAAGCGCTGGAGATGAAGGCGCTGATCGAGCGCGAGGTATCGTACTTCCTGGCATCCGAGGGCAAGGCCGGCCCCATGGAGCTCGTTGATGTTGCCGACTGCGCCGAGCGTACCATCAGCGTGGGCGTGGGGGCCTACCTGGACTTCACCCAGGACATCTTCGAGAGCGAGCACAAGCAACTCCTGGACTCCATAGACGGCATGGATGTGGTCGTGTTCAGGGCCGACACCGAAGGTACGCTGTTGCAGGTGAACCAGACCGGCGCCGACGTGCTCGGCGCGGACTCCCCGGAGGCCCTGCTGGGGCGAAGTATCGGCGAGTTCTACGCCGACCCCGCTGATCGCCAGAAGCTGCGCGAGAAGCTCCTGAGCGACGGCCGGGTTACCCAGCACCTCCTGCGCCTGCGCAGGACCTGCGGCGAGCAGCTGTGGGTCGAGACCAACATCCGGGTGAGGCTGGGGCCCGACGGAAAGCCCGCGGGGCTGGACGGCTTCGCCCGGGACATCACCAGCAGGTTGGCCGCGGAGAACGAGCAGCGCCGTACCGCCCAGCTGCTTGCCGGTATTCTGGGCTCGGCCGGCGAGTACGGCATCGTGGCCACCGATCGCGCAGGGAAGATCAACTACTTCAGCGAAGGCGCGGCAGTCCTCTTCGGGCTCAAGAGTTGCGAAGTGGTCGGCAAGCTGCACGTCGGGGAACTGTGGCTGCCCGAGGCGCGCATGCGGCTGGAGGATGCCCTTGCCCGGCTGGAGCGGACCGGGCACTACGAGGAGGAGATCGAACTCCTGCGCACCCACGGTCTGACCTTCAACGCCCGGGTTTCCGGCAGCGCGCGCCGCGATGCTGAGGGAGAGGTCACCGGTTTCACGTTCGTTATCCGCGACGTTACCGAGGATCGCGCGGCGCAGAAGCTGGTAACACTGCTGGCCCACGCGCTGGAATCCAGCAGGGAGGGGGTGACACTCGCGGACATGTCCGGCGTGCTCACCTACGTCAACCCGATGATGACGGCGATGACCGGCTACGATGCGGAGGAGATGCTCGGGAGGGACTTCTCGATCTTCTACCCCGAGGACTTCCCGCGGGAGGAGGTCCGGGCAATTGCTCGTTCCACGCTTGCGGGGGGGTGGAGCGGCGAGGTCGAGTGCGCCACCCGCGACGGCAAGCGCTTTCCTGTCCACCTGACCACCAGTCTGGTGCGCGACGAGCGTGGCCGGGCGGTGGCCATGGTGGCGCTGGCCCGCGACGTGACCCGCGAGAAGTCGCTGCAGAAGCGGCTTTTCGAGCAGGAACAGCGTCACCTCGCGGAACTCGAGCGCCAGGTGCGCGAGCGCACCGCGGAACTCGAACGTGCCTACCGCGACCTCCAGAAGCTCGATGCCATGAAGGACCGCTTCCTGACCAACATATCGCACGAGCTCAGGACCCCGCTGGTCAGCGGCGTGGGATACATCGAGCTCATCCTCCAGGAGGGATTGGGGCCGATCAACGCCGAGATCCGCAAGGGACTGCGCGTGGCCCACCGCAACCTCCTGCGGTTGGTGAACCTCATTGACGACCTGCTGGCCTTCACACGCCTGGAGTCCGGCAGAGATGCCATGGTCATCGGTCGCTTCCACCTCGAGCAGATGGTGACCGACTGCCTTCTGGATCTCAAGGTCCGGGCCAACAAGTCGGACCTGACCGTGGAAATGGACATCGAAAAGGACCTCCCGCCGGTGGAGGCCGACGAGGAGAACATCCACCGCGTCTTCACCAACCTGCTTTCCAATGCCGAGAAGTTCACCGAAGATAGCGCGTGTATCCGGGTGAGCGCCCGGCGCTGCGGCCGGGACCGCGTCGAGGTCCGTGTGGCGGACGACGGCGTGGGCATTTCGGAGGAGGAACTGCCTCACGTCTTCGATCGCTTCTACCGCTCGGGGCGCACCCAGTCCACGCGCTACGGCGGAACGGGCATAGGGCTGAGCCTGGTCAAGGAGATCCTGTCTTCACACGGCTGCGAGGTCCGGGCGGAGAGTCCGCAGGAGCAGGGCACCATCGTGGTCTTCAACCTGCCGCTGGCCAGGGGCGCCGTCCAGGAGGCGACCGTCGTCGAGACGCCGAGTGCGGAGGTGCAGCGACGCCCGGCGAGCATACTGATTGTCGACGACGATCCCGAGGTCCACGAACTCCTGAGCACGGTCTTCTCCTCCTCAGGCGATCGCCTGCTGGTCGCTTCGGGCGGGCAGGAAGGCCTGGGCATGGCCAGCAGGGAGGACCTGGACCTGATATTCCTGGACATATCCATGGACGACATGGACGGGATCGAGGTGCTGCGCCAGCTGCGAGCCGGGGAGAAGACCCGGCACATTCCCGTATACATGCTAACCGCCAGGGCCGACGAGGCTTCGGCGCTGAGCTCTCGGAGGTCGGGGGCAAGCGGTTTCATAACCAAGCCCTTTGCCCTCGCCGAGGTGCGCGGCGTGGTCGAGGATGTGATGGCGGGGTCGATTTCCGACGAGAATGGCTGATCAACATCAGCGACCCTGAGCCTGTCGCAGGATAGATGCGGAGTTGATGCGGAAAGCACGACATTGTGAAGGTTAACCTGCTCATGCCCCGTCGGGCCGTAGCCTGTGGTGGCGAAGGCGGGCGTTCTTTTGAGTGGTCAAGTTGCTCAAACTCGACCCCGGTTTTACTTCTTGGGCGATCTGCCCAAGGCCGTTTCCACAGCAATTGACCGCACTTACCCGGTTGTGAATACACAGTGCACCTGTGCACAGAGGTGCAACCGAGAGCAAGCGTTATAGAAAGAGGCAAAGATTTGACATGTATGTGTTCTCGTGCTATACTGTTAAGCCCACTTGAATCAGAAATCCCAGCAAATGAAGGGCTTGGGGGGTCATTAGCAGGTTGGTAACTCCCGAGGCGGAGAGCTTCAAGCGCCGCGTCAAAGACGCGTGCGACATCGTCCAGATAGTGTCCGAGCGGACCAGCTTGGTCCGCTCGGGACGTAGTTTCAAGGGCATATGCCCTTTTCACGAGGAGAAGACCCCTTCCTTCTTCGTTAATCCCGAGGGGCAGTTCTTCAAGTGCTTCGGCTGCGGCAAGGGGGGGGACGTCTTCACTTTCGTCATGGAGACAGAGCGGGTTGATTTCCCGCAGGCCCTCACGCTGCTGGCCGAGCGAGCGCATATCCCGGTGCCCGACTACGGGAGCTCCCGGTCGCCGCAAGAGGCCCGGTTGTACGAGGAGGGCAAGAACCTTCTCTACCGGCTCAACGAGTTCGCCGCGCGCTTCTTCGAGGAGAAGCTGTGGGGCGACGAGGGCGCCGGGGCCCGGGCTTACCTCGAGCGCCGCGGCATCGAGCGCGAGGTCTCCGAGCGTTTCCGGCTCGGCTATGCGCCCGACTCCTGGGACGCGTTGGGCCGGGAACTCGGGCGGCGCAAGGCGGCGGAGCGGCATATCGTCGCCGCCGGGCTGGCCCTGGAGCGCAGGGACGGTACCGGCATCTACGACCGTTTCCGGAACCGGCTGGTCTTCCCGATCGTCGACATGTCGGGGCGCTGTGTGGGCTTCGGCGCGCGGGCGCTTTCCGACGCCGACAACCCCAAGTACCTCAACAGCCCGGAAACCCCGGTCTTCAGCAAGGGACGCCTGCTCTTCGGCCTGCCCCAGGCGCGCCAGAGCATGGACGAGCAACGCCAGGTGCTGATGATGGAGGGTTACACCGACGTGATCATGGCCGCGCAGAAGGGGTTTCCGGGAGCGGTGGCCACGCTGGGAACCAGCCTGACGCGCGACCACATCCGTCTGCTGCGGCGCTTCGCCGACGGGGTGCGGGTAATGTTCGACTCTGACTCGGCGGGCATGGCCGCGACCGAGCGTGGTCTGGATCTCCTCTTCGAGGAGGAACTGCCTGCCCGGGTGGTTACGCTGGAAGAGGGCCTGGACCCCTGCGACTACCTGATGAAGCGCGGCCCGGAGGCCTTCTCCCAGAGGCTGGAGGCTGCCGCGGACCTGTTCGATTTCAAGCTCTCGGCGGTGCGCGCGGGGCACGACCTGGGCACCGCTCACGGCCGGCGCGCGGCGGTGAAGGCGCTGATGACCACGGTGGCCAGGGTAGAAGATCCGGTAATGGCCGCCGAGCTCCGCCGCAGGGCGGCCGAGGCCTTCGGCCTGCCCGAGGAGGTGCTGGCGGCGGAGCTGGCGGGACAGTCGAAGAGCCCGGGGCGAGCGCGTGAGGATCGTGTTGAGCAGGCCGTGCTTTCGCGGCGCCGGAAGGCCGAGCGCGAACTGGCCCGGGCGCTGGTCGCATACCCGCCCGGGTTCTTCGAGGCCCGCAGGGAACTGGAGGACTTCGCCCGGGTCAGCGACGCGGCCGCGGCGGAGGTCCTGGCCGCCACCGCAAAGGTGTACGAGGACCTCGGCGAAATGAACCTGGAGGAGGTGGCAACCTCGCTGACCAGCCCCGATGCCGTGGGCCTGGTCGCGGACATCGCCGCCCGGCTGGAGAGCTTCAAGACGTCCGATCCCGCGGGCACGGCACTGCGGGTTCTGGTGGACCTCAGGAGAATCGACATGGAGGAGGAGTTGGCGCGGCTCAACGAGGAGATGCGCTCGGCCGACTCCGACAGGCAGGTGGCCATCGCCGACCGCATCGCCGAGCTGAAGCAGGAACTGCAGAAGCTGACGACCGGTTCGCGCGAGGCAGTACACGGCGAAGGACTGGAGGGTTAGCCCTTGCAACTGAATCCCGAGTTTGCCGGCGCGGTCCAGGAGGTCATCGACAAGAGCCGAGACCGCGGCGTGCTCAGCTACCAGCAGCTCAACCAGATGCTGCCCGCAGCGCTCTGCAAGACCGAAGATATCGACGCAGTGCTGCATCGCCTGGAGGAAAACGGCGTGGACCTGGTGGACATCACCGAGCTGCCTATGCACCAGGCCAAGTCGACGCCCGAGGCGGCCCTCGCCGAGGTGCAGTCCGAGCCGGTCGAGGAGGAGCGCGAGATACACGATCCCATCCGGATGTACCTCTCGCAGATGGGTTCGATACCGCTGCTGACCCGGGAGGAGGAGATCCGCCTGGCCCGGACCATCGAGATCACCGCGCGCGGGTATCGCCGCCGCGTGCTCCAGAGCGACTACTCCATCGTCCGGGCGGTCAAGCAGCTGGAACGCCTGAGCCAGAGCGAGCTGGCCATGGACCGCGCCACGCCGGGCATCAGCGGAACGGTCGCCAACCAGGAGGAGGCCGGTCGCGAGGAGCTCTACTGTCGTCTGCAGCAGAACCTCGAGACCGTGCGTACCATTCTCGACAGCAACGCCGGTGACTGGAAGAAATTCAGTTCCGGGTCCACCTCCGCCGCCGAGCGGCGTCGGCTGCGCTGGAAGCTCCTGGCCCGCCGCCGCCGCGCCGCCAGGCTGCTTGAGGAGGTCGGCCTGCGCAGCAAGAAGCTGCTGCCGCTGATGAACGGGCTGCGCAAGCTCTGCGCGCGGGTGGAGGCCTGCCGGCGTGAGATCCGGGAGATGGGCGGCAGCAAGTCACGCGAGGCGCAGCTGCGCCGCGAGCGGATCAAGGCCCGACTGGCCGGCGTGCTCGATCGCGTGCACGAGAGTCCCGACGACCTGCTTCTGCGGGTGGTGCTGATGGACAGGCGCTACGCGGCCTACGAAGACGCCAAGAAGAAACTATCGGCCGGCAACCTCCGGCTGGTGGTCAGTATCGCCAAGAAGTACCGCCACCGCGGGCTGCAGTTCCTGGACCTTATCCAGGAGGGCAACACCGGTCTGATGAAGGCGGTCGAGAAGTACGAGTACCGCCGCGGTTACAAGTTCTCTACCTACGCCACCTGGTGGATCCGTCAGGCGATCACCCGCGCGATTGCCGATCACGCCCGGACGATTCGCATCCCGGTGCACATGATCGAGACCATCTCACGCCTGCGGCGGATCGCCAAGAACCTCATGCAGGACCTGGGGCGGGAGCCGACCCTGGAGGAAATGGCCTACGAGGCGGACCTGTCCATCAACGAGATCCGCAGGGTGATGAAGATCGCCAAGCATCCCATCAGCCTGGACCGTCCCATCGGCGACGGCGACGACAGCTACTTCGGGGACTTCATCGAGGACAAGACGGTGGAGAGCCCGGTCAGCGCCGCCAGCCACGAAATGCTCCGCGAGAAGATGGAGAAGGTCCTGGACAGCCTGACCTACCGCGAGCGCGAGATCATCAAGTTACGCTACGGCATCGGCGACGGCTACACCTACACTCTCGAGGAGGTCGGCCGGCGCTTCAAGGTCACCCGCGAGCGCGTGCGCCAGATCGAAGCCAAGGCGCTGCGCAAGCTGCAGCACCCCATCCGGGCCCGCAAGCTCGAGGGGTTCCTGGAGGAAACCGAGGGACCCTAGCAGGCCGTTGAAGAACGGCCTGCCAGAGCAGGAGAGAGGAGAAAGGTGAGAGGAGAGCAGAGACCCTCGCCGAAGGTCAAGCGGAAGGCGCCAGGTTGCGCGACCTGCCTCTCCTGCGGCCTCCTTTCCCCTTACTCCTTTCTGAGCTGAAATCTGAAGACCACTTCTTCAACGGGCTGCTGGCAGGCCGCTGCAAGACGGTCTGCCAGAGCCGGAGAGCAGCCGTTTGGCACCGGCTCACGGCCATTTGACAAGGGCCCTGGGCGAAGTCGAAGGGTAGATGCAGAAGAGCACTATCATGAATGATAGTGCTCTCCTGGGTTCTACTGTCCTACTGCTGCTGCGTTGAACTTGGCAGTTCGGGGCTTCCTGTCTCTAACCCCTGTACTTCTGCAGCTTGTTCAGCAGCTTGAGATCGGATTTGGCGAATCCGAGGCAGGAGGCAATTACTCCGGTTACGGAGTCCTTGATCTCGGCGACCATGTCCTCGACGGTATCCATGGTCGCGCTGGCCGGCCAGCCGATCATGTCCAGGATCTTCTGGTTCTTGGGCGTGCCCACGATCAGATAGGGATAGAGAGGCTTGCCCAACCGCTTGCATTCCTCGCCAATCTCCTTGAGTTTGGGCACGGTTGACTCTTCCAGCCTCAGGAAGAACCCGAAGTCCCAGTCGCCCTTAATGCGTTCAATGGCCGCTTCAGCCGGCAGACGCGCGGTCAGCAGGCAGCCGAACTTGACCTTCTCGAGCTTGCAGTTGCCCCGGAGGAAATCCCTGACTCCTTCGGCCGGGCCGGTTGAGCGCCTGTACTCGAGTATCTCCTCGGGATCGGAAAGCACCTGGCAGCTTCCATCTGCCCTGGTCTGAATCAGGTTTCCGAACTTCGGGGCATCGCCCGGGTCCGGAAGCAGGCCGTCGACGCCCATGGCTTCTGCGGCCAGCGCGGCCGCGCCCAGTTCGACGGGACCCTTGTAGTTGGAGATCAACATCGGGATGACCGTCTTGTCCGGGTAGATCTTCTTGAGCACGCAGGCGCAGGCGGTACCGCTGGGAGCGGGTATGCCGCTGGCGCTGTCGGTGATGTTGAAGCCGTCAACCAGGTCGGCGACCTTTCCGGCAGCTTCGACGAAGTTGAGTTTCGGGATGAACTCGTAAAGGATCTTCATGCTCTTGTTTCCCCTCTCTGAGAAGACAGGCTGATTTGTGCCGCCCCCTTCTTGTAAATGTGCGAAACCGTATGTCAACCGCATAAACGTCCGAGCAACGGCGGGCGCATCACGCAACCGGGGACGGAAGGGGGCGACTCACGAGGTCATGGAAACGCCTGGAACTGGTTGATCCCGAGCGGGTGATGACCATGGTCGCGACAACGGCAGCGACCGCAATTCGGCGCGAGTGGGGCTGAGGGGCGATCGCTTTCGTCGATGACCTGGTTGCTGTGGCGGCCCGGCGATGCACTCAAGATATGGGTTGTAGGCTGAAGCCCAGGTCAAAGAAGCGGTTACGCAATTGCACCTGTGCACTCTCGATTATTGACTGAAACGCTCTGCCTGGCTATAATCGAGTTCCTCACGAAGATCAGGAGGTGCTCACCTTGGCCGTACGTTCACCCATCTACATCACGAGACAGATTCCCGGACGAGGCCTGGAGATGTTGCGTCGCGAGTTCGGTGACATCGAGATCAACCAGTTGAACCGTTCCCTGAATCGTGAAGAACTGGAGGCCGCGGTCGTCGGTCGCCAGGCTGTGTTATGCATGCTCAGCGACCACGTCGATGGTTCGCTGCTGGCGGCGGCTGCGGATTGCAGGATCTTCGCCAACTACGCCGTGGGCTACGACAACATCGACGTGGCCAAGGCCACCCGGCGCGGGATTCTGGTTTCGCACACGCCCGGTGTGCTGACCGACGCGACCGCGGATCTCGCCTGGACGTTGCTGATGAGCGCATCTCGCCGGGTGCTGGAGGGTGACACTCTGGCCCGCTCCGGGCGCTGGCACGGATGGAGCCCCACCGAGTTGCTGGGCGCCGACCTTCAGGGCCAGACCCTGGGCATCGTCGGGGCGGGGCGGATCGGCACCGCGGTGGCGATGCGCTCGCGCGGCTGGGACATGAACGTGCTCTACGTCGACCGGGAGCACAACCGCAAGATCGAGGCGGAGGCCGGTGCCACGCGTGTCAACCTCGAAGTCCTGCTGCGCCAGAGCGACTTCGTCTCTCTGCACCTTCCCCTTACCGAAGAGACCCGGGGGCTGATCGGCGCCGAGCAGTTCCAGGCCATGAAGGAGAGCTCGGTGCTGGTCAACACCAGCCGCGGCAAGATCATCGACGAGGTCGCGCTGGTCGAGGCGCTGCGTACCGGGCAGATCGCCGCGGCGGGACTCGACACCTATGCGCGCGAGCCGCGACTGGCACCTGGGCTCGCCGACCTGGACAACGTGATCCTCCTGCCGCACCTGGGTTCTGCGACGGTGCGCACCCGCGGCCGCATGTCGGAACTGGCCGCCACCGCGATCATCGCGGCGCTCAAGGGTGAAATCGCCTCAAACGTGGTCAACCCCGAAGCCTGGACAGATCGGGCCGAGTGAATTCCGAAGGCCGGCAACCGGCGTCCCGGCCGTCCGGCGTGACGGTGCTGGGCGTGCTTCTGCTGGTCATCGGCGGGGCGTTCCTGGCCAACTGCGCCAGGGTTGCGATCATGATGCCTGCGCAGCTTCCCGGGAACATCGGCATATTCATGGTTGCCGGGGTCCTGCCGGGACTCTGGGCGTCGGCTACCGGCGTGGGGATGCTCCGCGCTCGCAGCTGGGCCCGCGCGTCCTTCTTCGCGCTGGTTGCCCTCTGCTTCGTCATGGTTGCCGGGGCCATCAGCCGTGGCTTCGAGACCCGGGCGGACTACGCCCGGGCCGGAGCCTTGACCGCCGTCTTCCTGTGCATGGTCTGGGGCGTCTGGTACCTGATGTGTGAGCACGTCAGGGCGTGGTTCCGCTGAGGGGTCCCCAAGGCTCTCGGAACGGAAAGATTGCAGGGGTGGAAGAACGCGGGGCTGCAGATCCCGGGCGGCCTCGGACTTGTCCGCTCCTGCAATTGTCCGACCTTGCAGCCCCCGGAGCCGCCCCGATTGCACTTGCCGGCGCCAGCGGCGGTGCCTAGAATCTGCACATGTGATTTCGGTTGCGAGGAGGCACGGTCCTCGGTAGGGAGGAAGCCGTTGAACTCCTGCCACGTGCAGATAGCAGCGGGTGGATTCCTGGGCGGGCGCGAAGCCCTGAAGGTCTCCGGCCTGGCCGGCGGCTTTGAGAGCCGGGTCACGGTGGCCTTCGGTGGCGAGCAGGCCAACGCCCGGTCGGTGGCCGCCCTGATGGTCCTGGGCGTGATTCCCGGTGACCGGATTGATGTAACCGCCGCCGGAGTGGACGCGATCGAGGCTGCCCGGGCGGTGGCCGGACTCATTGCCTCAGGCCCTCGGGACGCGCGCAGCGGGAGTCGACACACCGCCGCGGGGTCTGGAGTCGGGGGGTAGTCTGCGACAGAGGCTCGCCCGCGAGGACTCGAGCCTCAGGGGATGACCACCGCCTGCCGATCTCGCCATTCGTGTCGCCTCGAAGCCGGTGCTGGCATCTCACAAGCTTCTCCCGTAAGTGCCGCCCTTGACACGGCCTGCTAGAGCTGGAGAGCAGTTGATGCGGAAAGCACCACAATGGGAAGGTTAATCCTCTCCTGCGTTTCACCCTTCCACTGCTCGAGTGCTCAACCTGTACCCCGGAACACTTCTTCAACGGCCCGCTAGCGCCGCCCGGACAACGAGAAGACCGACGACAAGGGCCCCTAACTCACTGCGAGTTGGGGGCTTGTTCTTTGTGCGCTGAGCGTTCTCTGGCCCCGCCTGCTATCGGAATCGGGGCGAATCCGGGCAAGTCTGGGACCCTCGGGGACACTTGGCGGACACTGTCGGAATCTGCTGTGAATAGCAGGCCCGTGCCTCTCGTCGCTGGATTACCGGGCTTTGCATAGGTGCTTTGAGGAGGCGGCACGATGCGTTTCTTTTCGCTGATAGTCCTTGGAACCTTCCTGGCGGCCGCCGCGCGCGCAGACGTTGTCCACTTCAAGACCGGGGGGTGGTTGGAAGGCAAGGTCAGCAGCGAGGACGGGGATCGCATGGTCATAGAAACGCGTCACGGCAGGATCACCGTGAGCAGGAGCCAGGTACTGCGCGTTGAGCGGCGGAAGACCGTTGTGGAAACCTACGAGGAAAAGCTGGCCTCGATTCCGGAGAAGGATGTTCCCGGGCGTCTCGCCCTGGCACGCTGGTGTCAGCAGCACAAGCTCGGCGTGCGCAGGAGACAACTGCTCGGACAGGTGCTGGCCTTGGATAAGAACAACGCCGAGGCGCGCGGGCTTCTGGGGTACGTGCGCCACGAGGGCAAGTGGCTCACCGTCGAGGAGCGGAATCGCGCTCTGGGTCTGGTGAAGTTCGAGGGTCGCTGGCTGAAGCCGCAGGCGATTGCCGACATCAAGATCGCGCGCGAGCGCGCCAATAAGGCCGAACTGGAGCGCAGGCGGTCAGAGCTGGAGGTGGAGCTCAAGCGCGCCGAGCTCGAGAAGCTCCGGGCCGAGCGGCGCAGATTGGACGCGCAGAGCGCTGTTGTGACAGCCGAAAAGGAACGCCTGGAGTCGGAGGCCGCCCGCATTTCCGCCGGGCGGGCCAAACTGGAGGCCGAAGCTGCGACGCTCGCGTTCGAGCGGCGCAGGTTGGGGAAATGCCGCCGGACCCTGCGGGGTTTGCCCCGCAAGCACCCGCGCTTCCGCGAAGTCCGGGGCAAACTCTACTACTATCCCCAGGGCCCCGCAAAGAAGAAGCGAGTCCTGATAGCGGATTTCAAAGACCGGAGCTAGCCGGTCATCAGACGACAGCCGGAGGGCGGCAAGACTTAACGTGAAACCATGCTGCATCTGGCGCGGGCAATGAAGTTGTCGACACGCTCAAGCAGACTGCGGGCACTCGCGGACACCTGGCGGATACTGGAGGCCGTTCTCGACGGCGAGCAGTGCCTTCGATTGACTGTTGGCAGATTCCACAAGTCCTGCGTAACTCACGCTCTTGACATAGCCTGCAGGCCGGATATCATCCCCTTAGATGAACGAGGAGCGGGTGTAGCTCAGTGGTAGAGCATCAGCTTCCCAAGCTGAGGGTCGAGGGTTCGAGCCCCTTCACCCGCTCCAATCTTCCCGAGGTGCGCCCATGAAGAGCAGCTGGTTGGCCCTGGCAGTGGTTCCTGTGGTCTTTTCTGCCGGCTGCAACGGTTCGGCACGGCGCAAGCCGGTCGCCCGCAAGGCCGTGGTCAGGAGGGATCCGGCGCTCGAGGCGCGTCTGGCGGGTCTTTCCGAGCAGAGGGGCTTCAAGCACACCGTGGCCAAGGGCGAGACGCTGTATCGCCTGAGCCGCAGGTACAAGTTGCCCGTTCCGGCAATCATGGCCGCCAATCCGGGTCTGGACCCCCGCAATATGCGCTTGGGCCAGACCGTGGTAATCCCCGGAGTGGCTCGCGCGGGCGAAGAGGTGAGAGTTTTTTCCGGACCGCTGGGACCCAAGCCGAAGAGCTCCAGAACGCCGGATTGCGGCAGACTGCGTTACCCGGTGAGCAGCAAGTACAACCCGATCCGGGGGGGCAATCCCGGGGCGCAGTTCGAGGTGCCCTCGGGGACCGCGGTGGTCGCGGCGGCCAAGGGCCGCGTCGTGCTGGCCACTTCAGATCTCGGCGGGCTGGGGCCCTCGGTGATGATTGACCACGGCAAGGGGCTGGTGACCATGTACGGACGGCTGTCCGACTACGCCGTCCGGCCCGGCCAGGGCGTCAAACGCGGCGAATCGATCGGGCGTGTCGGCGCGCTGGGGCTGCTCTTCCGCGTCTACCAGGGCGCGGTCCCTCGTGCGGTCGGCCCCTACATCAAGTGAGGCTCGGCCGTGCCTATCTACGAATACGTCTGTCCCCGGTGCCAACACCTCTTCGAGGCGCTGCAGCGCATGGGCGCGACGGAATCACCGCCCTGCGAGAAGTGCGGCTGCGAGAAGACCGAACGGCAGTTCTCCACCTTCGCGATGGGCGGCGGCTCCGCGAGGGGCTCATCTTCGGGTTCAAGCTGTTCGGGCTGCGCGAAGTCCAGCTGCTCCGGTTGCAGGTAGAGCTGTGAACAGGCACCTCCGGGCCCCCTGGCGCATCGAGTACATCCGCGCGCCCAGGGACCAGGGCTGCTTCTTCTGTGACTACTGGGCCGATCCCGGTGCCGACGAGAAGAACCTCGTCCTGGCTCGCGCTGCGAAGTGCTTCGCGGTGATGAACAGGTATCCCTACAACGGCGGGCACCTCATGATAGCGCCGCAGGCCCACGTCTCGCGCCTCGCCGATCTCGGGGACGGCGTGCTGGTCGAGATGATGCGCATGGTCCAGGTTGCCGAGAAGGTGCTGGGAACGGTCCTGAGCCCCCAGGGATACAACGTCGGATTCAACCTCGGTCGTCCGGCCGGCGCGGGCGTGGCGGACCACCTGCACCTGCACGTGGTCCCGCGCTGGGAGGGTGACACCAACTTCATGGCGGTGCTGGACGACACCCGGGTGGTGCCGGTGGCCCTGGCCGAGCTGTGGGGTGAGCTGGCGCCGCCCTTCGCCGCGGAGGTCCCGGCGTGCTGACGCGCGAGGAGCAGGAGCGCCGCGAGCCGGGGATCCTGGCTCCCTACGCGATGCACTCGGCCGCCAGCCGCGGGCGGCGCCATCCCGAGAGGGAGCACGAGTTCCGCTCGCGCTACCAGCGCGACCGCGACCGCATCGTGCACTCCACCGCCTTCCGGCGCATGGAGTACAAGACCCAGGTCTTCGTCAACCACGAGGGCGACCACTACCGCACCCGCCTGACCCACACGATGGAGGTGGCGCAGATCAGCCGGACCATCGCCCGCGCGCTGTCGCTCAACGAGGACCTTGTCGAGGCCCTGGCCCTGGGACACGATCTCGGCCACACCCCCTTCGGGCACACCGGCGAGAAGGTGCTCGACGAACTCCTGCGCGGGGCCGGAGACGTGCGCGGCTTCGAGCACAACGCTCACGGGCTGCGCGTGGTCGACGTTCTCGAGAAGCGTTACCCGCAGTTCGACGGTCTGAACCTGAGCTACGAACTGCGCGAGGGATTTGCCTTTCACTGCACGACCTACGACAATCCCGCCCAGGCGGGCAAGGGCGGCGGCGCTCCGCGGCCGCGAGACCCGGAGATGGCCGTGGAGTTCGAGCACTCTCCCAGCCTGGAAGTGCAGGTTGTCAGCGCCGCCGACGAGATTGCCTACGACAACCACGATCTCGACGACGGCCTTGAAAGCGGGTTGATCGATCCCGGCGACCTCGAGGAATTGGAGCTCTGGGCCAGAGCCAGCGCAGCGCTTGACGCCGCCGGAGCCGGGGTCGAGGGGCGCATGCGCCGCGCGGGGATCGTACGCTATCTCATCAACCTGGAGGTCCAGGATCTGCTGGCCGAAACCAGCAGGAGAATATCGGAGATGAAGCTGGACTCCGCCGAGGCGGTGCGCGCCGCTCCGGCGCCGGCGGTCAGCTTCTCGGAGGAACTGGCCCCCGCCAAGAAGGCGACTGAGGGGTTCCTGATGGAACGGCTCTACCGCCACTGGCGGGTGGAGCGAATGAGCAACAAGGCCCGGCACTTCATCGAGTCCCTCTTCAGGGAGTTCGTGGCCCACCCCGAACTGCTACCCCCCGGAGACCAGGCGCGCATCGAGCGGGACGGCGCCGCGCGCGCGGCCGCCGACTACATCGCGGGCATGACCGACCGTTACGCACAGGAACTCTACAAGCAGCTGTTCTACCCGTTCGAGAGGACATAGCGGCTATGCCTTTCATTGAGATCCGCGGCGGCGGTCGCAGCGGCCACTTCACGAAGATCAAGGGCAGGAGTTTCGTGGTCGGCCGCGACATCGTCTGCGATCTGAAGCTGGACGACGGGCGCTGCTCGCGCAAGCACTGCGAGATTCTCCACGACGGCAAGACCGGGAAGTGGAGGGTCCGCGACCTGGGCAGCTCCAACGGCACTCTGCTGAATGGCAGGCCGGTCAAGGAAGGCGATCTCGAGGACGGCTTCGAGGTAGGCCTGGGCGCGTCGGTACTGGTTTTCCGCACCAGTGCCCCCACCGGTTCTGTTCGCCGCAAGGCGCCGGTGCTGGAGGTCCCCGCCGAAGAACCGCTCGAGCCCACGATCATGGAACCCGAAGATGGAGACACCCGAAAGGCGGGCGAACCCGCCAGTTCCGCCGCGCGGCTCGACACCCTGGTCGTCGATCGCGCGGCGTTGATAAGCGGCAAGGGCGAGGGTGGCGACGACCGTTCGCTGGCCGACCTGCGTTGTCTCTTCGACGTCGCCCGATGCTGTTCGGCGGCGCGCACCCCCGAGGCGGTGCTCTCCGCCCTGGGCGAGAAGCTCTCGGCGCGCCTGGAGGCCGACCGGCTCTACGTCTTCCTCGGCGCCGGAACCGGGAAGGTGGCGTGGAGCGCTGCGGACGCCGGTTTTGCCGAGGACCCCGCGAGCGTCCCGGTGAGCAGCACGGTGGTCGACCGCGCGCTAGACGACAACGTGGCCGTGCTGATGACCGAGCCGGGCGAGGACGAGGAGTTCGCAGCGGCCCGGAGCATCGAGGTCAACCGGATCGTAACCGCCCTGGCCGCGCCGCTGGCTGCCGGCGGGCATCCCGTCGGCGTGCTCTACGCGGACCGGTTGGGCCGGGGGCAGAGCTTCACCGGCCCCGACCTGGAACTCGCCGCGGCAGCGGGTCTGCTCGCCGCCGGATCGCTGGCTGGTGCTGAGGAGCTGGCCAGGGCACGGGCCGCTTTGGGCGAGGGCGAGATGATCGGCGAGTCGGAGGCGATCGCCGCGGTTCGCGAGCTGATTGCCCGCGCGGCGCCGACCGACGCGGCCGTGCTGGTGACCGGCGAGAGCGGCACCGGGAAGGAACTGGTCGCCCGGGGGATTCACGCGGCTTCGAAACGCGCGGACCGGCCGTTCGAAGTCGTCAACTGTGCCGCGCTGGCCGAGAGCCTCATAGAGAGCGAGCTGTTCGGCCACGCCAAGGGCTCCTTTACCGGGGCGTCCTCGGAGCGGGTGGGGCGCTTCGAGCTGGCGGATGGCGGAACGCTGTTCCTCGACGAGATTGGCGAGCTCTCGGCTGGCGCGCAGGCGAAGCTGCTGCGCGTCCTCGAGCAGGGCGAGATCTCCCGAGTGGGCGAGAGCAAGGTGCGAAAGGTCGACGTTCGGGTTATCGCCGCGACCAACCGCGATCTCGAGACCGAAGTCTCCGAGAAGAAGTTCCGGCAGGACCTGTACTATCGTCTGAACGTGCTGCGCATACCGCTGCCGGCGCTGCGCGAACGGACCGGCGACGCGGAACTGCTGCTCGGGAGCTTCCTCGAGAGCGCCGGGGCACGCATGGGCAAGCCGGTGCCGCAGCTCAGCGAAGAGGCCCGCCGGAAGCTCCTGGCCTATTCCTGGCCCGGAAACGTTCGCGAGATGAAGAACCTGGCAGAGCGCCTGGTGATCCTCTCGGCGGGGGGCCAGATCGGCCTGGAGGAACTGCCCGGCGAGATTGCCGGTGCGAAGGCACCCGTGGCCACGGCCACGGGCAGCCCGGTGGGCGGCACCGCGAGCCTCAACGACCTGATGAGGGAGCACATCCTGGCGGTGCTGGCCTCGGTGGGCAACAACAAGAGCAAGGCCGCCGAGATTCTGGGCATCGACCGCAGCACGCTCTACGCTCGGCTCAAGGAGTACGAGGGGCGATAGGCCGCCGTGAAGTGCGGCTGGTTGCCGGGTGCTCGACGGTGCACGGCCTGCGGCCAACGGCCGATGGCCGGATTCCATTCGCAAGCCACTGTCCACAAAGCACTAGCCATTTGGAATAATGCAGGTTGCCTGCCGCAGTTGCAGCTGTTAACATCCGTTACGCTTTAGCCGACCCTTCCGCCTGGCTGACCGGATTCCTGCCGGGATCGCGGGCGCGGGGCCAGGAGGATTCCATGCGGCACCTGCTGATACTCTTCGCATCACTGAGTCTGGCCTTTCCCATCATTGCTGCCGAGCAGCCCAAGGCCGGGGATACCGCTGCCGCGGTGGCAGAGACCATCAAGGGACTGGACCAGCTGGAGTACGACGAGGTCTGGGACCGGGGCGACCGGCTGCGCAAGCTGGGGCCCGAGGCCGGCGATGCCATTGCCAAGGCCCTGGATGGCGCCGGAGACCGCGCCAGGCTGCTGCTTGCCCGCCAGTTGCTGGACCTTCGCGGGTTCCAGCAGACCGGGGCCAAGGCGCTGCTGGCCCTGGCGAAGGAGGCCAAGGACCGCAAGCTGCGGGTCTATGCCGCGAACTCCCTGGGGCAGTCGACGGCGCTGGTGGGATCGCGTTGGCTGCTCGACGCCCTCGACAAGGCCACAGAAGGCGAGAAGGACAAGCTTGCGCTGGTGGCCCTGCACCGCGCTCGCGGGCGGCTGGGCGATGATCGATCGGCCTCCGATGCCCTGATGGTCATCATGCGACGCAACAGGGGCACGGTGCGCAAGGAGGCCGCGCTGGCCCTGGGCGAAATCGGCCGTGCGGTGTTGCCCGAGGTCCGCAAGGAGCTCCTGCTGATCTTCCGAAACGACCCGACGGGCCGGGCGGACCGGGCGCTCAGCATTTATCGCAGCACGCTGGCCCGCAACCCGCTCTTCACGGAGGTGCTGCGCGTCATCAGCGTCTACTACGACGCCGAGGGCAAGGACGCCGAGAAGATCGATCGCAATAAGCTGGTGCGCGCCGCGGTACGGGGCATGGTCTCGAGCCTCGATCCCTTCAGCGGCTACATGGACCCCGAAGAGGGCAAGCAGCTCAAGGAGACCTTGACCGGCGAGTACGGCGGGATCGGTGCCTACGTAAATCTGGTCGACGGGGTCTTCACCATCATCTCGCCGATCTACGGGGGACCGGCTCACCGGACGGGCCTGCGTTCGATGGACCGGGTTATGGAGGTCGACGGGGTCAAGACCACCGGCGAGGCCATGGGCAAGACCATCTCCCGGCTGAAGGGCAAGCCCGGCACTGAAGTGAAGGTCAAGATCTTCCGCCGAGGCTGGCGCAAGCCGCGGGATTTCAAGATCACCCGCGGCAAGATCAGCGTGGACAGCGTCTTCTCAGAAATGTTGCCCGGGAATATCGGTTACGTGCGTCTGGTGCGTTTCGCGCCGAAGACGCCGGGTGAACTGCGCGCCGCGCTGGCGCTGCTCAAGGGCCAGGGCATGAAGGGTTTGGTCATCGATGTGCGCGACAATCCCGGGGGTTACCTGGTCTCGGCCGTGCGCCTGGCCGACGAGTTTCTGCCCAAGGGCAAGATCATCGTCTCGAGCAAGGGCCGCAGGGTCAAGACCAACGTGTACCGTTCCACCGGCAACGGCGGCTACTCCGGGTTACCGCTGGTCGTGCTGGTCAGCTCGGGCAGCGCCAGCGCGTCGGAGATCCTGGCCGGCGCACTGCGCGACAACGGGCGGGCGATCCTGGTTGGCGAGAAGACCTATGGCAAGGGCAGCGTGCAGGAGCCGGTGCGGCTGCGCTCCGAGCCGGGTGCCCTGCTGAAGCTCACGGTTGCCAAGTACTACCTGCCCAAGGGCGAGTGCATCCACGAGCAGGGCATCAAGGCCGACGTGGAGGTCGCCAGCGAGGACAAGATCACGCCGGGCTGGAAGTACGAGGAGCTTGGCAAGGTCTCTGAGGAACTCGAGAAATACGCGCTGGAGGCCTACAGGAAGCAGCCTGAGCTCTTCCGTAAGCTTGCCGAGGACGACGGCGGCGATCCCCGGCGCTACCCGGGGCTGGTGGAGAAGGTGACCGCGCTGAAGAGCAAGGCGCACATCGAGCCCGCTGACGCCCGACCCCTGGTCCGGAGAATCATCCGTCGAGAGGCGGCCGACGATCGCAAGCGCCGGTTTGTCAGCAACATGGAGGACGACCGCCAGCTGCAGAAGGCCGCTCTGGTGCTGCTGGAGAAGCTGGAGCTTGCAGGCGAATTGCCGAATCCGTATGATCGTTACGCCAGGGCCTTCGAGCAGGAATCCAGGCGCCGCGAGGCGCGGGCATCGGGTCGGCTGGGTTTGCCGCCGCAGGAGAAGTAGCGAGAGTAACCGGGGGAGGGGAATCGCCGCATGGCAACCGACTTCAGGAAGTACCATCGCAGGCCGGAAGGACCCGGCCTGCACTTTTCGGAGGACATGACCTGCGGTGCCCTGCGCGTCGAGACCATCGGCGGGGCCGGGAGCCTGGACCTGGACGGCCGCGCCCTGACCCTGGTGGTCATTGACGGTTCCGGGAAGATCCTGGGCGAGGAGCTCTTCGTCGAGGATCTGCTCTACCTGCCCGCCGGGAGCGACGGTGCGCTGGAGTACGATTTCAGCGGCCGCGCGCTGCTGATCCGCTACTCGCCCGCCGGCGACGAACCGGAGCCGATCCGCGGACACGTGGTGGTCCGCATGGGCCAGGCCCTGGGTTACGTGCGCACCCATTGCCGCGGCAACATGCACGGCTGGGGCAAGTCCTTCTTGGAGTTCAACCCTCTCGGTATCGTCTGCACCGACAAGCTCTGGGGTGTCAGTCGCGATGCGCTGTGTCAGGAGATGGTGATGCCCCCGAAGCACATGGTCCCGGCTCATCATCGCGGCGAGTTCGGGCGAGAGCCCGATGGCGACGATTCCTGGCAGATCTGCTACGTCTGGGAGGGATCCGCGCGGGTGGAGATCGGCACCTCGGTCAAGGACCTGACCAGCGTGGAGATCCAGCCCGACAGCGTGCTGCTCTTGCCCAACGGCGTGGCTCACAACCTGACCGCGGGCGGGAGCGGCTGCCGCTACCTTTCCTTCCAGCGACGCGGGCCGGGCGATGCAGCGAATCTCTTTCTCGACCAGGAGAAGGATCACGAGAGGATGCTCAGCCTTCGCGGCAGCATGCCCCTCGAGGAATACCTGCGCACGGAGCACGCCAGGCGGATGTAGCAGAAAGCGACGGCGACAGGTGCCAGCCAGTGGATGACCCGGCCCTAGAGCTCCCAGTCGGCGTACCCGATCGCACAGCGGTGATCACTTTTCTGGGTGTATTGCAGATAGTCCTGGGTGTCCTGGCGGTCATGATGGTGCCCATGCAGGTGGCCAGCCAGGCGATGGTGGCGCACAAGGGTCTGGCGCCCCTCGGGATGTTGATCTTCTCGGCGATTGCGGGCGCGGGTCTCTACCTGCTGGCGGCGACGCTTCTGATCTGGACCGGCGTGGGGTTGCTCCGCGGGCGCAGGTGGGCGAGTGCCGTCAGCCTGGTGGTTTCCTGGCTCTGGCTGATGACGGGCCTGGTCAGCATACTGATGGTGATTGTCTCGATCCCCGCGGTGATTTCCACGCCGATGCCCGACGGCAAGCCCATGCCCCCACACGTTGCGACCGTCCTGGTGCTCGTATCGCTCGGTATCACGACGGTCATGTTCCTGGTGCTGCCGGGAGTGCTGGTTTTCTTCCACTCGCGCCCGGCTGTACGCGCCAATTTCGAGCACCTGGACAAGGGGCCGTGCTGGACGGACTCCTGTCCTCTGCCGGTCCTGGGCTACGTATTCCTGATGGCAATCGGCGTTCTGGGATTACTGGTCAGCCTGCCGGTGGCCGTGCTGCCGCTGTGGGGCAGGTTGCTCACCGGCTGGCCGGCACGAGGGGTCGCTGCGCTGCTGCTGGCGGGTCAGGTCTGGCTGACACTCGGCGTCTTCAGGCTGAAGCGGTACGCCTGGTGGGCGGCGCTGGCCTGGCATCCCTTCTGGATCTTCTCGTGCGCGGCTACCCTCTGGATCATCGAGATGAAGGAGCTTTACGGGGCGCTGGGTTACGCCGGGAAGCATCTCGATGCACTTGAGCCCGTCGAATCCGTATGGGGCGTCTATCCGTGGATGCTGGTGCTCGTCGGCGTCCTGCTGATAGGATACCAGATCTGGATGCTGAAGTACTTCAAGCCCGAGGTTTCGGCGGAGTAGCCCTGCGCAGCGAATGCCGGCGGGCGTTCCCGCCAGGAACTCGGCCACGACGAGTTCATTTCGCCGTGCCCGCGAGTGCGAATTGTCCCCGCGAAAGTGACTTTCGGGGGTTTCGGTTGAATACCTCTGGTGGACGTTCGTCATGAATCAGCAAGGGGTCCACGAATTGGAGGCACTTATCATGCGCAGTCTGGTGATTGCCGGGGCGGCACTGCTTTTCGCGGCGGTTGCCGGCGCCGACGTTGTGCACCTCAAGAACGGCAAGAGCATCGAGGGCAAGGTCACGGTCAAGGGCGACAAGGTCGTCGTCGAGATCCCGCACGGCACGGTCAGTTTCCCCAGGAGCAAGGTCCTGCGCATCGAGCGCAAGGTGTCTTCGGTTGAGGTCTATGAGCAGAAGCACAAGGCCCTTCCTCCCGGTGACGTCGAGGCGCGGATCAATCTCGCCGCCTGGTGCCGCCGCCAGAATATGGGTAACCGTTCCGAGGCACTACTGCAGGAGGTTTTGGCGCTCGATCCCGACAACGCCACCGCACGCAAGCTGCTGGGTTTCGTAATGCACGCCGGCAAGTGGATGAAGCCCGAGGAGAAGTTCCGGGCACTGGGGCTGGTGCGGTTCGAGAAGCAGTGGCACAAGCCCGAATCGGTCGTCGCAATCAAGAAGGCCCGGGCCGCGGCGCAGAAGGCGGAAGAGGATCGCAAAAGGGCCGAGTTGGAGCTCAAGATCCGCGTGGCCGAGGTCGAAAAGCTGCGCGTCGAGCGCGCCCGGTTGGAGGCCGAGCGCGCCCGGATCGAGGCCGAGCGCCTCAGGCTGTACGAAGAGCGCCTGCGCCTGGAGCGTCTCTTCGTGCGCTATCCCCATTTCAAGGTGATCGGCGACGCGGTCTACTACTACCCGGATTACCCCGAATGCCGCAAGGGCGTGATCATAATCCGCACGCACAAGCGGAAGAAGCGCAAGGACGACTCCGGGCGTGGGAAGGGCGATTCGGAGGAGAAACCCGACGGGAACACGAAAGCTATTGCTCCGGCGCTGGGTGGGGGCGCTGGCGGATGAAGCCCGGTCCTATGCACCCGCCGCGCGAGGCTTCTCCCTGGCGGAGTCGTTGACGTACCGGTCCCAGAGCTGGAGGTAGAGCCTCTCGACCCGGGCGGTGGCCTCCCGGAGGCCGTTGGCCTGGACGGCTTGCAGGGCGGCCTTGCCCAGCTTCTCGCGCAGGCCGGTATCTTTGGCAATCCGTTGGATCGCGCCAGCAAGGTCATCGACGTCGCCGGTTCCGACCATCAGTGCGGACTCGCCGTCCTCGAACATCTCCGGCGCGTATCCCTCCCTGGTCAGAATCAACGGGATCCCGCAGGCCGCGGCTTCGAGCATGGTCCGGCTGCAGCCTTCGGACCGACTGACAAGGCATAGCGTGTCCATCGCAGGGTAGACCCGGGCCAGGTCGTTGCGGTGCCCCAGGAACGTGACTCTCCCGGCGATGCCCAGTTCCTGCGCCAGGGATTCGAGGCACTGGCGTTCGCCGCCGTCCCCGGCCAGCAGCAGCCGGATCCCGGGGATCGCGCTTGTGGTTCTGGCCAGCGCGCGGAGCAGGACGTCGATGTTCTTGACCGCGTGCAGGCGGCCGGCGAACCCCAGGACGAATTCCTCGCCCTGGAGCCCCAGAGCGGAGCGCGCCGCGGCCCGGTCGCGGGGCCTGTATTCTTCGAGATCGACGGCGTTGGGGATCACGGTGAAGCGTTCGAGGGGGATGCCTCCAAGGATCGAGTTTCGCTCGGCTGTCTGTGCGCTGACTGCGATGATTCCCGAGGATATTCGTGAGAGCAGGCGATCGACGATAAAGTGCCGGCGGGTCTTCTCCGGCCCGGGGTTGCGCTCGTGGGCTATGACCACCGGCGTGTTTGCCAGCCAGGCGGCCAAGCGCCCCGAGGTGTTCGGTCGCCGCAGGTGGGTGTGAACGATGTCCGCCTTCCTGCGGGCCAGCAGGCGGGCCATGCGCAGGAGCCCGGAGGGGCTGTAGCGGCTGGGCATCTTCAGGAGCGTGACCTTGACGCCAGCCGCGCGGAAGCGTTTGGCCAGAGCGCCCTCGTCGCGAAGGCAAAGGACCTCGGTGTCGAACCTTTCGCGGTCCAGCCCCTTGACCAGGTGGTAGAGGCTGATCTCGGCCCCACCGGCCGATAGCGCGCTGATAACGTGGATTACCTTGAGCCTGCGAGCGGGCACCGGCGGGGCGGGCAGGGGAGTCGGGCCGCCCCGGGCGGCCCGCTGGAGCAGTTCCACCGCGCGGGCGGCCCGGTCGGTCGCGGCCAGGCCGCGGGCGTGCTCCAGGGCTGCATCGCGCAACGCGTCGTACTTGTCGGGTGCGTCGAGTTCTTCCAGCGCGCGAATCCACTCGTCGGCGCCGGCTGAAGGGGGCAGCAGCAGGCCGCCGGAGCCGACCGCTTCGGGTATTCCCCCGACCCGGAACGCCAGGGCGGGGCACCCGTGTGCGGCGGCTTCGGCGAACGCGCGACCGAAAGGCTCGGGAATCCTCGAGGGGCCAAGGATCAGCCGGGCGCCGCGGTAGACTTCCTGCATGTCTTCGCGCCAGCCGAGGATCTCGACGTTCCTGAGCGCGCCGAGACGGCGTGCCGCGCCGCGGCTGACCTGGCCCGCCACCGCGAACTTCCGCTCCGGGAGGCGGCGTGCGACCTCCAGGACCAGTGCCAGACCTTTGGCGCGCTGAGGCTTCACGAAGAGCAGGTAGCCGTCATCTGCGTTCAGCGGCTTTTCGGAGGCCTCGACGCGCAATGATGGCAGCAGGACTTCAGGAGAGATTCCCCAGTAGCGCCGGAAGAGATCGGAGACGTAGGTGCTGTTGGCCACCACCATGTCCGCGGCGGGAATGCTGTTGTCGTAGAGCCTCAGGACGGCCCGGACCAGCGGGTACTTCAGCTTGCCGCGCAGGGGCAGGCAGCGCCAGCACTCGGGTCGGGCGCAGCCCGGTTCGGGATCCCTGGCCTGGTAGTGCAGCGGGCAGAGGGGGGCGTACCCGCGAAAGAAGTAGGCGGCGGGTATGCTCGCGTCTCGGGCTGCCATGACTGCGCCGGGTGCCAGCATGCCCTGAGTGATGATCAGGTGCGGGCGGAAGGCGCGCGCCAGGGCGGCGACCTCCCGCTGCCAGCGGGGGTTGAGCACCAGGGTGCGCAGGTCGTGATCGCGGGGCAGGAGTGGTCCGTGCAGCCGGGCACGGAAGAGATCGGCTCCCTCCCAGGACATCCTGCCTGCTGGTCTGCCGGTTTCCAGGACGGTCACCTGGTGCCCGGCGCCCAGCAGTGAGCGGACCAGTTCCTGCGCCGAGCGCGGCGCCCCGCCGGAACTCCGCGTGAAGCTGTCGGCCGCCAGCAGGAACCTCATCGCCTGTTTCCCCTGCGGTCCAGGCCAAGGCGCTCCTTGGCCACGTGTTCCAGGTGCCAGGCGCGGCCCAGGTAGCGGCGCAGCTTGCGGGCGTCGGTGTCGGGACGCATCGGCAACCGGCGCAGGCGGAACGCATCGCTGCGCCTGTGGCGGTTGCCGCGCTGCACCGACACGGCGGTCTCGTAGCCGGCGGCCCGCGCCGCGGCGGCCTCGCGCCCGGAGAAGGCTCCGTAGGGGTAGGCCAGATGCAGGATCGGATAGCCGGCGCGAACCTCCAGCCTGCGGCGACTGTCGACCAGTTCGGCGCGCATGGCCTCCGGTGACAGCTCCGTGAGCCGCCGGTGAGTCATGCAGTGTGATCCGATCACGAAGCCGACGTGGTTCAGGGTATTGACCTGGTCCAGCGAAGGCAAGGTCGCAGGGTCACCCGCAACGAAGTAGCCGATACCAGGCCAGCTCCTCTCTGCCAATGCGGCAAGTGCGTGGTCCAGCGCTCGGCCGTTCGCGTCATCCAGGCTGATAAGCACCGGGCGTTCCGGAAACCCCTGGAATCCTCCGCCCTTCAGGGCGCGGACCAGGTCGTCAGGGCCTACTCCGCGGTAGCCGAGGTCGGCCAGGATGTCCAGCTGCTCCCGGAACTTCTGCGGGGATACGTGGAGATCCCGCTTTTCGCCGCTTCCCGGTTCGCCGATCTGGTGGTACATGAGGATCGGGAGGTAGAGGCTCACCTTTCGCCTCCCGCCAGGACCTTCCTGTAGATCGCCAGCTGATTCTCGAGGAACGCCGGCGGGCTGAAGCGTTCTGAAATCACCTCGCGCCCCCTGCGGGCGCTGCGGGCGGCGCTTTCGCGGTCGGAAAGCGTCTCGACTATCGCGGCCGCCAGCGCCTCCGGTTTGGCCGGCGGTACGATGCGACCGGTGGCGCGGTCCTCGACGATCTCGCGGATTCCGCCGACCTCGGTGGCCACCACCGGGATCCCGGCGGCGAGGGCCTCCTTCACGACCGTGCTGGAGGCATCGCAAGCGGTGGAGGCCAGGACCGCGATGTCCAGCGCGGCGGTGATTTCCAGCACGTCGGGGCGCAGCCCGAGAAAGTGCACCGCCTCGGCCAGGCCCATGTCGGCGGCCATGGCAACCAGCCTGGCGCGATTTGTGCCCTGCCCGGCAAAGACCACGCGGGCCTCGGGGAACTTGCGGCGCACCTCGGGCAGTGCGCGCAGCACGTCGGCCTGGCCCTTGTCCCGAACCAGGCGGGCGACCACTCCGATCAGTGGCACCTCGGAACTCACTCCCAGTTCCTTGCGAAACCCGGATCCGTCCGGGGGATCGAAGAAGCGTTCGGCCACGGGGGCATGCACAACGTCGATTCGTTCGGCGGGCAGCAGGCCTGCGAGCAGCGGCTTGAGCGCGCTGGCGACGACCACCAGTCGGTCGATGCCCCGGCGGTAGAGCCACTTGTTGGCGAAGTGCTTGGCGACCGGGTAGCTGTTGTGCTTGGTGCGTACGTGCCGGCAGCCCGGGGGCCTGGAACACAGCGCCGCGCGCCAGCAGTCCTGGGACCCGTGGGTGTGCACCACCTGGGTTCCGGCTTCGCGCAGAAAGCGTGAAAGGGCGAGAATGTCGCGGCAGAGCGGGAGGAGCCGGAATCCGCGCCGGAAGCTGCAGACGGTGAAAGCCGGGATGCCGTTCTCTTCGGCGCGCTTCTCGAGCATGCTGTCTGGCGGGCAGGCGAGGGTCACGGAGTGACCGGCACCGGACAGCCCCCGTGCTAGCGCCAGCACGTAGGCCGCCTGACCACCCCAGTCGGTGTGGAAGTCGGCGAGCAGAACGCGCAAGGGCTCATCCATGCGGCGGCGCCTTTTCGGTTCTCGGAACCCACAGTGTCGGCACCGGGCGATAACCCTCCCTCTTGCCGCGGAGACTCCGGCCCAGCGTCTTGAAGCGGTCGCGCATCCGGTTCTTCCAGGCCCAGAGGCGAAAGCCGCCCAGCGCGTACGCCAGACGGGTCGAAAGCCCCGAGCGGTCGGGTCGATAGTCAGGATCATACTCGCCGACCTTCGTTGTGCAAAAGGCCGCGCCGCGAGTTGAACCCTTGGCGAAGAACCTGATGGCATGACGCCCCAGGTACTGCGCCAGGGCCGGTCCGGCCCTTTCCGGCGGAAGGCGATCCAGGGCCAGCTTCTCTATGGTCTGAGCGAAGCGTATCAGGCTGTCTTCGTACTTCGCGAAGCTCCTGTTGGACACCGATCCGGCGTGGTGCCGGCGGTAGAGCATGCTGGCGGGGCTGGGCGCCAGCCGGGGCTCGACAGACAGGCAGCTGGCCGCGAAGGCCAGGTCCTGGCAGCAGAGCATCGACTCGTCCCAGGGACCGGCCCGGTTCACGAGCTCGCGGCGTAACAGGCCGGCCATAACGTACCAGGACCATCCCCGCAGCCAGGCCTCGAACAGGCTGCCCCCGGCGTCGGGTTGGCGCCCGCCCTGCGGCGGGCGCAGGCCGTAACCGTGCTCGTCCCGGACGAAGTAGGCGTACGGACCGCAGACCAGATCCGCATCCGACCGGCGCGCGGCCTGTACCTGGAGTGCGATCTTGTCCTCGGCCAGCAGATCGTCGTCGTCCAGGTAATTGATGAACTCCCCGCGGCTCTCGCGAGTGCCGCGGTTGCGCGCCGCTTGTGCCCCGAGGTGTTCCTGGCGGATGAGCTTGAAGCGCCAGGACTTGCGGGAGCCGAAGCGCTTGCTCCAGCTCTCTGTCGTCGCGGAGGTGGCGTCTTCGGAACCGTCGTCAACCAGCAGCACTTCGACCCGGTCGTGGGTCTGGTTGAAGAGGGACTCGAGGGTCTCGGCGAGCAGGCCGGCGCGGTTGCAGGTGGGGATCACCACACTGACGAGGCCGGGTTCGAACTCGTCCGGTATCCAGCCGCTCATCGCGCGCTTCCCGCCAGGAGTTCGCGGTAGTACGCCTCGAGGCGATCGACCACCGCCTGCTCGTTGAAGTTCTCTTCGACGCGCCTGCGCCCCGCGCGCCCCATCTTCAGACGCAGCGGCTCGTCGCCGAGCATCTCGACCATCCGCGCGCCGAGGCGGTCGCTGTCCCGCGGCGGGACGAGGAAGCCGGTCTGGCCCTCGAGGACGATGTCCGGAAGGCACCCCACGCTGGTGGCCACTACCGGCAGCGCGCAGGCCATGGCCTCGAGAGTCCCGCGGCTGGAGCCCTCCGACCCCACTGAGGCGAGCACGAACATGTCCGCGGCCGAGAGCACCGCGGGAACGTTCGGAAGCGAACCGGCAAAGATGACGTTCTTCTCGATTCCCAGGGCCGCCACGCGGGCCTTGAGTTCAGCGGCCAGCTTCTCCTTGACCGCCCGACCGGTGAAGATGAAGCGGACCTCGGGGAATCTCGCAACCACCGCCGGCGCGGCCTCGATCAGGTACCTGTGTCCTTTCACCGCGTGCAGTCGGGCAACCGCTGCGACCACCGGGGCCCCCGGGGGGATTCCCAGCTCGGTCCTCAGCGCCGAGCCGTCCAGGCCCGGTCGGAAGGTTCCGAGGTCGACGCCGTCGTGGAGCAGGTGGACCTTCGCGGTGTCGAATCCCGACATGGCCCTGTACATGTCGTAGATCATCTGCGCGGTGCAGATGACCATGTCGGTGCGACGGTTGTGCAGCCACCGGTTGGCCAGGTGACCGGCCAGCGGCATGACTACTCCGCGCGAGCGCACCAGCCTGGTCCTGCGGGGTGCGCCCCCCAGAGCGATTGCCGCGCGCCAGTACTCGGCCGAACGGTGTACGTGCACGATGTCCACGTCGCGCTCGCGCACTGCGCGCTTGAGGAAGTTCACGTCGCGGAAGAAGCTGCCGAGGCGCAGCCCGCGGCGCAGGGTCATCTCCGTGCTGTACTCGAGACCCGCGTCCCTGGCAACCCGGCCCCACATGCCGGTGGGCGGGACGCAGAAGAGTACCCGGTGCCCGCGATCGGTCAGCAGCCGTGCCAGCCGGAAGGCGGTGGCCGCAGTGCCGCCCAGGCCCGAGGCGTTGACCACGTGCACCAGGCTGAGCGGCCTCACGCGCCTGGCTCCAGCAGCGACTCGAAGAGGTTTTCGTAGTGCTCTCCCAGGCGCTCCAGCGTGTGGCGTTCCTCGAAGCGCCTTCTGGCGGCCGCGCCGAGGTTCTCGCGCAGCCCGCGGTCCAGGGCCAGTTCGCTTATCGCCGCTGCAATCTCGTCGGTCGAGTCGGGCTTGACCAGCCTGGCACACTCGCCCTCAATTCCGGCCAGATCCGCGAGGGCGCCGACGTCGCCGAGCACGAGGGGCTTGGCCATCGCCGCCATTTCGAGCGCGGCGCGACCCGAGCCGTCCGATCCCGGGACCAGCAGCACGCCGACGTCGAGCGCCGCCAGTGCTTCGCCGAAACGCTCCTTGGGGGCGAATACCTTTACGCGTTCGTTGAGTCCCGCCTTCCTGATCCAGTCTGCCAGCGACTTGCTCAGCCGGCCGCGACCGAGGATCAGGAAGCTGGACTTGTCCAGGGCCTTGTCCCTGCAGAGCTTCTCGGCCGCCATGCAGAAGTCCAGGAGCTTGCGGCCGGACTTGAGGTGCGAGACGGTGCCGATCACCAGGCGATCGCCGAGTTCGAGGTCGGCGCGCAGTGCTGAGCTGTCTGTCGCGGGACCGAACCCGGTCGCGTCGACGCCTCCGGGGATCACCGCGAGTCGGGCGCCCTCCGGCGAGGAAAGGTGCCGGAGGTCGAAGGCCAGCGCCGCGCTGCGCACCACCAGGGCCTCGGACCTGGCCGCCAGCCAGCGCGCCCAGGCGCCGGTTTCACCGGGGCGTCCCGCGTGACAGGTCCGAACCAGCGGCTTGGACCTTCCGGAGAAGCCCACGCCCATCAGGGCCGCAAGGTGTCCCTTGGAACGGTGCACGTGTACGAGGTCGGCGTCGGCGGCCAGTTCGGAAATCAGCCTGCCGGCAGCATGGAGCTTCGGCACAGTGAGCCGCAGTTCACCGCGCACCTCAAGCCCGGCCGCCCTGCCGTCACGCGCCAGGCTTGAGTCCTTGCGGCACAGCCATGTTACCCGGTGCCCGCGGGCGGAGAGCGCCCGGGCCGAGGCCAGCGCCGCGGCCGAGGAACCCGTGGCTCGAGAGCCTTCGGCTACCTCCAGGATCCTCATTGCTATTCCGCGGGGTGGGCAGGTGCGGGGCCTGCCTGCTGCATTTCCCAAAGGCGGCGATAGGTCACCGAGCTCCCGAGCAGCCGTTCGTGTGTACCGGTTTCCTCGACGCGCCCGTCGACCAATACCGCGATCATGTCGGCGTGGCGCACGGTCGAGAGCCGGTGGGCGATGACCAGCGTGGTGCGGCCTTCGAGCAGTCGCTCCACGGCTTGCTGCACCAGAAGTTCGGATTGGCTGTCCAGCGAGCTGGTGGCCTCGTCGAGAACCAGGATCGGGGCGTTGCGCAGAAGGGCCCTTGCGATCGAGACGCGCTGGCGCTGGCCTCCGGAGAGCCGCGTGCCGCGTTCGCCGACCACCGTGTCGTAGCCGTTGTCGAAATGGAGGATCTCGTGGTGGATGGCCGCGGCTCTGGCCGCCTGCACCACGTCATCGTCCGTCGCACCGGGCCTGCCGTAGAGTATGTTGGCCTTGACCGTGTCGTTGAACAGGAACGGTTCCTGAGGGACGATGGCGATCTGCGAGAGCAGTGATCGGATCCTGACCTCGCGCAGGTCGAGCCCGTCGATGCTGATCGCGCCCTCGTCCGGGTCGTAGAACCGGCAGACCAGGTCCAGCAGCGTGCTCTTGCCGGCGCCGGTGGGGCCCACCAGCGCCACGGTCTGGCCTTTCTCGACCCGCAGGCTGACGTCGCGCAGCACCGGAGTGCCCTCGACGTAGCTGAAGCTCACGTTCCTGATTTCGATGCAGCGTTCGAGGCCGGTGACCTCGGCGGCGTCGGGTGCCTCGGGCAGGTCGCTGCGGACGTCATGCAGTTCGTAGACGCGTTCTGCGCCGGGAATCGCATCCTGAAGTTCCTCGTTGCTGCGGGCCAGGGCCTTGGCAGGACGGTACATCGAGATCAGGGCTATCAGCAGTGCGGTAACATCGCCAGGACTGATAGTCCCGTTGATGATCATCATCCCGCCGAGCATGAAGGCAGACATCAATCCCAAGGCGCTGAGGAGTTCGACGGTAGCGCGGCTGAGGGCCTTGGCCCGGGCCTTCTTCATCGACTGGCGGAATCTCGATTCGTTGGTCTTGATAAAACGGGCCTCTTCGGCCTTCTCCTGGCCGTAGGCCCTCACCAGGCGGATCCCCCCGAACATCTGGACCATGCTGCTGGCGAGGTCCGCGATCTTCTGACGTGTCTTGCGACTGGCCTTCCTCATCTTCCTGCTCAGCATGACAAGAGGGCCTATGGCCAGAGGGAATCCAACGAAACCGACCAGTGCGAGGCGCCACTCAATCCTGAAAGCGGCAGCAACCAGCCATGCGAGTGCGATAGGTGACTTGATGAAGTCTGTTGCCAGGCCGATAGCCCTCCGGAGCGAGCTTATGTCCGTGGTCATGCGCGCGATGAGTTCGCCCGACCTCTTGCCGTGAAAGTAAGCGATAGGCATTGTCAGCAGGTGGCCCATGACCTTGTTCTGCGCGTCGCGGGAGACTCGGTACGCGAGGTACTTCGAAAGGATCGCAGACGCATATGTGAAGTACGTGATGCCAAGGGCTACCGTTGCGAAGAGGGCCGCCGAATACCAGAGTAACGGCTTGTGCTTGAGTTCCAAAGCCGCATCCATGAACTCCTTGACGACATTGATGAACAGAAAGGAGCACACGCCATGTCCCATGGATGATACGAGAAGCGCGGCTATTTGAGCATGTTTACCCTTCAGGAAAGCGAGGGCTCGGAAGAGATTACGCATCGCTCTTCACCTCCGCCTTCTTCTCGCGCTGCATCTCCCACAGTTTGGCGTACTTGGTGAAGACGCTGCAGGCTGCCAGGCCGCAGAGCACCGCGCCGGGAACGCCGTCCAGGAATCCCAGGCGGAGGAAGTACATCTTCAGGAAGCGCAAGAGCGGGCGGCCCACCAGGTTGATGAAGGTGGCCCTGCGCCCCTTCTCCATGAGGTCCCTGGCCGACCAGGTGGTGTATCGCCCGAACTTCTCGAAGTACTGGTCCATCGAGTGATAGGTGTAGTGCAGGATCCTGCCGCGCAATTCCTCGACGCGCCCGTCGACCTCCATGTTGGCGTGTACCCAGAGCTGGGGGTAGCGCGCTCGGCCCTTGTCGAAGAGGCGGATGACCGAGTCGGTGTCCCACCCGCAGTGGCGGATTTCCTTGCCGAAGAAGAACGTGCGCCGGTAGACGCTGTAGGCCGCGGCGCGCTCGTCTTCCGGTCTGTTCAGCACGGCCCTGATCTCATCAGCCAGTTCCGGGCTGACGCGTTCGTCCGAGTCCAGGATGAAGACCCATTCGTTCTCGGCCTGGGGGATGGCCCAGTTCTTCTGGGCGGCGCTGTTCACGTATTCGTGCTGGAGGACGCGGGCGCCCATTTCGCGGGCGATCTCGAGGGTGCGATCCGTCGAAAAACTGTCCACCACGAACAGCTCGTCCGCCCATTTGACGGACTCGAGGCACGCACGTAAGTTGTGCTCCTCGTTGCGCGTAGGCACGAGGACCGTGAGTTTCGCGGGCAACGCATTCCTTCCAAGTCCGCCGCTTTCGTATTCCCTGCGGCGCTAAGTTACGATCTTAAGAGGCATTGGTGAGGTGTCAAGATGGCGGGAAGGGAGAGGCGCTGCCCCGAACTCAGTCGCGGCCGAGAACGTCGTAGGGGTTCTTCCGGCCGCGGGGCTTTCGGCGGCGCTTGGGCGCCTTGGAGGGCTTCGATGACTTGGCTTTCGACGATGACTTGCGCTTGGTCGGGGTCTTGCGCGCCGGGGTCTTGGCCGTGGTCTTGGCGGCTTCCTTCTTGGCCTTGACTCGCCGGCCGGCCCGGCGCGTGGTCTTCTTGGGCCTGGCCGCGTCCTTTCCCTGCTTCTGCTGCTCATCGACCCTGCGTTTCTCGGCGTGGAGTTCCTCTATTGCCTGGCGCGCGGCGCCCTGTTCGGCCTCCTTCTTCGTATGGCCGGAATACTCGGGGAAGAGGCGGCCGCCGAGCTCGACGGCTATGACGAAGGTCTTGCCGTGCTGGGGGCCGCTCTCGGAGACCAGCCGGTAGCGTGGCGAGCAGCCCAGCTCCTTCTGGGCGAGTTCCTGCAGCTGGCTCTTGGCGTTCTCGCTGCCGGCCGAGGCCGTAACGATGTCGATTTCGGGTTGCAGCAGCCGCACGATCACGTCCAGCGCGGCGAGGTAGCCACCGTCGAGGTATACCGCGGCGAAGACCGCCTCGGTAACGTTGGCGTGTACCGAGTCGGGGAGCTTCGCCCGGCTTCCCAGGCCCTTGCCGATGTGCATGAAGTCGCTGAGACTGATCTTCCTGGAAACCCGGGCCAGAGCGGCGGTGCTGACCACCGAGCTCTTGATGCGGGTGAGTTCTCCCTCGGCACAGCGGGGCAGGGTGCGATAGAGGTGTTCGCTGATCGAGAGGCTCAAGACGGAATCGCCAAGGAACTCCAGGCGCTCGTTGTCGGTAAACTCCTCGACCGTGAAGGATGGGTGCGTAAGGGCCAGTTCCAGGAACTCTCCCTTGCGGAAGGAGTATCCCAGTTGCTTCTCGAGAATCGAGACGCTCCTGGGTTGTTTCTGCGGGACCTTCTTGGCCAATTCTCCGGCCTTTCTCGTCCCCCCGGGAAGCCTGCGCTATTCTAGAGCCACTTGGGGGGCTGTCAAGGCGAGTGCTTCCGCGTAAGTCCCGTCAAGAGGGATTTTCCACACGCTGGCCGCACGGTGACCTGCTTCGTCATGCAGCGGTTAAGCTACAATCGAGGAGGTACTTGCGGAGCCCAGATGAGCTCCGCGGGCAAGCGAGCCATGGACCGCTCCAGACTGATGATACCGCTGGCCTTGATACTCGCGGTGCTGATAGGCGCTGCGGGCTACTGCGGGGTAGCTGCGGTCCTTGAGGCAAACGGGCGAGCGCGTCGGGAGGCGGCTGCCGAAGGGCGGGCGGCGCTGGTAGGCCACGCCGGAATTACCCGGAGAATCGCGGCCCTCGAGAAGCGCATCGAGCAACTCGAGAGCCGACCGTCGCTGGCCGAGAAACTCGACGATCAGAACGTTCGCCGGCAGTTGACCGAACTGATGCTCGAGGCCCGGCGTCGCGACCGCGAGGCCGAGGAGCTCAAGCGCAGGAAACAGCGATCGGAGCGCGTCGTCAGATGGTACCGGGCCAGCTATGATCGGCTGCTGGCAGATGCCCGCGCGGCGTGCAAGGCCCGGGAGGAGTCGTGGGCGGTACTGAAGCCGGTATTTGAAAGGCATTTCGAACCGGTAGCCAAGGCGGTGCGCGAACGAGCCGGGGCGCGCGGCCGGTTGGGAGGATGGGTGCGCGTCGACATCAACCGGGCGGTCGCGCCGGTCCTGCCCGAGACCGTGGCGGCTTTGAAGAAGAGCTTGCCGGCGGAGTCCTGGGTAGCCTTCGACGCCTGGCGGCGCAAAGCCAGTTTCAACCGCTACGGGCAGACTCCGGGCGCCGAGTACTTCCTGGGCGCCGCGGAACTGAAGCAGGTGCGGTCCAGAGCCGCGGTGGAGCGTCGCTGGGCGGTCATCAGGAAGGCGTTGCCGGAACTGCACGACGAACTGGAGCTCGAGGGCGATACGAAAAAGAGGCTCGACGCAGTGCTGCGCAAGCACGCTGAGAACTTCACGGCGGCCTTCGAAGGTCGCCCCTTCGTGAACGTCAACGAAGAGGATAACCACGCCAAGGTGGTCCGTATCGCGGCACTGACCGACTTGGCCGTCAAGAAACTCCTCGGCGACGCCGACTTCGCCAAGTACGAGAAGTGGAAGACCGACCCCGACTCCCGCGTGCGCCTCTACTTCGGCCAGGACGGCGACCGGGGGCAGCGCCGGAATCGTCGCGATCGCGACGATCGCAACGATCGCAACGACCGGGGCGACCGGGGCGACCGGGGCGACCGGGGCGACCGGCGACCCCGGCCCGCCCGACCCGGAGAGGGCGAGGTCTTCTAACAGCAGTGTCCGGTTCCGGGTGTCGGGTTCAGGTTCGCGGATGACCCGGGGCCTGGCGAATCGCAGCTAGCCGCTACGGCTATCATGCTGTTGTAGAGCCACTTACCCCGCCATTGCCACGTTGTGCGCTTTTCTCTTCATTTTGATGAACCTGCTCCCTCGCACGGGCGTTGCGGAGGTGGAGCAGGAGGGGCCGGGCCATGGCTACGTCTACAGATCTCAGAGCGGCCATCCGCGAGATCCAGGAGACCATGCGTCCCGAAGGCGGCAAGGTCGACCTGGAGGAGGCGCTCAGGCGCGCCCGCGAGAACTGGACTGGCAAGTTCGAAGAGCGGATCGGAGCGCTGCCCTGGTGGCTGGTTTCCACGATCAGCCACGGCGTCATCCTGGTGCTGGCTGCCACGATGTTCGTGGCGGTTCCCCCCGCACGCGAAGAAGAGGTGATCATCACGTCACCCGAGCCGCGTCCCCCGATCGAGAAGTTCGTTCGCTCGCGACTCCCCGCGTTTCGCGAGGAAGCCCGGTTCCTCGCGAGCATCGACGAACACAAGGACCGGCCCGCTCCCGATCGGGCGCCGCGCCCCGAGTCGGTTGAAGTCAGTGCCGAAATCCACGACGAGGTCGAAGCGTTCGGGATTGTCGCTGAGGAACTGGACAGCATTCCGCTGGGCCTCCAGGGCGTATGCAGCAGCGTCAGCGATGTACCCGTGCTCAGTGCCGAGGACTGGGGATACATGCGCGGACCGGGCAGGGAACGATACGCTCGCCGCGGAGGCGGCGGTCCCGACACGTTGAACTCGGTGGACCGCGCTCTGGAGTGGCTGGCGCGTCACCAGGAAGCCGACGGGCACTGGAGCTCGCGCAAGCATGACGTGGCCGTCAGGACGCGCCCGGCAAGGGTCATCGACCGCGCCAACACCGCGCTGGCGCTGCTGGCCTTCCTGGGTTCGGGGCACACCCCCACGCAGGGGCGCTACAGGAGCAACGTGCGTCGCGCCGTCTACTGGCTGATGCGCCAGCAGGGCCGCAACGGGGCGTTCTACCGCAAGGCAGGCGGGTACAAGCAGGCCGCCGGTTACCAGCACGCCATCTGCGGGCTGGCGCTGGCGGAGGTCTACGGCATGACCCGGGACCCGATCGTCAAGGCCGCGGCGCAGAGCGCCGTGGACTACTCGGTGCGCAGGCACCAGACCCCCCACTCGGGTTGGCGCTACGACCCGCGCGGCGGTGCGGATTTGTCGGTGACCGGGTGGTTCGTGATGCAGCTCAAGAGCGCCAGTATGGCCGGCCTGCGCGTCGACCGCGCCGGGTTCCAGGGCGCGGGTCAGTTCGTGGCCAGGGTCAGCGACGAACGCGGTCGCTGTGGTTACACCTCGAACCGCAGAGTCAGCCCCGCGATGACTTCGGTCGGGATGCTCAGCCGCCAGTTCCTGGGCGCCGACAACCGCGACCCGATGGTTCGCGGCGCGGCGGCCTACCTCGTGCAGAACCTGCCGCACGGCGGTGAGAGGGCCGATCCCAAGACGTTCTACTACTGGTACTACGGTACGCTGTCGATGTTCCAGTACGGCGGTGCCCGGTGGCGCAAGTGGAACGCGGCCATGAAGAAGAACCTGCTCGAGTCCCAGCGCACGAAGGGCGATGCCCGCGGATCCTGGGATCCGAAGGGAACCTACGACAGGATGGCCGGGCGGGTCTACACCACGGCGATGGGCGCGCTGACGCTGGAGGTCTACTACCGGTATTTCCAGATGTACCCGCGATAGCCGGGAAGAGCTTCGGGGGCGTGCGCTCTATTCCGCCAAGGCGCGCGTCGGAAAGGCGGCCCGGGCCTCGGGGGTCCCGGGCCGCACTGTTTGGCCCCGGCATGAGTTGCCACCTTGCCGGGCTTCCTGCGCATCTCGGCGCCCATTGATGGTCCCTGACCGTTCCTGAACCCGAGTCAGTCCTCCGGAACGTGTTCCCTCTCCGCCTGCTGCTTGCGGGTGAGGAACATCTTCCAGACCATCAGGCTGCCGGTCACCAGGAAGAAGAGCATCGAGATCGTGCCCGCAACGCGCAGTCCGTTGGCTATGTGGCGGGCGTAGCCGAAGTTCTGCCGGCCCAGCAGGTACTGCCAGTCGTGCAGCGGGGGCTCTCCGAAGCCGAAGGGCGAAACCAGCGGAAGGCGGTGCACGGGAGCGTCCGCCACGTATATGGCCACGTCGAAGAGGTTGATGCCGAACCAGGCCAGACAGAAGGACATCGCGAAGTAGTCGCGCTGCTTGAGGAAGACGAAGATGCACAGCAGTGGAACCAGGCACTGGAAGATGCTTCCGCCGGCAATACCCATGTACTCGCCCAAGAACATGAAGATGACGTGACCTGCTTCGTGAATCGCCAGGTCCAGCATCTTGAAGGCGCAGTTGTAGGGGGGGGTAGTACGGGGCTGTGACGTGGCGGTACAGCACGTACGCCATGTACAGGAGCAGCGGCATGCGGGCCCACCAGCGTCGCCCTGTACACCACTCGCCGATGTTCCGGATTGCACCGGGGCGGAAGACGCGCGGGGCGGCCCGGGATGCGCTGGCCGAGATCATGACCGGGCCGTGGTTCCTGGCGGTCGGAGGCGTTCGCCGGATCGACCCGTCCGCAGCGGGCCGGGGCTTCCCGGCGGGCAGGGTAGCGGCGTGCTCAGGGGGCGGGGGAGCGTCGTCGGTGGTCCGGGCGACCTGCGGGTTCCCGCCTGCGGGAACCGCCGTGGCCGCCAGCTGGCATCGTGGGCAGACCAGGTCGTTGCCGAGCGCCAGGAGCTGCGATTCCTCGAAACGGCCCCCGCAACGCGTGCAGTTCTCCAGACTCATGCCGGCGGCAGGGTCAGTCCAGGACCTCTGTCGATTCGCCCAGCAACTGACGCAGGATGCGGGCGATCACCTTGCGGCAGCAAACGGTGAAGCTGCGGCCCTGTTCGGTGGCTTCCTTGTGAGTCTTGACTATCGCGCTGATCACCGTGCTGGGCACGCGGTCCACTCCGCACAAGTCCACGGTCAGCCTGGGCTGGTTCGAGGCTAGCAGCTCGCGGCAGCGCAGCTCGAACGGGCCGGTGTCTTCGATCTCGAGCGTACGGGTCAGGACCATCAGGGCGGCATGTTTCTCCTCCGGGTCCACGGTGATTCGATATCTGTCGTCGGACAAGCGCTTCCTCCTTCCGGTGAAAGCCATTATATGCCGCTCGGTGGCACAGTAAAGCGTCGGTGGGGCGGTGCTTGACTCCCGCGGCGGCGGAGTGCTATACTCCCGGCGTGGGTACAGGCGAGGAATTCCAGCGGCACACTGCCTATACGGCTCCCGACAGCGTGGAGCTGCCGTTCTTCGAACCGGCGGGCCCCAATGACAGGCCGTTGGTCCTGCCGGCGATAGAGGGTGACGGAGCCGGGCTTTTCAGGATCCTCAGGAGCAGGCGCAGCCGGCGCCGCTACTCCGGTCGAGATCTGGACGTGGGCGAACTGAGCGCGCTCTGCTGGGCGGCGCAGGGCGGCACCAAGGTCGTCGGCGATCACCACCTGCGTACCGCTCCGAGCGCCGGGGCGCTCTACGCGGTGCAGCTCTACGCGGCGCTGCCGGGAGAAGAGCCGCCGGCCGGAGTCTACCGCTACTCCACAGAGGGGCACCGACTGGAACCGGTGATTCGCGGCAACGCGATCGGTGCCCTTGCTGCTGCGGCGCTGGAGCAGAAGTTCATGCGTCGCAGTTCCGCGATCTTCGTGATGACCGCACATCCCGAGAGCTCCGTGTGGAAGTACGAGGACCGTTCCTGGCGCTACTTCTACCTGGACGCCGGTCACATCGGCGAGAACATCATGCTGGCGGCCGAGTCCCTGGGACTGGGCAGTTGCGGGATCGGTGCATTCTACGACACGGCCGTCAACCAGATTCTGGTGCTCGACGGAGTCAGCGAGATTCCACTGTACATGGTGGCCGTGGGCAAGATTCGGGGAGACTGAGCATGCGGCTCGGATGGGTGCACTACTCGATCGGTTCGCAGAGCGGTGTGGAGATGGTGATGCGGCGCTTCGCCGGCGGCCTGCTTTCCGCGGACGCGACGCTGTCGATTCACTTTGTGGGCAGGGCCGGGCCATTCATAGGAGACTGGACCGCGCTGGCCGACGGACGGGTCAGTTACACCGACCTGCCTGAAATGGCCCTGGGCGTGTGGTCGCAGACTCCCGCGGCGGAGCGCCATGCCCTGGCCGACGAACTCGCCGCCAAGCTCTCCACCGAGTTGGAGGGCTGCGACGCAGTTATCGTGGAAAACGCCGCGGTGGGGGCGCATCCCGCCTTCAACCTGGCGGTGGCCAGGATCCTCGAAGGCGAGGCCCTGGAGCGAACGCGATTCATTTTCCGGGCACACGATCTGGCGTTCAGCCGACCGGTCAACTTCGCTGCGATAAAGGCTCTGGCCGCCGAGACCGGTCTGTTCGCCCATGACCTGCTGTTCCCCAAGGGCCCGCGCGCTCTGCACTTGACCGTGAACCGCTCGGACGCCTACTGCCTCTACAGCCTGGGGCTGCCCGAGGAAGCCATACGTTACCTGCCCAACCCGGTCGACGAGAGTCTCGCGGGAGGAGGGCGGCTGGCGAATTCACTTCGCGCGGAGATGGAGAAGCTCGGATGGGTCAGGCCCGGCGAGCACCTGTTGATCTACCCGGTTCGCGCCGTTCCCCGCAAGAACATCACCGAGGCCCTGCTGCTCACTCGCCTTCTCAATCTGCTGGCTGCCGGCAAGGGCGGCATTCCCCACGCGTTGCAGCCGGACGGGCCCTTCCGCCTGATGGTTGCCATCCAGCCCGAGGACCAAAGGTCCTCGCACTACGTGGATCTGATCGGCGAGTTCGTTGCCAGGAACGATTTCGAGGCCAGACTGGGTCTCGAGGAGTTGATCGGTCCGGTTTGCCGGTTGCGCAAGGGAGAACGGGCCGCGGAGTGTTTCGGGGTGGCAGAGCTCTACGCGGTGGGCGCGGCGGTTGTAACCACCTCGGTCATGGAGGGCTTCGGGTTCGGTTTTCTCGAGCCCTGGTGCGCCGAGCGCGTTACCATCGGGCGGCGCGTGCCGGTGATGGATGATTTTGTTCTGGCGGGTATGCGCATGGAGCACTTCTACCGGCAGCTCACGGTCGACGACCGGGACTTCCCGCACTGTGGGGAGCCCGAGCCGTCGATATTCGCGCCGGTAACGAACGATTTCAACGAGGACGGGGTCAGAAGGCGTCTGCAGTTGATTCTGGAGCTGGACTCCGGTCACCGGTTGGGCCAGTTCCTGACAGAGAATCGCTGGGCGACAGAGCGGATGCTAGAGGCCCTGGTGCGGCCATCGCGTCTGGTGGGGCACAACCGCGAGAGGGCTTTCGCGGCCTTCTCGCTGGACAAGCTTACCCCGCGGCTCAGCGCCGCAGTGCGCGGTGAGCCTGATCCGGCCAGGTAGAGAAGACCTCTTGCCTACCACCGGCGCACTGCTGATGGCCGCGGGCGGCCTGGTTGCGGCCTACCTCGCCGGCTCGATCCCATTCGGGGTGCTGGTGGCGCGAGCCAAGGGCGTGGACCTGCGTTCGGTGGGCAGCGGTAACATCGGCGCCACCAACGTGGGGCGCGCACTGGGCAGCGGGTGGGGCGTGCTGGTGTTCCTGCTGGATGCCGGCAAGGGCTTCGCAGCGGCCGGTCCGCTGTGCTGGCTGATGTTCTACACGGGCGACGTTCCGCTCGAGAGCCCGCTGCGATCCGGGTTGGGGCCGCTGTATGCGGTCGCAGTCTTCGCGGGGCACGTCTGGCCCGTGTTCCTGGGGTTCAGGGGTGGCAAGGGCGTGGCCACCGGCGCGGGCGCCATGGTTGCGCTGGCGCCGATTGCCCTGGCAGCAGGCATGGCCATGTGGGGGATCTCGCTGCTGCTGACCCGCTACATGTCCATCGCTTCGATGTTCGGCGCAATCACCGTGACCGGTATCTGCATCGCACTGGTCTGGAGCGAGGGGCGCATGAGGCAGGAATGGCCGCTGTGGGGGCTGACCCTGGTGCTGGCGTTCCTGGTCATCGTCCGCCATCGTTCGAACATCGTGCGGCTGATGCGCGGGGAGGAGCACAAGCTCGGGAGGAACAAGCCGGCCGGGTCCGAGACGGAGGTCGTCAAGTGAGCAGAATAGCCGTGATCGGTGACGGGGGATGGGGCACCGCCCTGGCGATATCCGCGGCGCGTGCCGGCGCGGGGGTTTCGCTCTGGAGCGCCTTTCCCGATTACGCCGCCGAGTTCTGCGCATCGCGCGAGAACACCAAGTTCCTGCCCGGCGTCAGCGTGCCGGAGGAGATCGCGATAACCTCCGACGCCGCCGCTGCACTGGATGGGGCGGAGCTGGTGATCAGCGCGGTGCCCACCCAGTTCGTGCGCGAGACCGTGGGGCGCATCGCGGAGTGCCTGCCGGCGGATTGCACACTGGCGTCCGCGTCAAAGGGTCTCGAACGCGGGACTCTGCTCCGGCCCAGCGAGATTCTCTCCGAGGTCACCGGGTGCGGGAGCATCGCGGTGCTCAGCGGTCCCAGCCACGCCGAGGAGGTGGCTCGGGGGCTGCCGGCATCGATTGTTGCCGCCGCCGAACGCGAGGAGGTCGCCGGCAAGGTCCAGAGCCTGATGATTGGACCTGCGCTGAGAATCTACACCAGCACCGACGTCGCCGGTGTCGAACTCGGCGCGGCGCTCAAGAACGTGATTGCCCTGGCGGCCGGATGCGCGGACGGACTGGAATTGGGCGACAACGCCAAGGCGGCGCTGATCACCCGCGGGATAGTTGAGCTCGCACGCCTGGGCGGCGCGCTGGGCGCCAGGAGCGAAACCTTCTGGGGGCTCTCGGGTCTCGGAGACCTGGTGGTCACCTGCGCATCGCGACACAGCCGCAACCGCGGTGTGGGCGAGCGTCTGGGGCGCGGCGAGACTCTCGAGCGGATACTCGAGTCCACCGAGAAGGTGGCCGAGGGGGTGCCCACCACTGAGGCGGTGCTGCAGCTGGCAGCGCAGCGGGGGGTCGAGCTGCCCATAGCCGAGGCCGTGGGGCGCGTCCTGGCCGGTTGTTCCCCTCGAGAAGAGGTCACCAAGCTCATGAGCCGCGCCGCCAAGGCCGAGATCGACTGAGCTCGGCCTCTGGATTCCGGCTGCGGTGGCGGTGCGCTCGAGGCTTTATCCTCAGGCTCCGTCTTCTCCCAGCAGCAGGCGCAGCACGGTGTTGGCCTGCATGTGCGCGGCCACTCCCACGCGGGGCGCCATCAGGCCGCGGCCGGGCCGGGCCTCGCTTTCGAGGTCGCCGATGACGTAGACCCGCTTGCCCAGGCGCCGGATTCCGATGGTTCCACCGGGGCCGTGTCCCGCGAGGCCGGAGGCCATGACCACCGGTTTGTCCGGACGGGCCGCGGCGAAACTCTCCATCAGCATCGCTTTCTGATCGGCGCGGTCGAAAGCCTCGACCAGCACGTCGACTTCGCCGAAGAGCACGCCGGCGTTGTCGGGCGTGACTCTGGCGTTGTGGGCCTGGAGCTTCACGTACGGGTTGACACGTTTCAGATTGGCTGCCAGTGCTTCGCACTTGGGCAGCCCCAACTGGTCGACGAAGTACTGCTGGCGGTTGAGATTGCTGGGTTCGACCACGTCGAAGTCGGCGACTACCAGTCGGCCCACTCCCACCCGCGCCAGGGCGATCGCCACCGCCGAGCCCAGGCCGCCGAGGCCGGCAATTCCCACGGTGGCGGCCTTGACCCTTTCGTGCACGCCGGGGGTATGTCGGGAGGCCATCAGAGCTTCGAGCTCGTCCTCGGCGGGGGCCTCGCCGCGCGTTATGAAGACGGCGCGGTCGCCTTCGGCCAGTACGTGATCTTCCCCGGCGGGCGCCCCGTTGTAGACCACCACGTCGGCGGCCGGCTTGACCTCGTCCCTGAGTGAGAAGAGGGTGGTCCCCTCCGGGACTTCCCGCTCGCGTTCGGACAGGAATATCTTCACTTTGGAGGCCTCTCTTCCGGCGCTTGGGTCGAAGCCCGGTTCGCAGGCGGAGCCGCCGGGGAGCCGGACTCGACAACGCCGGCAGCCTGCGCTGCCGGTGTCCCGGCCGTCCCTGGCTTGAGCGATTTGTAGAACAGCCGGGCCGCCGCGACCAGCATGACCACGGCGAAGATCCTCTGGAGCGTTGCCCGGGGCAGCATGACCGCGATCCTGACGCCGATAACGGCTCCGACAATCGCGGCCAGGCCGATCAGGACTACCGGGGCGATCTCGACCTTCACCTCGGGCGTCTTCCAGTAGCGGTAGAACGCGGTGATGGCTATTCCGATCATCGCTCCCATGCTGGTGCCCTGAGCGACCTTCTGGTCGAAGTTGAAGAGAATGGCGAGCGCGGGGACCATGATCACCCCGCCGCCGACTCCGAGGCAGGCCCCGACAGTGCCGGCGCACAGGCCGAGCAGAAGGTACGCCCACCACATCTGCATATGGTCCATTCGAATTCCTCCGGTGTTGCCTCGCGCGATCTTCAATGGTTTGACGGCGACAGCAGGCTGTCGAAGAACGGCCTGCCAGGCTTGGAGTTCGGTTTCACGTTCTCGATTTCCATGCCCGCCAGGTCAGTGACCCTGGTGCAGCAGTCCCGCGCCCTCGATCAGTCTGAGTTCGGCGCCGGGACGGGGCATCGCCTGGCAGGGCGGCGCTACTTGGAGGCCGGCTTCTCAGCCGGCTTCGGAGCGTCGTCCTTCTTCTTTTCGGGTTCCGGCAGCGCGTTGACCTCGAGCCCGGCACCGGGCGGCGGCTCGGGACTCGGCGCGTCCCTGAGCAGGATGATCGTTGCCTTGCCGAACCAGCCCTCGCCCTTGGGATCGATGATCGGCCGGCGGAAGAAAAGCACCCGTGCGCTGCGGTGGTCGATGATCACGTGTCCCTCGACCACCTGGACCTTGCCGCTTTCGGGGTACCGGCCATCCCGCGGTTCGCCGTAGAAACGGCCGGGGCCATTCATGCCCCACTTCATTCCCTTCTTGTAGCGGGCAGCGTCCACGAAGTCGTCAATGGCGCCGCGCGAGCGGGTGATAACCGCGTCGACGAGGTCCTTGTGCTTCTCGGCCTCGGCAACGAACGGAGCCCATGCCTCCTTGGGGAGGCGGTTCTTGCGGTCGTTGTAGAAGTAGTCGGCGGCGACGTCGTCGAGTCTGTCGAGCAAGGTGATGCCGCGTATGAGCTTGAGGCGGCGGGCACGCTCATCCCTCTTCCTGATATAGAAGATCAGTGCGACGATCACCAGCGCCATGCCGATCAGGCCGACCATTACGGCAATGAGCATGTAGGGGTTGCGTGCCCTGCGCGGCGCGGTCCCCTCGGGCTCAACCTGTGCGCTCTTGTAGGTCCTGCGGGCGGCTGCCATCCGAGTCTCCCCAGCCTATTCGTTGAAGTCTGATGAGGCGTATCTTAGCGCGATTCGGGCGGGCCCTCAAGGACAAGTGGCGGACATCTCGGAGTGGGGGCCCGGGCACGGGGTCCGGGGCGACCTGTTCCACGGTTGAGACGCTGTGCGAAGGGCCTCCAGGAGTCCCAAGTGCCTGCCAGCTAATCGGAAAGAGCCGGCGGTTGCCACCTGGGCCGACCTGGCAGGACGCACAGGTGAAAAGCTCCAGGAATCCGGTCACGCCACCCTGCCATGTTCGTCAGATATGGGGGTAGTGCATGCGTTTTTCGACTAATACTCCGACCGGGGGGGTCGCCCTAGAGGGTGAACCCCGGCGTCTGCGAAGGAAAGCGATGTCGGAGTCTGCGGATCGGTCGCGGTTGCTGAGTCTGGTTGAGGCCGCCCGCGGAGGGAACCGGGAGGCGTACGGGCAGCTGGTAGAGCGTTACCGCAGTGTGGTAGTGGCCTCCATCTACTCTTCCGTGCGCCGCCGTGAAGTTGCCGAGGACCTCGCCCAGGAGTGTTTCATCAAGGCCTACTCAGCCCTCGGCGAACTCCGCGAACCGGCGCGATTTGCCGGGTGGCTGCGGACCATCGCGACACACACCGCAGCCGATTGGCTTCGGGCCCGGCGCAGCGAGGTCAACCTCGACAAGTTGACCGAGGCGGGAGCCGAGCCCTGCGCGCCGCAAGTCCGGCCGGGAGAGGACCTGGAGGACGCTGAGGAAGAGGACGTCATACTCCGGGCCCTGGCAGAGCTGCGGGACGACTACCGCGAGATTGTGGTTCTCAAACACCTGGAGGGCTGTTCATACCGCCAGATTGCAGAGATGCTGGGCATGAGCGTAACCGCGGTGGGGGAGAAGCTCAGCCGCGTGCGGACACTGTTGAAAAAGAGGCTCAAGGACAGGCTCAACCTTTGAATGCCGATCGGGAGGTGCCCTAGACAGCAGACGCACACACCCTCCGAATCGACCGTCGCTCGCCTGACGTGTCGATTCGGGCAGGCGCTGCCGGTCGCGGCCGCTGTGAGGCCCTAGCCGGACGACTGGTCTCCTCTTGTTCCCTTCTACCCCCGGGAGGTCAGAAGCAAGACCGGAGGCCGGCAGCAGCCACTACCCCGGGGCCCGCGGCAGCACCGCCGCGGGCCCTCTGGTTTGGCGTAGTCGGTGATGTCTGGGGTTACCCTGAAACGAGGCGGTCACCCCGCCGTCGGTGAACCCGTCCCAGTATTGATGGAACCCTGCGATCCTCCGCACGCTTTTCTTCAGGATTAGCTGTTATCGCGATCTCTTGCGCGGGACTCTAAGACGGAAGGATCCGAAGAATGAGAAAGGCCATCGGTACTAGCGACGAGAAACTGTTGGAGGAGTTCTGCGCCGGCTCGGCGCGGGCCTTCGGGCTTATCGTAGAGAAGCACCTGCCGATGGTTCGCGCAGTTGCCGGCAGGGTCCTCGGCGACCGCCACGAGGCAGAGGACGTTACCCAGGCAGTGTTCATTCTGCTGGCTCGGAAGGCGCGGAGCTTGCGCAAGCCGGGTGCGCTGTCCTCTTGGCTCTTTCGCGCCGCCGAGTTCACGGCCCGTCGCTCTAGGCGCAAGCTGAAGATCCGGGCGGAATGCGAAAGGAAGGCGGCTGTGGCGTCCCAGAAGAAAGAGCCTGCGGGGCGAGAGGTTCCACCCGAGTGGCCGGAGGTGCGCGGCCGTTTGGACCGGGCTATCGCCGGGCTGTCCGGTAACAGTCGGCGCGCGGTGGTACTCTGCTATCTGGAGGGGCGCAGCCGCGAGGAGGTCGCCTCGACGCTGGGTTGCAGTACGGATGCTTTGGCGATGCGCCTTTCGCGCGCGGTGAAGAGATTGCGGGAGAAGCTGGGCGCTGAGGGCGTGTACGTGTCGGTCGGTGGGCTTACCGCAGGGTTGGTCTTCGAGTGCGCTTGGAGTTGCGCCAGAGCAGCGACGGGCTCTCCAGCGGCAGTTGCTGCCGCGGCGACGGCTGCCGCTCGGGGAGAGATCTTCTCGGGCGCGGCAGGGGCGGTGCAACTGGCCTCGGAGGTTTCGCGAGCGCTTGTATTCGGCAAGGTGTTGAAGGGGGCAGCCGGGGCGGTCGGGGCGGGCATGTTGCTGGTTCTTGCCGGCGCGATCTTTCGGGGAGATACGCAGAGCAGCGCTGGTGTCGCTGGCGACGTGATCGGCCGGCAGCTCATCCGGAGTGCTTACCGTGGCCCGGGCGACTACTCCGCATGGGTGAGCCAGTGGAGGTTCTGCCCGGCAGGCACGGAAGCTGGGAATTACGCCTGGAGCGCTGGCATTGCCCGTGCGGTGCCAGAGGGCGGACCGGCGCAGTTGGGACTGCATCCTTCGCCAAGCGGCAGACAGCTTCTGATGGTTTCATCCGGCGCTGACACGCTAAGTTTCAGATACGTTGCGAACCCTGTGGCCGGTTTCAACGCGGACGATGCCGGCGGGCCTCCGCGCAAGTTGCGTAGCGATATCGTGCGGGCCGGGGTGTTCCCGGTCAGCTGGTTACCGGGCGGGAGGTTCCTGTTGTCCGGCAGCAGCCGGAACGGAGAAATGCTGCTGGAGCTTTTCGGCTCTAATGGTCGGCGTTTGCGCTCTATCCCGGTTCCTGAGGTCCCCACCGAGGTTCTGCTCGTCGGGGCTCGCCGTTTGCGGTCGATAGCCCCGGTACTGGTCGACCCTCTTGGCAATCGCGTGGCAGTGTTGCGTACCGACTACGCGGGCAAGGGGCGGCTGGACTGGGATTTGGCGGTTGTGCTCCCGCTCCGTTCCGGTACGGGAGCCAGGAGGGTACTCGAGCTCGGGCGGAATGCCAACGTGGTCGAGGTTGTCTGGGAGCAGGCAGGGAGTTACTTGCTGGTGGCTCGTGCCGGCCGCAGCGGTCGAAGGATGTCTATCTGCATCGACCGGATCGACGTCACCAACGGCAACGCAGCCCGTGTGCTGTCGAAGTTGCTGTTTGCTCCCGCCGAGCTGCGCGGGCTGGACTGGCCGCGGGGAGTGCCGCGGGTGAGCTTTTCTCCGGACTTGCGACGAGTGCTCATCGTCTGGCGTGATTACGGATCCGGTGCAAGAGTCCTGCGCGCGGGCATCGCCGAGGTCGCCAACGGTGTGCTTGCGCAACTTCCTTGGGTCGACGGGCCCGGCGGCAATAGCAGGAAGCCAGGGGGATCGCTCCCTCCAGTGTACGAGCCACGGTGGAGTGCCGATGCTCGCAGGCTGACCTACGCGGTTGCGCGTCCGGGACCGGGCATATCGGCGAGTCTCTACAGCTACGACGTTTCGAAGCGCAAGGCGCAGCAGCTGGCTTCCTGGCAAGAGCGACGGGGGCCGAGGGCCGCGGACGTCTTCGCCCTGCAGGGAGGATCGATCGCCTTTCTTGCCAACGATCACCTGTGGATTCAGGGGGGCCGGGCGGAGGACACACCTGTCCCCCTTGCGGTCGTGCCCGTCGGCATGGATATCCGGCCGGTCGTGGCGGCCGACGGGGGGAGCGTCTATTGGGCCGACTGGCAACGCGATGCTGGTGGCAAGCTCAGTTGCCGGGGGATAAGGGTCTTCACGGCGCGGATGCCTGCCAATAACGGTAAGGCTGCCGCCTACTGGCGCGTCTTTCGTTCCGGGCGGTCTCGAGCAGAGCTGGAGAGCGATCTGCGCGAACTGGTCGCATCCCTTCACACCGGTCCTGTGGCCAGGCTCGCCGCCGAGTATCTGCGCGAACATTGTCGAAGTGAGCCGCGGCTCGACGTCGGGATGGGTCGGAACGCTCGTGGAGACGGTTCTGCAGAGGTCTTCTAGTGAATTCGAAAAGCTGGCGGTGCGGGGGTAACGCCGGCTCACAGTACAGGAGGGAACCAGGTGAATAAGAGCAAATTGATGATGGCAGCGGTTATGGCGCTGGGTGTTCTTGGGTGGGCCGGCGCCGGCCAGGCAGCGAGCAGGATGAGCCGAGCCAAGTACCTCAGATGGCTCAAGAAGAACAATCCTCGCAAGTATGCTCAATTGATGCGGAAGTACGGTGGAAGCCGTGGCGGTACGCGCCGCGGTGTCCAGCTCAAGCTGCCGAAGATCAAGTGGAAGAGCCTCAATGGGGCCTTGGGCTCAAACAAGCCGGTGGTAGTGATCTTCACGATCAAGGGGCTGAAGAGTGCTGCGACTTTCAACCGCGCGGGGACGCCAGAACAGGTGAAGGCTCTGCGCAGGGAACTGAGCAAGTCGGGAGCCGTCCCGGTGAAACTGTTGCCGCCCGAGGTTCCCAATGTGCGCGGCATGGGCGATGAGTCGCGCAGGTTGGCGCTCAAGAGACATGCGGCTGCCATGAAGAAATACCGCGATGCGGCAAGGAAGTATGGTGCGACTGCCTACCCGACTATGGTCTTCCTGGCACCTGGGGGGGACTTGATGGCACGGCTCTACAGTCCCAGCGCGAGTGCGGTGCACCAGACGCTGCAGGCACTGCCCGCGGCCGTGGTGGCCCACCGCAAGAAGAAGGCCGCGCAAGCCGCAGCCAAGGCAAAGAAGGCCGCACAAGCCGCAGCCAAGGCGAAGAGGGCCGCGCAAGCCGCAGCCAAGGCAAAGAAGGCCGACACCAAGCGCAGCGTGAAGTCATCATCCTCATAGCATGCAGGCGCCGGGTCGATCCAGATTTGCGAGTGCTCGCCGACACCTTTCGTCGGCGGGCACTTCTGCTCAGTCCAGCCGGATGCTCCACTTGGTGAGCTTGTAGGTCTCCAGAAACTCGCTTTCCTCGGCGATTACCGCCTTGCGCTGCTTCTCGCGGCCGGCGAGGTAGTAGACGAACTCCATCTGGGCGCCGGGCTTGCCGTGCTCTTCGCTGAAGGTCCTGGCGATCTCGTTGGCGGGCAGGGTCTTGCGGCCGACGACGTCGACCAGCTTGTATGTGAGGCCCGGCTTGTCCTTCGCGGGGCGGTAGCTGCGCCAGACGACTTCGGTGCAGACCAGGGCGTGTTCGGTGGCGAAGTCGAAATCGAAGTCGTAGGGCTTGCCGACGTGGCTGAAGGCTTCGATCATCGCCTTGGCCTTGGCCAGCTTGCCGAGCTTCGGCCGCATTACTGCGAGGTAGTCGCCCGAGGCGTGCGCGAGGGTGTTGACCACCACGCCTTCACTGATAGCCTCGATGACTTCGTGCGGTTGCCCCTGGTCGGTGCTCAGGTGCACGGCTGCGGCGGCCGGCCAGCGGTCGCGAATGTACTGGCCCAGGGTCATGTCCCGTCCGGATATATCCCTGACGTGTTCCCTGACCTCTTTGTCGTCGAAGTAGGCGTCGAAGGCCCCGGGCGTGCCGATGTAGAGGGCGGCGTGCGGCCAGAAGCCCGGCAGGCCCACATTGCTCAGGTACCAGTTCTTGCGGCAGAGCATCAGGTCGCCGGGCTGGAGGTGCCTGCGCATGTCCTCGAGCTGCTGCCTGGTTATGAGATAGACGCCGATGCGTCGTACCCGGGCGTCGCCCATGAACTCGGCTATCCTGCTCTGAGCCGGGAACCAGGTTCGGCGCAGCACCCCCCGCAGGATGCTGAGGTCGGCCCTGGCGCTGCCGGTGCCCAGGCTGGCCGCGGATCGCAGGTGAACGGCCGCCAGGTGCTTCTCGGCGTGCTTCCAGAGGGGCGCGCACCCGTATTCCAGGGACTCGGCCCGCGCCCCCAGTGCCTTGTCCAGAAGCTTGAGGTACTGCTCGCCGGCCAGGACCCTGGCGAGGTCGCGCTGCCCCCCGAGCTCCTGCCGGAAGCGCGAGAAGGAGCCGCCGGCCAGGTGCCCTTCGGGGTGCGGGGCGTCGAGGAACTTCACGGCGCTGCGGTTGCGACCGATCAGGTCCACCAGCCGCGAGCTCTTCTCGAATAGCGAAAGCTCCGAGGCGAAGGTCAGCAAGAAGCTCCGCAGGTGCCGGCTGCGCCCGGCCCGCGAGGGGTCGAAGCGGTAGTAGTCCTCGTAGAAGATCCTGATCTGGTCCAGAGAGAACGCGTAGTTGTGCACCGTGCTCCAGGTTTCGAGCAGCGCCTCTTCCTGGCCGGGGGTCAGCACCGCGCCGCCGCCCGGCGGGAACATGTCGCGGCGGCTCTCCAGGTAGCGCACGGCGTGTTCCAGGCCCCGGTCGTACTCGAAGTAGCGGCGCGTGTCGATTTCGCAGGCGCGATTGAAGTCGTTGACCGAGAGCTCGGTCAACGGGCTGGGGCGTTCGAGCCAGTGCACGGCGAGCCGTCCGAGGAGCCCCAGAACAGCCAGCACCAGGCACACTGCCACGCGCGTGCGCAGCTTGCGCTTTCCCGCGTCCTGCTTGAAAGCCCTGCCGCCGAGCAGGTAGCCAGCGGGCACCGCCAGCAGTCCGAAGACCAGAATGCCGAGGATGATCTCCAGCATGTGCGGCAGCCAGGGCAGTCCGCGGTCGGCGGCGTAGAATCCCAGGGCTGCCCCGCAGGCCAGCGGCAGGCTCAGCAGGCCGAGGTAGTAAAGAGCCCGACCGAGCCGGTTGGTGGGCTTGGGGTCGCTTCCGGGTGTGGGCTCGAGCTCTGGCCTGTTCTCAAGTTCGGGTATGGGCTGGGTCCCGGCCTCGGTCCCGGCCTTGGGCTTGGGTTCGGATTCCGGCATGCCTGCTTGCGGTCCGGCGCCTGCTCTGTTTGTATCTGCCATTGTGCCGGGTATTTTCGTCTGAAACCGCGCAAGGTGCAAGCCCCGGACCGGAACCCGTCAAATAGGCCCGGAAAAACATGTACCTCCCGGATCCTTGGCGGTTTAGACCCCTCATGCCCGAATCGGCCTGTGCTTGATATGCCTTCGGGAAGGGCATAGAATCGCGCGGGTTGACCGGGCCGGGGACTCTCCGGGGAGGGCTGCGAATGAGGGAGTATAGGGTATACATGTCACTGGTCGTTGCGCTGTGCCTGGTTGCAGGATGCGGCAAGAAGGGCAACTCCGCCGGCGATTCGAACACCAGAGAAGACGTCGCAAGAGAGGCGAAGTCCACTGCTCCCGATGCCGGGAGGTCAGCGACGAAGGAGAAGAAGGATAATCAGGCGAAGCCGGAGACTGTGTCGGCCGCCGCCGGGCCGGAAGCCGAGCAGCCGAAGCCGAAACCGAAACCGAAACCCAAGGATGTTCCGCTTCCGGGGGAGGACACCACCGCTAGCGAGGAGGCGGTGGTCAAGGTCAAGCGACTGCTTCGCCGCTGGGTCAGCGAGATTGCCGATGAGCGCAGGGAGGCCTGGGAAGGCCTCAAGGACATGGGCGATCTGGCCACCCCCGCGCTGGTGGAGGTGGTCAAGAGCGGCAAGCCGCAGGTGAAACGTCTTGCGATCACCGCTATCGGCCTGCTCAAGGACAAGCTGGGCGCCGAGGCTATTCGCGGGGCGATGGGTGACAGCGATGCGGAAGTGCGCTGGGCCGCCGCGCGGGCTTTGGGCGAGATAGGCGACAAGCAGGCCCGGCCTCTGCTGGTCAAGGCCGTGAAGGAAGACACTGACGCAGAGGTCCGCTACCACGCGGCCTACGCATTGGCCGGCCTGGGTGCGACCGAAGCCTTCGACTACTTCAAGGCCCGTTTGAAGAGTACCGAGACGGACGACCGTGCTCGCGCCGTGCGGGCCCTGGGCAAATACGGGAAGGGCAAGTTCGTTTCCGAGCTGGTGGCAGCCCTTGAGGACAAGGAACAGCGCGTTCGCTACGCCGCCGTCATCCAGCTGGAGCACGCACGCAAGAAGCCGGCGATTCCCGGGCTGATAGCGGCCCTGGAGGATGAGGACCGCTACGTTCGCAAGCGCAGCCGCCAGGCGCTCGAGCAGCTGACCGGACAGGACTTCGGGCGCGACAAGCCCAAGTGGGAGAAGTGGTGGAAGGCCAAGGGCGGCAAGTTCAAGGTCAAGCCCCGCCGCGTCGGTCCCGCGCCGCCGGAGCCCATCAAGTTTGCCAGTGCCGCGAGTATCTCGAGCAGCGCGGACTTCAAGAAGCTGGTTACCGATTCCAGGGGCTTGGTGCTGGTGGACTTCTACAACCCGCGGGGGAGGAACTGCCGCAGGTTCGCCCCGGTCTTCGACAAGCTCGCCAAGGAGTACAAGGGCAAGGCCGCGATGTATGCCTGTGCCGCGAGCCGGGGAACGCTGGGTACCATCAGGAGTCTAGGCATCAGGACGGCACCCACCACCGTGGTCTTCAAGGACGGCAAGGCCGTGGAGATACTCGCGGGGGCCAAGTCCGCCGAGGAACTCAAGAAGGTCGTCGACGAGCACCTTGCCGGTACGCGCGAGATCAAGCAGAAGCCCAAAGCGGCGCCTGCCGAAGTCAAGCAGGCCTTCCCCGATGCCAAAGACGCGGCGGACTTCAAGGCCAGGGTTCTCGACGCCAAGGGGCTGGTACTGGTGGATTTCCACGCCGACTGGTGCGGCTGGTGCCAGAGGCTCAAGCCGGTGCTCAACAAGCTGGCCGGCGAATACAAGGGCAAGGTCGCGATCGTGGGCGTCGACACCCAAAAGAACAAGGAACTCCAGACCAAGTACGGCGTAAGGGGTCTGCCCACCATGATCATCTTCAAAGACGGCAAGGATGTCGAGAAGGTCGTCGGCTTCCGTAAGGAGGACGCGCTCAAGGCCATTCTTGAGAAGCACATCAAGGGAGGCGGCAAGTGAGGCGGGCTCTGCTGGCGCTGTCTCTGGTCCTGCCGGTCGCATCTGCGGCCGAGGCTGTTCAAGTCATGGTTCGCCCGGCCGATGCCCGGGAGGTTCGGGGGCAGATCACCGGAATCGAAGCCGGGATACTGAGCATCAGGACCTCCACCGGGCAAGCCAGGGACTTCCGGCTGGCGGACCTCATGTCCGTTGAAATGACCGGCGTGAAGGCGCCAACAGCCGAGGGATGCTCTCGGGTCTACACGGTCAGCGGCGACGTCATTCCCGCGAAGATTTCCACCAGTGCCGGCAAGCTGACCGGGGCCGGTCCCTGGACCGAGAGATTCGACATCAGCACCAAGGATCTCTCGGCGATCCTGTTGCCCGGAGGTCTCAAGGACAAGAGAGCCCTGGAGGCGATCGGCAGCGGCAGCAGAAGCAAAACCGACCACATCTACCTGTTGGGCGACGATTTCGGGGGGAGCTTCGAAGGCCTCACGCAGGACGGGGTCAAGTTCAAGTCCTTCATGGGTGAAGAGAAGTACAAGCTCGAGGCGCTCGCCGCGATTTCCTTCGCGGAGCTCAAGCCCTTCAAGCGACCCGATACCACCTTTGTCACGGCCGAACTTGCCGGCGGCGGCAAGGTCAGCGGAACACCGCAGAAATTCGAGGGCGGAAGACTCAGCTGGAAGACGCTTGGCGGCATGAAGCTTGCGCTGAAGGTCTCGGCGATCAGCGCCCTGCGGGTGGTCAACGGTCGCGTTACCTTTCTGGCGGACATGAAGCCCGAGAAGGTCGAGCAGAAGCCGTTCATCCACGGTCTGCCGTTCGTCTGGACCTGGCGTCGCAACGAGGACGTCTTCCGCAAGCCACTCAAGCTTGGCGGCAAGGAGTTTTCGCGGGGGCTGGGAGTCGCCGCCTACACCCGGCTGACCTACCGGCTTGACGGCAAGTACAAGCGCTTCGAGGCAGCCGCAGGCGTGTGCGACTCGGTGGCCCCCGGGGGCAAGACGGCCTTCAAGGTGCTGGTAGACGGCAAGACCAGGTTCGACAACACCAAGAACCCGCTTTCCAGGGGCAAGAACCCCCGAAAGGTGAGCGTGGATGTCAAGGGCGCGAAGACCCTGGCGCTGATAGTCGACTTCGGTCCCGACGGCTCGGACCTCGGCGACATCGGCGGTTGGGGCGAGGCCCGGGTGATCAAGTAGGGCAGGTCAGACCGCCGGGGCGCCGGAACTCGCCAATATCTCAAAGCGCATTGACTAGCGCCCTCTTGACGGCTGGCGCGCGGTTACAAACGTTGTGGGGGTTTGTATGTTGACTGTGGCTCTCGCGCCAAGTAGTTATGACAGTACGAAATCAGCTCTTACGGGAGGCGGAATATGAGCCTGATAGATCTCTTCCTCGACCAGGACGCCGAGTCGGACCGCATACGGCGATTGTCACGCAAGATCGCCACGCGCCCGAAGAAGGACAAGGCCAACGCCGCTCTCAAGCGTACCAGGGACGACGTGGGGTTCCTGGCGCTGGCGCTTCTGGCGGCGATCAAGCTCCTGGAAGAGAAGGGCGTCTTCAACGAGGAGGAGTTCATGACCCGGATCATCGGACTCGATACCCTCGACGGGCTGGCCGACGGCAAGATCGACCCCGAGCAACTCCGCCGGGCCCTGGGGCTCGGCGCCGGAGGGCGGGTTACGCGCAGGGCGCGCCGCAAGCCCCGGCCGGGCAAGCCCCCGGAAGCGCGTCTCGTTGATCCCGCGCGCGAGCCGCACCCCAAGGGGCTCAAGCGCAAAGTGGTCAGGAATCAGCGGAAATCGCGCTCCAAGACGCTGGCCTGGACCGAGCCCGAGCCTGCGTCGGTGGAGGCACCGCAGGTCGCGGTTCCGGCCGCGCCGGCTCCCTCGCCGGCACCCCCCGCCGAACCCGTCGACATTTCCTCCTTGGAGTTGGACATCCCGGACACATCGATGGATCCGGCCGCGCTCGGGGATATCAACTTCGACGACTACTACGGGGGGGGCAAGAAAGAGTAGCTGATCTCCGGATTTCGGCCGAATTCGCCCTGCCAGGCGCCTGCAGGCCAAGCAGGGCCTGCCCGAAGAACCCGGAACAGCCCCTTTCAGCTGAGCTCTTCCACAATCCGTCGGACGAGCGCGACCCACTTGGTGACGCGCTCTGTGTCGCCCTCAACGGTCTCGACGTCCTTGAGGGTGATGTCCACGAAGCAGCCATTTGCCCTGAAAGCCTCCAGGTCGCGCTTGAGTATGCCGCGAATGCGGCCCTCGTCGAACCGGTAGCTGACCATGTCGGCAGGAGATGGTCGGTAGCTGGCGACGTAGCCGTCGCCAATGAGTTCGGCGCATTTCGCCGCGTCGCTGACCGGGGTCACCGCGATGCGCCGCATGTTGGGCACGCGTTTGAGCAGCGGTATTCGGGAGGTCATCTCCTCGCAGCAGCCCCATGCCACCAGGCCGAAGTTGGCCATGATCGGTTGCTGGTAGCGGAGCATGAACTCCTCGAACTGCTCGGGCCCCACCAGAGTGAGCTCCTGTGAGGCGGCCCGGAACCAGAGCTGGCTGCGGCTCACCGGTGCGGAGTTGGCGGCGGGATCGGGGAGTTCCCGGCAGTAGCTCACTGCCTGGTTGTCGTGGTTGCAGAGTCGCCAGTCACCGGCGCGCTCGGCCTCCTCCTGGTTGCGAAGGATACCGTCACGCATCCTGGCCAGCACGCGGTGCAGCCACTCGGGGTTGTCGTACATGTCCCACATCAGCTGTTCCAGGCCGCGCAACTGGGCCAGGTGCGTGGAGATGTCCGCGGCCCATGAACGGTATGCCGGGCCGCGGTCGAGGTTGACGACGACCAGGTCCCCAATCGCTTCGCAAGACTTCTCGAAGCGCCGGGCGGTTTCGACTTCGTCCACTCGGTGGTGCGCGGGCACGATCTTGTCGATGTCCTCCAGGCGCTTGACGGGTGGGTCGATCACGCCGGCTCCCCCCCGGGAGCGGTTCTCCGTCCAGCGGAGCGGCGGGCCCCAGATGCCCTTCCCGGGCAGCTCCAGGCATGCGTCGACCGTGACCCACGGCTCGAGCACGAAGTCGTCCCGGAAACCGCTCCTGAAGATGCCCATTCTCAACTGCCGTTCGATGTTCCGGAGAAGGGGGTCCTCGCACTGCAGGCGGGATTCGGGCATCTCCGACCAGGCGAAGGCTCGCACGAAGATCAGGATCCCCGGTACGCGTTCCAGGCTGTTGTGCCGGCGCCAGTCCTCGCGCCGCCGGTGCTGGTCCGGGTCGGCGCAGAGCTCCGCGTAGCGCGCGGCCAGCTCGCGGACAATGTTCGTGTCCGAAATGCCGGCAACGCCGCTCGGACTTGCTGTGCTGCTTGTCATTTACGGATCCTCCCTCTTCAAGCATACACCGCAAACGTTAACGAAAACATGGTCGGATCCGCCATTAGTTTGTATAATTACGATGTGAACGATCAGCCGATTCGAACCCGGGTCAACTCCTGCGGGAGGATGCAGTGCTCGTCCGACTGGAGCTGGGACACCGGCCCGGGGCTGCTCGATTTCGATCTCATCGCTATCCATGGCGGAAGCGGTTGTTACCGTGCGCCCGAGAAGGGGTTTCAGGTCCGGCGCGGTTCCTGTCTCGTGCTGCGGCCGGGGATTCGCTATGTCGGCTCGCACGACCCCGAGGATCCAATGGATGTGACCTGGGTGCACTTCGAATACCTCGGGCCCGCCGGGCGCGCAGTTCGGCCTCCCGGTAAGGAGTTGCCGCCGCTCCACCGTGCGCTGCAGAGTGCGGACTTCTGCTTCGAACTCATGGGGCGGTTGCTGGCTGCATTTCGATCCGGGAAGAAGGGGGAGGCCGAAATCTGGTTGGGAGCGGTTCTCTCTGAGCTCGCGCGACAGGACGCGCGTCCCGAACGGAGCGGCGCGGAGCGCGAGCGGGCGCTGGCGATCGAGGAGCTCTGCGCCAGCATCCGTCGTGAGCCTGGGGCGCGCTGGCGCGTCTCGGAGCTGGCTCGCAGCTTCTACGTGACGCCCGACCACTTCGGCCGGATGTTCCGCAAGTACGCGGGAGCGACGCCCGGCGAGTTCGTGCTGCGCGCTCGCATCGACGCGGCCATGGGGCTGCTGCGCTCGAGTTCGCACAGTGTGACGCGCATCGCCGAGCTCCTGGGCTACTCCGACGTATATGCCTTCAGCCGGCAGTTCAAGCTCCGTACCGGTCTGGCCCCGACCGCCTTTCGTCGTGCTTGACGCGGTTGGCTCTCGGGGATAGCTTGCGGGCAGCTCGATTGGCCGCAGCGGGGTGCGAAAGGAGACTCGGATGAAGAGGCACGCAACGGTGGTGGTGGCGCTGGTCGCTGGGATTTCCGGAGGAGTTGCCGGGTCCCTCTTGACTTCGCCCGCGGGCGAGGCCCGGGCGGCGGGGGCGCCGGCGGCGGGCCCGCTAAGGGCCTCCAGGGTGGAGATAGTCGACGCCGGCGGCAATGTCCGGGCCACGCTCGCGGCGGGAGCCGACGGAGCGTATCTGACCATGGTCGGCCGGAACGGTAAGCGGCAGGTGTGGATCAGCGCCGGCAAGGACAATTCCTACGTGGCGCTCAACGATAGCAGGGGCAAGGGTTTCGTCCAGATGCAGGTCCAGGCCGGGGGCAGCGGGACGCTGGTGTGCGTCGATCGCGACGGTGATGTGTGCGGCAACACCCCGCACATCTACGGTCCTGACAGGATCGGGTTTCCCCGGCGGGATCATCCGGGCGAGGTCTTCAACTGCACTCGCCTCGGCGAGTGCCGGCTTCACAACGTCCAGAGCAACGCCACCTCGGAGACCAACAGGAAGAAGGTGCTCGAGGTCCTGAACGGCTTCGTCGAGGGAGTCCCGGTGAGAGTCCGGCCCACCGGGCGCAAGGACAAGGAGGGTCGCAAGATCTGCAAGGTCAACTTGCCCAACGGCACAGACCTGAGCAAGCTGGCAGTGCGCTTTGCCCCCGTCAAGCCGGGCTACCGCGCCGGGGTTCTTCCGGGTCTCAAGCCGGTTCGCTTGAAGCCCCGGATTCACCGTCGAAGGTAGCTTGCCTTGGGGGGGCCGCAGCGGGGCAGAGCCGGGCCCGGAGGCCGACTTTGAAGACACTGATGCTCATGGCTGCCTTGTTCCTGGTCGCGGCGGGTGAAGGTGCAGATCCCGGTCCGGAAGGCACCAGGGATTGCGGGTCCGAGCGCGTTGCCGTCGGTGCGATCCGGTGGGACGCCTGGACCGGCGGGAAGATCACCGCGCAGGTCGAGCGCACCCTCGGCCCCGAGAAGTATCACGACCGCCTTCCCTGGTTTGCAGAAGTCCTCGACGAAGACAGGGTGCGCATCAACGGAGCGAAGAAGGGCGTGATGGAGAAGGAGATAGACATGGCCGCCCAGGCCGGTCTGGACTACTGGGCCTTCCTGGTCTACCCGAAGGCCAGCCCCATGACCGTTGCGCTGGATCAGTACCTCGCAAGCCCCAAGCGCAAGCGCATTCGCTTCTGCGTCATCATGCACAATACGTTCAAGGCTACCAGTAAGCATTGGCCCGCCGAGCGCGATCGGGCCGTTGCGCTCCTGAAGGAGCCCGGCTACCAGACAGTCCTCAACGGTCGGCCGCTGGTCTACGTCTTCGCCGGCAGGGACCTGCCTTTCGATCGCTTCATCGAGTTCCGCGCCGCGGTTCGCAAGGCGGGGCTCAACCCCTACTGCGTTTTCATGGGATGGAACCCGGCTTCGGATTACCGGCGGGTGCGGAAGAAGGGCTTCGACGCAGTCTCGGCATACGCCATGGCCGGCAGCCAGGCGCGCTTTTCGGACCTGGTCAGGGCGGTAGAAACCCGCTACTGGCAGGCTGCGGTCAAGGGGAAGGTTTCCTACGTTCCTTTCGTGACCAGTGGTTGGGACAAGTGGCCGCGCAAGGACAATCCCGTTTCCTGGGAGAAGAAGGGGCAGGGGTACCACAAACAGAAGGTGTTTCCCTCGCGGGCAAAGCCTCAGGAGATCGCCGCGCACCTCAAGCGCGGGGTTTCCTTCGTGAAGTCGCACCCCGGGACCTGCGCGGCACGCGCACTGATCATCTACGCATGGAACGAGTACGACGAGGGAGGCTGGATCGCGCCGACCCGCGGTGCCGACGGCAGGCCGGACACCTCACGGCTGGACGCGATCCGCAAGGTGCTTAAGCCCGCCAGGAGCAAGGCTGAGGCAGGAGAGACTCGTTAGGCTGTTCCGCATGGGGTTTCATTCTGTTGCCGCCTTCTGCGCGCCTGCTCAGAAGGCGATGGTTGAAGGCGGCCAAGCCTGGCTGTGTCAACCTCTGCTGCTCACCGATCACCAGTGACCAGTGACGGGCGCGTCACTTACTCTTGCCCCGCGACCTGCCGATCCGCAGAATGTCAGCAATGTTCGCTTTCTTCGAGATGCGGGGCACGATCGCTCCGCTGGCACTGGTCAGCAGGGTGGTCACGCCCGGGCCGTGACCGGCCTGGACGCAGTCGCCATGTGAGACTATGCCGATGGTGACCGCGCCCTTGCGGAATATGCGGCCGAAGGTGTGGTCCGCGTCGGTGATCGCCACGATATCACCGAGACGCAGCTTCTCGATTCCCCACTTCTTAACAGACCTGGGGTCGGAGCATTGCAGGTCGTAGTCGCCGCTGTGGCCGCTGTCGTGACCCAGGCCCGAGCCCATCAGTTCGGCGGGCACGGTCAGGGCGACCGGAACTGACAGCTTGCCCTTGCTGCGCGAGAGCTTCATCTTAGCCAGCAATACGGGGTCGACGTTCATGGGCGTGACCTCGGGGAAGTCCAGGAGTTCGAGCCCCAGGCCGAAGGCGTCGACCTGTACGGTGTCACCGCTGGCCAGCTTCTTGAGGTCGCGCACCGCGAAGTCGACGATCAGGTGCTCTATGCCGCCGTGTTTGCCGGTTACTGTTCCACGCGCCCCCCTGGCCGCGCCGCTCAACACGCGCACGGTGTTACCGACCTGGGCGAGACGGCTCAGGGCGGCCAGGGCGGGGCCTTCCTTGTGCGGCAGGCCGACCGAGGCTCCGGGTTCGATGTGATCGGCGGCCCAGCCCAGGGCCGGGTCACCACAGAGAACGTTGTAGACCACGCCCCCGACCGAGGGCAGCACCCTGGCCTCGCCGTCGGGGCTGATGCGGTATCCCGAGCGCATGAAAGGCGGGTCGACCTTGGCGGAAACCCCCATGCGCACGAGCCTTTCGGTGTTGGTTCGGAGTTTCATCTGCTGTCTCCTGTCTCGACGAACCCGGTTCTGCGGAGGGAAGCTATGCTCCCACCCGCTGAGGTCACACTTTCAAGGCCGTATGCCGGTGATCGTCCTGGTGTGGACGTCGTGAGCGGACGGCATCGCACGCACGGCCCTGCGGCGGCGAAACTCAGGACTTCGCCCGCTCGCCGGGTTTCTTCTCTTCTGCCGGAGGCGAGTCCCCGACCTTCAGGAACTCGTCCATCTCGGCAGAAACTCCCTTCCACCTTTCGTCCAGTTCGCCGAGGTTCTTCTCGACCTGGCCGACGATCGCCTCGCAGATCCTGCGGTCTTCGGGCGCCAGACCCTCGAGTTTCTTGAGCGCGGCGATGCAGTTCGCGGCGCTTTCGCGGTGCTTCCTGAACCTGGGGGCCGAATCGTCGACGACTTCCCTGGCCTTCTCCCGACGTTCGATTGAGATATCGGGCAGGTCTCGGGCGTCGCGGTCCATGTCTTCCAGGCGCCGGCGCTCCTCGCGCGCGGAAATCAGGCTGCCTTCGTTCTCGAGTTCCGCGACCCTGCCGCGCAGGTGCTCAATCTGGCTGAGCAGGCTGCGGCGACCCTCCTCTATCTTGTCGAAGTGCTCGCGAAGCTTCAGTGACTTGTCCTGCATAAGTTCCAGCGCCTGCAGGGCCAGATGCGCGTGGATCTCCGCGGCGGCTCTCTGGCTGCGGTAGGCGTAGTGGGCGTTGGGCGCGTCCTCTGGGTTGCAGTTGGCCAGGAGCTTCAGGGCGTGCTGCAGATCGCCGGCGCTGGACTCGGTACAGCCCCAGTTTACGTAGCGCTCGGCATTGGCCAGCGAGTCGCGATACACGCGTTCATCGCCGTCGAGACCAAGCAGCGCCTTGAGAGTGTCGCCGACCCAACCCATGGACGCAAGCATACCCCGTGCCAACCCACTGTCAAGACGGAGGTTGGCGCTTCCCTTGACCGCGGAAGCGGCGGCGATAAACTAAGGCACGCTTGGGGCCGACCAGAGAACGGCCGGGCTTTTCAGGCATTTCAGAGGGCAACCAAGATCGCTGTCGACAGAGACCTGCAGACCTACCTCCGCGAAATAGGACGCAATGCGCTTCTCACCGCGGAAGAGGAGGTTCAGCTAGCTCACCGCATCCATCGTGGTGATCTGGACGCTCGCGAGCGGATGATCCGCTGCAACCTGCGCCTGGTGGTTTCCATTGCGAAGAACTACCTGGATCGCAGCACTTCCCTGCTGGACCTGATCGAAGAGGGCAATCTCGGCCTGCTGCGCGCCGTCGAGCGTTTCGATCCCAAGCACGGGGTGCGTTTCAGTACATATGCCGCCTGGTGGATCCGCCAGGCGATTCGCAGGGCTCTGAGTGCCCAGGGACGCCAGATACACGTTCCGGGCCACGTGCAGGATCTGGTTTCCAAGTGGCGCCGGGCGGAAGCCGCTCTGCGCGCGGAGCTCGGGCGCGACCCGACTCCTGACGAGATCGCCAGCACCATGAAGCTGCGCCGCAGCCAGACGGCGGCGGTGCGCAAGGCCCTCATGGTCCTGGATCGCTCGCGGGGGTACAACTCGGGACCGGGTTTCGTGGAACTGCTGGAGGACAGCGCCGCATCGCGCGAGTCGCAGGCCGAGTTGACCGGCGCCGAGATCGGCGCGCTGCTCGATCACCTCGACGGCCGCGAGGCCGTAGTGCTGCGCATGCGCTACGGCCTGGACCGGCGGGTCTTCACCCTCGACGAAATCGGCAAGAAGCTGGGGCTTACCCGTGAGCGTGTGCGTCAGATAGAGGCTCACGGTCTGCGCGAACTTTTCACGCTGATTACCGGCCGCAAGTTCCGGGGGGCCGGGACCCGCAAGCCTGAAGCGCTGGTGCGTGCACGCAAGTCTCGCGTTGGCGAGGACACGGTTGCGGCCAAGCCGGTTCGCTCCCGTTCGAATCCCAGGCCGGGACCTGCGCGCAAGCATGCTGCGGAGCCTGCGGACGTTGAGCCGAAGGCCAAGCCTAAGCCCAAGTCCAAGACGAAGGCGAGGGCGAAGAAGAGGGTGTCCGGAAAGCTCAGGGCGGGGACCGCCAGTAAGAAGGGCGTCAAGGCCGGGGCCAAGGCGGCTCGGAAGAGGGCAGCGACGAAGAAACCGGCCAGTCGCAGAACGAAGAAGACCAGAGACACAGGGAAGGATTAGTTCAGGGGGACCCTATCGATGGATCTCTGCAGCCACATCCGAGACGTGCCCGACTTTCCCAAGGAAGGCATCGTTTTCAAGGACATCACGCCGCTGCTGGCAGACCCCGCTGCGCTGAAGGAGACGGTTGCGCAGATCGCGGAGAAGTTCCGGGGCGCGGGCGTCGACCTTGTCGCTTCGGTGGAGGCCCGCGGCTTCATCTTCGGACCGGCCGTGGCCATGGAGCTCGGTGCGGGATTCGTGCCTGTGCGCAAGCCCGGCAAGCTGCCCTGCGAAACCAGGGAGATGACCTACGAACTGGAGTACGGCACCGACACCGTTCAGATGCACGCCGACGCGGTAAAGCCGGGCCAGAAGGTGCTGCTGGTCGACGACCTGATTGCCACCGGCGGGACCATCGAGGCCACCGCCAGGCTCGTCGAGGAGATGGGCGGCGAGGTCGCGGGCATGGCCTTCCTGATCGAGCTGGCCTTCCTCAAGCCCCGCGAGCGGCTCGCCGGCCGGCGGATCGAGTCGCTCATCGTCGTCGATGGCGAGTAGACGCAAGCCGCTCGTAAAGATCTGTGGGATAACCAGCGAGTCCGACGGGAGGCTCGCGCTCTCGTGCGGCGCGGAACTTATCGGGTTCATCATGGCGAAGAGCCCACGCCGGGTTACCGCCCGACGTGCGGTCGAGCTCATCGGCAAGTTGAGGAGATTTCCGCGCGGTCGCAAGGCGATAATGACCGGCGTGTTCATGAACGCCAGGCTCGGTTGGTTGCTGAGATCGGCGCGCGCGGCGAAGCTGGACCTGGTCCAACTCCACGGTGAAGAGACCCCCGAGTACGTGGGGGCGGTTGCCTCCGCCGGTTTCAAGGTCATGAAGGTGGTCAAGCAGTTGGGCCGCGCAGCGGTTGCGGAGATGAAGCGCTACCCCGACGCCTGGGCGTTTCTGCTCGAGCCCCGCAGGTCCGGTCCCGGCAGGAAGAAGCCCAGGAACCCCAACTACGCCCCGGCCTGCGCGGCTGCCCGGGCGCATCCGCGCGTGGGCATCGCCGGGGGCATCTCGCCGCAGAACGCGGGCAGGGTGGCTCGCGATGTCGGCGGCCGGCTGTGGCTGGTCGATGCCGCCAGTGGCGTGGAGTCCCGCCCGGGACGCAAGGACCCCGAGAAGCTGCGGCGGCTCTTTGCCGAGCTCCGGAAGTAGATCCTCATACACCTGTGGTGGCTAGCGCCGGTAGACGCTGGTAATCTCAATCCTGACCTTCTTGAATCTGCGCAGGTCGCGGATTTCGGGCTCGGCGCACGGCTTGCCGTTGACAAGCACGGAGCGGTCCACTATCCGCGGGCCGCGGCCGGTGCGCCGCAGGATCACCTCCAGCGGCACCGGTCGCCACCTGCCCTTGCCCGGGCAGCAGTGAACGATCCGCCGGAAACGCAGCTCTCCCCCGAGGCTCTCGGGCATGTTGGGTTCCACGCGCAGGTCGGGCTTGCTGCGGTCGTGCAGGGCCATTTCGAGTCCCACGGTGCTCTGGAATATCTCCGCGATCCAGTCCACAGATCCCGATAGCCCGAAGTACATGCCCTTGGCGAAGTGCGGGTCGGTGCGGTCGGCCACGTAGCAGTTGGTGGGGCTCTCGAAGGGGCCGCCGATACCCTCGTCGCGCATGGCGCTCATGACCAGCGGGAACTGCCGCCAGACCGTCTCGCTCTGGCCGGGGATGGCCAGGCGGTTGCGGTGCATCATCACCTGGCAGTGATGGTACTCGCCGTTCTCGCTGCACCCCGCGGGCAGCACTCCGATGCGTCCCACCAGGTCGACCGACCTGCGGTTGTTGGCCACCGGCGCGGAGAACATCACCAGGCCCAGCTTCTCGTCGTAGAAGAGCTGGTCGGTGGTCTTGAGCAGCTCGCGAACCATCGCGTCGCGGCGGCGGGGCTTCTTGAGCCAGAGCCGGTCGGTGAGCAGCATCTTCAAGCCGTAGCTCTGGCTGGCCAGCTGGCGGCGGCGGATGCCGTCGAAGTCCAGCCCCTTCATGGACCCGAGGGTGTAGCCGGTTTCTCCGCCCTTGTAGCCGGGGCGCGAACCGTCGACCTTCAACTCGTGGATGCAGTCGATGAAGCCGGCGAGGTGGCCGTCTTCCCAGGCCCACTTGATTACGTTGGTGCGCAGGCGGTTGGCGAAATTCTTGATTCCCCGGATCCTGGCCTCGAGGTGCAGTGCCGAGATCTCCTCTGCCACGCCAGGCGCCTCGAGCACGTCGACGGTTTCTACCAGGCACTCGAAGAGGTGGCATGAAAGCCGGGTCTGGACGCCCCGGCCCTTGCCGCGGGTGGTGTCGTCGCCCACGACGGAGGTGCCGAACATGTCCACCGGATCGCACCAGTCGCCGTAGAGGATCTGGGCCATGCCGTAGGGCGTGTCGCGCACCATGCGCGCGAACGACGCGAAGATCTCGAATACGACTTCGGCGATGCTGTATTCCACGGGGCAGCCCACGATGCCGGATCTCTCGGGGCGTCGCGGGTCGGTCAGCTGCACGGTGCCGACCCGCTCGGTGAGGATGCTGGTGTCCCCGGTCTCGCGAATGTACATCATCAGCGAGTTGACCAGCCACAGGGGGCTGTCCGCGTAGGGCCGGTTGTCGTTCATGACCTCCTTGCTGCGGTCGTCCCAGCGGCTGGGGTACTGCCGCGGGAACATGCCGTGCAGCTTCTGCTCGAGCTTGAGCGGCCGCGAGAGGTGCAGCGGCAGCGCCTGGGTCTGGTACATGAAGCTCATGGCGTGGATCAGGTCGGCGCGAACCCGCTGGGGGTCTTCCTTCAGCTTGGGCCACATGTCCTGGGCGCGGTCCCGGGTGCCCAACTCGATGCCTTCGGCCAGCACCGCCCCGTGCGCCCGGCAGTTCTCGTAGAGTTCCTCGACGCCGGTCCAGACGCTCTTGGCGTACTCGCTGATGGCCTTGTGGTCGCGCGGCGCGAACTCGAACGCCGGCCATGTTTCGGCGCCCGCGGGGGGCAGTCGCGAGGCGACCACCTCGTGAACTCCCGGCGTGGAGCGCACCACCGCGGATGCCGCCTTGCGGAAGGCGGCGGAGATGCCGCGGTAGTGCGGTTCCCTGGTGCTGGAGAGCTTGCGGAAGCGTTCCTGGACCGCGGGGCTGGTGACGTACATCAGCGACTGCTCCAGCACCGCGTGCTTGCCGGGGGCCAGGTCCAGGCAAAAGCCGTTGGCCGCCACCGTCGCGGTTGCGAAGCGGTTCATCCTGCGGCCCGACCCGGTGGGGAGCAGTTCCCCGCGCAGCACCGCTGCGGGCAGCACCGAGAGAGAGGCACTGTCGCCCACGAAGCAGGTGTAGTCACAGGTGCTTCCGGCCGCCTTCATGTTGCGCGGGAGGCTGGCGAGGCGCTTGATCTGAACGATGTTGCTGTAGGGCACGTTGGCGGCGACCACTGTCTCCCGGGAGGAGAGCGGCAGGCCGCGATCGTACCAGAGCTGCTTGTTGTATACGAAACGCTGGGTTCCGTGCAGCATGAAGTAGCTCCACAGTTTGCCATGGAATCTGCGGCGTCCGGTGTTGATCAGGCAGGCCTGGCGGAGAAGGGCAGGGCCCTTGGGGGTGTAGGCCAGACTGTATTTCACGGCTGTCTGCCAGGAGAAGCCCCGCGCCGGGTTGAAGGTTGCACAGAACCACATGCTGCGGTCGGGGTCGCCGACCTTGACGATCCGGATGTCCCGGGGGGAGCAGTCCAGGTTGACCCGTGGGTTGATAATCGAAGCGATGTGCCGCCGGCCCCCTGAGTTCACGTCCAGCCAGAGGTTGCAGGAGGGCACGCCCACCTCGTGCTTCTCGACGGGATCGAAGTTGCCGTCGAGCACGCTGACCTCCATGCCCTCGGGCAGCTTGACTGCGAAGCTCGTCGAGCCGTTGGACATGAAGGTGGCCGTCGCCTCGCGCTGGTTGTCGACCACCACCGAGGGACAGGCCACCGGATGCTGCTCGTAGATCACCTCGCCGTCGGGGCCGTAGCCGCCGAGGGCGTTGATACGGGCCTCGATTTCCAGCGCCAGGACCCGTGCGGCCTCCCCGGCGAACGAGGGCGCTTTCACCTTCTTTCCAGGCATCTTCTTCTCCAGGTTGTCTGACTGGGGGGGCTTCCCGCGACCAGTGTTCTCAAGTCGCGGAGTGTCCACGCCGGGGGGCGCCGTGCAAGCGCATTTCACCTCAAAAATCCCGAATCCGGGAGCGTTTGCGGTGAGCCCCAAGTCGCGCTAGAATGGCCTGATCGGAGGCTTGCACATGGGTGATCGGGTGAACGACCGTCCCAACGTTCTGTTCGTGATCTGCGACGACCTCAACAACGCTGTGGCCTCGATGGGCAGGACCCCCTTTGCGCCCGCGCCCAACCTGCAGCGGTTGATGGCCGGGGGCGTGAGTTTCGTCAACGCGCAGAACTCCTGCCCGATATGCCTGCCCTCGCGCAGCAGCATGCTCAGTGGGCTGTACCCGCACACCACCGGGCACTACACCCTCTGGGATTCCTGGCAGACCCAGGTCCCGATCCGCAACACCGCGGCGCATGGTCGCAGGCGCGACTCCCGGCCGCTGCTGGGCGAGGCGGTGATGTTCCCGCGGCACTTCCGGGAGAGCGGTTACCGGACCCTGGGCGCCGGCAAGGTCTCCCATGTGGGAAACGGGGCGGGTCACAGTTCCTGGTGGACGGAGTTCGGAAACGGTTCTGACTACGGTCCGTTCATCTGGGACGCGGCCAGGGAGAAGATGGCCGCGCACCCGGACCTCGAATGGCTGTTCGAGGGCGAGCCGTTGCGCGCATACCTGGAGCGCTACGGCGGCCTGGACCGCTTCTTCATAGAGGACGGCGCGTTCCGCGCGCACATCGACGCGCTCTACGGATCCATGCCGGAGGTCTTCGGCTCCGGCTTGAGGGACGGGCTGGAGGTTCGCTGCACCGGTGGCACGCCCTATCGCTACGTCAGCGACGACGACCGCGACCCGTTGCCCGACGAGAAGACCGCGGCGTGGGCCGCCGGCAAGCTGCGCGAGAAGCACGAGGATCCCTTCTTCCTGGCGGTCGGCTTCATGAAGCCGCACACCCCGCTAAACGCACCGCAGCGTTTTCACGACATGTTCCCGCTCGAGGATATCGAGCTCCCACCGGTGCTGGCCGGCGACTGCGACGACTGCGCCCGGGCGCACGTCGAGCACCGGCCCTACGGCTTCCTGCGCTACGGGATGATCAACCGCGGGGGCGAGCAGGCCTGGCGCAAGTGGCTGCAGTCCTACCTGGCCTGCGTGGCTTTCGTCGACGAACAGCTCGGGGTTGTGCTGGACGCCCTGGAAGAGAGCCCCTGCCGCGACAACACCGTGGTGGTCTTCACCAGCGACAACGGCTACCACCTGGGTGAGAAGGAGTTCATCTTCAAGGACACCCTCTGGGAGGAGTCGGATCAGATCCCCCTGATTGTCCGCGCGCCGGGCGTTGCACAGGAAGGACAGGTTTGCACCCGGCCGGTCTCTCTGATCGACCTCTACCCCACGCTGACCGACCTCTGCGGGCTGCCGGCCGAGCCGCACGCGGCCACCCACGGACATCCGCTGGAGGGGCACAGCCTGCGGCCGCTGCTGGAGAACCCTGAAGCCGGCGAGTGGTCCGGACCGCCCGTGGCGCTGACCTCGGTGCGGGGAAACACCGGGATTCATCACGCGGTGCGTTCGGAGCGCTACCGCTACATCCTCTGCGCCAACGGCGAAGAGGAGCTCTACGACCACGAGAGCGATCCCCACGAGTGGCACAACCTGGCCGGGGACGCGAAGCTGGCCGGGGTCAAGGCCGGGCTGCGCCGGGAGATGATGCAGTTGCTCTGGAAAGAAGGCGGGCAGACGTGACAGCAGGCGCCAGGCACCACGGCAGCCGGCCCAACATTCTCCTTATCCTGAGCGACCAGCACAACCCGCGCATCGCGGGGTTCGCAGGTGACGCGTACGCCCGGACCGGCCACCTGGACGACCTGGCCGCCGCCGGCACCAGCTTCGGGGCCGCCTACTGCCAGTCGCCGCTGTGCGTGCCCAGCCGGATAAGCATGCTTACCGGGAAGTACTCCTGCGATTGTTCCGCCTGGGACAACCGTTCGCTGCTGGACTCCGGTCACCGTACGTTCGCCGAGCACCTCTCGGAACACGGGTACGCCACCTGCGCGGTAGGCAAGATGCACCTGGCCGGCGAGCGCTGGATGGGCGGTTTCGATCACCGGCCCTACGGGGACTTGCGGGTGACCCGCTTTCCCTTCCACCAGCCCGACCCCCCGGAGACCTGGGACGGGCGCTGGAACCGGCACTCGGTGGGGCGTTTCCCCTGGGCCGGCGAGAGCCGCATACCCGAGAGCCTGCTGGTCGACGGGATTGTCACCCGGGAGGCGCTGTCCTTCCTGCGCGAATACCAGTCCGGAGAGGACCGGTCGCCCTGGCTGATGATGGCCGGCTACAGCCGACCGCACTTCCCGCTGACCGCCCCGGCGCGCTACGTGCGCCGCGCGCTTGCCGACCCGCCACCGCTTGCGGAACTGCCCGCCGGGTATCCGGACGAAATCCATCCCCACGATCGCTTCATCGTGGAGGACTTCAACCTGACGGAGTTCTCACCCGAGGAACAGCGCCGTGCCCTGGCCTGCTATTACGCCTGCGTGGACTACGTCGACGACTGCATAGGTGAGCTGCTGGCCGGCCTGCGCGCCGGGGGACAGCTGGAGAACACGGTGGTGATCTACGCCAGCGACCACGGCGACCTGGCCGGCGAGCACGGCCTTTGGTGGAAGCGCTCCTACTACGACGGCTCGGCGCGGGTGCCGCTGTTGATCTCCGGACCGGGGCTGGCCGCCGGGGCAGGCTGCGGGGCGCCCGTCGAACTGGTCGACGTCTATCCCACGCTCTGCGACCTGGCCGGCGCCCCGATTCCCGCGGGCCTGGCCGGCGAGAGCCTGCTGCCCCTGTGTCGCGGCGAGGATGCCGGGCCTCGCAAGCAGCGGGCCAGGTGCGACTTCCTGCCCGGGGGAGGGCGGACCAGCTTCCGCATGGTCCGGGACCGGCGCTGGAAGTACGCTGAGTTCCCCGAAGGCCCGCCGGTGCTGTTCGATCTGCAGGAGGACCCCGGCGAGACCCGGAACCTCATCATCGGGGGGGGCGCCCCCCGCGAGGCCCCGCTCGATGAACTCCGCGACCACCTGCACGCGGGTCCCGACTGGGAAGGGGCCAGGGCCATGGAAGCCGCCGACACCGAACGCTGGTCGGCTTGCGAGCGTCCGGAACTCACCGCTCCCGCGCAGTACATGCTGGAAGACGGCCGGGTAGTCGACGCCGACCGATTTCTCTATCCTGGCATGTAGCAACTGCGGCGTCCCCCGCCGGCCGTGCGCGGGTTCGAGGTCCCGGTCCCGCAGTGATGCACCGGGCTTGCCGGGACGGGGCATCGCCTCCTGAGGCATCGCGCACCGTTTGCACTGAGAAATCCTCGCACACGCGATCGGACACAACGCGCTGAACGCGAAAGCCATAGGGGCCACTCCCGGCTCCGGATCCCCCCAAAGTGCGCACTTGTGCAGAAAGTACGTTGACATTTTCCCAGTTACGTTGTAACTGTTATAACAGTGCGCACTGCGAGGCGTGCAGCGCACCGAGACAGGGGGCAGGAGTGGCGCCCGGCATGGGAGTCTGACGTTTTGCCGCTGACCAGCGAAGAGCGGACCTACGAGAGCCTGCGCGAGCAGATCCTGGGCGGGGAGTTCCCGCGCGGCGAGTTCCTCTCCCAGCGCATGCTGGCCGCCAGGACCGAATCTTCGGTGGTCACCGTCCGGGCGGTGCTGCGCAGGCTGGAGAACGAGGGGCTCCTGGAGAACGTGCCCCGCTGGGGAGTGCGAATCCCGGCGGAGAGCGTCGAGGCGATCCGTGACCGCTACTTCATGCGCGAGACCCTGGAAGTCGCCGCGGTGCGCAGGATCGCCGGGAAACTGGACCCCGGGCAGGCCTCCACGCTGAAGAGCCTGGCCGCGGAGTGCGACTCGGTCCCGCGCGAAGGCGAGGAGGCCGTCCGAAGGTTCGCCGCGGTTCACGCCCAACTGCACCTGGGGATCGCCGGTTGCGCGGGAAGCCCCCTGCTGAAGTCCTTTCTGAGGCGGATCAACTTCAGGAGCATGATGCTGATGAATGCCAGTCGCGGCTGGGCCCGCGGCCGGGACACCGGGCCGACCCACCATCAGGACCTGGTCAGCGCAATTGTCTCCGGCGGCGCGGGCAACGCGACTCGAGAGATGCGGAAGCATGTCCGCCGTGGCCTGACCGGAGAGCTGGAGGCGCTGCGTTCGGACCAGGGAGCGGGTGATTCGGAGTGAAACCGTCCGGCCGCGGGAAGAACACCCGGGGGAAGCCTGGAAAAGGAGTGGGAAGATGATCGTCGACCTTCTGGAGAACATAGACCGCTATTCCGGCGATGAGCGGCTTTACCGGGCGCTGTGCTTCGCGCGCGACTTCGACGAGGGCGACGGGAATTACGAGGTGGAGGGAAGAAGCATCCACGCCCAGTGCAAGTCGTACCTTACCAAGGCGGTCGAGGAAAAGTCGTTCGAGAATCACCGCGAGTACATCGACGTTCAGGTGATGCTCGAGGGGGCCGAGATGATGGGGCATACCCTGAGCACCGACCTGCCCCCGACCGGCGAGTACAACGCAGAGAAGGACGTGCGCAAGTACGCCCGCCCGGAGACCTGCAGCCAGGTCCTGATGCGGCCGGGTGCCTTTGTCGTGTTCTACCCGCACGACCTGCACATGCCGGACTGCGCGATAGGGAAACCGGAAAGGGTCCGCAAGCTGGTCGTGAAGGTGCAGGCATGAAGCTGATGGTCCTCACGGACATCGAGGGGGTCACCGGCGTGACCACCTACCAGCAGGCGGAGGGTACGCCCTTCGGCCAGCGGATGCTGATGAACGACCTCGATGCCCTGCTTGCCGGGCTGCTCGATAACGGAGAGCAGGAGATCGTTGTCTACGACGAGCACACCGACGGTCGGAATGTGGTCCTGGACAGCCTGCCGGAGCAGGTCAGCGTGGTCTGCGGCAAACCCCTGGTCTCCGAGTACTGGAAGGGGATTGACCGCAGCTACGACGGGATGGTCATGCTCGGTTTTCATGCCCGCTCGGGGGTGGCAGGGGCGCTACTGCCGCACAGCTACTCGCGCAAGCATCTCAATATCCGCGTCAACGGTCGCCCGGTCGGCGAGATCGGCATTAAGGCCGCCATGGCCGGCGATGCGGGTGTCCCCGTGCTGCTGGTCACCGGCGATTCCGCCGGGATGCTGGAGGCGGAGGAACTGCTGCGGGGTGTGCGGACGGTGACGGTGAAGGATGCGGTCGGCGAGTTCGAGGCCGTCTGCCATTCGCCCGCGTGGACCTGGCGGCGGATACGCGAGGCCGCCGCGGGGATCGTTGCGGACCCGCCGCAGGTTGCGCCGCTGACCTTCAGCGCCCCGGTGGATCTGGAGGTCGAACTGGCACCGTCGGAGTACCTCGAGCAGTTGAAGGCTGCCCGGCCTGACCTGCTGGCTTCGGATAACGAGGTCCGGCTGACCGCCGGGAGCCTCACGGAGGCCTGGATGGCCTATCTGGGCGTACAGCGGGAGGTCAGAAGGAATTGAGCTGGCAGGAATACATCCGCATCGGCATCAACCATCACCTGCTCTACAGGAAGGTGATCTCCGGACCGGAAGATCACCTGAACACCCTCCGGGAACTGCTGAGCGAGAAGAGACTCGAGATCCTGGACCTGTGGATCCCGGAAGAGGATCCCCACAGAAGCGAAGAAAGCCGCTTGCTGCGCGATTGCGGCAAGGACATCTACTACAACGTGGGGACTCGCAAGGGCAAGGAGCCGGCGCACCCCGCCACGCTCTCGGCCGCCAGGCGGGAGTATTCCCTCGACTTCTACAAGCGCGAGATCAGCAGGGGCCTCGAGGTCGGTTGCCGGAAGATCATCGCCAACAGCGGTCCGGACGTGCCGGAGGACCGTTCGGGGGCCTTCGAGGCGCTGGTCGACTTCTTCTGCGAGATATGCCGGTTCGTGCCGGAGGACGTGCTGGTCATGGTCGAGCCCACGGACCGGGACACGGACAAGAAGAAGTTCATCGGGCCCTCCTCCGAAGCCGTCAGGCTCTGCCAGCGGATACACGCGGCGGGCTGCCCGAACTTCGCCAGCATGGTTGACATGTGCCACCTCCCGTTGATGGACGAGACCGTTGACGGGGCGATGCGCTCCTCCGCCGGGCACATCGGTCACATCCACCTCGGCAACTGCATCCCGGCTGACCGCAGCAACCCCCTCTACGGCGACAAGCACCCCGCCTGGGGCCTGGAGGGCGGTGTCTACGGCGTGCCGGAGATCGCGGCGCTGCTCAGGGCGGGCATCGACATAGGGTACTTCAGCACGGAGTCGCGGGGCTCCGCGAGCTTCGAAATGCTGGCCTACGAGGACGCCACGCCGCTGGAGAGCGTCGATCGCTTCTTCGGCACCCTCCAGGAGGCCTGGGGTGTCGTGGAAACGAACCTGGACAGGAGCGACGGGTAGGGGGCGGAGGAAATGGTGAAGAGGAAAGTGGTTGCTTTCGGTGAAGTGCTCGGGGCCATGCGCGCCAACGGCTACGAGTCCTTCGGTGACACCAACAGCGTTGTGCTGGTCGCCGGTGGTTCCGAGGTCAACGTGGCCGGCAAGGTGGCCGGGTTGGCCCCGGGCATCGAAGCGCAGTACATCACCAAGATGAAGGACGACCTGGTCGGGCGCCTGCTGCGCTACGAGATGCAGAAGTACAAGGTGGGTATGGACCACGTCATCTGGACAGACGGCGATCGGAACGGGTTCTGCTTCGTGGAGCAGGGCCTGGGGCCGATCACCGCAGAGGGGCAGTACGACCGGGCGCACTCCGCGATCGCGTGCGCGGAGCCCGGGGAGTTCGACTTTTCGGTCATCGAGGGCGCAGACGCATTCTTCGTTTCCGGCATCACCCCGGCGCTCAGCGCCAACTGCCTGGAGAATTCGCGGCTGGCCCTCGCCGCGGCGAAGGAGTTCGACGTGCCGGCGTTCATGGACATCAACTACCGCAACAAGCTCTGGCGGCCGCAGGAATCGCACGATGCCCTGATGGACGTCATTGACCGCGAACAGTTGTCCTGCGTTATTACCACCGAGACCGACGCCCGCGTGGTCTTCGGGGTGGACCGCGGTTTCGACGACGGCAAGCCGATGGACGAGATCCTGGACTGCTGCCGGGAGATCCTCGAGGGACTCCACGAGAAGTTCAGCGGCAACGTGCCGATCATCGTGATGACGGTCCGCAAGCGGATCACCAACGAGCGCGGGGAGTGGACCACGATCGCCCTGCTGGAGGGTGAGACGTACGTCACCGGCGACCGCTTCGACTACATCGTTCTGGACCGCTACGGAGCAGGCGATTCCTGTTCCGCCGGCATCATCGGCGGGTTCGTCGGCGTGACCCCCGGCGGGGGGGTCGAGGAGGGCCTGTCGCTGGAGGAGCGGATCCGCAACGGACTGAACCTCGGCAATCGAATGTCGGTCGTCGTGCAGAAGACGGTTTCGGACATCGGCCCGCAGTGGTCGGCCCGGGAGTACTTCAAGCGCGTCGGGAAGTCCAAGGAGATTGCCAGATAGCGTAGGGGCAGGCATGCGGCCCTGGCCCTCCGGGTCCGGCCGCGAATGAAATGGAGAAGACGATGAACCCGGTTCGCAAGGCTCTGCTCGAACGTAAAGTTACCCTGGGCACCTGGGTGCAGATCGGCCACCCGGCTTCGGCTGAGGTACTGGCGGGCGCCGGTTTCGACTGGATCGCGGCTGACTGCGAGCATACCGACATCGGTCCAGCCGATTTCGCGAACCTGGCCCGCGCGATGCACGGGCGCGGCCCGGTGCCGCTGGTGCGGGTGCGCGAGAACGACACCCTGGCCATCCGCCAGGTGCTGGACATGGGCGCCTGCGGGGTGATCGTCCCGCTGGTGAACTCAGCCGAGGAGGCCGAGCGCGCGGTGCAGGCCGCCAAGTTCCCCCCGTGCGGGGTGCGCGGCTATGCCTTCTCTCGCATGAACGACTGGGGCGTGGACTTCGACCGTTACGCGCGCGAGGCCAACGACGACGTGGCCGTGGTGGTGATGATCGAGTCGAAGGAGGCCGTTGATAATATCGATTCGATCCTGGCGGTCGAAGGCGTCGACGGGGTCTTCATCGGTCCCTATGACATGAGCGGTTCCTACGGGATCGTCGGCCAGACCGGGGACCCGATCATCAAGGAGGCCTGCGCGCGCGTGTCCGGGGCCTGTCGGGCCGCCAGGAAGTCCGCAGGGCTGCACGTGGTGCTGCCGACCCCGGAGTCGGTGGCCGGTGCGGTCTCCGACGGCTTCACATTCATCGGCCTGGGGGTCGACACCGTCTTCCTGGACCAGGGCGCCAGGGCGGCACTGAAGATGGCCCGGGCCCCCGGCTAACCGGGTCCGGATCCATCGCCGCGCGACCGACCGGCGGTCGGCAGCGGCTTCTTCGCCCCGGGGGGGAAAGCAGCGGATGTTCATCGGAAACCAGTTCGAGCAGCCCGACGTATTGATTCTACTGACGGACCAGTTTAACCCTTACGCTATGGGTTGCGCAGGTGATCCGCTGATCAAGACTCCGAACATCGACAGTCTGGCCGCCGAGGGAATTCGGTTTGAGAACACGTATACCGTTTCGCCCGTGTGTATGCCGGCGCGTTGTTCGATGGTGAGCGGGTTGTATCCGCATAATCATGGCTTCTGGATGAACTTTACCGACGTTCGTTTTCCCTCTGACAAAGCCTGCATGTTTCGCGACATGCAAAAAGCCGGCTATCGGACCGGGCACATCGGCAAGAGCCACTGGTTCAATCCCGATTGGGGCGTGCACTATCGCGAGTGTGCGGACTACTTCCAGTCGATGGGTCTGGATCATTGCGTGGAGATTTCAGAACCGCACGGCGTCCCGTTCCATCCTTCCGTGTACACCGATCATCTTCGTGAAAAGGGTCTGCTGGATGCATACCTGAAGTCCATGGCTATCGATATGGAACACGGTGGTTACGAACCTTTCAAAAGCGCAGCGCCGTCAGAGGACTACAACGATGCGCTGGTCGGCACGTATGCCATCGACTTCCTGGAGGCCTGTCCGGAAGACCAACCCTACTGCCTGCATGTCGGTTTTCCCGGCCCGCATAATCCCATGGATGCGCCGGGCGAATACAACACCATGTACAATCCGGATGCTATCGAATTGCCGGACAACGTGCCGGAGGGTGTGAAGGTATATCAAAGGGTGCATACGCGTGATGAAATCAAGAGCATCCGGGCGAATTACTACGGCAAGATTTCAATCATCGATCACTGGATAGGAAAGATCGTCGAGGGTCTGAAGCGGCGTGGTACTTGGGACCGGACGATCGTGGTGTTCACCGCCGATCACGGTGACTACATGGGCGCGCACGGACGCCTGGGCAAGTGCGGCTTCGAGACCGAATCGGCGGGCATACCGCTGATTTTGCGATGGCCGGGGAAAGTCCCCGCCGGTCGCACTACGTCCGCCCTGGCTTCCAACCTGGACGTCTTTCCGACAGTGTTTGATGCGGTCGGCGTGGAGATGTCCCCCGAACGATTCGGCACATCGCTGCTGCCGGTGGCCAGGGGTGAAACGGATAGCGTGCAGGATGCCGTCTTCAGCGAGATCGGTCACGGAGCCCATCAGTCCTTCATGGTGCGAACCGCCGATTTCAAATGGTTTTCAAAGGCCGGGCAGGAACACCTCTTCGACATGCGCGAAGACCCGCTCGAACTCAATAATCTGGCGGACTCTTCTGAGCACACCAATGTGATACTGGAGATGCGTGAACGCCTGCGGCACTTCCTGATGGAGACGCAGGTTAATCAATCACGCAACTACCGCCCTCTCTTTGATCGCGCTGGATTGGCGGTGGGCGGCGAACGTGTAAGTGATCAGTTGTACGCGTTAACCAGAAAACTTAATGAGATTCCGGATGCGGAGGGAAGGTAGGGGTTGGTTTTTGGTTTTTTGGTTCTGGGTCTTTGGTGTTTGTGGCCTCATGACGTGCGGGGCCTGGTTGTCTTGTGTCGTTGCCGTTTCTTTTTCGCGCTTCTTGTCGCGCACTTAATCGAGCACCTTGTCGTCCGTTGTCGTTGTTGTTGCTGTAGGAGTTGTTTTTGCTGGCCATCCGTACCGCCACCGGCCCCGCGCCGGTGGAACGAAGACTTGAAGCTATCAGAAGGCTGGTAGTTGGATGTCTTTGCCCTTCGCATCGGGGTCGGTGGCGGCCTGGAAGTGAACGGTTTGTTGCGAGGCTGGCGACGCATGCCGGCACAAAGGAGAAACCTTCATGTCAGTAGATAAGAAAACAATCCACGAGCCGGCCAGAGAAATACCGGTCCGTCATGAAGTGGATGTACTGGTCGTAGGCGGAGGCCTGGGTGGAGTCGCGGCCGCGATCGCGGCCGCGCGATGCGGGGCCCGGACCCAGTTGGTCGAACGCAACAGTTTTGTCGGTGGCGTGGCCACGGCCGGCATGTGCTGTTCGATCTTCAACTGCTACTACACCTCCAAAGGCAGGCTGGGTACCACCGGCATCGCGGTGGAGGTCGCCGACCGCATCGGCGAGGCCGAGGGCTTCGGCCGCAAGTGGCATAAGCACAAGGGCCACGTGATCTACGACCTCGAGATGGGCAAGCAGGTCCTCGCCGACATGATCCTGGAGTCCGGCGCGAAGGTACTGTACGGCGCGGTTTCCGCGAGCGCCGTTGTCGATAACGGAGTGCTCAAGGGCGTGATCGTCGAGACCAAGTCGGGTCGGGAGGCGATCCTCGCCCGGGTGGTCGTCGACGCCTCGGGCGACGCCGACGTGGCTACTGCCGCCGGCGCGCCCGTGCGGGTAGTGCCGGAGGGCCATCACTCCCTCTGTTTCCGCATGGGCAACGTGGACGTCAACGGCTACGTGAACCAGTTCCGGGAGGATCCCGATAGCTACCCGAAAGATCACGATGTGGAGTGGACGGTAGAGGATGCCATCGCGCAGTACGACGACTGCGGCACGTTCCTGTTCCCGCATCACGGCGGTCCCGAGTACGCCCCGCTGCAGAAGGCCAGGGCGGCGGGGGCGCTTCCGCCCGAGATCGGCATTCAGGACAAGACCGATGCAAGTCAGATGCACGCCATTCGACGCACGGGTGTCATCCACGTTGTCACCGGGTTCACACATTTCGACGGCCTCGACGCGGACATGATCACGCGGAGCGTGATCGACGGACGCAGGATGGTCTTCGTAGTCGCCGATGCCTTCCGGCGTTTCGTGCCGGGTTTCTCGAACGCCTTCGTCGCCGGTGTCGCCGCTAACCTGGGCGTGCGGGCCTCGCGCTGTATCGAGGGCGGGTTTACCTTCACCCGGGAGATGTTGCGGGGCGGTTCCCGCCACTCGGATGCGGTGGGCCGCGCGGTGGGCTGGGAGAACCGTGGCGCGCAGTGCCTGTTCGAAGATTCCTTCGACGTGCCCTATCGCTGCCTGCTGCCGAAGGGGATCGACGGCCTGCTGATGGGCGCGGGTCGCAGCGTGAGTACCGAAGACCACGGGCTGCTGCGCGTGATGGTTCACACCATGGTCGTAGGCCAGGCCGCCGGCACGGCGGGCGCGGTGGCGGTGAAGACCGGTTCGACCCCGCAGACCGTCGAAGTGACGGCCGTGCAGGATGAACTGAAGAAGCAGGGCGTGGAGTTATCGGGAAAGGACGAAACAGGAAGATGAAAGCGTCATGCGAATTGCCGCACCACAACGACACAACGAACACGGCGGGCGCCGTCAGCAATCAATATCACTGGTTGTTGAAAAAAGCCGAAGAGCTCATTCTGAGATCACGGTGTGAAAACAGAGAAGGAATCTCATATGAAATGGTAAGCTCGCCAGGCGGATACTATCAGGCAATGTTTACCCGGGACATGGCATATAAGGTGATCGCATGCCCGCATTTGTATGCAAATGATAAAACGGAAGGAACGCTTCAACTGGTTCTGGATAATGCCAGCTATGATCATGCTATGCCAGAATATATAACTATTGACGGAAGGGTTGAGTACTGGTGCGCCGGGACCGGTCCTTTAACCGACAACGCACCCTCGTATGTAATGGCCACAATCGCATATTGCACTGCCGTGAACAACTTCGAGTTTTTGCATAGGAATATTGACAAGATCAAACAGTGCCTGGATTCCGTGCGAGTCTGCCCGGCGACAAATCTGGTATGGATAGACCCTCACAATCCGCACTCCGGGTATGGATATCATGATAATATTCAAAAAACCGGGACGGAACTTTTCAGCTCTGTTCTTCTGTACCAGGCATACAAAATACTGGCGGAACATCTTGATGGATCCATATATGGAAGAATAAAAGATGACTGTGCTGCAAAGGCGGTCGCAATCGAAAAGGGGTTGGAAAGCTTGTATGACGAAAAATCAGGGTTGTATATGGCGGCAAGCATTGATTGCAGACAGCCTGATGTATGGGGAAGTGCGGCAGCGGTCTTCTACGGCGCAGCGGGAAAGCATGGCAGGGGGTGCGCACAGGCGCTGGCCAATATGCATGATAAATGTGTATGGAAGGGACAGATAAGGCAAATTCCTCAGCCCTTTGTATGGGATAGATGATTGAATCACAGGAAGAAATATTGCGATTTTGTCACCGGCCGTTTTTATGCGTATGGTATCGACAGAAAGCTTGTTCCCGCCAATGTCTATCAAAACGGGGCATACTGGGCAACGGCGGCGGGATGGTATGCGGGTGCGATCTCTATTGTCGACGTGGAACTGGCGCAGCTAACATTGTCGGACCTGGTAGATTTCCTGAAGAACGATGGAATATATGAATGTGTATACATGGATGGTTATAGGAAGGACAAGGATTATACGATCAGCGCCGTATTGCCCTTGATCGGGTTTAAAAGGATCGAAAAGGCACGAAAGAGCCACGAATTGGCATCCTCCCCATCCGAAGGGTTGGAATAACGGTTTTGAGCAAGCAAGAACGTTTTGCGGGATGTTCGCAATAAGAGAAAGCACGACACTGGGGCGCCGAGGATTCGGCCATTGGATTGAAGGGATAACTCCGAATGAAAGCACCGCTGCTACGCCACGTCCGGCGTGCGCATTGTCCTGGAGTTCCGGGTGAACGGGGCGCCGATGGGCAGCGAGATCGAGCGGTCGACCTCGGAAACCGCGCCTGTCAGCGTGCGTCTGTTGTGGGCGCTGCGCAACTGGCGTCCGTCGATATTGTCCGAAACAACCGGGATATCCACACGGTGCTACCGGACGGTGAAGAATCCACCTTCGTGTTCACGGACGATCTGAACGATGTGCCCGACGTCCCCGAGCTGTACTACTGCATTCGCGTCACGCAAAGCGACGGCGAGATGGTCTGGTCGTCGCCGGTGTGGGTTGGGTTGACGGGAATGGATGCTCCATAGGAACTTTGGCCATGCAAAGCCCCATATCCCGTTATGCCCGTCTCGGCCTTGTCCACCACATGCTCTATCCCGACTGCGGGGAGCATCCGGATCGGCACGCTGCAACGTTAATCGAAATGTCCCGGCGCAAGGATATTGAGACGTTCGATTGCTGCCTGCCGTACGATCCGGCGGCCCGCGCCGAACTCATTCCGGCCCTGAAACGCTGCGGCAAGACCGATGTCACCTTCGCCGTGCACTTCTTCCCGCTGCGCAAGCTTTCGTTCTGCGTCACCAGCACTCCCGAACAGGCGCAGGCACGCATGATCGCAGGCGATATGATCGAGCAGGCGACTGCTATCGGCGCCACCGGTTTTATCGTTGCCTCGGGCGGCCCTTCACCCGCGAAGGCTACGCCGTCACATTATGCGGCTTTTGCCGCGTCCTGCCGCTGGCTATGCGACCGACTGAGACCGCACGGGATCACCGTGATGCTGGAACCGTTCGACACGACCGTTGACAAGAAATTCCTCTACGGGTCGACGACGGATTGCGTAGCCTTGATCAAATCGCTGCGACCGGAAGTGGACAATATGGGCATCGAGTTGGATTTTGCCCATGTGCCGTTAATGAACGAAAGTTTCGAGCACGCTATCCGCACGGTGTCGCCCTACCTGAAGCGTGTTCACCTGGGCAACTGCATACTCCGCGATACGGCGGATCCGCGCTACGGCGACACGCATCCGCCGGTCGGCTATCCGGGTGGTGAAATCGACGTGCCGGAATTGACGGAAATCCTGCGGTTGTTACTGGACGTCGGTTTCCTGAACGAGAAGCAACGCGGCAACCTTGTGCTCGAAATGACGCCCTGGCCGGACAAATCCGTAGAGGAAACCATTGCCGACGGCTTCGGCCGGGTTCACGCAGCGTGGGAGGCTGTGTAACAAGACTTTTAAGGAGAGCGTAGAAAATGAAAGCTCCATACAAACTGCTTTACAACAATGACACGACCAATACCGCGGGGGTCGTCAGCCCGTGGCACGAGGAAGGGGAGACCTTCCGCGAAGAGATGCTGGTGGCTTCCATCGAGGAAGTCGCGGGCACGGGCGTGGACGCCTACATGCTCAGCCCCGGCATGGGTTGGGTGCCGTGGTGGCAGAGCAAGGTGGACCCGGACTTCTACGAATGGTGGAAAAAGCGTACGGGCCTTGAGGTTGAAGGGTTTAGCGATTACGATAAGTACGTCTACGAAGGCGGCGACATGGTCCAAGTGCTGGTCGACACCTGCCGCAAACACAACATGGCGCCATTCGTCAGCCTGCGGCTGAACGATGTCCACCTGCAGGAGTTCTACGAGCAGAAGGTTCCAGAATCGCTGGTATCCTGCCATCTGTACTGCGAACACCCTGAATGGCACATCGATCTGGACCACCGGAATCATGAAGGATACTACCATAAACGCGGTATGGACTGGTCCCGGCCCGAGGTTCGGGCGCATAAGCTGGCCCTGTTGCGTGAACTGGCGGAGAAATACGAGCTGGCCGGCCTGGAACTCGACTTCCTTCGAGACAACACGCTGTTTCGAGACGACGGCCCAAGTCACGAAGAGCGCGTAGAAATCATTACTGACTTTGTCCGACAGGTGCGCGAAGCAATGAACGCCGGAGCTCCCGGACAGAAACGCTATCTGTGTGTACGCATTCCAATCGACATGAAGGCCCATCCGTGCATGGGACTGGATGTTGAACGCCTCGCCGAGGCCGGCGTTGACATGTTCAACCTGGGGGTCTGGTTCGACACTACGCAATGCCCCGGAGTAACACAGGTACGCGAACGATTGCCCGAATCCAGTTTGTATCTCGAGATGTCGCACACTGCCGGAAATCACCGCTACTTTCTGAAGGATGGCAACTACGGCATCAACGGAAATCCACGCACCAGCGACCAGCAGTTCTACACCACCGCGCACATGGGGTATCAGCAGGGCGCCGACGGGTTGAGTTTATGGAATTTCGTGTATTACCGGATGGGCCATCGGATGGATGTCCCCGTCATGGAGCCGCCTTTTCATGTGCTGAAGAAGCTGACGGATAAGGCCTTCCTCGCCCGTCAGCCGCGGTACTACATGCAGGGGAAAACCTCCTATTTCAGCCAGCTTCCCCGCGATATTAAGCCCGGAGAAACTCAGCGTTTCACGATGCAGATGTCGGTCGAAGGGCCTGGCGGTCCGCAAGCGTCGAAGCCCGGCCGGATGCGGGTCCATTTCAAGGACCCGCTTACGGCTGGACATGAAGTGACGCTGCGATTGAACGGCCGCTTGCTTGAGGCATCGGAGAACCTGATGCGCTTTTTTGGCAATCCTTTTGACTCCTTGATTTCGCCCACGGATGCGCATCGCCGTGCGTGGGTGCTGCCTCCGGATGCCATTGTGGAGGGTGCCAATGAAGTCGAGTTGAGCCTGGTGAAAGGCGATGAACGAAAGGTGATTTACATCGATGCGGGGATCGGGTGATGAAATTGCGGATTGCGGATTGCGGATTGCGGATTGCGGATTGGCGCTGGCGCGGTTCGCGTGCAGCTTTCCCAGGGGTATGCATGCAGGGATCTTGCGACTGCTATGGTATTTCCCAGGCGTGGCCTTGTCGGCTCATTCGACAGCCTCATGACTGCCGGGAAGCCGGTTCTCCGTACGCCGGGCCTTTCGACTGTGAGACGTTCGAAGGACCAAGCCCGACGTCAACCCGAAGGGCTGAACCCGTACGTCAGGCTTTCCAGCCTGACATCAGTCCGAAGGGCTGATTCGAATGGGGGTCTGGTTGTCCGTATAGCAGGAAGATCTTCGGATGGTGTGGGGTGCGCGCTCAACGCGTCAGCGTTAATACGCAATCCCGCATCACTTCCGAGCACGGCGTTTTGCGTCCTTCTGCCATGCAGCATTTCCGGCCTGCCGTTCATCCCGCATCTCGCATCCCGCATCACTTCCGAGCACGGCTTTTCGCGTTCGTCGGCCATTCGTGCCCCTCGGCCACATACCCCCTGACCCCCTGAGGCAACCATGTCCAAACCCAACATCATCTACATGCACTCCCACGACACCGGCCGGTGCATCCAGCCCTACGGCCACGCCGTCCCGACTCCGAACATGCAGCGCTTCGCCGAGGGCGGCGTTGTCTTCCGGCAGGCCTTCGCGGCGGCTCCGAACTGCTCGCCGAGCCGGGCGGCCCTGCTGACCGGCGAGTACCCGCACGACAACGGGATGAACGGTCTCGACCACCGCGGGGGCTTCATCCTGAACGACTACGGCCACCACCTTCTCCACGCGCTGCGGGGTCACGGTTACCTGACTGTTCTGGGCGGGCTGCAGCACATCGGTCACGACACCGAAGCGATCGGCTTCGACCGCGTGCTGGGCAACGCCAGAGGCCCGAACATCGAGCAGGTCATGCCGCGCGTGGTCGATTTCCTCGGCGGCGCCCCCGACCAGCCGTTTTTCCTGGACTGCGGTGTGCGCGAGACCCACAAGAACAAGCGCCTATTCCACTCCTCGCCGGACGAGCCGGACTCGCGCTTCGCCGAGGTCCCGCGATCGCTGCCGGACACCCCAGATACCCGGATGGAGATGGCCCGGTTCGGCGAGGCCCTCAAGGCCCTGGACGAGGGGTATGGCCGCGTGCTGAAGGCGCTGGACGACAACGGGTTGGCGGAGAACACCCTGGTGATCATCACCACCGATCACGGCCTGCCGCTGCCGGCGCACAAGCGCACGCTTTCCGACGGCGGCACCGGGGTGCTGCTGATGATGCGAGGCCCCGGCGGCTTCGACGGCGGGCGGGTGATCGACAGCCTGGTTTCCCAGGTTGACGTCTTCCCGACGCTCTGCGAGTACCTGGACATGCCGCGGCCCGAGTGGCTGCGGGGCAAGTCGATGATGCCGCTGATCCGCAACGAAACCGATCAACTGCATGACGCGGTATTTTCCGAGCTGACCTACCACTTGACTTATACCCCGCTTCGCGCGGCACGAACCCGTCGATGGAAATACATCCGATCATTTGCCGATGAGTCGCATCGTCATTTCGGTGGTGATCCGGGGCCATGCGTAGATCAGTGGGAACGGGAAAACGGTCCCACGCGATTTCTGGCGGAGGAGCAACTGTATGATCTTCTCTTCGATCCGGCCGAGGCCTGCAACCTGGCCGGCGACCTGCAGCACACCAAGGTGCTGAATGAGATGCGCACACGGCTGCTCACATGGCAGAAAGAGACAGACGACCCGATTCTAAAGGGCGACATCCCGCCGATCACCACCGAGGGTTTGAACGGTCCGATTCCTGCTGGTGAATCACGACAATAGAGGAGAGTTAATCATGAACCGAAAGCAGAATGTTAATTCCGAACTGATGCGTTCACAGCCGGATATCATTCTTCACGAACCGGATCGCCGGAACCGGACCAATCAGCAACCCATGGTTATACCAACGCAAAGCGGCGCCTTTGTTGCCACGTGGACCACAGCTACCTCGGAAAATCTTCCGGATCAAAAGGTGGTCGTCTCAAAAAGCCTGGACCGCGGGCTCAACTGGACACCTCCTGTGGACATCGACGGCCCCAGTGGTGTCGTCATTGACCCGGTTACCATGAAGGTGACGGATCCCGGGGACGAACAGCAGTCTCAATACAGCATTCTGTTCGAAGTACCGCATACCGGGAGAATTTACCTTTTCTACCATAAGAATATTGGCATTACCGATATTCGCAGGGACATCACCGGCGAACTGCGCTTCGTCTTTTCCGATGACGACGCTTCGACGTGGAGCGATCCTTACACCTTGCAGATTCGACGCGTTCCCGCTGACAATCCCGACCCTGAAGTGCCTGTGAACTGGGTCTGCTGTACTCCCATGACAATCACCAATCGGGGCGAGGTCATAATGAGTTTCGAGCGATGGACGTCTCCGGTAAACTCACCCATGCCCAGAAACGGTCTTCTTGAAGCCGATTCGGATGTCTGGTTTCTTCGATTCGACAACATCCTCACCGAAAGCAATCCGGACAAATTGAAAATAACAATGCTGCCGGAGGGAGATGAAGGGCTTCGGGTGCCTTTTCCAAAAGACTCGAGGGTCAGCGTAGCCCAGGCCCCTTCTGTGCACAGCCTTTCGGACGGGCGGCTCATCTGCACAATGCGGACGGCAACCGGCTATATCTACCATTCAATATCGAGTGACGGCGGAGGATCCTGGGAGGAACCCCAACCCTTACGCTATGTAGAGGGTGGGCCGGCACTGAAGCATCCGACAGCAACCTGCCCATTGTTCAAGCTGCGGGATGGACGCTTTCTGCAGATCTTTCACAACAACGACGGAACCTTCAATAACGCCAAGCCGGATGATCCGCCCTCCGGACCCAGTGACAGTCGCCGCGCCCGAACGCCGGTCTGGATATCGGTCGGCCGTGAAGTTCCGTTTGCGCAAGGCCAGCCCATCATGTTCAACAAACCGAAAGTGCTCGCTGCAAACGATTTTGCAGCCTAAGGCGGAGGGCATGAGGGAGATGCCCGCGGCAATACTGAAATCGGCACCTCCCCCAGCCTTTTCGAGTTCGGCGGACAGGTCTACTTCTTCTATCCCGATCGCAAGCACTTTCTGCTTGGAAAAATCCTGACACCCGAACAGCTCAACGATTTCGGACTACCACTTTAATTAAGAAAGGCAACACATGAAAATTACAGAAATTGATACATACATTGTTGGCGCTGGATGGCGAAATCTTGTTTTCGTAAAGGTTAACACAGACACCGGCATTACAGGCATAGGAGAAGCCAGCCTCCGCGGCAAGGAGGATGCCGTGGTGGCCGTTCTGCACATGCTTGAAAAGCGGCATCTGCTGGGCTGGGATCCCTTCGACACTGAACGTATGCTGTACCAGATCTATCGTGACGACTTCGACCGGGGCGGACCGGTGCTGACGACCGCTCTGAGCGCAGTTGAGATTGCATGCTGGGACATTATCGGCAAGTCCTGCGGCCAGCCCGTATACAAACTGCTTGGTGGACGATGCCACGATAAAATCAGAATGTACGCAAACGGCTGGTACGGAATGGCGAAAACGCCTGAAGAGTTTGCTGCCCGGGCGAAGACGGTGGTTGAAAAAGGGTATACTGCCATGAAAGTCGATCCCTTCGGTCTGATGGATCGCGAAGGATCCACCCGGGATATCGCCTATTCGATTCAGATTGTCGAAGCAGTGCGCAAAGCCATTGGCGATGACGTAGACCTTATTATCGAGGCCCACGGACGGTTCGGCGTCAGGACGGCAATAGATGTCGGAAGACGGCTCGAACCCAGTCGACCGCTCTGGTACGAAGAACCACTTCCCCCGGAGAACCTTGACGCACTGGCAAAGGTGCGTGCCCATATCAACATCCCGATCTCCGCTGGTGAGCGTTGCTACAACAAGTTCGCATTCAATGACCTGCTCAATCGGCAAATCGTGGAGGTGCTTCAACCCGACCTGATACACATGGGCGGGTTTCTGGAGGCGAAAAAAATCGCTGCGATGGCGGACGCTCAACATGTCACCGTATGTCCGCACAACTGCGATGGCCCCGTACTTACAGCGGCGAGCATCCATCTCGACTTTTGCACAAACAACGTCCTGATGCAGGAGGCGTTCGTTGACTTCGATGTTCCCTGGATGCCACGTATGGTCGATCATCCGGTCCAGATAGTGAACGGATATGTTGAAGCCCCTGAAGCACCGGGTCTGGGCATGGATCTGAACACGGAGCTATTCGAAGACTTTGACCTTTCGGACAACACCTATAGTTGCTGGAACGGCGACTGGGCTTCCAAATTAACGAGCACATCATGAATGCGGAAGTCGTCATTACCGATCATACCTTTGATAATCTGGAAGCCACCCGGAATCTCTTACGTCCTGTGGGCATAACGCTCTCGGTGTATCAATGCCGCACGCAGGATGAAGTCATGCGTGTAACTAAAAATGCCGTAGCGGTGCTGGTCAATTACGCGCCGATCGGACGCAATGTCATACAACAAATGACCCGATGCAGGATCATCGCCCGCTACGGCGCCGGCTACGACAATGTAGATGTCCGGGAAGCAAAAGCACGCGGAATACTTGTAACCAATGTCCCGGGAGAATCAACAGACGAAGTCGCCGATCATACCATGGCTGTAATGCTCTCCATGCTTCGGAAAATCCCGCAGGCTCGGGAGTTAAGCCGAAGAGACGTCTGGGATGCAACCCGGGTTATGCCTTTACCGCGTTTAAGAGGTTTGCGGCTTGGGCTGGTGGGGTTCGGTCGAATTGCCCGTGCCGTTGCTCAGCGCGCCTTGAGTTTCGGGATGTGCGTAATGGCCTCTGATCCATGCATTGACGACAGGGTATTCCAAACCGCACAGGTTGCAAAGGTATCACTGGATGATCTTCTTTCGATGGCGAATGTGGTTTCCATTCACGCACCACTGAACAAGGCGACCCGGCATCTGATTGGTCGGGACGAGTTAAATCGGATGAAGCCTGATGCATACCTCATCAATACCTCGCGCGGAAGTTTGATAGACGAACAGGTCCTGATTGAAGCGTTGGAGAATAACCGTATTGCGGGAGCCGCGCTCGATGTCCTTGAGGTCGAGCCGCCCTCGGCCACAAATCGCCTTCTGTCTCTTGAGAACGCTATCGTCACCTGCCATTGCGCCGGCTATTCGACTGAGCAGCAGCGAATGTCGCAATCCACCGCCGCAGAGCAGGTTTTAGCCGTACTTGAAGGGCGACGCCCAGACTCAATTGTAAACTAACTAAGGAAATAAATATGATAAAGCAGAATAATAAGTCAGGTACACCGTTGCGGATACTGGTATGCATAGCAGTCGTTCTAAGCTCTCTGTGTGCAGCTGCTGCTGTGGGTGCAGAAAAGAAGGACACACCGCAACCGCGACTATACTTCAATGACGACACCACTCATATAGGGAGCTGCATAAGCCCCTATCATCCAAAAGGCCGAGGCCATCCTCTGTCAGATTCCATGTTTCGGGGTCCGGTGGACGAAGCCGCCGATGCCGGCGTCGATGTCTATCTTCTCCAACCCGGAACCGGGTGGGTTCCCTGGTGGCCAAGCAAGGTCCTTCCCTTTGAAGTTCAGGATCGTTGGTTCAAAGCCCACTATGGACATCAAGGAAGGGGCGCATTCATCAGTTACGTTGCAAAAGGGAACGACTTCATCAAAACGATGGAAGAACAAACTCACAAACGCGGGATGCGCTTTTATCTGAGCTTTCGTCTGAACGATGCCCACCATCTGCATCAAGCTAATAATGTAAAAACCGTCCAACTCAGCTATCTGTGTCAGTTATACGTGGAGCACCCGGAGTATCGTATTGGTCGCGCTCCGGGCCAGTCATCGGTATTTATGGAATGGATACAGAACTGGGCTTTCAAGGAGGTAAGAGACTACAAGTTCAACCAGATCGTCGAGCTGTGCGAGAACTACCGGATTGACGGGTTGGAGTTGGACTTTATGCGGCATGCGGCTTTCTTTAATACCGGCAAGACAACAGCTGCAAAGCGACGGGATATTATGACCGAATTCGTACGTAAGGTGCGAAAAACACTGGATCGCACCGCTGGTGCGGGGGCACACCGCGTGCTCATGGTGAAAATCCCGCTGCACCTCGAATGCCATGATTCTCTGGGGGTGGACATGAAAACGCTTCGCTCTGCCGGTGTGGATGTCTTCAATCTGGCGTCCTTCAACGCAACTGAACAGATGACGGAAATCGCGCAAATGCGGCGTCTGGTTCCGGATGCCGGGTTGACTCTGCAGATGACGTACATCAGCAGCACGATTCGTGATCATAAAGAAAAAAGATGGATCAGAAGAAGAACAACACCCGAGCAGTTTTTCACCGGCGCACACCTCGCATACAGCAGAGGAGCCGATGCGGTGAGCCTGTTCAACTTCCAGTACTACCGGCCAATCGTGCACGATAACGAAGGTCCGTTTTCAGAACCGCCATTCAATATTATCAAGATTCTCAAGGATCCAAAACTGGTCGCCCGACAGCCTCAGCACTACATCCTGGCTACACTGGAAGATGATCACCCGCTGTACAGGAAGCGGGAATTGCCGGTGGACCTCTCCAAAGGAAAATCTGCTCTCTTCAGCCTCGACATGGCGCCACCCTCTGGGGGGTGGGCTAAAAAGGGTAAACTCAGAATACAGGCCTCCAAAGCACTCGACCCCCGTGGTGCGTGGACAGCAACACTCAACGGAACCAAACTCAAATCGACTCAGGATGTTTCCGAGCCCTATCCAAATCCCTACACACAGGCGTTGGGAGCTCCCAATCAGTTGCGCGCATGGGTAGTCCCAGCTTCCATTTTAAAGGACGGTTTCAACAAACTCGAAATTCGTCAAACCACTGGGTCGCCGAGCCGCATTTTTTTTGTCGACCTGAGCATCAATTCCACAGCTCCAGACACAGACAAACAAACCCAAAACGAAAGAAAGAGGTTAAAATGAAAGCACCGTACAAAGTATTATTCAGTAATGATACAACAAACAGGTTCCTCGCTACTTTCAGTGGCCAAGAGTATGCGGCAGGGGTAGGTGGGCGGCGACGAAGTAGAGCATGACGATCATGTTGCGGATGGTTCTGTATCCCCTGGCTTTCCTGCGCACGGCCGAGA